>Ga0302320_10009049_pt1 | contig 21484 bp, 20 predicted proteins | sample Bog_T0_3_FD_202130 | JGI IMG/M metagenome (GOLD analysis project Ga0302320, IMG submission 202130) | Peat permafrost microbial communities from Stordalen Mire near Abisko, Sweden - Bog_T0_3 | ecosystem: Environmental > Terrestrial > Soil > Wetlands > Peat | place: Sweden: Abisko, Stordalen Mire...
CGGTGGCGGATTTCCCGAAATCAGGCCGGCCGATCACGCGCCCCCCGGACTGGGGCGGTTTGTCGCCGCGCTGCGCCGCCTGCAGGATCTGACCGTCTCGACCGACCCGGGCGGCTCGACGTGGGACACGGCGGCCAAACACGTCGAAAAAGCCTGTGCGTTGTTGGACGGCCACCAGGTGTCCGCGGCGCTGGCACCGGCCGGGCGAGTCGTCGAACTGCCCGGATTCGGTCACCCCATGATGCCGCCATGGACCGTCCCGGACTCCGGGCCCGATGGCGTCACCATGACAGGACACTTCACCCGATCCCACGTGGGTGGAAACAATGCCGTGCACGGCGGGATGATTCCGCTTTTCTACGACTGGCTATTCGGGATGGTGGTTACGGGCGCAAGTTGCCCGCCCACCCGCACCGCATTCCTGCACGTCGACTACCGCAATATCACCCCGATCGAGGAGCCGCTGACCGCCCGGGGCCGGATCACGGAGATCGACGGCAGGAAGATCTTCATCTCCGCTAGCATGACGGCTGCAGATGGGAAGCTGCTCAGCGAAGCCACCGGCCTGATGGTCCGGTTGCTCCCCCACCAGCCGTGAGAGGCACGATGTCAGACACCGCAACGCAATTCACGGTACCCGCCGTCGCCAAGGCCGTCGCGGCCGCGATTCCGGACCGGGACCTGCTGATCCAGGGCAACCGGCGGTACAGCTATGCGCAGGTGATCGAGCGGTCGAACCACCTCGCCGCGTACCTGCAATCCCGGGGACTGGGGTGCCACACCGACCGCTCCGCACTCGCCGGTCACGAGGTGGGTCAGGATCTGCTCGGCATCTACGCGTACAACGGGAACGAATTCGTGGAGGCGTTGTTCGGCAGCTTCCAGGCGCGGGTTGCCCCGTTCAATGTCAACTTCCGGTACGTCAAGAGTGAGCTGCAATATCTGCTGGCCGACGCGGGGGCAACCGCCCTGATCTACCACGCCGCGTTCGCCCCGCGGGTAGCCGAGGTCCGGCAGGATCTGCCGCAGCTGCGCGTGCTGATTCAGATCGCCGACGACTCGGGAAACGAGTTGCTCTACGGTGCGGTGGATTACGAGGCCGCCATCGCAGCCGGTGCGGCGTCCAGCCCGCCGCCGGTGCAGCACTCGCCCGACGACCTGTACATCCTGTACACCGGTGGCACGACAGGGATGCCGAAGGGGGTGCTGTGGCGCCAGCACGACATCTTCATGACCTCCTTCGGCGGCCGCAGTCTTTACAGCGGCGAGCCCGCAGGTTCCCTCGACGAGATCGTCGCGGCGGCAGCGGCGGCGCCCGGCACCAAGTTGATGGTGCTGCCGCCGCTCATCCACGGCGCCGCGCAGTGGACCGTGATGACCGCGTTGACCACCGGGCAGACCATCGTCTTCCCCACAGTCGTCGATCATTTGGACGCCGAAGAGGTGGTCCGCACCATCGAACGTGAGCGGGTGTCGGTGGTGACGGTGGTCGGTGACGCGATGGCGCGCCCGTTGCTCGCCGCCATCGAAAAAGGCCTGGAAGCTGGCACAGCCGACGTGTCATCGTTGGCTGTGATCGCCAGCGGCGGCGCGCTGTTGACCCCGTTCGTCAAGCAACGTTTGATCGAGGTGCTGCCGAACGTTGTCGTCGCCGATGGCGTCGGGTCGTCGGAGACCGGGGCGCAGATGCACCACCTGTCAATGTCGGGAGCGGTGTCGACCGGCACATTCAACGCCGGACCGGATACCTTCGTGGCGGCCGAAGATCTGGGCACGATCCTGCAACCGGGTCACGACGGGATGGGCTGGCTGGCGCAACGCGGCTACGTGCCTCTCGGCTACAAAGGCGACGCCACCAAGACTGCCGCGACGTTCCCGATCATCGACGGCGTGCGATACGCGGTCCCCGGTGACCGGGCGCGGCACAGCGCCGACGGCCACATCGAGCTGCTGGGCCGCGACTCGGTGACGATCAATTCCGGCGGCGAGAAGATCTTCGTCGAGGAGGTCGAAACCGCGATCGCATCGCATCCCGCCGTGGCCGACGTGGTGGTCACGGGACGGCCGAGCGAGCGTTGGGGCCAGGAGGTCGTCGCCGTTGTCGCGCTCGCCGAGGGTGTCGATGCCGACGCCGATGAGTTGGTTGCGCATGCCGCGAAGTCTTTGGCGCGCTACAAGCTTCCCAAAGCGATCGTGTTCCGCAATATCATCGAGCGCAGCCCGTCGGGCAAGGCCGATTACCGCTGGGCCCGAGAACAAGCACTGAGCGGCTAACAAGGGATACCACATGTCGTTGTTGCAGAAGGATGAGCAACTTACGGCGTCGACCGAGGTGCGCGCCTCCGCGGACCAAGTCTACGCGGTCATCTCCGATGTCACCCGAATCCCTGAGTGGAGTCCGGAGACGGCGCGCGCCGAGTGGACGGCACCGGATCGTTTCAACGCCTGGAACCGGCGGCGGCTGGGCCGATGGCGGACGGCCGCCAGAGTGGTTGAAGCCGAGCCGGCACACAGGTTCTCGTTCGTCGTCCAGATAATGGGACGGGACTGGACGCAGTGGACCTACCTCATCGAACCCGGTTCCTCTGCCGGTGCCACCCGCCTCACCGAGAAGTTCCGGATGTGCGTTCCAATGCCTTTCGCAGTTGTGGCCTTCGAACGCCTCGTACTGTTCGTATGGGATCGTCGGACGGATCTGCAAAACAACCTCCAAGTTTCGGTCGACCGGATCCGGGCGATCGTCGAGGCGGGTATTCGATGAAGTACCAAGATCGCGTCGCCGTGGTCACGGGCGCCGGCTCCGGCATCGGCCGCGCACTGACGCTCGCGCTCACCGACAACGGCGCGCACGTCGCAGCCTCAGACATCGACCGGCAGGGGCTGGCGAAAACCCAAGCGGCGTGCCGCCCCGGCAAGGTGACGACATATCAGGTCGATGTCGCTGACCGAGACGCGGTTCTGGCGTACGCCGAAGACGTACGGCGCGACCTCGGGCCCGCTTCGATGGTGTTCAACAATGCCGGGGTCGATCTGATGGCCAGCGTGGCGGACATGTCCTGGACCGACTTCGACTGGCTCATCGGCATCAACATCGGCGGTGTCGTGAACGGGACCAAGGCTTTCCTGCCGCAGCTCATCGAATCGGGCTCGCGTCAGCGCCCGGCACGGTTGGTCAACCTGTCGAGTGCCTTCGGTTTGATGGCGGTGCCGTACCAGGGTGCCTACAGCACCTCGAAATTCGCGGTACGCGGCTTTACCGAGGCACTCCGGCAAGAGATGATCATGGAACGCCGTCCGGTGACGGTGCACTGCGTGCATCCAGGTGTCGTGCGGACCAATTTCGGGGCGAGTATGCGTGTCGCGGATACCGAAGCGCATCCGGAACAGGCCAAAAAGTACTTTGACCGCGCCGCCCTCACCACTCCTGAGAAGGCGGCCCAGGTCATTCTGCACGGAGCCGACAGAAACCGCGCCCGAATCCTCATCGGGCCCGACGGGCGCGTGATGGCGGCGCTGCCTCGTCTCCTTGGTGCGGGATACGTCGGCTTGCTGGGGCACGCCTCGCGACTGACGAGCGCGCGCTCGGGCCGCTAGCTGCCGGGCCAGCCCTTGAGCCGGCGGTGCGTGCGAGCCCGGGTCATGCGCATCATGGCGTCGGCGCCCATTCGCAACGAATTGCCAAACGGCGGGGCCGCGCTGCCGGTGACACTGAACGGCAGGTCGTTTCCCACCACCGTGCGTTGATGGCTGAACGTATCGAAGCCGGCCTTCCCGTGGTAGGCCCCCATTCCGCTGCGGCCTACCCCACCGAACGGCGCCGCCGACGGAATCATGTGGGCCGCAAAGTCGTTGCGGGCAACGCCACCGCTGCGGGTGCTCCGGACGAAGGTGCGGAAGTCGGCATCGTCGGGTCCATACCAATAGGCCACCAGCGGCGACGGGCGCCGATTGATGTACTCGATCGCGTCGGACAGCCGGGAATAGCCCTTCACCACCAGAACCGGGCCGAATATCTCCTCGTCGGCGATCTTCATGCGGTCGTCGATATCGCGGACGATGGTGGGGGCGATCTTGCGGGTCGCGGGGTCAGGCAACCGCTCCCCGTCCGGGGCCACCGCTTCCACACTGGCCCCGTTGGCCCGCGCGTCCTCGATCAGACCGACGACCCTTTCGAAGTTGGCCTGGTCGACCGACGAACAGTAGTCACCGTTGGAGACGATGCTGGGGAACATCCCGCGCAGCGTGTCACGCGCGGTGTCGACGAAGGTGTCCACGTGCTCGTCAGGCACGAACACGTAATCGGGGCAGATGCAGACCTGCCCGCCGTTGACCATGCGGCCCTGCGCGACCCGGGCCGCCGATCGACGGATGTTGGCGCCGGGCCCAACGACGACGGGGTTTTTGCCGCCCAGCTCCAGCGTCACCGGAACCAGGTTCTGCGCGGCCGCCCGCTGCACCAGTGCGCCCACCGACGGCGAGCCGGTGAAGAACAGGTGATCGAACGGCAGTCCGGCGAAAGCCGCCGCCACGTCCGGGCCACCGGTGACGATATCGAGCTCGGCCTGATCGAAGTATTGGGGTGCCGTCGCCTTCATCAGGTCCGCGGTGTTGGAGGTGATCTCCGACATTTTGATCATCACCCGATTGCCCGCAGCGAATGCGGTCGCCGCCGGGAGGACGACGAGGTTGAGCGGAAAGTTCCACGGACCGATGATTCCCACCACCCCGAGCGGGGAGGGCTGCACTTCGGCACGCAGGCCGCCCAGCCGCGCCATTCGCATCAGCTTGGTTGCCCGCATCCATTGAGCGACATGGGATCTGGTGTGCTCGATGACCGAGATCATGCCGATGACCTCGGTGAACAGCGTCGCCGCCTTGGATCGGGTACCGAAATCGGCTGCCATCGCGTCGACGAACGCGTCGGTGTTGTCGAGGACGAGCGCCATCAGCCGGTCGATGCGGTTGCGCCTTAGGGCGACGCTGGGCGGTCCGTCGTCCATGAAGGCTTGTCGCTGTCGATCCACGATCGCGCCCAGCGCAACCCGCTGCTGTTCGGCCACGTCGTTGGCGCGTTCATCGAGTGTGCTCATGACCCACCTTTTCGCGGCGAACCGCTGTCACGCCCATATTGCCTACTGTAATAATTACAGTACGATCTTACGCAATGACTGCCCGTGCACACCGAGATGCTTGAAGATCCTGGAGATCAGGTGACAACCCACGTTGATAACGCGGCCGGCACCGGCGATCAAGCCGTTAGCCTGCGTGACCCCTACCCGTTCTTTGCGCAGAAGCGCGGAGTCGCCGGTGTCTTCCACGGCACCGTAATGGACTACTCCAAGACCCCCGAGTCCATGCGGCCCAAACGGGAGTACTCCGCGGTGTCGTTTGACGCGGTGAACAAGGTGTTCCGGGACGGGCGGGTATTCACATCTAAGCCCTACGACAAGACAATCGGCCTGTTCATGGGTCCGACTATTCTCGCGATGGACGGAAAGAAGCATCGCGACCATCGCAACCTGGTGTCGGCGGCATTCAAGTCCAAAGCGCTGGTCCGGTGGGAGCCCGCTATCGTGCGGCCGATCTGCAATAGGCTGATCGACGAATTCATCGACGCCGGCGAAGCCGACCTGGTCCGTAATTTCACTTTCGAATTTCCCACCCGCGTCATCGCCGAACTATTGGGCCTGCCGGACGAAGACCTGGCCATGTTCCGCAAGCGCGCCGTGGAGTTGATCAGCTACCACGTCAACTACGAACGCGCCTTCGAGGCGTCCGCGGCGCTCAAGGATTACTTCCTCGAGCAGATCGAGAAGCGCAAATCCAAGCCCACCGAGGACATCATCGGCGATCTGGTGAGCGCCGAGATCGATGGCGAAAAGCTCGACGACGAAGCCATCTATTCGTTTCTGCGACTGCTGCTGCCCGCCGGGCTGGAAACCACCTACCGGTCCTCGGGAAACCTGTTGTATCTGCTGCTCACCCATCCCGACCAGTTCGCCGCGGTACAAGAAGACCACAAGCTGATCCCGCAGGCGATCGAGGAAGCGTTGCGCTTCGAGACGCCGCTGACCACCGTGCAGCGTTTCACCACCGAAGACGTTGAGCTGGAAGGGGTTGCGATCCCGGCCCGCGCGGTGATCGGCGTGTGCATGGGTTCGGCGAACCGGGACGAGCAGCGCTGGGAACGTTCCGAGGAGTTCGACATCTTCCGCAAGGCCACGCCGCACATCTCCTTTGCCGCGGGCGAGCACACCTGTTTAGGCCTGCACCTCTCGCGGCTGGAAACCCGCGTCGCGCTCGAGTGCCTACTGAGCCGGGTGACCAACGTCAACCTGGTGACCGACGACGATCCGCATATCCACGGTCAGCCCTTCCGTTCGCCGACTGCCATGCCGGTCACATTCGACGCCATTGCGAATCTCGCGCGAGCGTAACCTGACTGCGAAAAATCATGAGGGATTTCGCCGTGGGGTTACGCTCGCGAGAAGACTCGACCGGCAACACATCAGAAGAAGGCTGAATTGGTCAAAGTAATGGCGGGCTTTCGGGTCCTAGAGCTTGCGCAGTTCACGTTCGTCCCGGCCGCGGGAGCCATCCTGGCCGACTGGGGCGCCGACGTTCTCAAAGTGGAGCACCCACTGCGCGGGGATACCCAACGCGGGTTCATCAACATGGGCGGCATCCAGCTCGATCCGGACCGGCATCCGCTGATGGAGCACCCCAACCGGGGCAAGCGCAGCGTCGGGATCGACATCTCCACGCCGGGCGGCCAGGAAGTGATCTATGAACTGGCCAAGACCGCCGACGTCTTCCTGACCAATTACATGCCCTCAGTGCGGCAGAAGAACAAATTCGACATCGAACACATCCGCGCGGCGAACCCGAACATCGTCTACGCCCGAGGCTCGGCATACGGCGACAAGGGAGCCGAACGCGACGTCGGCGGCTACGACGGCACGGCATTCTGGACCCGCAGCGGCGTGGGCTACGCGCTGACCCCCGAAGAGCTGGGCGCACCACTGTCCCAGGGCATTCCCGCTTTTGGTGACTCCATCGGCGGCATGTTCATTGCCGGCGGCATCTCGGCGGCACTGTTGCATCGGGAACGAACCGGCGAAGCCCTGGAGCTTGACGTGTCACTGCTGAGCACCGCGTGGTGGGCGGCGGGCGCAAGCGTGACGCAGGGCATGGAGACCGGCGAGGTCATGCGCACCCCGATGCCGGGATCCGCCGCCCCGATGGTGAATCCCTTCATGGGTAACTACCAGGCGTCCGACGGGGGCACGATCAACTTCTGCATCATCAGCCCGACCGGCTACATCCGCGACACTTTCGAGCACCTCGGCATCCCCGAGGCCGCCGACGACCCGCGCTTTTCCGAAGTGCTGCCGTTGATTCAAAACGCCGACGCGGCTGCGGAACTGATCACGAAGGCCATCGCGGGCCAGCCTTTTGACTACTGGCGGCAGCACCTGAGAACGATGAAAGGTCAGTGGGCGCCGTTCCAGAGCCTCATCGACCTGGCCGACGATGAACAGGCCATTGCGAACGACATGATCGTCGAAGTCGAAGTCGCCTCGGGGGGCAAGCCGTTCCGCGTCGTGCGGGGGCCGGTCCAGTTCAATCACGAGCCGTTGGTGACGACCAGGGCGCCACAAGCCTCCGAGCACACCGAACTCGTTCTGACGGAGATCGGGATGGACTGGGACCGCATCGAAGAACTCAAGGAATCGGGAGCTATTGCATGAGCAGTAATCCCGAGGTCGCGATCATCGGGGTAGGGCTGCACCCGTTCGGTCGCTTCGAGGGCAAGTCCGCCATGGAGATGGGCGTTGACGCGATCGTTTCCGCGGTCGCCGACGCCGGTATCGCGTGGAAGGACGTCCAGTTCGCTACCGGCGGTAGCTGGACGGTGGCCAATCCGGACGCCATCGTCGCCATGGTCGGTCTGACCGGTATCCCATTCACCAATGTGTTCAACGCGTGCGCGACGGCGGCCAGCGCGGCCAAAGTGTGTGCCGACGGGATCCGGTTGGGCGATTACGACATCGGCATCGCCCTCGGCCTGGACAAGCACCCACGCGGGGCGTTCACCGAAGATCCGGCGCTGGTGGGCATGCCGAGGTGGTATGCGGAGAACGGGCAGTATCTGACCACCCAATTCTTCGGATTGAAGGCGAACCGCTATTTGCACGAGCACAACATCTCTCAGCAGACGCTCGCCAAGGTCGCGGCCAAGAACTTCCGTAACGGGGCGTTGAACCCGAACGCATTTCGCCGCAAACCGATGTCCGAGGAAGACATTCTCAACTCGGCGATGCTGAACTACCCGCTGACCCAGTACATGTTCTGCGCGCCCGACGAAGGCGCCGCGGCGGTGGTGATGTGCCGTGCCGATATCGCGCACCGCTACACGTCCAAACCCGTGTATCTGCGCGCGGTGGAGGTCCGCACCCGCCGCTACGGCGCCTACGAGGTCAACACCACCTTCGCGCCGGTCGACGAAGACGTCGCGCCGACCGTCTACGCCGCGCTCGCCGCGTTCGAGAAGGCCGGCGTGGCTCCCGCCGACGTCGACGTGATCCAGCTGCAGGACACCGATGCCGGTGCCGAAATCATCCACATGGCCGAGTGCGGATTCTGCGCGCACGGTGACCAGGAGAAGCTGCTGGCCGATGGTGCCACCGAGATCGGCGGCCCGATGCCGGTCAACACCGACGGAGGCCTGATCGCCAACGGCGAGCCCATCGGGGCCTCTGGACTGCGACAGATCCATGAAATCGTTCGCCAACTCCGCGGTGAGGCCGGCGAACGTCAGGTGCCTGGTAATCCGAAGGTCGGGTTCACCCAGCTCTACGGCGCCCCGGGCACCGCCGCAGCGACCATCCTGACCACCTGACCTCGGCGAGCAGACGCAAAATCGCCCAACACGCTGAGGTTTCTGGGGATTTCGCGTCTGCTGGGGAGTACGCCGAGAACCTGACGCTGCGGGGGATCCGGGGACGTGCCTTAGCCAATCCGAATGGCGGATTCGACCTCGTCGAGTGTTAGCTCTTTGGTGCAGAAGAACCAGTCTTCGCAGTCGCTGTGTCCGTCCATTCGCTCCCGCGCGGCGCCGGAGGAGCCCGGAGCGGGCAGAATCACCGGTTCGCCCGGCCGCCAGTCAGCCGGAGTTGCGACGCCGAAATGATCTGCCGTCTGCAGTCCTTTGACGACACGTAGCAATTCGTCGAAGTTTCGTCCGAGGCTTAGCGGATAATAGATGATCGCACGGATCGCACCCCTGGGGTCGACGACGAAAACCGCCCGCACCGCCTTCGTCGAGTCTTCGCCGGGCATGATCATCCCGTATCGTTTCGCGACATCCATTGCAACGTCATCGATTACCGGATAAGTGACTTCGACGCCTTTGAGGTCACGGAAGGAAATCTTTTCTTTGATAATTCGTAGCCAGGCGATGTGACTGTAGAGCCCGTCGACCGAGAGTCCTAAGAGTTCGGTGTTGTAGGCACTGAACTCTTGTTGCATCGAAGCAAAAGTCATGAGCTCTGTTGTACACACGGGCGTGAAGTCGGCCGGGTGTGAAAAGAGGATCACCCATTTGCCTTTGTAGTCGCCAGGAAAATTAACTTCGCCCTGAGTGGTCTGGGCGATGAACTCGGGGGCCGCGTCGCCGATACGGGGCATGGGTGTCGTGGCGGCGGCGACCTCGGTACTGGCGGTCATAACAACCGTTCCTTCCTAAAAGCAATTCCCAATACACACGTATCGGACGGGTGATCTACCAGCCGAAGCACGGCATGTGGACTCCCGCTAACTTGCAGCATGCAACCCAATCGACGTTGGGAGGTAGGGCCGATGGTCCCGCTAGCCGCGAGTCGTAAGCCCTCTGTGCGTGAACCATTTTCGTAATCCGTCGATTTACGTGGGCCCAGCGCGCAGCTTGCGCGCTGTCCTAGCCACCTGCAACCACCGAACTCATTGGCTGCGGAACTCTAATCGGCTTTGTCGTACTTATTGGGGCGATCCAGCCGGCGCGTCGGCGAATTCGCAGAACGCAGCGTAAGCACGCGCGCCGTAGATGGTCGCCGGCCCACCGTGCATCAGGATACTTACACCTATGGCTTCGGCGGCTTCCTCTTTGGAGGCTCCAGCCCGAGCGGCGCCCTGAGCGTGTGAGGCAATGCAGCCGTCACACCCAGCTACGACCCCGATGGCCACAGCGATCAGCTCCTTGAACTTTTTGTCCAACGCCCCGGAGGTCAGCGCGCCGTTACTCATCTCGCCGAACCCCCGGTACACCTCCGGGATCATTTTGCGCAAGGCACGATGCTGCGGGTTCAGGTCGTTGAGTACGTCTTGGTAGTGGTTGTGTTCGCTCATACCGATTACAATAGCTATACCCGTATGGGTATTCCTACTTTGCCCAGTAAAGCGGCGGCGGCTTGCCGTGTCACTGGCTTGAGATATACCCGTGGGGGTATACTCCCAGGATGAGAGCGCTATCCCGGGTGGCAACGTGGGCCCTACCCTGACCCCGCAGGGCCACAACGGAATATCGGTACAGCGGAAACATAAGGAGTAGCAATGACCGTAGGTCTGAACACGAGGTTGAAGAGCACCTTCGAGGAAGCGGTTGAGCGGACCACGCGAGCCCTGGCCGATCAGGGGTTTGGCATCCTGACCAAAATCGATGTCAAAGCCACACTGAATCAGAAGCTTGGCGTGGATATGGAGGACTACCTGATCCTGGGTGCCTGCAATCCGGCACTGGCGCATCGCGCTCTGGATGTGGACCGGCAGATCGGCCAGTTGTTGCCGTGCAACGTCGTCGTGCGCACCGATCCAGACAGTCAGGGTGACACGGTGCTGGTCGAGGTAATGGACCCGCAACTCATGGTCGAAATCACGGGCCAGGCAGGAGCGCTAAAGGCAATCTCCGACGAAGCTTCCGCAAAACTAGAAGCCGCGATCAGCGCGCTTGGCCAAACCACTCGGACGGAATAACCTGCCCCAAAGCGGCGCGAAGTTCAACAGTTCGGGAATACGACGAAAACCGACAGGGTCGCCAAAAGGGCCACTGGCAGGCCTTCTCGGCGCAAGCGCCGGCCGCCCTCAGCTGCCTGGCATGACGACGCACACCGCGAAAACCGCGGGTTGTGACGCTCTCAGTGGCTGTACCAACGACGGCCCAGGTCGCTCGGAAGTGACGATATCCCCAATGCCAATTGGAAACTGGGCCAAAAGCCCGATCGACCGATCCCGTTAGGGCTGCAGCGTGCTCGGTCCTGTCGTCACGGGCGACGGACCGGGACCCATTCGTCCGCCCGGACCCATGTCCCCGGGTTTCATCATCCCGCGTTGGCCCATCATCGGGCATGTGCCGATCACAGCACCGGAACCGTCGGGTCGGCCATCAGGGTCGCTGCCGAAGTGGCCACTCGCGGACCAGCCGAACAAGATCCCCGAGAAGAAGATCACCGCCGTGACGAACACCACGCCAGCGATGATGCCCACCCACGCCAAGACTTGGCCGAGTCGCCCCGTTGCGTCGTATCGCTGGTCGACCGACTCGGCCTTGGATTCAGGTGCATCTGTCATAGTCGGAATGATTCCGCCCACAAACATACTCACGGTAGGGACTATCGGCCCTAGGAAAGGCTCAGCCGCCCAAGGCATGCTGATAAATGGACATTCGACTGGCTCGCAGCCAAGGGTATACCCCGTAGGGTATATGATACGACGGTGGCGGTCCCGTCCTGTCGCCCTGGTCTCACCGAGGAGCATCAATGGCAAGAGTCGTCATCCTCGGCGCTGGTATCGCCGGGCACACCGCCGCGTTACACCTGCGTCGATGGCTACCCCGCAAGGATGAGGTCGTTGTCGTCTCCCCAAATGCGGACTGGAACTGGATCCCGTCGAACATCTGGGTCGGCGTCGGCCGGATGGACGCAAGCAAGGTGTTGATACCGCTCAAGCCGATCTATCAACGCAAGGGCATCGTCTTCTACCAGGGGTTAGCTACTGCAATCCGCCCCGAGGGAACGGGCGAACAACCCTTACCGTCGGTGGATTTCACCTACACCGATGACGAGCACCGTGGCGAAACCAGTTCCCTGACTTACGACTACCTCATCAACGCCACTGGCCCACAACTGAACTTCGCGGCCACGCCGGGCCTCGGTCCTGACGGCCACTCATACTCGGTGTGTACCGCGGATCACGCCATCGAGACGGCCGAGGCGCTCAATCGGGTCATCGCCAAACTGAAAACCGGCGAGAAGCAGCGCCTTGTCATCGGCGTCGGACATGGCACCTGCACCTGCGAGGGCGCAGCTTTCGAGTACACCTTCAACGTCGAGCACACGCTGCGCACCGCAGGGGTGCGCGACCTCGCTGAGGTCGTCTACCTCACCAACGAGTACGAATTGGGCGACTTCGGCGTCGACGGCATGAGATTCGTCGACAAGGGCTTCCTGCAATCCAGCCGGCTGTGGACGGAGTCGCTGTTCCGCGAGCGCGGCGTCAAGGCCATCACACAGGCCGCCGTGCATGAAGTGATGGAAGGCAAGCTGCGGTATGAGCAGCTTGACGGCAAGGAGCACGACCTGGACTTCGACTTCGCGATGTTGCTGCCGCCGTTCAAGGGGGTCCCCTTGGCCGCCTACGACAAGAACGGTACGGACATCACGTCCACGCTGTTCGCGCCGTCCGGCTTCCTTAAGGTCGACGCAGACTACTCGGGTAAACCCTACGACGAGTGGTCCGCCGAGGATTGGCCGAAAACCTATGAGTCCCAGGCTTACCCGAACATCTTCGCGCCTGGCATCGCGTTCGCGCCGCCGCACCCAATCTCCCGACCACGCAAGAGTCCCAGCGGGACGGTCATCAGCCCCAGCCCGCCACGCACCGGCATGCCGTCAGGCGTCATGGCCAAGACGGTCGCCGAGACTATCCGAGACCGCATCAAGAACCCCGCCGCCCCGGCCCACCGCGCATCAATGGCAACCATGGGTGCCGCGTGCGTCGCCTCAGCCGGTACCGGCTTGCGTAGTGGCTCGGCAGCCGCGATGACCATGTTCCCGGTTGTCCCCGATCCGGCGAAGTACCCGCAGACGGGCCGTGACATCGCCGGCACCTCCGGAGAGTTGGGCCTGGCCGGTCACTGGATCAAAGTAATGCTGCACTACCTGTTCATCTACAAGGCCATGGCCAGACCGCTTTGGTGGCTGATACCCGAATGACTCCCGAGTGAAGGACGCTCCCGTGGACGACGACGACATCTACTACTCAGAAGTGGACGTGCGGACCGCCGAGCACATCGGCGACGCCCCACTGCCCACCCGCGCAACGCTACGGATGCGCCAGAACCTGCTCTTCCAGTTCTGGCGTTTCGTCCGCATCAACCTCAAGATGTTGCGGATCATCTACGGCCACGGTTGACCCGCAATGGGGTCAACGGTCGGGCAGCAAGCCGCATTGATCGAAGCCGCAAAATCCACCCTCGATTCATCTGGGTAACTCGTGGCCGGCATCTGGCGCTTGCTATCGGCGCTCACACCCAGCAGGACCACCAGAACCAGCCCCCGAGCAGCGCCGCGATCGACGGCGTCATCGGTGAACGCACCATCAGCGTGTCGGACAGCAGGCCGAGGCCAATCGTGCTGCCGGCTTGGCCGATTGAGGTGAGGTCACTCGCGGCCATAGACATCATGGTGAACGCGAAGACTAGGGCCGCCGCGGTCACCACACCATCGGTTTCCCCCATGGAGAGAACGATGCCGGTCTTCAAACCCCACGCATGACCCACGGCAAGGTGAACCCCAGAAAAGTGTGAAAAGTCGTCATCGACGACGGTGATGTGGAGATCTCAAGGGAAACCCCGGATTCCGTGACTTCCATGATGACTCTCAGACCAGCAATCCCGGCGCCGAGGACAACCAGCTTCTTCGCCATATCTCGACCCCTTCCGCTAGTTACTCTTCGAGGAGAAACGTCGAGGCGCCTGCGCCGACTCATCATCCGCGTGGCCGTCGCACCATTGCGTGGACGGCACCGAGCATTTGACCGCTTCGACGTGCAGCCCGCACCCGGCCCACGTCGTTTTGCCGCAGACGTTGCACCGCACGGGGTAACACATGGCAGTCCTGGTCGCCGGAGCGCTACGCGTGGTTGCGCGGACGCTGTAACTGACTGAACTCCGATGTGAGCACCAGGGTTGAGACCGCATCGAACACTGCCAGTGTCGCGTCCGGGGCCGGCACAGAGGTCAGGACCGGCCCGAACACGGTGTGACCTTCAATCGTGATCAGCGGACTGCCGCCCGCCTCACCGAGCGCCTCCTGGCTGGCCCAATGCGACTCTTTGACCACTGCATCGAGGCTGGCATCGGTCAGTGCCTCAGCAGTGACATGCCGCGCGCCAACCGCCGCTAGGACGTGTTCGACGAGCTCGTCGTCTAGCGCAGCCGACTGGTCGAAGTGCCGATGACCAAAAGCGAAGTACGCCTTTGCCATCGCGTCGGCGCCGAGCTCGCTGCGCAGGGCGACCATCAGCCGCCCGAGCTTTCGCGAATCGTGCATGCGGGCCTGCTGGGGCGGCGGCAACTCACGCCCCTCATTGAGCGTGGCCAAACTCATCAGTCGCCAATCGATGTCAAAGCCGACCTTATCGGCGGCCGCTGTCAACCAACCTGCGGTGTTCCACGAGAACGGACACACCGGATCTAGCCACAAAATCACCGCGCTGTGGATGGAATCCGTTAACTGCCGATCGCTCATGGTGCGCTCCTTGTCATCGAAGGGTCACGATGGACAACTGCTCGGCCAACGATCATGTGCCTGCAGACTCACTAAAATACCATACCCCCTATGGTATATATGCTGGCCAGCTAGAGCAACATCGCTGCTCAACGGCGACAACCAAGCTGCTTTATACCACCGGGGGTATGGTACAAATGAGACATGGCGAAGAAGACTGGCAGTACACACTCGGCGCAGGCGCGTTCGGCACACGCCAGCCAAGACGTTGAAGCCACCCTCAACCGGTTGCGCAGAGCACACGGACAACTCGGTGCCGTCATCGCGATGATCGAGCAAGGCCGAAGCTGCAGAGACATCGTCACTCAGCTCGCAGCAGTGTCGCGGGCCCTGGACCGCGCCGGCTTCAAGATCATCGCTTCCGGTCTGCGAAATTGCTTAGACGATCCCAGCGAAAACCACGCTGGCACAGCGCCGTTGACAATCGAAGAACTCGAGAAACTATTCTTAAGCCTCGCCTGACCTCGCCGGTTGCCCACTGGCAACGGCAAGTCAATCAGCAGCGCCTGGATCCGAGGCGCATGCACGTTAACGACCGAACCGCTGCAGGCGCTCTCATACTTCGGCGGCCGGCTTGAAGCCAGCGTCGCGGGCCAGGATCCGACGATACGCGCCGACCACCTCATGGGGTTGGATGCCGGCGCCCGACCTTGGGTAGGTGCCCAGCGCCGAGCTCATCACTACCGCCGGTTAGCGAGTCGGGCCCGTTAGCCTCGTGTAGCGGGGGTTATGCAGGCCGTCGGTAGCTCGAACCATCGCAGGTGTTCAAAGTCCTCGGACAGAGTCAGCGGATGCTGGGCGATCGAGTGGTCGGGCTGTGCTCGTGGACCCGTCAAAATCGTGATGGCCTCCTGTAGGTAGCGTTCAAGGTCGGTTTCGGGGGCGCGGTTCTCGTGGTGCGGGTATTGCATCGCCCCGTCCTCGTCATAAAAGACTTGGCGCAGCCGCAGCGGGGGCTCGACGGGGCCGAGGTGGTGTCGCCACATTCCACTGGCTGGGTCGAAGCGGTAGTCCTCGAGCAGGCCCCAGCCGTCTGTGGCGACAAGCCGGACGGCCTCAACGAGGTAAGAGAAGACCGCGTCGGAGATGAAATAGTTGAAGTTGATGCGGACCCAGCCCGGTTTGATGCCCTCGCAGCCGTGGGTGATCTCGCGTTCGAACGCATGTGAACGGTCCAGGTCAATTCCCAGCAGGCGATGTCCGTAGGGGCCCGCGCACGAACAGCCGCCACGGGCCTGGATCCCGAAGAGGTCGTTGAGGAGGGCTACGACGAAGTTGTGGTGCAGGTAGCGGCCGCTGGGGGCCCGCACCACGAACGACGCGATGGACAGCCGTTCGGCGCCGAGGTTACCGAGGATTTCGATGTTCGGCTCGTGTTGCCAGGCCGTGATCGCGCGACGCAGGTAGTGCTCCTCGTGGGCGCGGATCACGTCGACGCCGACGGCCTGTTTGAGTTGGAACACCAGGCCGGCCCGGATCGATTCGATGATGGCCGGCGTGCCGCCCTCCTCACGTTGGGTGGGATCTTCGAGGTAGCGGTGCTCGGTCGGATTGACGTAGGCGACGGTGCCGCCGCCGGGCACATCTGGCACCCGGTTGCGCAGCAACTCCCGACGGACCACCAGAACCCCTGGGGTGCCCGGCCCCCCGATGAACTTGTGCGGACTGAGAAAGATGGCGTCCTTATAGTCGAGGCGATTCTTGTTTTGGTCGCCATACATCTGGATGTCGACATAGGGTCCGGCCGCGGCGAAGTCCCAGAAGGATAATGCGCCGTGCGCGTGCAGCAGCGCCGAGATGCGGTGGGTGTCGGTGACGATCCCGGTCACGTTGCTGGCCGCAGAGAACGAGCCGATCTTCAACGGTCGCGCATGGTGGCGTGCGAGCTCTTTCACCAGGATCGCGGCGTCGATGTGGCCATCCGCGTCCTCCGGAATGACGACGACCTCAGCGATCGACTCCCGCCAGGGCAGCTCGTTGGAGTGATGCTCGAACGGCCCGATGAAGACCACTGGGCGTTCATCGGCGGGGATGGCGGCGCTCAGGCGGTAGCGGTCTTCCAATGCGGCCGGGATCCGGAGCCCGAGGACGCCGAGCAGTTTATCGATCGCACCGGTGCAGCCCGATCCCGCGAAGATCACGACGGTTTCGGCGTCGCCGCCGACAGCCTCGAGGATGATGGAACGGGCGTCTTCGCGAAGCCTGGTGGTCTGCAGACCGGTTCCGCTGGACTCAGTGTGTGTGTTGGCGTAGCAGGGCAGCACCTCGTCGCGGATAAAGTCCTCGAGGAAGCTCAACGCCCGACCCGACGCGGTGTAGTCGGCATAAGTCACCCGACGCGGCCCATACGGACCGGGCATCACCTGATCCTCACCGATCACAGAGTCACGGATCCGCAGTAGCAGCGGGGTATCGAAGGGCCCGGGCTCAGTCACAGCACCGAGAGTAGGCGTGAAGTCGGTCGAGTTCGACATCATCGAACTGAAGCGCGGGATTCGCACCGAAGCCTTGCCCGGTCTCGGTCAGGAAAGGGCGCTGCACCCGGAGACATGACCCGACCGGCCCGGGAGTGCACACCTGATATAGCTGAACGGGCATGGGACGCTATGACTCCGGTCTGCTGGATGTCGGCCCCGAATCGGCATTTCCTATGCACGGATCTGCGGGAGGGCAAGTGGTGAGCGGCGACCCCCGGCCCGAGCCGACATGCAAAGCACTGCCGGCGTGGAGCTCGGTGCTGGCAGCCGTCGCTCTGGCCGAAGCCCGTGGCATCGGGCGCTTGCCATCGGCGTCCTCGCCCAGCAGGAGCGATCGAACCAGCCGACGCGACCCAAAGGGACGCAGCATATAGCTGGCCGGGCGTGGCCGCACTCGTTGCGGCCACCAGAACCAGCGCCCGAGGAGCGCGGCGATCGACGGAGTCATCAGTGAGCGCACGATCAGCGTGTCGAACAGCAGGCCGAGGCCAATCGTGCTGCCGGCTTGGCCGATCGAGGTGAGGTCACTGGCGGCCATGGACATCATGGTGAAGGCGAAGACCAGGCCCGCGGCGGTCACGACACCACCGGTTTCCCCCATAGAGCGAACGATGCCGGTCTTCAAACCGGCACCAATCTCCTCCTGGAACCGCGACACCAGCAGCAAGTTGTAGTCGGATCCGACGGCGAGCAGAATGATCAACCCGAACACCGGCGCGATCCAATTCAAATCCAGGCCGAAGAGGTGCTGCCATACCAAGACCGACAGCCCGAAAGCGGCACCCAGCGATAGCAGTACAGTTCCGACGATCACCAGGGATGCAACGAGCGCTCGTGTGATGATCAGCATGACAACGAAAATCAGTGTCAGCGCGGCGATTCCGACGATTAAAAGGTCATAGTTGGAGCCCGACTGGATATCGCGGTAGATGGCCGCCGTCCCGGCCAGGTAGAACCGGGCGTCCGTCAGGGCCGTTCCCTTCACCGCTTGATGGGCCGCCTCCAGTTCCGGCTTCACCGCCGAAATGCCTGCCGGAGTTGCCGGGTCGGTGTCATGGCTGATGATGAAACGCGCAGCCTTGCCGTCCGGCGACAGGAAAAGTTTCAGCCCGCGCTGAAAGTCAGGATTATTGAACGCTTCCGGCGGCAGGTAGAAGTAGTCGCCACTCCTCGAGGCGTCGAATGCCTGACCCATGGCGCCTGCCGTATCGGTCATCTGGGACATCTGCGTGACTAGACCCGAAAAGCTGCTGTGGATTGTGAGCAGGGTCCCCCGCATGGACGTCGCGACCGCGATGATCGGCGGGAACTGGGCCAACATCTGAGGCAGTATCGCGTCGATATTGTTCATGTCTTTGATCAGGGTGCCCATATCCTGGCTGAACTTGTCCACACCGTCGATCGCCTCGAACACCGACCTGGTCGCCCAGCAGGCGGGAATGTCGAAACAGTTTGGTTCCCAGTACAAGTAACCGCGGAACGGTCGCGCGAAATCGTCGAAGTCCGCCAGGTGTCCCCTCATCTCGTCCAGCGTCGCCTTCATGGCGCCCATGTCGCCGACCATGTGATGAGTCGTATTGCCCAGCTGGCCCACCAAGCCCTGCATCCGCTGCATCGACCCGATCATGGCGCCGAGATCGTCGCTCAGCTTGAGCATGTCGGCCATCCGGTCCTTCATGAACTGGAGGTTCTGCTGTATCGGAATCGACTGGGCGCTGATCTGGAACGGTATTGAGGTGTGGTCGATTGGGCCGCCCAAAGGCCGGGTGATGCTTTGCACCATCGCGATTCCCGGGGACCGAAACACATCTTTGGCAAGCCTGTCCAGAATGATCATGTCGCCGCTATTCCGCATGTTGTGATCGCTTTCGATCATGAGGATGTCGGGATTCATCGTGGCGGCGCTGAAATGCCGCTCAGCGGCCGCATATCCGACATTCGATGGCAGGTTGCCGGGTATATAAAAGCGATCGTTGTAGCTGAGCTTCATGCTCGGCATGATGAGGATGCCGATCAGGGCGATGACCAGCGAGGCCGCAAACACGGGACCGGGCCAGCGCACCGTGGCGGTGCCGATGCGCCGCCAGCCACGCGTCTTGATCATCCGCCTCGGGTCGAGCAAACCAAATCGTGTGGCCACGGCGACAACGGCCGGCGCCGCGGTCAGTGCGCCCGCGACGACAACCACCAGTCCTATCGCTGATGGGATGCCCAGCGCCTTGAAATACGACAGTCGCGCCAAGTGGAGGCAGAAAGTGGCCCCGGCGATCGTCAACCCGGAGCCCAAGATGATGTGGAAGGTCCCGCGGAACATTGTGTAATAGGCCGTTTCTGGATCCTGACCGGCCTGACGAGCCTCCTGATAACGGCCTATCAGAAATATCGCGTAATCGGTTCCCGCGGCGATTGCCAGGGATGACAGCATGGCGACCACGAACGTCGAAAACCCCAACAGGTCGTAGTTCCCGAGAATCGCGACAACCCCTCTGGCCGTGCCCATCTCGAAACCAACCATGAGGAGGACCAGAAGCACCGTGCTGATGGAGCGATAGGCAATGAAGAGCATGATCATGATGACCACACCCGTCACGCCCATCATTTTGAACATGCTTTTATCGGCAGCTTCGTTCATGTCTGTATTCAGCGCCGCCGGACCCGTGACGTATGCCTTGAGCCCTTTGGGTGGCGCTGACTTGTCAACGATCTCCCGTACCGCTTTGACGGACTCGTTTCCCTGGGTGCTGCCCTGGTTGCCGGCCAGATTGAGTTGGACATAAGCGGCTTTGCCGTCCCGGCTCTGGACACCAGCGGCAGTGAGTGGATCTCCCCACACGTTCTGGATATGTTGCACGTGCTTGGGGTCGGCCTGCAGCTTTTTCACCAGGCCGTCGTAATAGCCGTGCGCCTCCTCGCCGAGTTGTTTATCGCTCTCCAGGACGATCATCGCGATGCTGTCGGAGTCCGACTCGTGGAATTTTTCGCCGATGCGTTTGGCGGCGATCATCGCTGGCGCATCTTGCGGCGACATCGTCACCGCGTGGTTTCGCGCGACCGACTCGATTGGCGGCACAAGCACGTTCAGGGCGACGGTGAGCAGCAGCCAGGCCAGCAGGATCGGCACCGCAAACCTGCGGACGAACCGCATGAATTTCGGACGAGCGTCGTTATCGGCGTTCATGCGGCCTTCACCAGGCAGGAGGTTTGGGCGTGGTGCCCGGCCGAGGATTGCTCGTCCTTGACCTCACCGTTGACCGTGATGCGGCAGCCGAGGTTGTCGCTATCGCCCTGTGCCACCACGTTGGCGATCACGGCCGGCACCGTCGTCGTGATCGTGTAAGTCCAGGGCAGGCTGGTGAAGTTCGCCTGTTCCGGCCGGGCGCTCTTGTCCAAGTAGCTCACGCTTCCCGCGGTGTCGCCGGGCCCGAAAACCTCGTACGTCACATGTTTGAGATGGGAAGGCTCCAATGGTTCGGCATTGCTACCCGTCGCAGCAAAGATCTCGTCGGAGCCAAAAACGCCGCGCAACCGGCTGACGGCGACACCGCCGAGGACAACTGCCGCCACGACGACCAGAGGTACCCAGGCCCGTTTGAGAATGGTGAGCATCTAGGTGTCCTCAGTCCTGATTGTTGGTGTCGCGGCCGCGTCTGTCAGCTCCACGCCGGCGCCGGTGCAGCGAACAGGGCCATTTGGCCCCCATTTCGATGGCTTTTCGGCGCACCGGCCGCGATTGGCCCAGGACTTGCGAAAATTCCTCTTCCGCCATGGTTCTAACGTCGCGCGACCGGTGATATAGGGCGGAACCTAAGAGAGCGCCGGCTCGAGAATCTTCTACTTGTGGCATTGTCGACCTTCTCATTCGGGCCGATTGACCGCGACTCCGGGGCATAACTAGATACTATACCCCGTAGGGTATTGAATGGTGCAAGCGTAGCTGCGTTGCGCAAGCAGCGCTACGGGCTTGTGCTCCATGACTCACCGGCCGCGCGGAGAGTGTCTCTATCGAACCCAAAACTGATACAGCGCCGCCGACTAACCAACGCTTGCACCAGCGCTCTGGTCAAGCTAGCTCTTGGAGAGGTGTTGGGGGCAGTAGAATTTCGCTGAAATCATGGCGAAATTGGATGCGACCTCCATGTCCATTCCGGGGTTGTGAGATTTCACGTCGTGGACTAGCTCCAAGCC
>Ga0302320_10009050_pt1 | contig 21484 bp, 12 predicted proteins | sample Bog_T0_3_FD_202130 | JGI IMG/M metagenome (GOLD analysis project Ga0302320, IMG submission 202130) | Peat permafrost microbial communities from Stordalen Mire near Abisko, Sweden - Bog_T0_3 | ecosystem: Environmental > Terrestrial > Soil > Wetlands > Peat | place: Sweden: Abisko, Stordalen Mire...
CCACTATAGACAGCCTCAAGAATATGCGACCCCGCGTCGACCAGAGGAATGGTGACTACGGCGGTTGAGGGCGCGCCGGGGACCACGGTCCCGGTGCCTACTGTGATGCCGTCGAGGGTGATGCTGACGGTTCCCGAAGGAGATGCGGTGGCCGGGCTCGAAGAGGTGATGTAGGTGGTAACGACCATGGAGCCACCCGCGCTGGGCGTGAGGGTGGACGGAGTTAGAACGATGGACGTGGGGCTCTTGGAGACTGTGATGGTGACAGCCGGAGAGTTTGAGGCGGCGTAGTAAGTATCACCACTGTAGGCGGCCTGGAGAATGTGCGTTCCCGGCGTCATGGAGGGGAGAACGACGCTGGCTGTTGCGGGCGAGCCGGGGACCACGGCTTGTGATCCGCCTACGGCGGCGCCGTCGAGGGAGAATGTGACCGTTCCAGTGGGCAGGGTAGTGCCAGCCGCGGCGGGCGTGATGGCAGCCGTGACCGCAAGAGAGCTGCCGCCGGAGGGTGTTGTAGTGGCGGGTGTGATGGTCATCGTGGTGGGTTCTTTGGGCACGGTGACTGTGACGGAGGTCGCGGTGGAGCTGGCGTAGTAGTTATCGCCGGTATAGGTTGCCGCAATCTGATGCGTTCCCGGAGTGAGCGCGGGAAGACTGACGCTTGCCGTGGAGGGGCTTCCGGGCGTGACGGCCTGGATGCTGGTGGTGACTCCATCGACGGTGAAGGTAATGGTTCCGGAAGGCAGCGTTGCGCCGAGCGTCGAAGGCGTGATGGTGGCCGTGACGGGCAAGGTTGCGCCGAGAGCGGGCGTCGTTGTGGAAGGGGTGACCACCAGCGTCGTGGGCGTTCGGGCCACGGTGATGTTGACCGTTGTGGAAACGGAACCGTTGAAGTTGCTGTCCCCGCTGTAAGTGGCTTGCAGGCTGTGGGTTCCCGTGGTGGGGGCGACAATGGTGGTGCTGGCAGTGGTTCCGCCTATGATCGTTGCGTTTCCCGCGTTGGCTCCATCGAGCAGGAACGTGACGGTTCCCGAGGGAAACGTAGAACCAGAGACAGTGGCCGAAATGGTGGCCGTGATCTGAAAATTGCTGCCGCCTAGAGGCGTGGTGGTCGAAGGCGTGACGGTGAGGGTGGTTGAGCCCTTGGAAACGGTGATGGTGACGCCAACGGCACTGACGCTGTTGTAGTTGCTGTCGCCGTTGTAGGTGGCCGTGAGATTGTGCGTTCCGACCGATGGGGCGGTGATGGTGATGGTGGCCGTGGATGGCGAACCGGCAATGACGAGCGAGGTTCCGATGTTGTTTCCATCTAGCGCGAAGTTGACTGTGCCGGAGGGCGAAGTTCCACCGGAAGCGGGCGGACTGATGGAGGCCGTGACCTGGAGATTGCTGCCCGCCGAGGGCGTCTGCGTGGCGGGGGTGACAACTACCGTGGGCGTGCTCTTGGACACATTCAGAGTGACCGATGTTGCCGTGGACCCCAAATAGTTGGTATCGCCGCTGTAAGTGGCGCCAAGGACATGCGAGCCGGCGGAGGGCACGGTAAAGGTGAGGCTGGTGGTCGCGGGAGATCCGGAGGTTACGGTGCCGATTCCTTCATTGATGCCATCGATTGTGAAGGTGACTGTGCCTGATGGGAGCGAGGTGAGCGTCGCGGCTGGGAAGATGTCGGCTGTGACTTGAAGGCTGCTGCCGGCGAGCGGCGTGGTGGTGGACGGGGTGATGGTGAGCGTGGTGGTTGTCTTGGCAACGGTGAGGGTCACCGCGTTGGATGTGGACGCGGCGTAGTTGGTGTCGCCGCTATACGCGGCTGTGACCGTATGCGTACCGGCCGAGGGGACCGTGAAGGTGACGGTCGCGGTGGAGGGAGTTCCGGAAACCAGGGTTGCAGTGCCCTCGGTGGTTGTTCCGTCGAGCGTGAAGACGACGTTGCCGGTGGGCAGCGAGGAGGTGTAGGACGCGGGCGTGATGGTGGCCGACACCTGGAGCGTGCTGCCCGAGGCGGGCGTGGTGGTGGTTGGCGTCGCTACCGTGGATGTGACAATCTTGGCGACGGTCAAGGTGACGACCGACGAATTGGCGCTATTGAAGTTTGTGTCGCCCGCGTAGACGGCCTGGACGGTGTGGGAGCCGGAGGCCGGAACCGTCATGGTGAAGGTTGCGGTGGTTCCGTTGACCAGATTCCCGGTGCCGATATTGGATCCATCGAGCGAGAAGGTGACGTTGCCCGTGGGAGTGGCGGAAGTTGACGTTGTGGGCGTGAGCGTGGCCGTAAGCAGAAGCGAACTGCCACCGATTGGGGTGGTGGTGGCTGGGTTGAGCGAGAGCGTGGTGGGAATCTTGCTGACGGTGATGGTGGCGTTGTTCGATGTGGCGGTGTTGTACACGCTGTCGCCGTTGTATGTGGCCACCAGGGTATGCGTTCCGGTCTGGGGCGCGGTGATGGTCAGCGTCGCGGTAGAGGATGGCGTACCGGTTGAGACGGTCACGGTGCCGACCTGCGCTCCATCCATGGTGAAGGTGACTGTGCCAGTGGGGGGCGCGGATTCAGAGATGGTGGGGCTGATGGTCGCTGTCAACAGCAGGTTGCTGCCGGGCAGGGGCGTCGAGGTTGCCGGGGTCAAGAAGACCGAGGGGGTTGTCTTGGAGACGGTGATGACGACTTGGGGAGACGTGGACCCGGAATAATCGGTGTTGCTGGGGTAGATGGCCTGAAGGGTGTGCGTGGTTAACGTGCCGTTAGCTGGAATGAGCACGGATGGGAAGGACGCCGTCGTGACGCCGCCCGAAGTCGAAAGAGACGCGGTATATGTCTCCTGGCCGCCATCGACGTTGAGGGTGACCACTCCCGAAGGATTGACGGTGCCTGCTACGGGGGAGCCCACCGTGAGATTCACGGTCACAGAGATGTTCTGGCCCGGCGCCGCGGTGGTGGTGGCGGGATTGACGGTGAGGCTGGTGGTGCTGGCCTGCGTGTTGACGTTGACGGGCGGGTTGGAATTGGTGGCCGCGTAGTTGGTGTCGCCGGTGTATTCGGCAATCATCTCGTTGCCGCCGAGGGCGAAGACGCCTTCGAGGGTTGTGGAGACGACTCCGCTGCTGTTGATGGTGAGCGGCTGGGTGAGGTTCAGGCTGGTTGTCGAATCGTAGAACACGACGGAGCCGGTGGGCGCGGTGCCGCCACCTGAAGAGAGAACAGTGGCTGTGAGCGTGACGTTGGCGGCCGGGTTGTAGGTATTGTTGGTCTGAACAGGAGAGATGGCGAGACTCACGTTCACCGCGCCGCTTCCAAGCTCCGGGCTTGCCCAGTTTGAAACGAGCCCGTTGGCGTTGACAGCGCCTAATCCGGTGGCAAGATCGAAGCCTGTGCTGGCGGCATAGCCGATTTGGCCTGTCGCGTCGCAGCCAGGGCTGCCTGCTGCACACTTGAGTTGAGCGCTGCCTTGCTGGATATCGTTGAAGACGCCATTTGTGGTGCGCAATGCGTAGAGGCCCGGTGCGAGATTTCCCTGCTCTCCGTGCTTCTGATTGATGAGCGCCGAGACGCCGGCGAAGAGCGCCGCCGCGGCTGAACTGCCACCGGCGCGGACGGGATTGCAGGCGCTGGACGCCAGGGATGAGCTGAGGCAGAAGGCCAGGCCGGGATTGACGCCGGAATCGATAGCTGTGGGTAGGACGGCGTCGGGCAGCAGACGGTTGCTGGTTCCGGTTCCGCTGGTACCGGGGACAAGCTGCGCCGGGACCGGCTGCCACGCGGGCCCCGCATGGAGAGTACTGATGCCGCCGCCGCCGGCAAAGGCTGGATCAGAGGCGATTGCCGGAGACCATGCTGCCAGAACTGAGTTCCCTGCCTGTGGACCGGCCGGGCTGAATGCCGCAACGCCGACCGCTGTGTTCCACGGCGTTGAGGCCAGAGCATTGACGGCATAACCGGTGCTGACGGGTGCGTCGCTGCCTGCTGCGTGACAGGCACTGGGACCGCTGTCGCCGGTTGCGGCGATGACTGCGATTCCTTCCGCGGCTGCCTGCTGGTAGAGCGCGGAGTAGAAGGCCTGGTGAGCCGGGCTCAGCGCTGCTTCGCAGGAAGAGTAGCCAATGGCGACAGTGTGCGCGAGCGCCTGATCGACGATGGCTGCCAAAGACAGGTCGACGCCATCGGATGCAGTGGTTGAAGCAGCGGGAACGAGAAGGACTTTTGCGCCGGGAGCGGTTGCACCCGCCCAGGAAGACGCGAGAGTGGCCTCAGCCTGGTCGGCGGTGAGGCCTGGGTCTGCGCCATTCAGGATGACCTGGAGCGGATTGGGCGCCAAGGCAAAGGCCGAACGGAAGGCTGCGATGTCGCTGGTGTTGACGTTGCTTCTTGAGGCGATGGCGATGGTTTCGCCTTTGCCGTCGATGCCGGAGGAGTGCAACGCGTCAAGATGAATGAGCTGCGCGGCAAGTTGCGGAGTGAGCGCCTCGAAATTGTTGAGCGTGGTTTTTTCGGCGAGATTGGCAACGGAGGAAATTACGCGCTGCGGCGTGGTCAATGCGGGGCTGGAAAGTGCGCCGTCGAGCGAGACAAGACCGGTGATTAGCGGAGTGAACGCGCCGGGAACGGAGATGTCGCCCATCAGGACCGGGCGGGTTCCGTTTGGAGTCGAGACAGAGTGGATGCCGGCTTGGAAGGCCTGCTCGACTTGAGCGACTGTTCCGGAGAACTCGATCCATCCGCGGCCGGCAGGCAAAGGGGCGATCACCAGGCCCTGGCTTTGCAACCAGGAGGTTATGGCGGCTACATCGGTGGCGGAGTTGCCGTAGGCGTCCGCAAAAGCTGCCGGCGTGAGCCAGTGATGAAAACCAGGAGAAGCCGGGTTTTGCAGACTCGTGAGTTCGGCGGCGAGGGCCTGCTGTTGCGAGGCGGAAGGCGAGAGGAGCAACAACATCCGCTGCAACTGTGTGTTGGGGGACGCCGCGCCTAGATCGGATTCGGTGGCGTTGATCGGCGGGCGGCTTGCGGGAATTTGCACCGAAGCGGTGCTGCGCCAATCGCCGGCCAGGCGGGACGCGGAGGTTTGCGCCTGGGCAGCGCCAAGACTGGCCAGGAGGAGAATTGCAATCGGCAGACCGAAGCTTTTTATGTGAGCCATCTTCCTCTTTGTCCGCAACCCCTGAACGACTTGCGCCTCATCGCAGACTGATTTGAAGGGTAAAACTCTATCATCCTTCAGGAACAGTCTCCACACCCTACCACCTTTTGGGCATTGGGATAGGAAATGAATATGCTTCGCCACGATTGTATAGCGCGGGAGGACGCTCAAACAGCAGATTTTGAAGAAGAACTGGCAGAAGAAGCCAGAAAATCATATCTTGCCGGAGCCAGATGAAAGAAGCCCCGGCGATTGGTGATTGTCGCCGGGGCGGGTGCGGGGGGTTGGCGGTCTATTGTATGCCCAGATCGGCGAGGACCTTGGGTTTGGTCTCGTCAACTGCGAGCAGGTTGTGGCAGTTCGCGCAGTCCTGGGTGATGGCGGTGCCGTCCTTCGCGACATGGTCGCCATCGTGGCAGCGGAAGCAGCCAGGATAGCTCATGTGTCCGATGTGGTTGGGGTGCGTTCCCCAGGTCACTTTCATCTCTGGAAATACATTCTGGCTATAGAGCGTAGCGAGTTCCTGACCCGCGGATTTGACCAGCGCGGCCTTCGCGGCCATGACCTCTGGATGGCTGGTGCTATAGAAAGCTGCCAGCTTCTGCGGAATCTGAACCTGTGCCTCGGCGTCGGAGGCATAGTTGGCATTCAACAGCTCCAGGCCCTCCTTGTGAACCCAGGGAAGATCCGGACTGATGGCGCCGTCGGCCATGGCGCGGTTGACTGCTTCCGCCGCGGTGACAAAGGTGTGGGCGGCGCGATTGTGGCAGTCGATGCAGTCCATCGTGCGGCGTTCCCCCTTAGGCATGGCGCCGTTGAGGGCTGTCGAGGTAAACACCGTTTGCGAGCCGTCGGAGTTCCGCCTCTGTACCCAGGGGATCGTGGTGCGGGTCGAATCCGTGGCGATGTACTCCATCTGGTTGAGATGGACGCCGTGAATGCCGCTCAGGTGGGAGAGCGAATCTTCGCCGCCCAGGTGCAGGACGAGAACGGACTGGGTCTCGGTGTTGGTTTCATCGTCAGCGAAGTTGGACTTGACGAGGAGCTTTTCGCCGACGAACCTGGCCGGGGTGTGGCAACCCTCGCACGTGAAGCGCGCGGGGCGCAGGCTGGTGACCGGCGAAGGAATGGGGGTGGGATAGCGGTCGAAGGAGACTTCAAGCAACTGCTTGGTGCCGTTGACCTTGGCGCTGAAGTAGGCCTGCGCGCCGGAGCCGATGTGGCATTCGACGCAGGCTACATGGGAGTGCGCGGAGATTTGGTAGGCCGTGTACTCGGGGTGCATGACGTGACAGGACTGGCCGCAGAACTGGGGCGAATCCATGTAAGCCGCGCCGCGATAGCTGGCCATGGCGACAACCAGGAGGTTGACGATGGTGGCGAGCAGCACGATGTCGAGTCCGTGACGGAAGATGCGATCGTTGAGATCGATCTTGGGATACTGGGCGGGAATCTGCCCGGCTTTTTGCAGTTTTCTGTGGCGGATGAACACGCCAATCGGAATCAGCACCAAGCCGGCGATGAAGATGCTGGGCAGCAGCAGGAAGAAGATGATGCCCAGATAGGGATTTTCGTTGGGCCGGCCGAAGATTTCGACAAGCCAATAGCCGATCATGGTGACGCCGGAGGCGCTGGTGATTGCGCCGCCTGCAAGACTGATGGGGTTGTTGCCGAAGAACAGCGCCGGCCGCACCCAGCTCTCTTTGAACTTTTGAAGCAATGACACTTTAGGCTCCCAAACACACTGAAATGGATGGCCCGCCGGAGAGGGCGGGCCTGGTTCGACATCTCGGATTGATTGTAGCGCTTACTTGAGGCCGCGGTAGTAGACGACGGCGGCCTTGAGATCGGCGTCGGGGAGCGAGGCGACCGACTTCATCTTGGGGCTGGCCTTGATGCCGGCGATCATCTGGTCGACGGTGAGGGACTTGATGCTGGGGTCGGTGTTGGGCTTGATCTTCATCATGCTGGCCATGGCCGGGCTGGGAGTACCGTTGGCACCATGACAACTGGCACACTTTTTGTAGGTCGCTGCGCCATCCTGGGCGAAGCTCACGGCGCCGGCCAAAGAAATAACGAGGGCAAGCACCACATGGGAACGAATCATTTTTGTCATTTCAAATCTCCTTGAATCTTGGTTGACGGCCAGTATAAGTGTAAACACTGGCTGCCGAATTTAGTCTTCTTACTGCCTGACCCCATTCGGCTCAACTTCCTGGCCTTCAAGGGATGCAACAAGATGGTCAGGTCAACCATCTCAGACAAACCGGCGCAATTCCCTTGCATCTTGAGAATTGCGCCGGCTTTGCCTTACTTGATGAACGTGCGGAAATGGTCCGTTGCTGCCTTGATCTCCGCGTCCGTAATCTTGCCCTTAAACGGCTGCATCTTGCCAGTGCCGTTTGTGGTGGCGGCAACCATCTGCGCCTCGGTCATGCTCTTGACCGAAGGATCGGTAATCGCCTTCATCTTCAAGGCTTTGCCGACGCCTGTATCCGCCAGGCCCGCCGCTCCATGGCAGTTGAGGCACTTGGCTTTGTAGATCGCTGCGCCATCCTGGGCGAAGCTCATGGCGCCGGTCATCAGAACTACAGCGGCCAGCGCTACCTGGAATCGAATGGTCTTTCTCATGGTAAAACTCCTGAACCACTTGCACGACCGAAGTGCACTTGCGCTTGGGCCGCGTTCAGTTTTTCTTCAAGAGGAACGCCGTGCGGCGGTTCTGCCGTGAGACATTCCTTTCACTGCTGCGATTCCGCCCCTCTTTTTGAGGGAGGGGCGGAGGTTTCGGTTAGAAGTCGTAGTGAAAACCGACCGAGACGTTGTTGGCGTGGAAGTCACGCGGCGCCGTTACACCGGCGTTCGAGCTGTTCATGCCGGTGGAAACCGTCATGTTGGCGCAGGGCACGATGTTGGCTGCCGTCGCCGTGGCGACTGAGTTAAGGGTGCAGAACTGCGCACCGGAAGGACCGCCTTCGCCGTAGCCGTAGTAGTTGTACTCCGCCTTCCACACCAGGCCGGGACGAACCGTCCAATCGATGTTGAGGTAGGGAGTCTGGAACTTCGAGTTCAGCGAACCGTTCACCGCGCGGGCATCGGTAAAGAACTGGCTTCCGTTCACCGCGCTGACGCGGTAACCGAGGCCGTACTTCACCTTGTCGTTGGGGTTGACAACCACACCTACCGAGCCGTGCTGCGTCGGGGCGTCCATGAATTCACGGGCGTACCACTGGGTCGGGGTGCTGTTGGTGGCGCTGGTGGGGCAAGTGAGAGGAACACCGCCAGGACCTACCGAAGCCGCGCCTGCAAAGTACGGGCTGGTGTTGCCGGTCACAAAGCCGCTGTCCTGGTTGGTATAGCAGATGTTGGTGGCCGTGTAGACGTCGTTGTAGGCGTAGTCGAAGTCAACCGCTACGTGCTCGTTGGGCGTCAGCACGCCGCCGATGCTGCCAGTGCGGCTGTAGTCCACGTGATTCAGAGGACCGTAGAGCGAAACCGCGCCAGTGTTTTGAGTGTTGTTGTGCCGCTCCATGTCGTTGAAGGCGGCATTGAAGGTGGCCCACTTCTCCGGACGGAACTTGGTGTGCACACGATAGTGGCGCGTCTGGCGCGGCGACATGGTTGTGAAGGCGTTGTCGTCGTACATCGCCTCAACCGAGCCGTTGATGTCCCAGTTGCTGGTCACGCGATAGGCGGCATTCAGGATTCCGCCGTTCTCGGTGATGGCAAAGATGGTCCGTGCCGGAGAGGTAACATTCAGGTTCAAGCCGATATTCCGATTGCCGTAACGGTAGGTGAAGGCAATGTTGGCCTTGGGGGTCACTGCCCAACTGGCCGTCAGGTTGTTCACAAGTTGCTCGTTGCCGAAGTAGGTGTAGACGATTCCGTACGTCTCGCCCGTCGCGATGCCGGAGTTGGTCACGCTCGAAGTGAGCGTGCCGGAGTAGTTGATGGTTTCGTTGCCTGCCGTGCTGGGCGTGACCAGCTTGGTATAACCCGACGTAACCACGTTTCCGGGCTGCCCATTCGCCGACAGGGTTATCTGATCTTCCAGGTCAAAGTTTTTGGAGACTTCCCAGGTCAAGCCATACCCGGCGTTGTAGACCTCGCGCTTGACGACGCCAACCGCCGAGTTGTACTCATCGCGGGCAGTACCGCTGAGGCCCCATGCATTGTCGAAGAAGTTGGGCATGTTCATGTTCATGTGGCTGTAGCTGAACTGGCCGTTCATGATCACGTTCTTGATACTGGTGGACTGGAAGCGGAGGGTCTCGCTCGGCATGGTGGTCCGGGTCGGATTCGTCCGCTGGTACATGGTCACCACCGAGCAGGCTGGATCGACGATCGGCTTGCCGCCTTGCCCCGGATTCAGGAACGTGGTCGCGTTCACGAGGCTGTTAGTGTTGCAGGCGGCTACGCTGTACGGCGCGTAGCTCGTGGTGGTTGAGACCGCCGCATTGCTCGATCCATCCCAGTTACCCAGGTAGGCCGGGGTGCCGTCAGCTTCCTGCACCACGAACCCGTTGGGATCGAGCGTCATGTAGCTGTTCTCCTTGTAGTGGAGAAAGCGCTGCTCGTAGGTCACCTTGGTGCCCTGGGCAGGTTTCCAGTCAATGGAGGCCGCGTACTCGTCGGTCGAGTGGCGCTGGTACTGCTCCATCAGGGCGTTGTACTTGATCACGCCTCCCGAGCGCACCGGCAGCAGCGACGGGCCCTGCATGATGTTCTGCGAGTAAGCGAGATGGAGGCTGAACTTCGACAGCGGATAGAGTATCAGGTCGGTGTCGGTCATGCGGCGCACCGAGTTGGTCATTACCGAGGAGTGCTGCGCCTGCGGCCAGGCCATGGAACCGGTCGACGTCGCCGAAGGGCCGATGGGTACCGTAAGGCCGTTCGGCAGGTTCGGGTTGCCCAGCAGATCGTAGTCAAAGTACTGACGGTCGCGGCGGAAGATGCCGTTGAACTCGTACATCTTGCCCTTGCTCATCGAGAGCTTGGCAAAGTTGTAAGGGTCGCCGCCGAAGCCCGAGCCGGTGATGAGCGCATCGTCCACCAGGGCATGCTTGTTGGAGTCCAGCTTATGCAGTTCCATGGTTTCGCCGTTCACGCGCGGCCCGGCCTGCAGGTTAACGAGGGTGTCGTACATTGCGCCTGAGCCAACCTTGTTGGTTGCCCGGCCGCCCGCATCCACCGAATGGTGGGCGGAGTAGCCTTCAGGTGTAGTCATCTTCGAGGAAATCGGCGCCGGGTCCTGCGCCAGGGCGATGCACGCTGTCATCGGCAGGGCGATGACCAGACCCGCGGCCAAGAGCCACATGCGGGTTGACCGTGCTTGAATGTGCGGTTTGAAACAACCAGTGTTCATAAAGAGCCTCACTTCGTAACTTCGTTTATCGTGTCGGAACCAATGTGCAAACCTTCCGTCTGCCTTCGACGCCCCGCAGTTCCCATGCGGGGCGCTAGCGAGAACAGTTAGCGGAGGAAGGCCGGATCGAGATGCGAGCCATGAATCATCGTGTGGCAGTCGATGCAGGGCGTTACGTCGCTCGACTGGGTCCACGAGAAGTTATGGATCGTGTTCGTCGCAACCATGCTGTGGCACTGGTTGCAGAGAACGTTGACCGTCGGCACATTCAGCAGCCGCGCATTCTGCGAGCCGTGCGGCGTGTGGCAGGCGAGGCAACCCTCACCCTTCACTGCGGCATGCTCATAGACATACGGTCCGCGCTTCTCCATGTGGCACTTGGTGCAAATCGCATTCTGATCGGCGGTCGATCTGATGTTGTTGTTTCCAAAGGTTCCGTGAACGTCGTGACAGTCGGAGCACTTGACCGCGCCTTCATTCACCTTGTGGTGGAAGGGCATGGAGAACTGCGGCTTGACATCGCTGTGGCACTGGAAGCAAAGCGTGGGCTCAGCGGCCTTCAAAAGGGGCTCGACCTTGCCGTTGTGGACGTCGTGGCAACTGATGCAACTGACGTTGGCCTTGGCGTGCGGAGAACGATCGAAGTTGGGATGCGCTCCCGCGTGGCAGCTAAGGCACTTTGCATCCACATCTTTGGCCGAAGCCTTGGAGGGGTTGAAGATCTTGGTGACATCTCCGCCGCCGGCGACGTGATCGCCACCCGGACCGTGGCAGCCTTCGCAGTTCACACCGGCTGCGCCGTGCTGCGCTGCGAGCTTGGTGTGCGGATTGCCCTCGAATTTCTTGGATACCTCTTCATGGCAGGTAGCGCAAACATCGCCACCGACATAGGTGTTCGCAGCCGCGTCCGTTGTGGAAGGGGCAACCGTCTTGGCTCCAGGGGCCTGAGCTCCCAAAGCAGTGGCGCAGACAATGCTTGCGCCGAGCATCAACATCAAACAGGCTCGCAGTCCCGGCGTATTGCCCGGAGCCGCACCAATCAGCGAACTCGTTACTGGCCCTACTTTATGCATGAAAAATACCGCCTTGGATGCTCTCGATGTGCCTTCTACCTTCATCTGGATCAACCTTCCGCCCTTGAACAGGGCCGTTCTCTTTCGAGAATTTCGGAACCTAGCAGTCCGCCGGTCCATTTCGTCGCAGAAGATACTCTTTGTGCGGAGCATCACTACATGCCACGAAGGTTACGTTTTAGTCGTGTTCTCTCGCGGTGATGTTGATCACACTCGATTGAAATATTCGACCCCAATTTGAATCTCTTGTGATGGAGCCAGGTAGATGCCGCGTTCAACCAATATCCAGGTGCGCGCAATTCCCTTTTGAGGCAACATGTTTACTCTGTGCGCCTTGTAGCGAGTTTTCGAACTGGGGGCGGACCGCCCGCCTCAGCATCAAATCAGAATTCTCCGCGGCAATCCGAGCAAGATTGAACACTTCCCTGGATTCAAACTGAATCGGACGGATCCGCCGCGGTGGCATTGATTGGGGAACGGTAGGTTCAGCGAACCGGATGCCGAATGAAGCGACCCCGTCATGCTAGTTGGATCCGATGATTCTGTGTGGATTGGTCTGGAGGCGCAATGACCTCATGAGCAGGCATTTTTCCCGGCATGGACGTGAGGCCCATCACATCCACGGCATGAATTCTCCGGCAAACTGTGGTCAGAGCAGAAGCCTCTTTTCCGTGGGCCAGAGCGAATTTCACATCAACTGACGCCTTTGCATCGATTTGCAAGGGCCGGGAGACGGCGGAAGCGAAGGCAAGAACGGAAACAGACGGAGCAAGACGATGGCGGACACTCAGGTTTTGACAGAAGCGCATTTGCGGCACAAGCACATGACCCGGCAGATACCCGCGGGATGCGCAGCGTGTTCGAATCGCCGCCCAGGCTGGTTCTGTTCGCTGGGCAGCGCGGTTCTGGCCGATCTTGAGTTGGCCACCAGCACCATCTCACTGCCCGCGCAGGCATCGCTTTTTACGCAAGGCGAAGACGCGCGCTGCCTTTATTTGATCTGCGGCGGATATCTCAAGTTGACTGCCGGCCGGCATGAGGATCGGCAGATGATTGTGCGGGTCGCGGGGCCGGGCTCGATGCTCGGGCTTTACGCGGTTCTCTCGCATGGGATGTATGAGGTATCGGCCGAGTCTCTGACCAGCGCCCAGCTTCGCCCAGTGGAACGCGAGAGGTTTCTAAGCTTTCTGCGCAGCCACAAGGAAGCGCAGATGCGCGCGGTGCAGTGCATCTGCCAGGAGTATCGGTTTGCCTTGCAGGACGCTTGCCGCATCGCGCTCTCTGAGACAGTTGCCGCGCGGCTGGGAAGGCTGCTGCTGGAATTGGCCAATCAGATTGGGGAACATCTGGATGACGGCGAGTTCCGCTTTCCGCTGCTGCTGACGCACGAAGAGATGGCGTCGATGGCCTGCACGACGCGCGAGACCGTTACCCGCACGCTGGGGCAGTTTCGCAAGGACGGCTGGATCTCGATTGAGGACTCTCTTGTGACCCTGCATCACCCGGAGCGGCTACAGACGCTGGTCTGATTCAACTCTTGCCGCTCGGCGCTTTCACATTTGCCGCTCCCTTCTTGCCCGTTTCCCGAGTCAAAGGGCTATGCTTTATATATCGCTAAGATTTTGGCAGGAGTTTGGATTGCGTATGACCCGTTATTTTGTTTGCTTTTCTGCTGTTCTTCTTACTTGTTGTGCAGTTCAAGCCCAGAGCCCGGCTCCCGGTGCGGTCTCAACTCCGATCCAACCTACGGTTACATCCGCGGAGAGCCCTGAGATCCGCCAGTTTCAAAAGATTGAGGACAACTGGTCTCTTTCGCTGAATCAGCGGGACCAATATGGGCTTGAGCTGGTGTTATCTCCTTTGTTCGTCGATGTTTCCGCCAATGGCGACATTACGACGCGGAACCAGCAACTGGCGCAGTTGATTACGGGCGAAGACAAGACGCTGCATATCGATCAAAAGGTGATTACAGTACGTATGCTGGGCGACATCGCGGTAGCGAACGGCACCTACGCGATGCACCACCGGGTCAATTCTTCGCAAGTGGATGAAAAGGGTGTGTTTACCCACGTCTTCGAGCGGGTTCACGGCGGCTGGCTTTGCGTCAACTCTCAGCGCACTACTTTGCGCGAGGAATCGAACGCCAAGCAGAAGAAGTCGTCCAATGCGGAGATGCCGTTTCACATTCCGTTGTTCTCGAAGAGCGACAAGAACAATTAGGGCTTGCGGGCACGGCTGAAGCTGCGCGCTTCTCGCATTGTGCGAAAGCGCGACTCGCTGGCGACGCCACCTCGATTCTGGTCCAGTTAAACTAAATCGAACCCAGAATCATGGCCCAGCCAATCCCCACTCTCCCCATCTCTACAACGATTGACGCTCCCAACCCTGCGCCGGCAACGGCCAGGGCAGTCTTCCATATCCTGGTTGCGGTGAGCGTTTGCCATCTGCTCAACGACATGGTGCAGTCGTTGCTGCCGTCGGTCTATCCGATTCTGAAAGTCTCGTTCAAGCTGAACTTCGGGCAGATCGGGCTTCTCACGCTCACCTACCAGGTGGTGGCCAGCCTGTTGCAGCCCTTGATCGGCCTCTATACCGACCGGCGGCCCATGCCGTACGCGCTGGCGATTGGCATGTGCTTTACGCTTGCGGGACTGGTGGTGCTGGCGTTTGCGCCTACATTTAGCCTGCTGCTGGCGGGCGCCGCGGTGATGGGCACTGGCTCGGCGATTTTTCATCCCGAATCCTCCCGCATTGCGCGCATCGCATCGGGCGGGCAGCACGGGTTTGCGCAATCGTTTTTTCAAGTGGGCGGCAACACGGGCAGTGCGATTGGGCCGCTGCTGGCGGCATTGATCGTTTTGCCGCGTGGCCAGCACGGAATGGCATGGTTTTCGATTGCGGCGGCTGCGGGCGTCATCATTCTGTCCGGCGTGGGCCGTTGGCGGTCGCACCACCTTTCGCGCGCCACGCCAAGCCACGTGCATATCGAGCAGAAATCCAACCTGCCACGGCGCACGGTTTTTCGTGCGGTCGCGGTGCTGACAGCGCTGGTGTTTTCGAAGTACTTCTATCTGGCCAGCATGGTGGTTTATTACACCTTCTATCTAATGACCCGGTTTCATGTTTCGGTGCGCAGTTCGCAACTGCACCTGTTTGTTTTTCTTGGCGCGGCCGCAGCCGGAACCTTTTTGGGCGGACCCATCGGCGACCGCATCGGGGCGAAGTATGTGATCTGGGGATCGATTCTGGGCGTTCTTCCGTTCACGCTGCTGCTGCCTTATGCGAATCTTTTCTGGACCGGGATTCTTTCGGCGGTGATCGGCTTTGTGATTGCGTCGGCGTTTTCGGCCATTCTGGTTTACGCGCAGGAGTTGATGCCGGGCCGGGTCGGGCTGGTTTCGGGCATCTTTTTCGGCCTGGCATTTGGCATGGGCGGCATTGGCGCAGCCGTGCTGGGACACGTCGCGGACATGACGAGCATTGTTTTTGTCTATCGGCTTTGCGCCTGGCTACCGGCGATTGGTTTGCTGACCGGGCTGCTGCCTAATCTTGACAAGCCTGCGCGCAACTAGCTCACCAGCCGCTTTGCTCCCTGCACGCGGATGGAGACATGCACCAGGCTCAGAGCTGCAGGGGTGACGCCGGGAATGCGGCTGGCCTGTCCGATGGTCACGGGGCGCACGCGCTCGAGCGTTTCAAGCATCTCGCGCGAGAGACCGCTGATGATTCGGTACTCGAGCCAGTCCGGGATCGCGACGCCTTCCGCGGCCTTCAGCTTCTCGATCGATTTTTTCTGCTGTTCGAGATACCCGGCAAACTTGATTTCAGTTTCGACGGCGCGAACCTCGTTGCGAACAATGCTGGGCAATGGACCGTTCTTTGCGATCTCGGCTGCCAACTCCGCGAGCAAGGGTTCCTGTGCAATGGAGTCGCGCATCGCGCCCAGCACGGGCTCAATAGTCACTTCAGGGCGCTTGAGCAGTTGCGCCCAGGTGAGGCCGGCGGTCGCTGTGAGGTCACTGAATCCAGCTTCGGCAAGGCGCTCCGCATTCACCTTGCCGGCGATCAACAGCTTGCTGAGCGCGGACATGCGCGCTTGCTTCCGCTCGTATTCCATCCAGGCCTCGTCGCCAATCAAGCCCAGGCGGCGGCCGTAAGGAGTGAGCCGGCGGTCGGCGTTGTCGATGCGCAGATGGAGCCGGAACTCTGCCCTCGAGGTGAACATCCTGTAAGGCTCATTGGTCCCCTTCGAGATGAGGTCGTCGATCAGGATGCCGGTATACCCTTCAGTCCGGTCCATGGTGAAGGGCGGCTCGCCCTTGAGCCAAAGGGCCGCGTTGATGCCGGCCATAATGCCCTGGCAGGCTGCCTCTTCGTAGCCGCTTGTCCCGTTGATCTGGCCAGCAAGATAAAGTCCCTCCATGCTTTTGACGCGCAGCGTGCGGTCGAGCTCGGTGGCGTCGACCGAGTCGTACTCGATGGCGTAGCCGGGGCGGAGCATCTCCGCCTGTTCGAGCCCTGGGATGGAGCGGACGATCTGAAACTGCACCTCCATGGGGAGCGAGGTGGACATGCCGTTGACGTAGACCTCGTGGGTGTTGAGGCCTTCGGGCTCGAGGAAGAACTGGTGCTGCGTCTTCGCGGGAAACTTGACGATCTTGTCTTCGATGGATGGGCAGTAGCGCGGGCCGATGCCCTCGATTTGCCCGGAATACATGGCCGAGCGGCCCACATTCTCGCGGATGATTCGGAGGGTCTCCGGGGTGGTGAAGGCGATGTGACAACTGATCTGCGGCTGCACGATTTTCTTTGTGCGGAAGCTGAAAGGGGTGGGGTCGACGTCGCCGGGCTGCTCTTCGAAGGCCTCCCAGCGAATAGTCCGGCCGTCGAGGCGGGGCGGCGTACCGGTCTTGAGGCGGCAGGTGCGGAGGCCAAGAGCGCGCAGGGCCTCGCCAAGCAGGACGGAGGCCGGCTCGCCGCTGCGGCCGGCTGGATAGCGCTCCTCGCCGCAGTGAATGAGGCCGTTGAGGAATGTGCCGGTGGTGATGATGGTTGCCCCGGCCAGGAGGTTGCGGCCGTCGCGGAGTTTGAGGCCGAGAACTCGGCGGCGGGGACGGATGGGACGAGGCAACTCAGCGTATTCCTCAGTCCCTAGTCCCTTAGTCCCTAGTCCCTCTTCGAACACCAGGTTGACGACTTCGGCCTGGCGGATGTGGAGGCCGGGCTGGCTCTCGAGCACTTCGCGCATCTTCACGCGATAGAGCTGCTTGTCGCACTGGGCGCGGGGACTCCAAACTGCGGGGCCGCGGGAGGTGTTGAGCAGGCGGAATTGGATGCCGACGGCATCGGCGACTTCGCCCATGATGCCGCCGAGGGCGTCGACCTCGCGGACGAGGTGGCCCTTGGCGACGCCGCCGATGGCCGGATTGCAGCTCATCTGGGCGATCAGATCGAGGTTCATGGTGATCAGCGCGGTCTTGAGTCCCATGCGCGCCGCAGCCATCGCCGCCTCGCATCCGGCGTGGCCGGCGCCGACGATTGCGACATCGTATTGTTCGGTAAATGCCATCTACGTTTATTCTACGGATTCTTTTGTTCTTGCGCTCCGCTACAGTCCGGCGGGACGCTGCCGATTCTCTTCTATAATTGGGCCGTCTCCCAAAACGAAGGAAGGGCGTGTCGGGCGCAATGAACTCCTGCTCGTGCGGAAATCCGGTGGTTGGCCAAGGCACACTTTGTGCCCGATGCAACGCTCTACGAGTTTTCGGCCTCGACGCAAAGGCGGCCGACAAGGAAATCAAAGCTGCCTATCAGGTTCTCGTCAAGGTCTGGCACCCTGACCGGTTTCAGGGCGACCCAAAAATGCAGCAAGCGGCAGAGACAAAGCTGAAGGATGTGAACTCCGCCTACGCGGTGCTCTGCTCAAGGACCGCGGATGGTGGGCCTTCTCAACGGACGCGGCCTGCGGGTTCAGATGCGCCGCCTCAGCAGCCTCCAGTGAATGCCGAACCCGCTGGCCGGCCGGCCCAGGCGAGCTGGACGCCTCCGAGACCCGCCGCAAAGCGTGGCTCGGGCAGGCGGATTCGACCGGTCTTCACATTCGTTTTCAGGCTGTTTCTCGTAGCCATCGTGCTGCTGCTCTGCCGCTACGTTTGGATTGCGTTCAACATCAAGGACCCGACAGGGGACACAGCCGAGAAGGTGTACCAAATCGGCAGAGAGAACCTGCTGTCAGGGCTTGATGCGCCGAAGAGACGATTCCTCGAAGCTGTCGAGCATGATTGGCGGAGGCTGGATCCGCGCAGTCCCACGGTGACACCCGCTCCGTTGACTGAAGAGGCCGACAACGCGCCGAAAGCCACCCCACAGCCCACTCGAACCGCTCCAAGAAGGTCGGATGGACGGCAGGTGGAATCGAGTCAAATCCCGGTGCAGCGGGTTCTTCCGTATATCACGGTCGGTTCAACGAGAGAAGAGGTTCTGGAGCAGCAGGGGACTCCAACGGAATCCTCAGAGGACAAGCTGGTGTATGGCCGCTCGGAGCTCGATTTCAGAAACAACCGGGTGGTTGGCTGGAGAATCGATCCTGCCTCGACCACAATCCGGGTAAAGCTCTGGCCGCAATCCGCAGTCGATACGAGTCTCGATTTTTTCACCATCGGAGACTCGAAAGATATTGTGCTTGTGGTTCAAGGAACACCGACGGCGTTCTCGGCGGACAAGTTTGAATATGGCGCGTCTGAAGTTTACTTTCAGGACGGCGAGGTCGTTCGATGGAAGAATGACCCGAATTCGATACAGCTTCGGGCGAGGCAATAAGGCATAACTCTATTGAAAATGGCGCCGGGGCTCTTGACCAATCAAGTGACTATGCGGCGCGCAGTTCGAGAATGATGGCTGCGCCGGTGGGCTCGAAGTTTACGGCAGAGGCGCGGCCATTGTGGTCCCGAAGGATGGTGGCGCAGAGGCTGAGGCCGAGGCCAGCTGTTTCGCCAATGGGTTTTGCGGGTGTGAACGGGTCGAAGGCGCGCTCTGGATTTGAGAATCCCGGTCCGGAGTGACCCACCAGGATCTGCACCAGGCTTCCCTCGCTGGTGGCTTCGAGCCGGATGGTCTTTGGCACACTGGGTGCAGAGGCCGAGCCGCGGTTCTCGACTGCCTCGATGGCAAATTGAAGGCAATGGAGCACAGCCTGCCGGAGTTGCTGCTCGCTGCACAGAACCCTCGGCAACGCCGGGGCAACGCTGAGACGAAATTCAATGGAGCGGTTGAGGAACTCGGAACGATGGAGCTGTTCCATATCGGCCAGTAATTCGGCAACCGAGACCGCGGCGCGCTGATCGCCCTGGGCTCGGGAGACGCGGGACAGGCTTTCCAGCGTGGATCTCATGCGGCGGGCTTCGGTCAAAATGGACTCAATGCCCTTGCGTTCCTGAGGGTCGAGATTCGGAGCTTCTTCCAGCAGCGACGCATAGCCAAGAATGACGGTGAGCGGGTTATTCAACTGCTGGGTGACGTTGCTGGCCAACTGCCCAAGGCCGGCGAACTTCTCTGAGTCGATGAGCTTCTCAAGCATCATGGTTTGACTGCGGGTGGCCTGCAGGCGCGCGGCGAGCATTTCGATGGGCAGCAGGTCATCGGCGCGAAGCCAGTTTTCAGACTCGTTTCGTCGATTGCCCTGGCTGGAGCGCTTCCCCGCCAGAAGAAGGACGCCCTCGACGGCGGAGCGCCCGGTGAGAGGCACAGCGATGGCGGATGTGAAGCGCAGGCGGGCAAGGTCGTCGCCTGGCCTGAGCCAGGGCGTCAGATCGAGCGAGAGAGCCTGACTGTCTTCCACTACAATCGGGGCCGAACCCGGCGCCAGAAAGCCCAGCACGGGAATCCGCGCAGCCAGTTCGCCAAGCCCCGCCGCGGTCGCCGGCTCGATCCCCGCGGACCCTGCCAGGCGATAGGTTCCCGCGTTCTCCAGCAGCAAGGCAGCCTGGGAAAACAGGCTGTGATCCACCACGGTGCGGCAAATCTCGGCACCCTGGCGATCGAAGTCCTCAAGCCTGCGCCGGGAGAGGATGAGACTGGTGTAGGCCTGCAATTCGAGGCGCGCCCGGCGTTCACGCTCCTGGGCGGCCTGGTTGATCTCGACTTCGTCCTCCAGTGCCAGCAGGATCATGCCCAAAGCCGCGATGACCTTGCCGAGGATAATGGCCCTGGTGAAGGCAAGTTCGACCGCCGGCCTGCTGGAGATGGGCTCAAGAGCGAGCAGAATCGGCGCCGACCACAGCAGGAACCCCATGACGCTGAGGAGAATGCCGGGAGAGAAGCGCCGGAAGACGAACAGGATCAGCAAGACGGTCATGAAGTGATTCAGGCACTCGATCAGGAGGAGCGCCATGGCCGGTCCAATGGCAAAGCAGGTCCACAGGGCAGCGATGCCCCCGAGGGCACAGAAGCCGGTTCCGAACCAGGTGGGCAGTTCGTCTGTCGCCACGCTCCAGAAGAGGACCGTAATGAGAGAAAGGATGGCAATCCCAGGGAAGATCAGGAACATCGGTCCCTGGGGCGCAACACCGTGGAAAACGCCGTGAAGGAGGAGGGAAACGACGACCAGCGGGACGATGAAGGGGATGACATAGAGAATCCGAAACCGGCCGATGGAGAAGCTCTTTGGCGCGAGGGAGCCGAGAAACAGGGCGGAGCTGATGAGAATGGACGTCTGGCCGGCAGCCGCCATCCAGGGATGCGCAACAGCGGAGAGATACCAGGCGCCCAGCTTGTAAAGCAGGATCATCCGGATGCAGGCAAATACAAAGCCCAGGAACCAGAGCAGGGTGCGGGTATCGCGAAAGCGGACGTAGAGATAGGCGAAGGCGGGCAGCAGGAGCGCGGTCAGGATCAGCGCCGGGATTTCGTAATAATCGGGCATTTGGTCCTGCATCTCCTTCCCTGCTCATCGGCGGAAAATCGTACGGACTTGACGATCACGGGCGACGGCCCGGTATGCTGCGCATGAGCAGGGACCTTGAAAAAACCCTGCTGAAGGCCGTCAGAGCCCAGAATAAACTTTGCTTCCGGCAAACCCTGCCGGGGGCGGCGCGACTGCCAAATGAAAAGTGGCAGGGCATGCCCAGCTTGCAGTATCAAGCCATCTGGAAGCCCTGTACATGCGTCTAATGTTGTAGTTGGAATCCTGTTGTTGACGGACCCGATAGATTGAAGCTTAGACCAGATTGAAGCTGGGACCCGCGGTTCCTGCAGATTCAAGGGGCGGCGGGAGGAGACGATTCATGGTACGCAATCGATGGTTCCTGGCTGTGCTGGCGGCGGGCCTCAGCCTGGCTGCCGCAGGACAGGGCAAGGACAGCTTTACGGCGATGCCTCTGGATGCAGGCTTTGGGCGGATGGACATTACTCCGCCGGCCATTGCGCCGGAGGAGATCATCCGCACGTTTGCCGCCAAGGAGAGCGAGTTTCAGCAGGCGCTGAACCACTACACCTATCGCCGCGTCGCCCGCGTCCAGACCATCGACGACGACACCAACAAGGTGGATGGGGAGTACTACGAAGTAGACGACGTGATCTTCGACCCCAGCGGTGCCCGCACGGAGAAAGTGGTCTTCGCGCCGCAGAATACCTTGCAGCGGGTCATGATGACTCCCTCGGATTTACAGGATATTCAGCGTGGATATCCCTTCGTTCTGACCAAGGAAGATATCGGCCAGTACGACGTGAAATACGTGGGCCGGCAGAAGGTGGACGAGGTGGACTGCTACGTCTTCGACGTGGGCCCCAAGGTGATTGAAAAGAAAAAACGTTATTTTCTAGGCCGCATCTGGGTGGACATGACGGACCTTCAGATTGTGGTAACCAACGGCCGCATGGTTCCCGACGACACGCGCAAGAACAGCGAGGACCTGCATCCG
>Ga0302320_10009051_pt1 | contig 21481 bp, 19 predicted proteins | sample Bog_T0_3_FD_202130 | JGI IMG/M metagenome (GOLD analysis project Ga0302320, IMG submission 202130) | Peat permafrost microbial communities from Stordalen Mire near Abisko, Sweden - Bog_T0_3 | ecosystem: Environmental > Terrestrial > Soil > Wetlands > Peat | place: Sweden: Abisko, Stordalen Mire...
GTGCGGGGGAAACCCAACAGCAAGCCGCCGCGGCGGCTAAGGTCTCCAACGCCGCGGCGTCCAACGCCGCGACCGTGGCGCTATCGGCCGACCAGTTCTCGCATTCGATTGAGGAGATCAGCGAGCAGGTCCGCCAATCAGCACAAATTGCGGGACGCGCGGTCAATGAAGCGAGCACGACCTACGGCCAGGTCAAGACTCTGGCCGAATCCGCGAGCGTGATCGGCTCCGTCATCGGCCTGATCGAGGAAATTGCCGCGAAGACCAATTTCCTGGCGCTCAATGCCACGATCGAGGCGGCGCGAGCCGGCGAGGCCGGCAAGACTTTCGCCGTGGTCGCCTCCGAAATCAAGCAATTGGCCGATCAGACCGCAGGGGCGACCAACCAGATCAGTACCCAGATCGCGGCGATCCAGTCGTCGACTGGCTCCGCCACCGGCGCCATCGACTCGATCATGCGCGTCATTACGGAGATGAACCAGATTGCCTCGATCATTGAGGATGCTGTTGGTCGGCAGGGCGGTGCGACCCAGGCCATCGCAACCAGTATCCGTTACGTCTACGACGGATCCAACGAAGTCAGCAAAACAATCGGCGACGTCGAGAGGAGTGCGATGAAGTCTCACGCCGCCGCCTCCAACGCGCTGTTGTCCGCCAGTGAGCTGAGCCAGCAGGCCGAGACGATGATGAATGATGTCACCGCCTTCCTGCATAGCGTTCGCGCAGCCTAAGGCGGCGCAGCGAAATAAACGCTGCAAGCTCACGATCGTCATTGCGAACGCGGCGAAGCAATCCAGCCTCCTGCGATGCCTGGGTATAGTGACAGCCTACATTCAGGCCAGTCTTGCACCTTAGCGTTCCGTATTTTACGCCAATTTCTGCTCGTTCAGCAACATAATCAGCCAATAATGAAATTATCGGCGTGGAGGTTGGCTAGATGAACGTTGGCCAGAGTTATGAGGTCATGATTTCCCAGGTTGATCAACGTATCATGACCACCATTGGCTGTCTGGAATAGCGACTGCGGTAGGCCCGCTTGCGCGTCGGCCAAGAGTAACGCCAACTGGTTTCTGCTGGGGACTGACGAGAACCCATCGAGTTCAATGGTGTCCGTGCCTGTGGCATTTACAATCGTGTCTGCACCAAAACCTGGGTGGAATACGAACGCATCATTACCCGGACCGGCAATTGTTATCTTGACCGACTGGGTGACTGTGCTGTTGGCGCTGTCCAGGCTGACGTCGTAAGATTGAGTAACGGTAGCTGCAGGGTTGGAATCAAAATTGAAATGCCAGCCGGCGGTGTCTTGACCGTTGCCAGTAGTGACAGCATCGACAGTGAAATTACCGATATAGTCCAGACCGTCATTCTGCGGCGAGACAGTCACGGTCGGTGTTTCCGTTGAACCCGGATCGTTGAATGAAAGTGTGCCACTGGCGAGATCCTGCTTCACCGGAGGATCAATCACGACGGTTCCGCCGCTTCCATCGCTGGAAATCGAGAAAGTCGAACCGGTATAATTTCCAGCAAGCTGGATGTTTGCGGTGTCATGTTGAGCGTCGCTGACTGTCAGCATTCCACCGGCGGAGGTGCCGGTATAGGCGACGGTCGTTTCCGGCCCGAATTCGATATCCCTGAGATCGATTTGATCGGAGCCGGACAAGATGCCATTTCCGGTGAAATTGAATATCTGCCCACTGAACGTGGATGAGTGGTCAAGTATTAGACTCCCTGTCTGGCCATTGAACGTTACCGACCCGGAATCTGCGGCAGCCAGTTCGAGTGAAGCCCCGGTGCCAATCGTTGCCGATCCTTGTGGGCCGATCGCGTCGCTCAGCGTGAGGTAGGCACCTGCCGGCGCATTCACCGCCTCGAAACCGGCGATAGCCTGGTTCAGCGCGGGGCTGTTCTGTGGACTGAAACTGTCGATGTTGGGCCCTACATTCGATGTGCTGCCGTTCGGGTCCCATTCCCAGAAATAAGTGCCGACCAACGAAGTACTCTTGGATTCGGTCCACGCTTGGAAGAACGCCTGATAGAGTTCGGCCTGCAGCGTCGGGTCCGGACTATTTCCCGATGCGGACGGATCTGACGCGGCTCCGCTGTCGTTCGGGTAGCCGAGCTCGGTGAACAGCAGGGGTTTTCCGGATTGCTCCGCAAGATTCTCGAAATACGCGATCGGCGATTGGTTGCCGATCACTGCGTAGGCGCCTGGATTCGTCGATAGAGTTGCAGGGTCAAGCCAGCCGTTTACCAAATCTTGTAGGGTCGGATTCTGCGTATTCGACAACGGCACGTAGTTGTCGATCCCCTCGTAGTTCAGCTGGCTCCAGAAGCTGACGTCGCTCGCGGTGTTCCACGAGGCCGAGTAGGTGAGCTCACCCGAGAAGACGTGGCGCACTGCGGTAATGAGTTCGGTCCAATAAGACAGGTATTGTGGACCGGTGAGCTGGTCGAGCTCCGCACCGATCGACAGCATCTGGGCGCCGTTAGCCTGGGCGACCTCTGCCTCCTGCACGATCATCTGCTGATAGCTGGCGAAAAAGGCGGCCACGTTGATCGGTTGATAGTCCTGGCGCCACTCGCCGACGCTGTAGGGCGCGATCTCGGCCGGGTTGAGGAAATCGATCAACGGCCTGACCATGACGGAAAGGCCGAGACTTTCTGCTTGCGCGATCGTGTTGCCAAGGGCCGCGAGGCTATCGGTGTAGTTAGGGTCAGCCACCACCTGCGAGGTGGCAACATTGATGCCGTAGTCGAGGGTGGCTTCGATCGAATTGGCGCCGGTCTGCGCAAGGCTTGGCAGCGAGTCGGAATTCTCGTAGGCGCCGTTGTAGAAGGCGACGTAGTCAAAGCCCTTATATTGCAACGAAAATGTGCTGGGCGAAGGAACGCCAATCGTTCCGTCGCCATTGAAGTCCTGGCCAAAAGTGGTCTCCAGAGATTCCACCGCAAAGCTGTTACCTGGCACCAGCCCTGTGATATTCGACGTATAGTTCCCGTTGCTGTCGGTCGCCCAGAACGTGAATTCGTTTGTCCCAGTGATTTGCCAGGCAATGTCATAGCCGGTGGCCGTCTGCACAGCACCGATCGGTGTATAGGTCCCAAACTCGCCTACCGTCACGGGGGTGCCACCAAATTTTAGTTCTTGGCCCACACCACCGACATCCATACAATAATTATTTGCTATATGAAGCAGTCTCGTTGATCCATCCGCCTGGATCAGCGAGCCTGTAAAGCCAATCGTTCCGTCGCCATTGAAGTCCTGACCAAAAGTGGTCTCCAGCGATTCCACCGCAAAGCTGTTCCCCGGCAACAGCCCGGTGATATTCGACGTGTAGTTGCCGTTGCTGTCGGTCGCCCAGAACGTGAATTCGTTTGTCCCACTGACTTGCCAGGCAATGTCATAGCCGGTGGCTGTCTGCACGGCACCGATTGGTGTATAGGTCCCAAACTCGCCGACCCTCACGGGGGCGTCACCAAACATTATCTCTCGGAGAGCTGAGCCGACCTCAACATAGTAATCACCGCCGGACCAAAGCAGGCTGGTTGATCCGTCCGTGCGAATCACCACCGTAGCATCCTCCGCGGCGGCGATGGCCGCGTCGACCTGCACGAGACCGGCACCGCTCACGGCGGAATTGGCCATCTGCAGCGCCGTGTCTTCCATGATCTGCTCGACTTGCGCCGGCGTGAGATAGGGATCGGCCGACAGGATCAGCGCGGCCACGCCGGCCAGGCTCGCCGACGCGGCCGAGGTGCCGTAGAAATCGCTGAGCCCTCCCGGAACCGTCGTGGCGATGTCGTCCACGCCGGACACGGCAACCGGACTGAGTTGATCCGGCGCAGACAAGACCGTGCCATTGTCGGCAAACAGCAGCTCGGTCCCGGCTCCCGATGATGAGAAGCTTTCGCTGGTCGGAGAGAAACCGAAAGCCGGCGTGTCGGCGGCGCTGACGGCGCCGGCGGTGATCACGCCGGGGGTCATGGCGTGGCCGAAGACGGTCCCGGCATTGGCGCCGCTGATCGAGACCGGCAGGCCATCGCCTGCCAGAATTTCCTTGATCAGTCCGGGATCCGGCCCAAAATTGTTGGCGATCACGATTTGGTAGCTGCCTGAGGCGGTGAATTGATAGCCAGTCCACGGATTGTCCGGTTCGCCGACGGACGCGTTGGTCGCTTGTCCGATGAGAATTCCATTATGGAACACAAAGAGGTCGATATCCGGCGCCTGCCCGAAATTGAAACTTGCCTGCCCGTAAGCCTCATTCCATTCGAGCAGCAGCGGAACCGGATCGGCCGAGCTGGCCGTGACCGTGATGGTCTGGGTTAGGCTGCCGCCGAATAGCTCAGCATCGGGGAAATACCAGCCGTCGAAAACCCCTGACCCGGGCGTCCAGGTCGCTTGATAACCGTTGCCGGCATTGTTGCCAGCCGCCGTGACGTAGGTGACGCCTTCCGCCTCGACGGTTTGGATCGCCTGCGCGACGATCCCGTTCTGAAAGAACGGCTCGTCGTAATAGCTGACGTCGTCGACAATGACTTTGCAGCCGGCGGCCGCGAGGGCAAGGATGCCATTGGCAAAGTCCTGCTCGCTGTTGTCGGCGGTATAGAACGCGAGATTGGCGCCGGGCGCGATGTCGTGAATGATCTGCATCATCGCGCGGCCCTCGTCGGTGCCGCCCGAGGAGAGGTCTGAAAGTACCTGGATGTTGGATGCAGACGGCAACGCGCCATCGGCTTCGTCGGCGGCCGCGCCGCCGAGGTCGTTGAAACTGTCGGACAGAACGCCGACCTTGATGCCGGAGCCGTTGACGTTCAATCCACTTTCGTCGAGCGCCTGCTGCACTTGCGCCGCCGTGGCGCCGCTGCCGCCGACGCTGGCCTCGGTGATCGGGCTGGAGGATGCATGCGCCGCATCGGCCAGACTGGCTACGGGGGACGATACGGGCGTCCCGACGGGAGTGGTCAGCTTCGCCGCACCAGCGCCGGGCACAGGCCCGGCGGCTTGCGAGCCAGCGGCAAATATCCAATCATCAGCATGCGCCAGCGTCTCGGTGGTCGCACTCCCGTAACTGAGGCTGGCTGCGGTCAGCTGGATTTCTGGAGGCCCAGCAGGAGGGTCATTCAGAGATGGGCTCGGCAAGGCCGCGAACGCGTATACCGGCGCCGCGGCGGCCGGCGCGATGGTTCCTCGCGTCAAGCTGGCGCTGTCGTCCGGCGCGGTATCATCCGGGACGCCGTTGGTCACCTGGTTGGTCGTGTCTCCACCCGGTGCCCACTCAGCAGTGTTAACCTGGTCATCTTGTCCGCCAGCAGACGCAGGATCCTGGCTCAGAACGGCTGGCGTCGGCGAAATCGCCAAGGAGGTATGGAAGGGGATATCGGCGACCGGCATTTCACCGCCGATCGAGGTCAAAAGGGAAACGCTGGCGTCGGCCTCGGTTCCAGCTGCGTTGAAAAAGCTTCCAGAGGCGTCTTGGAGATTTGGGGCGAGCCGCGGCTTCATCACTTAGCCCTTACTGATCAAGCCAATCGGACCTTTGGCGAATGGGGATAAGGATCCATGTCCGGCTATTGAAGACGATCGCCTGGAGCTCTCGAATCACGCAATCATTAACCCATTTGCCAATCTCAAAGACTATCACTCCATTATCGATTGAAATATTTTTGTGCCGAGACAGCTGCAATACACTGCCGGTTGCATTGGACGCTCGTTTTGGTTGAATTGGTGCTCCCTGGTCGTCCGGAAAACCACAGATCCGATCACGCGCGCCGTCGGCCGCTTCCGGCTATTTGGTTGCACCGCGCCGGGATCGGGTTCCGACATGGTTTTGCTTGCCGCATGGGCGGGCACGGTTACAATGGGTCAACGGTAGAACAAGAGACGTCAGTGGAGAGAAACGATATGCCGAACGCATTCCGACCAGCTTTTATGGGCAATTTGCGCGGGGTTCTGGGCGCCATGGCGCTCAGCCTGCCGGCCCTGACCCCCGGCCATGCGCTGGCCGCGGACCCGCTCCGGATCGGCGTGATCGCGGAAGCCCAGGCCATCGCCGGGGCGTCGATCCCCCAGGCCGCGCAGATGGCCGCCGATGAGATCAACGCCAAGGGGGGCGTCGATGGGCGCAGAATCGAAATCATCACCTATGACAATCATTCCTCCTCGGCGGATTCCGTCCGCGCCTTCCAGCGCGCGGTCAATGAGGACAAGGTCAATATCGTCATCGCCAGCTATATCAGCGAAGTGGTGCTGGCGCTTGAGCCGTGGGCCTCTCGCCTGAAAACCCCCTTCATCACGCCGGGCGCCGCCTCGAACGAAATCAGCAAGAGCGTCCATGCCGATTATGAAAAGAACAAGTATACGTTCCACGGCTATCTGACCTCGGCAGCGCTGGCGCTGTCGGTCTGCGATGCCGCCAAGGAACTGCTGGTCGAGCAGAAGCATATGAGCTCCGCCGTGATCATGAGCGAGGATGCCGCCTGGACCAAGCCGCTCGATGTCGGCTACGAGGAGTGTCTGCCGAAAATCGGGCTGAAAGTGCTGGATCACATCCGCTTTTCGCCGGATACCACCGATTTTACCCCGATCTTCAACAAGATCGAGGGCGCCAAGCCCGACGTGATCATCACCGGCATTTCGCATGTCGGCGTGCAGCCGACGGTGCAGTGGAAGAATCAGCAGGTCCCGATCCCGATGCTCGGCATCAGTTCGCAGGCCACCAACTCCACCTTCGGTAAGGACACCAACGACGCTGCCGATGGCGTGCTCTATCAGGGCGTCTCTGGTCCGGATGTCGCGGTCACGCCGAAGTCGATTCCGTTTGCCGAAGGATTCAAGGCGAAGTTCGGAAATTATCCCTCCTACGCCGGCTACACTTCCTACGATGAAGTCTATTTCATCGCCGATGCGGTGCATCGCGCGGGCGCAACCGACGCCGACAAATTGATCGAGGCGCTGGAAAACACCGACTGGGAAGGCACCATCGGCCGGGTCCAATTCTATGGCAAGGACGACCCCTTCACCCACGCGATCAAATACGGCAAGGGGTTGATCACCGGCCTGATGCTGCAATGGCAGGATGGCAAGCAGGTCAGTGTCTGGCCGAAGGAGGTGGCCAAGGGCCAGTTGAAGTTCCCGAGCTTCATCAAGGTCACGACGAATTGAGGCTGCGCTGATCACGCTGCCAGGGCCTGCCTGGGAGCGTGATCTTTTTGGGCGTTCTCAGTAAGGCAGCTGACGCTGCCGCGGCTGTCACATATGCTTTTGTTCCAGATCCTGATCGACGGTTTTGCCATCAGCGCGCTGTATGCGCTCGGTGCCACCGGCTTCACCCTGATCTTCGGCGTCTCCGGCGTGCTCAATTTGTCGCATGGCGCCCTCATGGTGCTGGCGGCGGTGGCGGCCTGGGCGGCCGCCAGCTTGCTGCATGTCGGCCACTATGCCGGCGCGCTGGTCGGTGTGGCGACCGCGCTGGTGGCCGCCCAGGTAACCTATTTCGCCGTGGTGCAGCCGATCCAGAAATCCAGACGAATTGCCAATGAGGAGAAGGAAATCTTCGTCCTGACCGGCACCCTGCTATGGGGGATCATGATCCAGGAGCTGATCGCCTATTTCTTTACCAACAATGCCAAGACCGTGCTGCCGATCGTCGAAGGGGTCGTCGAACTCATCGGCGTGCGCACCCCGAAGAACGAGATCTTCACCGCGCTGGTTTGCTGTCTGGTGATCGGACTGCTTTGGCTGCTGGTGAACCGCACCCGCACCGGCAAGGCGGTGCTGGCAGCCTCGATGAATCCGCGGGGCGTCACCCTGCTCGGCCTTGAGCTCACCCACATCTACGTCGTGGTCTGGGCGATCTACGGCATTCTGGCCGGTATCGCCGGCGTGCTGCTCGGCATGTTCCTGGGCGTCAGCTCCTACAGCGTCGGACCGCTGACGGCGAGCGCGTTCTCGATCGTGGTGCTGGGCGGCCTTGGCAGCGTCTCCGGCTCGCTGATCGCAGCCTTCGTGGTCGGCTATCTGGAGACCTTGACCGCTTATCTGGTGTCGCCCGCCTACCGCACCATTCCCGCGCTGCTGCTGCTGGTCATCGTGATGTATATCAGGCCGCAAGGCCTGCTTGGGAGACGGTAAGCATGGCCGGGTTTTTCAAATCGCCGCTGTTCCTGGTCGCACTGCTCGTGGTGGTCGTCGCCGCGACGCTGCCGCTGTATGTTTCCGGCTACATTCTCGGCGTGCTCACGGTCGCCTATTATTTCGGTGTCTTCGCGATGGCATGGGACCTGCTGTTCGGTTTCGCCGGCGAGGTCAATTTCGGGCCGACCTTTCTGATCGGCGTCGGCGCCTACACCGCGGGTATTCTCAACAATCAGTATGGCTGGTCGGTCTATGTGTGCATCGTGCTTGGTGCGCTGGCGTCGGTTGTCGCCGGCTTCGTGCTCGCGCTGCCGGCGCTGCGGGTGCGCGGCCCCTATTTCGGACTGACGACGCTGGTCGCGGTCCTGATGCTGCAGAATTTCATCGTGGTGTTCGCCGATCTCACCGGCGGCGAGATCGGGCTGACCATTCCAGACGTGATCTCGATCGATGCCGGCGTCAATTATTGGATCGCACTCGGCTTCATGACGGTCAGCGCCATCATTCTGTACGGGCTGTCGCAGTCACCGATCGGCCTCGTGCTGCAGGCCAGCGGACAGGACCCGGTGCAGGCCGGTGCGCTCGGCTTCAACATCGTCAAGCACAAGCTCGCGGCCTTCGTGGTCAGTGCGTTCTTTTCCGGGCTGTCGGGCGCGCTGCTGGTGTTCTATTTCGGTACCGCCTCGGTCGGCACCGTGGTCGATGTGGCCGTCGGAGTGAACGTCATCGTCGCCGCGGTGCTCGGCGGCCGCCGTACCGTGCTGGGCGGGGCGCTCGGCGCGATCTTCCTGATCGTGGCCGGCGAATTCCTTCGTCCGACCGGCGAACTGGCGACCTTCATCGTTTCCGCGATCGCGCTTCTGGTCGTGCTGTTTTTCCCCGGTGGTTTCCTCGGTGCAGCCTTGTCGCGGGGGGCGCGCGCGTGATGGACGCCATGACCAACCACCCGCCGGTGCTCGAAGTCCGCGGCCTGACCAAGCGCTTCGGCGGTCTGACGGCGGTGAAAAACCTCAGTTTCGATCTGCGTGCCGGCGAAATCTTCGGTCTGATCGGTCCGAACGGCTCCGGCAAATCGACCGCGATGAAGTCGATCATGGGCATCGAGCGTCCGACCTCGGGCGAGGTGATGTTCCAGGGCGAGAACGTCGCCGGGCTGCCCGCGCACAAGATCGCGCGCAAGGGTTTTGGCATGGTGTTTCAGCATTCGCGGCCGTTGAACCGGCAGACCGTGCTCGAGAACATCATGGTCGCGCTGTTGCCCGACAGCCTGTTCATGCTGTTCGCCGACAAGCGGCTGACCGAGCGGGCGAAGTGGATCGCGGACCGGGTCGGCCTCGGCGCGGTGATGCACCGCCGGCCGCCGACGCTGCCCTTCGCCGACCTGCGTCGGCTTGAACTGGCCAAGGCGATCGCGCGCGACCCCAAGGTCGTGCTGGTCGACGAGCCCTTCGCCGGGCTGACGCTGGGCGAGGTCGGCACGTTCTCCGAATTGATCCGCAGTTTTCGCGATGAGGGCAGGGCGGTGCTGCTGGTCGACCACAACGTCAAGAGCGTTGCCGCGCTGGTCGACCGGGTGCTGGCGATGTATCTCGGCGAAGAGATCATCACCGGTCGGGCCGACGAGGTGATGCGCAACGAGACGGTGCGGCGGGTCTATCTCGGCGGCGTCATCGAAACCTCGGCGCGCCCCGAGACCACCTTCAAGGACAAGCTGCCGCTGCTGCGGGTCGAGAATGTCAGCGTCTTCTACGGCAAGGCGCAGGCGCTGGAGAACGTCTCGATTCATGTCCATCAGGGCGAATTCGTCTCGGTGGTCGGGCTCAACGGCGCCGGCAAGACCACGCTGTTCAACACCATTTCCGGCTTTCTGCCCTATAGCGGCGAGATCCTGCGTGATGGCGAAAGGCTGCGCGGTCTTTCGCCGGCGCGGATCGCCCGTAGCGGCATCGTGCAGTGCCCGGAATCGCGCGAGCTGTTCGGTGAAATGAGTGTCCGTGAAAACCTCGATCTCGGCGGCCAACATTTGTCCGACCAGGACAAAGCCAGAAAATTGGCTTGGCTGTTCGAACTGTTTCCGATTTTGCAGGCGCGGCAGAGCCAGTTGGCCCAGACGCTGTCCGGCGGCGAGCAGCAGATGCTGGCGATCGGCCGGGCGCTGATGATGCAGCCGAAGCTCCTGATCCTGGACGAGCCGACACTCGGGCTCGCTCCGGTCATTCTCGAACAGCTTTCCAAGGCGTTGGAAAAGCTGCGGCAGACCACGCCGATCACAGTGCTGCTCGGCGAGCAGAACGTCACCTTTGCGCTGCCGCATGCCGACCGGGTCTATGTGCTGGAGCATGCGCGGATCGTCTGGGAGGGCGATCCCGGCCGCTTTGCCGCTGAGGCCGGCGCCGGTTATCTCTGAGCTCCCGACGGCTCAATGGCCGCGCCGGCGCCATCGCAGCACGCGCTTCTCGACCAGCGCCATCGCCCGCGTGGTCAAATAGCCAATCACGCCGAGCAGGATCACGCCTGCGAACAGATCCGCGGAGCGGAACGCGCGCGCTGACAGCAGCACCCAGTGGCCGAGGCCGTCGAGGCCGGCGAGGATTTCGCACACCACTGACAGGATCAGCGCCACGGTCAGGCTCAGTCCCATGCCGGAGAGGATGTCGGGACTGGCCGCGGGCAGCGCGATCTTGAAAATCACTGCTAGCCTCGACATGTGCAGTGCGCGCGCCACCTCAACGAGCCGCGGTTCGATCGCGGCAAAGCCTTGGACGGTGGCGAGCAGTACCGGCCAGATCGCGCCGAAGGCGATCACGAACAGCGCCATGCCCTGGGACAGGCCGAACAGCGCGATCGCCACCGGAATGATGGCCGACGCCGGCAATGGCCGCAGCCATTCCAGCGACGGCGCGACATAGTCGCGCATCATCCGCGACGATCCGATCAGCGCGCCCAGCGCGATGCCGGCGATCGATGCCGTGAGCCAGCCGGCAGCCATATGTTCGACCGTACCCAACAGCTTGACGGCGAGGTCGCCGCTCTTGAAGCCACGCAGCAGCGCGGTCCAGGCGCGATCCGGTCCTGGCAGGAAGACCGGCGACACCAGGCGCAAATTTGCAGCCAGTTGCCAGAGTGCGATAAAACCGGCGGCCGTGACAAAGCTCAGGCCGCGCCAGAGCAGGGCCTGTTTCATGCTGGCGATCCAATCCATGCGGCTCGGCTGAACCAATGCCGTTGCGCCAGTACCAGCGCGCTGTTCAGGGCGCTGCCAACGATGCCGATCCACACCAGATAGGCCAGCATCAAGTCAGGACGCAGCGCCTGTTGCGCGGTCATGATGCCGGCGCCAAGCCCGATCGGGTTGATGGTGATCTCGACGGTGACCGCAACGATCAAGGCGATGCCGGCGGCGAGCCGGAACGCCAGAAAGATCCGTGGCAGCGCCGCCGGAATGATGATCTTTGTCACGCGGTCGGGGGCTGACAGCCGCAACGCGCGCGCCACCTCGATGAGCCGCGGCTCGATGCCGCGAACCGCGTCGCGGCTCATGATGAGCATCGGCCAGACGCAGGCGAAGCCTGTGATTGCGATCTCCATGCGATAGCCGAAGCCGAGTGCGATCAGGGCGATCGGCAGCAGGGCGATCGACGGGATCGGCCGCAGCGCCTCGATGGTGACTTCCAACAGGCGGTCGAGCACGGTGACAAGCCCGAGCGCGATGCCGAGCGCAAGCCCGATGGCGCCCCCGGTCAGAAGGCCGGCGAAGGCCGCGACCAGGGTATCGCGGGTCGCGATCAGGATCGCGCCGTCCGAAAACGCCTCAAACAGCGCAGCCGCGACAGCGCTCGGTGGCGCCAGCGCATCGCTCTGCAGATGCACCAGGCGGGCCCAGATTTCCAGCGTCAGCAGCACCGCAACCGGCACCACCAAGGCCCGCATACGCCGCGGGATCATGCCTCGGTGGCCTTGATGAAATCGAACAAGACGCGGCGCAGCCGCAGGAATTCGGGATCTTCCCGGGTGATGAGCTGATGGCGCGGCCGCGGCAGCGGAATCGGCAGGTCGATGCCGATCCGGCCGGGATGCGGCAATAGCCCGACCACCCGGTCGCCGAGATAGATCGCTTCCTCTAGATCGTGGGTGACGAAGAGCACGGTGGCGCGGCTGGCTTCGACCAGCGTCAGCACCGCGTCCTGCAGGCCCTGCCGGGTCATCGCGTCGAGCGCGCCGAATGGCTCGTCCATCAGCAGTGCCTTCGGCTCCTGGGCAAGACAGCGCGCGATCTGCAGCCGCTGCTGCATGCCGCCGGACATCTCGGCGGGATATTTGTCGCCGTGATGCGGCAGGCCGACTTTTCGCAGCAGGGCATCGATCCGGGCCGCGCGCTGCGCCGACGGGACGCCTAAGCTTTCCAGCGCCAGCGACACATTGCCGGAGGCGGTGCGCCAAGGCAGCAGTGCCTTGCCGTAGTCCTGGAATACGATGGCGACGTCACGGCGCGGCGCTGGCATCGGCTGACCATCGAACGTCACCTGCCCCGCGGTCGGCTGATACAGCCCGGCGGCGAGCCTGAGCGCGGTGGTCTTGCCGCAGCCGGAGGCGCCGATGATGCACAGGAATTCACTGGCGCGCACCTCGAGGCTCAAATTCTCGATGATGGTCTTGCCGCCGAGTTCAAGCGTCACGCCCGAAAACGCGATCTGCTTCAGCGCTGGCGCGCCAGGCCTGGCGTTCGGAAATGCGACGACGGTCCTGCTCATGGCGAGCCTCCCGGTTCGGTCGGATAGACGAAATCCAGCGTCGAGCCGAGATGCCGCGCCAGCATCGCCTGCGCGGCTTCGACGTCACGCGCCAGGATCCGCTCGGCGAGCGCCTCGTGCACGCTGACAAAATCGCCGCCATCATCGAAGCTGCGCATCATCACGCGGCGGTAGCGATAGGCCTGGTCGTAGAGGTCGGAATGCGCCGCCAGCAGCCGCTTCGATCCGCAGGCCGAAAGCAGCGCAGTGTGAAATCCCTTGTGCAGCCGGTCGAATTCCGGCGCGCCCTCGCGGAAGGCATCGCCGGTGCGCTCGATATGCCGGCGCATCTGGTGCAGCGTGCCGATGATGCCGGCCTCCCAGGCATCGTCACCGTCCAGGATCGCCAGCCGCAGCGCCTCGATTTCCACAACCGTGCGCATCCGGGTGATATCGAGCAGATCGTCGCGGCTGATATTGGCGACGCGAAAGCCGCGCTGGCCGATGCCCACAATCAGCCCGCGCGACACCAACCGCGACAGTCCCTCGCGCAGCGGCGTGGCGCCGATCTCGTAGCGCTGGACCAACTCGACAATGCCGAGCCGCGCGCCCGGCGCGAGCCGGCCGGCGATGATGTCCTGCTCGACCAGGCTTGCGGCGCGTTCGCTCAGCGTGTCGGTGGTTGCCGCGCCAATGGGACCTGGATGCGCTGCCGCCGTCATGGTCGCCTAGTTCAGGACCAGTTTGTCGAGATCGAGCTTGCTCTGCAGCATGTTCTGCGACGACATCACGTCGATCCACCAGGCAAGCTGCGCGGGCTTCAGCACCGGTTCGGACTGGTTCGGCGGATTGGCCTTGATAAGCTCGATCGGCTGCTTGGTGAATTTCGCGATCGACGCCGAAGCCTTGTCGCGATCGCTATTGACGATGATGGCGGCTTCCGCGATCGCGGCACGGAATTTTTTCACGGTGTCGGGATTGCCTTCGGCCCAGTCGCGCGCGGCGGCATAGAAGATGATCGGCTCCGTGCGGCCGAGCTCAGCGCCGTAGCGCGCAGCGACCGAACCGAGACCGGCATTGCTCATCCGGGTGACGAACGGCTCCGCCGTCAGCACGGCGTCAACGCCGCCCGACTTGATGATGTCGGCCATGGTCGGGAACGTCACCTCGACGAAATTCACCGACTTGGGGTCGACGCCCTTTTCCATCAGCCATTTGACGAACATCACGTGCAGGAAGGCGCCGATGCCCGGCGCGCCGACTTTCTTGCCGACGAAGTCTTTCGGCTCCTTGATGCTGACGCCGTTGCGGACGAAGGCGGCGATGGCGCCATTGGTGGTCGGGTTCATGATCGAGGCGCCAGCCACCGCGACGAGGTCGAGGCCGCCATCGGCCGCCTGCAGGAACACCGTCGAGGTCGGGCCGCCAATCTGGACCGAATTGGACAGAAGCGCGGCCGGAATATTCGAATTGATCCCGATCAGGATCATTTCTGCATCGAGACCGTGCTCTTTGAAGATGCCTTCATCGACCGCCACCATCGCCGAGGCGCAGTCGGTGGTCGCGGTACAGCCGATCTGCAGCCTGGTCTGCGCGCCGGCCGGCCCGGCGGCCAGCAGCGTCGCCATGACGCCATAAGACATGACACAGCAAGACGTGGCCAGCGCCGCGAGGAACTTGGTCATCCGTCAGCCCTCCCTTGGAATATTTTGGGTCGCATCTTGTTTATCGATATTTTCTTGATCATATATTTTATCAGAGAACAAGAGGAGATGTGCTTGAAACTTGCAACATTTCGCGCCAACGGCCGGGAAAAAATCGGGTTGGTCCATTCCGCCGACCTCCGGCTGTTCGATTTGGCGGCGGCCGCCGACCGCGCCGGCCACAGCGATCCGGCATTCAGCTCGATGCTGGCTCTGATTGATGCCGGCCCGGCAGCACTCGACCGGACCAGGTCGCTGTTCGAGGCATGCGGCGCGGATCGGACGCTATCGATCGATGTCGCAACGGCCGAGATCCTCGCGCCGGTGCCGGAGCCACGTCAGATGCGCGACGGCATGTCGTTCCCGCTGCATATCCTGCAGGCGCCGCGCGGCCAGCGGAAGCTCGCCGCGCGCGCCCGCGGCGACATGGCGGAGTTGGCCCGTATCGACGCCGAGCCGCTCGGGGAATTGCCCGCGATCTATCGCCAGCAGCCGATCTTCTACATCACCAACCGCTTCAGCGTGCAGGGCACCAACACGACAGTCAAATGGCCGCGCTACAGCCAGGTGATGGATTATGAGCTGGAATTCGGTATCATCACCACGAATAAGGGCGCCAACATCTCAGCATCGAAGGCCAAAGACCACATCTTCGGCTTCACCATCTTCAACGACTTCTCCGCCCGCGACGCCCAACGCATCGAGATGGAAGGCCGGCTCGGCCCGGCCAAGGGCAAGAGTTTCGATGGCGGCAATGTGCTGGGGCCCTGGATCGTGACCCCGGATGAGATCGGCGATCCCTACCGTCTCAAGATGGAGGCCCGCGTCAACGGCGAGGTGCGCTCGCGCGGCGTCAGCGACGGGATGCTGTTTTCGTTCGAGGAAATCATCGCGCATGTGACCAAGGACGAAACCCTGATGCCCGGCGAGTTCATCGGATCAGGCACCGTCGGCAATGGTTGCGGGCTCGAACTCGGCTGGTATCTCGAGAATGGTGATGTCATTGAGTTGGAGGTCGAGAACATCGGCATTTTGAAAAACACCGTCGTGCGTCAAGACGGCGTGAAGGCCTGATCCAAAATACACAAGCGCTCTTGCCGTTCTCCAGGGGATTTTGAGGGCGCGCCGCATCGATACGCGCGGGTCAGGCCCGGTCCGGTTTCGCTGCACTGACGAAGTCACACCGTTGCCGTCTTGATCGCGTTGTCTAGTGGCGCCGCCCGTTCGCAATGGATACGCATGCTCAACGCAACTATCACCCTTCTTGTCATGATTCTCAGTCTGGTCGGCCCGGCGGCGGCTGCGAACCTCGATGAGGCCGTCGCTGCGGCCCACCGTGCCGAGTACGCGACCGCGCTGCGACAGCTGTCTCCTCTGGCCGAGCAGGGTGACGCGCGCGCCCAGTTCGACATTGGATTCATGCACGCCTATGGCTGGGGCGTGTCGCGAAATCCAGCCGAGGCGATGATCTGGTACCGCAAAGCTGCGGACCAGGGACTGCCGATCGCCCAGCATTTCCTCGGGCTTGCCTATGTCAATGGCGAAGGCGTGCGGAGTGATGACGCGGAAGCCGCGCGGTGGTTTGCCCGGGCCGCCGCGCAGGGATTTCCTCAATCCCAATATATGCTCGGCTTGTTGAATGTGGACGGTCGGGGCGTGGCAAAAAACCTGACGCAAGGCTATGCGTGGCTGGTGATCGCCGGCCAAGGCGGCGTTCGATCCGCGGCGCGCATTGTTCCGAAGCTCGCTCTGACGGAGGTGCAGCGTGCGCAGGCCCAGGAGATCATCGTGCAGTGGAAGCCACAACCGGAATCCAAGGTGGCCGGCATCGCCAACCCGCGCGCGGAAGAACTGCTGGGCCTCGATCGGCATGTTGGCGAGGTCGTGGATCCCTCGTCCTGGCCGGCATCGGCGATTGGTGTCGTCGCCGTGGCGCATTTCGGCAGCGGCGGCTGGTGCACGGGCACGCTGGTGGCGCCGCGGCTGGTATTGACCGCCGCGCATTGCCTGTCGAACGGCACCGAACGGGTCAACCCTGGCAGCGTCCACTTCCTGGCCGGCATGAACAAGGGAACGCCTGAATCGTCCTCGGCGGTAGAGCAATTCATCGTGGCCAAGGATTTCGTTCCGACCTTGAAAGGCAAATGGTCGCTCGATCAATCGCTGGCCGACTGGGCGCTGATTGTTCTCAAGGACCCGCTGCCAGCACAGCCCGTCGCGGTCAAGGCGCTGACCCCTGACGAAATACGGGCTGCCACACAGGCCGGCACCATCTCGCAAATCGGCTACGGCGAAGAACGGCGCTACTCGCCGACCGCGATGCGCAACTGCCGTGCCGACATGGTCAAGGACAAGCGGTTGCTGGTGGTGCAATGCCTGGCCAATTTCGGCTATTCGGGTTCGCCGATCCTGGCGGAGCTCAACGGCGTCCCCACCGTGGTCGGCGTCCTCTCGGCCGGTCAGGAGGAGACCCGGTTGACGATCGCCGTCGCCGTCAGCCAGTTCGAAGCGGCCATCCGGGACCAGATCGAAGCCGAGGCCAAGCCGACCCACTGATGGGTCGAACACCGAACCTCATCGTTTTGTTATAGCGTGCAAGGCGCATCAGTTTCACCCATGTCAGCTTGTTAAGGAAATACCCATGGCCAGACGATTGATCGACATCTCCGTGCCATTGCAAAACGACGTGCCGGCCGATCCGCCGGGCGGCCAGCCCACCATTCAGTATATCGATCACCAGCAGGGCCTGCCGCGGATGCTGCAGTTCTTCGACGGCCTCAAGGCCGAAGATCTGCCGGATGGGCAGGGCTGGGCGGTCGAGCAGGTCAATCTGTCGACGCATAATGGCACCCATCTTGACGCGCCCTGGCATTTCCATCCCACCATGAACCGGGGCGAGCGCTCATGGACCATCGACGAGGTGCCGCTGGAATGGTGCCTGCAACCCGGCGTCAAGCTTGACTTTCGGCACTTCCCGGATGGCTATGTGGCAACCGCCGCCGATGTCGAGAACGAGCTGAAGCGGATCGGCCATACGCTGTCGCCGCTGGAGATCGTGGTCGTCAACACCTCTGCCGGTGCAAAATATGGCCAGCCCGATTATGTCAACTCTGGCTGCGGCATGGGCTATGAGGCGACCATGGTTCTGTTGGAGCGCGGCGTGCGGCTGACCGGCATCGATGGCTGGAGCTGGGACGCGCCCTTCGTCCACACCGCCAGGAAATACGCCGCGACCAAGGATGCTAGCCTGATCTGGGAGGGCCACAAGGCCGGCCGCCATATCGGCTATTGTCATATCGAAAAGCTGCATAACCTTGAGCAATTGCCCGCGACCGGCTTTATGGTCTCCTGCTTCCCGGTCAAGATCGAGCGGGCCTCGGCCGGCTGGACCCGGGCGGTCGCGATCCTGGACGGGTGACTACAGCTTCGGATCCGCGAGCCAGGCCGCGAGGGTGGCGCGTTCGTCGGCGGTGATCTCGGTGATGTTGCCGGGCGGCATCGCACTTGACCAGGCGGCGTTGCGGCCGATCAGGCGGGCGTTGCGGCGGATGTGTTCGGTATCGTCGAGCAGGATGCCCTTGGGGGCGGTCACGATCCCGGTCCATACCGGCTCGGCGCCATGACACATGCTGCAGCGGGACAGCACGATTTCCTCGGCATTGGCGTAGGTGACCGGTCCCGGCAGCGCGCCGGTCCTGGCATCGCGCGGACCGGCCGCGGACAACAGACCGATCGCGACCATGCCGGCGGCGGCGACGCCCCAGACCCACCATGGATGTTTTCGTCCCGAATGCCCCTCGTTGAAGAAATGCCGGATGATCGGACCGAGCGCGAGCACGATCGCGACGATCACCCAGTTGAAGCGGGTGGCGAACAGCAGCGGATATAGAATGAACTGCCGATCCAGGCGACGCCGGCCACCACGTGCAGCCAGCGCAGGATCAGGCTGGCCGATTCCGTTACGATCGATTCCCACATCATCGGGCGGTGTTTCCTGAATCGCGGCACAGGCCCGAAAAAGCAGGGCTCTGGTAGCGGCCGCTGCCACACGCCGAGATCTACGGGAACAGCCTTGATGTCAACAATATGTTACATTCTTCGCGACGCTGACAATATAAATGTGCCGCCAGTCCTTGCTGCGCACAGATTGAATTGGAAGCGACGATGGCAGGCGAGAGGGGGAGGGTCAGTCGGCGCGAGCTCTTGACGCTGATCGGCGCGGTGGCCGGCAGCGCGGCGATGTACCAGGCAATGACATCGCTGGGTTTCGCCGAAGATTCCGGCTACCAGGGGCCGCTCCGGTTGGAGGGCGATCCGAAGGGAGCGTCGGTCGCCATTCTCGGCGCTGGGCTGGCCGGCATGACGGCGGCGCTCGAACTGCGGAAGGCCGGCTACAAGGTCCATATCCTGGAGTTCAACGACCGGGCCGGGGGCCGCAACTGGACGCTGCGCGGTGGCGATTCCGTCACCGAACTCGGTGGCGAGAAGCAGATCTGCAAGTTCGAGCCCGGCCTCTATCTTAATCCCGGGCCATGGCGGATTCCCTATCATCACCGCGCGGTTCTCGATTACTGCAAGCGGCTCGGGGTTGCGCTCGAACCGTTCATTCAGCTCAATCATAACGCGCTGTTGCATGGCAGCGGCGCATTCGCCGGCGCACCGCAGCGGATTCGCGACATCGCGACCGACTTCCGCGGACAGATTGCGGAATTGCTCGCCAAGGTCACCGCGCAGGGCAAGCTCGACGAGGAGGTCTCGAAGGAGGACCGCGAGCTGCTGTTGCAGGCGCTGCGGTCATGGGGCGCGCTCGATCAAAGCTATGCCTACAAGGCCAACCTGATTTCTGCCGAGTTCCGCGGCTACGCCAAGCCGCCGGGCGGCGGTCTCGGAGCGGAGCCGGTCGAGGCCAGCCGATCGGCCTCGGCGAGATCCTTTCGTCGCGACTTTGGCGCTATCTGCAGAACTTCGCGCTGCATAGTTTCCAGACCACGATGTTCCAGCCGGTGGGCGGCATGGACATGATCGGCAAGGCGTTTGCCCGCGAAGTCGGCGATGTCATTCGCTATCAGGCCAAGGTCACCCGGATCGAGCAGGATGACCATGGCGTCACCGTCACCTATGCCGACCTCGGGGCGGCGGACGCGCCGCAACAGCTCAGGGCCGATTGGTGCGTCTGCACCCTTCCGCTGTCGATTCTGAGTCAGATCCCGCTCGATGTCGGCCCGCGAATGAAAGCTGCCATCGATGCGGTGCCGTATGCGGCCGCGGTCAAAATCGGCTTGCAGTTCAAGCGAAGGTTCTGGGAGCAGGACGAGGCGATCTATGGCGGCATCAGCTACACCGATCTGCCGATTCGGCAGATCGCCTATCCGAACACCGGCTTCAATTCCAGCGGCAAGGGCGTGCTGCTCGGCGGCTATCTATATGAAGGCGCCAACGCCTATGAGTTCACCGCGATGCCGCCGTCCGAACGGGTGGCCCGCGCCGTCGAATTCGGCGCCCTGCTGCATCCGCAATACAGGACCGAGTTCGACAATGGCATCGCAGTGGCCTGGCATCGGATGCCGTTTACGCTGGGCTGTGCCGGCAACTGGACCGAGGCGGCAAGGGCCAGGCATTATAACGACCTTTGCGAGATCGACGGCCGGATCGTGCTGGCCGGTGAACATGCCTCCTATATTCCAGCCTGGCAGGAGGGCGCGATCCTGTCGGCGCTCGACGCCGTCGCCAGGATGCATACGCATGTGGTCAGAACCTGAAGCCGTTTCACAAGGCCCTGTTGTGCGATCATGCCGCGGATGATGCCGTTCAAGTGCAACGTTGCAGTAGCGCTGGCGATGTCCGTCGTGATCCTGCCGGTCGTGTTCAAGGCGCGGGCGCAAAACTTGACGGCCTCGACCTCCGCCAGCGCGTTGAGCGCGGGCTACCGATTCGCCGAGAACAGCGGCGAGGAATTATTCGCAAATATCTGCCAGGGCTGCCATATGTCGGACGCCCGAGGCGCAACAGGGGCCGCCGCCTATCCGCCGCTCGCGGCCAATCAGAAGCTCGAGGCCGGCGCCTATGCGCTCGACATCGTCGTCAATGGCCTGCGCGGGATGCCGGCCTTCGGGGCGATGATGAGCGACGATCAGGTCGCCGCCGTGGTGAATTATCTGCGGACCCATTTCGACAACGCCTACCATGACCAGGTCACGGCCGACGACGCCAGACGGGTTCGAAAATAGCGCTTCAGGGCTCACGGATCCGATGCGGAGACAGCAGCTGGAGCCGGCCGCCACGCGCAGCCGGCTCCAGTCCATGTGTTCTAATTGACGCCGGCTGGCGCGGAGATCGCGTGGCCGTCGGCATTCGACCAATCCGGCCGCGCCCACGGCGCGACATAGGCGTTGGCGCCGCGGACTTGCTCACTGAAAGGCTGGGTGAAGCGGTCGACGCGATGGCCGCGATGGCGCTCCGCGGCCGCTGCGCCATGCGACATGGATGTCGCCAACAGCGCTGTGCCAATAATTGTCAAAAACAACTTTTTCATTTGAGTTCTCCCTTGTTTCGGACGCTCCGAGACCGGGGCTTCGCAGCCCCGCCCTGTCGGCATCCGATCCTTAGGTAGCTATGCAGGCTGACGGTTATCACATCGCGTGGCATCACAATGGGGCGAGCTAATTGTTTGATCAGAGCCGTTTTTCGGCTAAATCTTCGGCAGAGCCGCGGCCGTCCGTCGGGTAGGCGTAACAAACCGGATGGACTTCCCAGGGCCGATCCGGTTCAATAGCCGCCAAAACCGTCCGCTAGAGAGCCCCCCATGAAGAAGTTCGTTTTTGCCATCTTGTTGCTGGCCTCGCCATCGCTGGCGCTGGCGCAGACCAAATTGGTGCCCAAAAGCGTGGCCGCGCGGGTCGATAATTGCG
>Ga0302320_10009052_pt1 | contig 21479 bp, 23 predicted proteins | sample Bog_T0_3_FD_202130 | JGI IMG/M metagenome (GOLD analysis project Ga0302320, IMG submission 202130) | Peat permafrost microbial communities from Stordalen Mire near Abisko, Sweden - Bog_T0_3 | ecosystem: Environmental > Terrestrial > Soil > Wetlands > Peat | place: Sweden: Abisko, Stordalen Mire...
GTTTAATATTTGTTATAATCTGTATTAGGTCTTATTTTGAAGGCTTAATTTGTAGCAATTCTGAAAAAACTGTGTATTTTGATTTTCCGTCAATTTCTGAACCATTTTTCATATCGTTGAAAAAACCTTGTGCTGATCTAACACTATTTTTCCTTGTTCTTTCTAGCCATATGATTTTCGTTCCAATATACCTCAATTTACGGTCGCGCATACCTGCTTTCAAGGTTCACCTTCGATTGTCATTTTTTTCATTGAAAATTTTTTCAATGTTTTCCCATATACATTCCTCATTGATCCTAAAAGCCAGGCATACTTGAAAAATTTGAATTTCCAATTTTTTTTCCATTGAAAACTTGAAAAACAAGTAAAAAATGCTGCCTTTTTTCCCCACTGATCAAAAATGAAGTTTTGAATTTTTTAATGAAATCGATATCATTCGACTCGTCTCGATGAGTAGATTATTGGGCAGTTTTTTCAGCCTACCAATCTTAGAAAATCATCAAATACTCTCATTTTGTCCATTTTTAAAATTTTTGCTCTGGGAAAAGATTAAATTAAGAATTTTTTTATTTTTGCCCTGCAACATCCTTATCCTCACCATCTCACATTTCTGTTATAGTAATTAAGTAAAAAATTTCTTTACAACAAAAACATCAAAAATTGAATTTTTTTAATTTATAAATTTTTATTACCGTAAATTTAAAATTAGAAATTCTTAATTTTTATAAGGTAAATTGAACTTTCAATTTAATCTCTAATTAGACATAATGCGTCATAAATTCGTTTAGGAATTTGAAATTTATGACTTGAATTTTGATTTTTATTAAAAAAAAATACAATCCATTTAAAAATTAAAAATTCAAAAAAACAAGACAGATAAGAAAGGAAATTATTTCATTTTAATAAAAAAAAAAATTAAAAAAAACTCATAAATTTTTTCTAATTTCTAGAAAATAATTGTTTTTTTTAAAGAAATTTATTAATAAACTACGCATTTCTTTCACAAAATATCCAAAACATCGCTTCCACCATATTTATCTTTGTAAGAGTAATAGATTCTTTTCAACTCTTCCACGTATTTTTGATGGTATTCTTCAACCTGTTGATGAGTTGGGTTATCAATCTTTGGGCATTCTATGCCCTTTCCCATGACTGTGTAGAACCTTAAATTATCATTTGGAAAAATCCAATATTTTCCAATGAAAACCGCTGCTGGCATCTTAAATTTATTCAACCATAATCTAATCTTCTCGAATCCATTATATGTAAAATAGGCTTTATTTTCATTGAAAGTATAACAAGGATACATCTTATACCCATATTCAAGTGCATACTTCACAAATCCTTTTCGATTATTTATGTAGACACGATCTCTTCTGTGATCACTTATGGTGGCTTCCTCAAATCCACCAGGGGAAAAACATAAATTATCTCCATTTTCCAAATATTGTTTAAATTTCTTTGGAGATACTTCTGAACCTCCCAACCATTTCAACAGTAAACCGCTTAATGGAGCAAGGCAAAGAGCTCTCGAAGCTAACATCTTAGATTTAAAGAGAACAGGATGACGCAAACAAGAAAAAGGAAGGGACATCACCAAAATACCATGAGGATGAAAACAAAACATATTCTTTTTATCTGTGATTTCTTCTTCAAGAATCAACCCATTTTCCTTAAAGAAATGGTAGGGTGCTAGCCAATTAATGAATTTTCGGCATCTGTCCCATTCTGTGAGGAAGAAATATTGGTAAACAAGAGCTATTAATAAGAGAGTCTTTGAAATGACGCCACCGAAAAAAAGGATTGCCAAAGTTATATAAACACCTAAATAGCAAACGAAATTCCAAGGGCTGCTTTGAGTTTGGTGAGCATAGGAAATAAAATTAAAAAAGATATTATAATTTTACGAACATTATAAAAATGCTTTTATAGGAAAATAAAATCATTCGCCTTTACGCTATTGATGCTAAAAACGAAATTATTTATAGATCTTTATTTTTTATAAAAAAATTTATTTTTATGTTTTATTTTCAAGTTTCATTATTTATGAGATGAATGCTGTGTTTTCATAAAAAAAAAATTTATGTTAAGGTTCATTCGAAAAAATTTTGATACCATTAACAAAATATTTCTTTGTTGATTAAAAAATTCTTAAATAATTTCTTTGAAACTAAATTTTTTTTGAAATGCCATTTTGGACATTATTGATAACATTGTCATTCCTCCTTTCATTTTTCCTTTTCTCTTGTCAGGGCTTGGAAGGTCGAAGATAAAACCACAGCAAATATATTATTTTATAAATAAAATGTTTAGGAAATACAGGTTATATTGAGCTGAAGCGCTACGTCAACCATACGAAAAGTAATTTTCATTTTCTTTTCCCAAAAAATGAGTTTTTAAGCGCAAATTGTGAGAAATCACATGTCAATGTTTATTAAAAATGGAGTTTTTCCTCCAATGATTCTCGAAAATTTTCAGGATTTGCAATATTATGGAACAGTTGGAATAGGAACTCCTCCACAATCCCAAACATTCATTTTTGACACCGGATCCCATGTAAAAATTTGTCGAAATCGCTCAGGAAAATTTTTTTAGATCCTTTGGGTTCCCTATCAAGGCTTCCTTCAAAGCTTTGATATATCAAACTCAAGCACTGTTTACCTCTCAGACAATTCCGGTTTTATTCAAGTAAATGATACAACTAATATATTTGCAAACAGAATGTTTTTATAGTATGGGTTAGGTTCAGTTTCAGGATATTATGGATCAGACTTTCTCACAGTTTCTTCTTTAGGAATAAGGGTCAATCAAAGTTTATTGTGGTCCAACTATCAAGATTCTGATTTAAGAGTATAATGAAAACTTGCAAGAAAATGTGAATTAAAAATTATGCAGGGGATGAAAGCAGATGGTATTTTGGGATTATCAAATTTAGCTACGGTGAATAATTTCCTTGATTTGGCTTACAATGCAGGTCAAATAAATGTATTGTATTTCTTATAAAACAAAAATTAATTATTTTTGTTATCAGTCAAGCATTTACGCTTTTGAAATTAAACCTGATAATGAGAATTCCTACTTTTACGCTGGGACCATTCCTGAAAGATTGTTAAATAATACGAAATATGTAGATGCAATCCAAGATGACTATTGGGTTCTACTAAATTTTTCTATTTTTTTGTTTATATATAAAATATGAATGTGAAGATGATGGAGGTATTGGGAGTTGAAGTCGGCGATGATTTTTTGAGGAGTAATTCAAAGCAAGCAGTAGTCGACAGTGGAACTTCCTTTTTGATACTCAGCACTGAGGCATATAATTCTTTGTGGAATGCCATTTCAGGCTTTTGCCAGAACACATACATTGGAGTTGTGTGTCCTTGCGTGACCACAAGCAATGCAAACCAATATCCTCAAATATCGATTTATGGTTATGGAGCTAAATTTGTTCTTACTCCTTATGATTACATCCTTCTTTCTGAAGTAAATTAAGGAAATCCTTTGATTAAACATTATTATATAGGGAACAGGAACTGCAAATCAATGTATTTTAGCAATTCAGGCGTATATTAGACATTTTTTCTAATATTAATTTTGATAAGATCTGATGATATGGGATTTATGTTATTTGGTGACGTTTTCATGAGAAAATATCAGGTCATTTACAATAAAAGGAATAATGAAATGGGTTTTGTTGGGTAATTTTATTGGCAATTTTAATTTTATCCAAAATTCGCTTTAGAGCATTGGAAATGGGGATTTTAAATACAACTTTTATTAAAGTGGTAGAATGGTTATGGTTGGCTTTCACTGTTATTGTAATCATCATGCTGATAGGAATGAAGATAGGAATTTCCAGTATTAGAAAAAAGGCAAGAAGACAACAAGTTTATTATGCACCCAATCAAATTTACGTTAATTAAATAAAACCAATTTGAGGAAAATTTAAAGTTTTAATTGTTTTTCTATACGTCAAATTCAAAAATCAATAAAGCCCGTCTCGCTCAGTCAGTAGAGCGCTAGCCTTTTAAGCTAGTGGTTGTAAGTTTTTTTTTTCTGAATAGGATTATAAAAGAATTTTTGGGTAATGAAATTTGTTATAAAAATATCGAAAGTAATTTGAATTCAACATTTTTTATATTTTAATTTTTTATTTTTATTGCATGATTTAAATAGATTATAATTTGATGATGAAAGGAGAAACAATTATTTAATAACTTTGAGAGTTGATTTTTTTAGTAGTTAAAAATAAATAAAATAGATTCTACTTACTATTTAATCTTAGCTGTTTTGGCAAATCAGCACATGTAAATTCTTTTTATTTTTGAAAGTCCAATCACTTTTAATTTCCAAAAACAACCAATCCTCTTGAACAAAATTCATTTTGTTTTTTTTGAGGGAAGTCCTCATTCTACAAATAACGAAGTTTATGAATGAATTATTAATCAATTTTTTATTTGCCATTTCGATTTTACATGTTTGGAAATTATTTTTTGCATTAAAAAATTTTATCATTCAAGCAAAAAATCCATTTTAAATAAAAAACATTTCAAATGTTGCATTCTTTAGAGAATCAAAATCTTGATGAAAATAATCACAATGATTATAGTGATCTAGAAAAGATAGATAATTATGAAGACTTCCAAAGTACCAATCTTTTAACCTCCCAATTTCAAACGATAAAAAAAACAATTACCAAAAAATACAAAACTCCAAAAAAGAAAAAAGATGAAAATCATACTTTTTCTGAAGTTCTCCTAAATCTCTCGAATTTGAAAATAAAGGCAAATGAAAAGCCTGAGGAAACAAAAAATAAAAAAGAAAAACCAGAGGAAAATTTTGAAAAATTGCTAATAACGAATTGCAGCTCTTTAGATTATTCTGATTCAAATAATGAATTTATGTTACAAAATGTGAAGATTTTCGAACAAGGATAAATTTTTAATGATGGCCTTTTTATTTTCTTTTCATTTATTGTAAAACTTCCTTCTATTATTTCCTTAAAAGATAAAAACAATATATATATTACTTTTGAAAAAATGAAAGCATAATTTATAAAATTAATAGGAAAGAAATTAAGTAAATTATTTATGCTTAAAATGATCAAATGAATATAAAGCCCGTCTAGCTCAGTCGGTAGAGCGCTAGCCTTTTAAGCTAGTGGTCGTGGGTTCGAGCCCCACGGTGGGCGAAACTTATTTTTTTGGAAAATTTATTACATAATTAAAAAAAAAAACTATGATTATTTACAAAAGTTTTCATATGAATAAATTTTTTTTCAGATTTTCTTATTTATTTATTAGAATTGGATTTTCATTCGAATGAATTTCAATGTTTTTCAACCGAACTTAAAAGGTCCGCCAATTTCAGTCCCATTTATTCAAAATTGCAATAATCAAATCTCTTTTAATCATACATCGATTAATTATTACTCTCCTCCCAATTTCAATCCTCAAATTCCTAACAACCACTATGCATTTCATTCATCTCAAATTAATTTTCCTAATGCCTCACTTCCTAAAACAAAATCTGTGGATAACCTTCATTCATTAAAAGCTGAACCGGTAGTTATTGCAAATCATTTAAGAATTTCCAAGGATGACATGCAAACGAATTCTTTTAATAATCAAAATAATGTGCAGGCTTATGAATATAATCAAAATGATGAAACCAATTTTTTCCTGAGGAATGAAACCCCCAAACTTGAAATAAAAATGGAAATACCTATTTATTATAGCAATAATATTAATGTAATAAATAATCCAAGGAGTGTGAATTTTTCTGATGAGTTTTTAGTGAAACGTGACTCCAATCGATACAAAGAAGAAGATGTGCTTTCTGATGATATTGAAAGAGGATATATAAAAAGCCCTCTTGTCATAAAAATAAACCAGGGGAAACACAACGACAGCCTGCTGATTTTGGAAAAGAAAAGAAAAGAACTAGAAAATTTAAAGAAACAAAACGATCTATTAAAATCAGAATTAAAAAAACAAATGGAACTTAAAGTTCGAGGACAACTTATTGAATCTTTATTGATAGAAAATAAAACGATGAATGCGTTGTTACACTCTAAACTTTACCAGAACAACGAAATTCACAAGAAAAATAATTCGCCTCTAAAATCCATTGACAAATCAAAAATGATCAATGCTTTGGAAATAAAAAATCAGAAACTGAAAAATCAATTGATTGAGGAAGAAATTTTACATAGGAGCAAACTTCGGCTTTTGAAAAAATTAGAGGAAAAAAAAAACGAACTAGCTTTTGAAAAAGAAGAAATTCGAATCAAAGAAATTACCCATCATATAGAAATGTTAAATCAAGATGATAATAAAAAAGTAAAGGAATTGATCAAAATGATGTACTTCAAAATTCCTGAACTTTTTAGCCAAATAAAACAAGAATTCCAAAAAAATATATAATTTGTGTTTTAGTCAAGATTTTTAACAATTAGAATCATAAAATATTTATAATTAAGAGTTAAATTCAATAATGCTTTTTTGAAAATAGACACTATAACTTTTTCATTCGAAATCGATTCCGTCAACTGAATATTTTCCAATAAATAATCGTTCACCAAATTTTCATGCATCTCCAAATTTTTGTCAATTTTATTGCAAAGATTACTTAATATAAACTTAAATTCGTCAAGTTCGACCAATTCCCTTTTTTCTGGGTTGAAATACTAAAAAAAATCATTCAAAATATAAAAATATATAATATCATACATTGATTATAAATTCCACATTCTCTTTCAAACTAGCCTCTCGATTTATAATAACCTTCTTGAATTTCAAATATGTTTCCCAATTTATTTTTGAGAGGCTATTATATGGATTTACCCCAAAAGCCAAAAGAATTCGGTTGTTAATTTCGTTATCATTATTCCTGAAGATATCAAAATTCTGCTTAAAGGTCTCCAATGGTACAAATATCTTCTCACCACTCTTTTTTATATCGAAAGACCCTCCTGATGATGAATTTTTGCATAGAGAAATAAAATCGTTCAGGATATTTTTTTCTTTTCTCGCTTCCATGCCACATTTTTCTTCCTTCATATTCGCTGAATTTAATTTATTCATTATTTTCGAGATGTTTAAGAAATTTAATTGAATTTTCATCAATTTGTCAGGCTCGGTGATTTTTTGCATCACAGAAAAATTTTCAACAATTAAAGGGTCTTTGAGATTCCTTTCGCATTTCACTAAAGTGCTTTCATTTTTATCAGTTTTATTGATTAAATGACTAATGATTTTCTTGTTGATACTTTCTCTCGATATAAGGTTTGATTCATATATCAGGGATTTTGAATTTTTGGAGGGCATGATCTTCGGAAAAAGTGATTTGTTATTTTTATTATCATTTTCAGTTTCGTCAAAGTCATTTTCAAGAAACAAATCTTCTCCTTCTGAGGCTTTCTTGAGTTTTTTTGTTAAGAGAGATAAATTGTTGGTTTTCTTCTTTTTATGATCTCTGACTTTCAAATCTAAAGATTTGGTTTTTTCATTTGCATTTGGATTGCCATCTAAATATTTGTTCATGTCGAATTTCTTGCCAAGTTTCTGGCATCTTCCGATTTCATCTAAATCTATATCGAAAAATTTATATTTGTAGTTTTTATAGCCTTTGGTCTCGTAATATAAATTAGAAGGAAAGACGTCTTTTTGCAATTTAGGGAATATGACTTCATCTTTATTATCCTTATTGATTTTTTCTACAATATTTGAGATATTTTTCACTTCACTTTTCCCATCATCAGATAGAACGTCTGTGATTTGTGACAATTCTTTAGGCTGAGAAAAGTCCAAGTCCTCCATATGATCGAGCAAATCAGACGTATATTTTTCAAGTTGATTCAGAAAAATGCGTTTGTTGCTTTTAAAAATAGGCATATTAAGCGATGAATGCGTAGGGGAGTCATCAGAGGAGGTGTGCTTTCTATTAAGAAGTTCTTGAGACATTGGCTATTTTTAAAATTTTCTCAAAATAAATAAAAAATTAATTAATTAATAAGTTTTACTTTAATTTTTTTTTTTTTTATTCTTATAAAAAATCATTGAATTTTTTTGGAATTTATCTACGTTTTTTGTTTTTTTATAATTTCAACTTAGAAAAAAAAAATTTGAATAATCATTTTTTAATATTTTATTCAAGTATTTTTTTTACAAAAATTATTCATTAAAAAAAAAAAATCAAGAATTTTCATGAATTTTATTCAATTTTGGTGTTTTTTGTTTTTTTTAAAAATTCCCTCAGAATGCACTATTATTTTCGTCAAAAAGAAATGAAATTTTTTATGACTTTTAAATAAAATAAAAAAATTTTAAATTTTTTAGATATTTCATTATGAGAGTGACTCTTGCAAACAGAAAAATATTTTCCCGTGCACTTCCAAAGCTTTTATATCTTGAGCATTCACCTTTCCAACCAAAGTTTTATTTGGCTTCCAAAAAAGCTTTCCAACGATCCACAAAATCTCCTTTCGAGAACACAGCTCCATCCGAATTTAGTTTAGAGGACTTCAAACAAATCGGATTAAGCGAAAAAGAAATAAAACCATCAGATTTTCTTAAGCCTATTAGATTTTTTAATTCAGTCCTCGAAAATAACACCAAACTGAACGTCGAACCGGAACTTCTAAATGAGAAAATCAATAAGTTTTTAGTTAAATTGGAAGAAATTATCGAAAAAATTACAGACGTCAAAGACCTAGAAACAATCCACAAATTTGCTCAAAATGTGAGAATCCCATCAGAAAAATTTTGGATTACATTTTTCTCATCAGCTCTCCGCATATACCAAAAAAACCCCACTATGTTGAATAATTTAACCGACCAAATTCTTATTTCTTCCGAAGAAATCCGAAATAAATTTAATGAAGTTTTGCCAAAAATGATTAATAAGCAAATAATAAAGAGTCAGAAATGGAATTTCTTTCTTGCCAGAAAGAATTTGCCCCTGATGCATAAATGGTTGATTTTTAAGGCTGGCTATGATTTGAGTTTGAAATTTGATCTTGCCAAAGATAAATCGACTTTTAATCACTTCATCACTCCAGAGTTTCTTAATACTAATGACAATATGTTTCCATATGTTAGAAGACATTTCCAAGCGTTAACCCTATCCGAAAAAATATCGACTCTGAACTTATATTCTGCTCTTTATCACAATTCAGAATTCCAAAATGAAATTAGAAATATTTTAAAAAGGGTCTCCAAATCATTAACAAAAAATATTGAGAAACTTTCCTCATTACAATTACTTGTCCTCACTCAAATCTTCATCAGAGCAAAATATAATTGCCCTCCTTTTTGGAATGCCTTGGAAAAATACATCTTGTTCAGACTCGAGACCGATTTCAGTGTAAATTATTTGATAAAATATTTACAAGGTTTCTCGTTCTTTAAAACTGGATCCATTGATTTATACATGGAAATCGATCGTTATATAGGATTTCATGCTGAAGAATTGACAGCAAGAGATCTCCATCCATTGGTGATGATTTATGCAGAAACTGGGAAAGGTCGCCATAAATTATTTAGTTTATTAGAGTTGAAAATTCTGGAGTTTAAAAAGGAATTTGCCCTGAACGAAGTCGTTGATTTCATGCATTGTTACGCATCACTGAATTATTTGACTCCCAAACTTTTTGTTTTATTGGAGACTAAAATTATAGAGCAGATAAACTCTCTCAATGAAAATCAAATTTTGAAAGTTGTGGATGCGTTGAGACTTTGGCAAAAACCTAGCCCGATCTTTGATCTGTTGAAGACCAGAATCCATCAAATTATAAAATCCACAGATTCAGAAAACTTCCTCATATGCATTCTTGCCACTTATTTGGAACAATTGAACAATCAAGAGTGGTACAATGATATAAGAGAAAAAACAAAGACTTTTCTAGGACAAAATAGTGCAAATTTTCTTTTAAAGTTGGGGGGATTGTTGGTTAAGGTTTCCAAGAGGTTGTTTGATGAAGATCTGTATAACTTGTTTGGTGCGAAATGCAAAGAATTGGAGGCCAACTTTATTGGGAAGGAAAAAAAAGATATTCATTTTATTTTATGGAAGTTAGGCTTGAAGGAACAAAGCAATTAAATAAATCGAATATATATTTAAAGAAAAGAAAGGAAACCCATAAAAATTCTAATTTATTTATTTTATTGATTTTTTTATAATTTATAATTGAATTTTTTTCTTCTTTCTCCATTAAATTGTTATAAGAAAATAAATTTTAATTAAATAAGAGTCACAGAAACTCAGAATTTGTTTAGAACATTCATATTTTAGTTATTATTCGTATTATTATTTAAGGGAGGTTTTCCTCCTAATCTAAAATTGTAATTCGATTGCGTTTGAATATGATTTGTATAAATTGATTTCATTTTTGTTTCATCCTCCCTTTTGTTTCTATTGTCTTCCATCACTTCCTCGGTAAGCAATTCATCAGGATAGGTTTCCTTGAATCTAAAAAAATAAAATAAAGGTATTATTGACTTATCTCACAAACCTTTTCAAAATATCAGGATCCTTTATATAATTTCCAGGTAGTTGATTTCCTAAAGTTAACCATCCTACTCTGCAATTATGTGGCCTTCCAAATAATTCCAACTTTTTTCCCCCTGGACTCATTCTTTCAATCAAATTATAGATTTCATCAGGTTTTCTACTTGTTTCTCTCACCTTTCAAAAGTTTTTAAAAGAAATTTCTAAGAAATATTACTTCTGAAACAATGACATCACAATCGACATTTCTATTAATTTTGGGATTACCTTTGAGACCAATTAAACAATGTTCTTTGCTATGATTAAGCCAATGTCCTGTTCTTCCAGTTCTAATGATTCTTTGAAGTTGATTGGTTTTGACCCAAATCAACTCTTCCACTCGTTTATATCCCCATTGTGCTAAGCATTCTCTGGCCAGCTCCATAGCTCTTCCTGTCACCCATAGAAAAATCAAACCATCATCTTGCAAAATATCTATTCTCAAAGCCTTCATCTCTTTGTCTTTTAAAGTGCCATATGGAAGACTCATATGAATATCCCATGGAGGATCACACATTAAAACGTCAAATTTACCAATGACTCTTAAATCAAATAGACGCAAATCAGTGCAAACCCATTGGGCTGGAATTTTTTCTGTTTCTTCTGATGAAAATCCAAATTTTGATGGGACAATATCATTGGAGGAATCAAAGTTTTTAATGTGCATATTCTGATCTCCAACATCTTCCAACTCATAATGAATGAATTTGCAATAATCCATATGACGACAGGTGTCTAAATAACTGCAATTGCCCAAGCTTGGATCGGTATGCGGTCTGATTAATTTGCGAAAATGAACTTTGCCACAAGGTAAACCCATGCGATTTTGAGAACATTTCTCGCGAGTTCCAAATTCACAATAATCGATTTTTTTGGTTGTTTTGCTTCGAAACTAAAAACAAAATTATTTGTTTTAAAATTGTAAAAACAACTTTTTCATGAATTTCTTTTTCAGTTGTTGTGACCAATCCAATCAAATTTATCTTCTCTTCAGTCTGTTTTAATAACTCCTTTTGTAAGGCAGTGTGTCTTTGTGAATAATCAAATTCTTTTATTTTCTAAGGTTAAACCATCCTTCTTTTCTATTAATTAAAGCGGAAAAAACTCACCGTCAAAGGATTAGGCTTAATTTTCTTTTGAGGACTCAATGACTTGGCTTCTTCATCGGTTATATGTAAAGTCTTAGGCTTATCCTTGAAATACTCTCGTTTCAATTGATTCAGTTTATCGTTATTAATTTCCATGATGAAATCCACTTGATGCACACCCATAGACTGTTTTTCCAAAGTAACTGCCTTTCTAAATCACACAAGCTCTTGTATATGTAAAGTTAAGGAGATTTTTAAATACTTTTCTTGGAGTTCTTGCAAAATATTATCAATTTTCAAATTTTTCATGATTTGCTTATAATTTTCTACTTCTCGATATTCATCTTTTACGATTTTGAACAGATTATGCGCGTCAATTGGAAATTCGAACTTTTTAGAACACATGAATTCTAAAAGAACTGCTCTTAATTCTTCTTGGTTCTGATTTCTTTTTGTTTAAAACATTTAAAACTTTATCATATACTGAAGGAGGATATTTAGAAGTGCCATTTTCTTCATCTTTCGAAATATTCGAATCCTTCAAATTTGAATCTAGAGGATATGAGAGTTAAAAATTTAATTGGTGATGGCTTGCCTTTGCGTCGTTCATGGGAATGCTTCCTTTTTTTATCTTTCTCTTTATCCTTAGTTTTTTCTTTTTTGGCAGAATGAATATGGCTCATTTAGAGGTTTGATAAAAATTTTAGATATTTTTCCAATATATATATATATTTATGAAGAATTTCTTTGTTGTTCTTTCAAAAATATTGATTTTTTATTTTTTAAGAATATTTTTTTCATTTGTAAAATTTTCTTCCGAAAATGTTTACTTTCCTTTCAAAAAATTAATTTTTGGATTTTGGTTCACATTTAAGAATTTCATATTTAAAAAAAAAAATGGAATATTTTTGATTCAAGAAAGTTAAATGAAATAAAAAAATAAAAATTATCTTTCTTCTTATATTTTTTTTGAATTTAACAGAAAATTAAATGAAATGGATTTTTTCAAACATTTTCAAAAAATAAAAATGATCTTCCTTTTTTCAAAATGCACAAAATTATATTCGGGACCCACTTTTCCTTCCAAAGTCATTAAGTTGATGCAACTGAAAAAAAATCCTTCCAGGTCTTCTATTTCCAAATGTTCTGAAACCACTTTAAACATTTCCAAAGTTGGCACATTTTCTGATATTACATCCAATAAAGCAGGGGTGGCAAAATGTCCTAATTTTATATGTTTCAAATGATCGAGATTTTTGAATAGTTTTTCGAAGTTCTCAAGAATGTCCTCATGGTCATAATTGATGAATTTGTTTCTCACGAATATTTCCTTGATAGTGAAACAAATCAAATGTTTACATGAACCAAAAGCCAAAATGTTTTTGAGGTCTTTGAAATCCTTCAATTCTAAATTCCTTATTTTCAAAATTATCAGATGATCAGATGTGAAATTGTTTTGATTCAAAGTTTGCATAAAGTCACAATTCACTGTCTCCAAACAAAGCTCCCCTAAATCCTGATTTCTAATTATTATTTTGGCAAGAGTGCTTTGATCCAAATTTTTGTTGCTTTCCCTCGAATATTTCGAATCTAAATGAAATGAGCCCAGATTTTTCACATTTTCTTCCAAAAATAACAAGGATTTATTTGTGATCTTGCAACTATAAGGCAGGTTCAGCTCGTTTAAAAGACTCAAATTAGTTTTTTCTAGACATTTCATCAGGATTTCATCATTCAATTCAGAATACATTGAAAAATCCAACACCTTTATTTCTTTCAAATTTATGATCCCGACGATTTTCTGATAAAAATCATTGCTTTTCAATTTTTTCATTTGACCGAATCTTATCTCTTCAGGCTTAAGACAGTTTTTGAGAATGGATTGCAAAATTATCAAAGGGATCTCACTTTTATTTTCAAAGTCTAATATAGTATACATTTGAGAGACGTATAAATAAAAGTCTTTGTTGAGGAATTTCAAATTTTTGAGGCTGGAAAAAGCAAGAAAACCCAAAATTGTTTTGATGGCATTTTCAGGAAGCAGGCTAAAATAATCTAGGATTTTAGAAGGTTTGTTTTTGTCAAGCTTTTTTCGGGCAAGCCTTGTGATGGGACCTGGTTCTGCAGATAGGCTTTTAAAGTTTCTTTTTCCTTTTGTCTTTTGTGTTTCTTGATCTTTTTCGTGTTTTTTCATTTCCGATATTTTAAATTGGAAGACTTTGTTAATAATTCAAAATTTATTTCTCTAGTCATATTTTAGCAAATTCAAATAAAAGAGCCCTTTTTTCTTTGCACTCATTGGAATTGTTAATGATTTTAAAATTTTTCGTTTTTTGTAATTAATTTTTTATATTTTGAACATGAAAAATTTTAAATTCATAAAAAAAAGAAAGATTTAAATAAAATCCATTAGTTTTGTTATTTTTCTTTTAGGGAATTCAAAATTACTATCTTTTTCTTTCTCAATGATGATCCTTTTTATTTTGTCACTACAATGATTCGTTTACGTGATAAGAAACTTGATCTGATCAATATTTAAAAATCCATTTTCTTTTTACAAATAAACCAAATTTTTGATGTTCTTAATGAAAAAAACAAAAAGGTTCAATAATTTAATATTTGAAAGGATGAGGATTTACAAAAACAAAAAAAAAACTAGAGCCAAAATTTTATATTTCTTGTTTGAATTGTTAAAATTCAATAAATATCTAATAAAAATAAAAATGAATTTCAAAAAAATTTTCATCCGGAAAATCTTTTCATTAAAATTTAAAGCAAAATTCGATTTTTCAAAGAAGACCTCTCCAGAAGAGAAGCTTTCAAATCTTATCGATGATCTGCTTGCAGATTTTAAGGATCCTAAACGTGACATTTCGGCTTATCAATTAGATTTTTCAAAAATGACGGAAATTCAGTTGGAAAAAGTTGCTGAAACTGAACAAGAATACAAAAAGGCCAAAAAGTTAACTCCTGAAGAAAGGTTGAAAGCTTTTAAAGAAAAAATTAAGACTAAATATAAAGATAATGATGATTTGTTTAATGAGCCAAATCTAAATGATTCAAAACAAAAAGCAGAACCGAAAAAACAAAAAGATTCAAACGTTTCTGATGATGAAGACTTATCAGAAGGTGTTGGCCTTGAAGGTGAAGAAAACGATGAATTTAACCAAAAAGAAAAAAAAGAAATGGATTTCGATCATTTTAAAAACCTCAAGAACAACAAAAATGAAAAAGAAGCCAAAAATAATAATGAAAATGTTTCAAAGACAAAAATGACTGAAAGAAAAAATGAGGAAAATCAAGAGAAAAAATCAGAAGAAAAAAAGGAAGAAAATCTCTTTGAGACCTCAACAAAAGGTTTAAACTACATCCCTCCAAATCTTGTGATAAAAACTTTGGTTTTTCCGAAAAACAAGGCAGAAGTTCTTTTGCTTGGCGTTGAGAAGAGAAATGAACATCATGCTTCCTACATGTTAGGTTTTGAATTCAAATAAATAAGTATTTTCCTAACTGAATATATTTATTAGATATGCTCAGTCGATTGAAGATTGACAACATTGTGACCCAACTAGCCCCTGATGAGCCATTTTTCATCAAGACTGAAGACGAATATACATTAGCATGGGAACGGTTCCTCAGAGGGAAATTCGAATACAAATTTGTCATAAATCCAAACCCGCAAAATTTAACCGATTTGGTGTTAGATTCCACTCGACTTAAATTTTTAATGGACGGCTCTTTCTTGAAAAGCACGAGTGAATTTGAAATGGGATCGACTTTTTTCTACTCAAAACGAGTTTCCACTCAAAAAAAGGAAGTTGATTGCTTTTTGACACCTTTATTATATTCCTATAACAATGCGGGAAAAATGATCCCAGTGATAATCAACGATTTTCCCATAATTCTTTATAGAGAACATATTGCAAGGAATATCACTCTTGATGAACTTGTGCCTCTTTTTGAATCATATGTCGAAGAAATGGAAAAAGGGAATACAAATTATGATCCTACCCTCATAAAACCTGAAGTGTTTATCAAACCAAAAATCGATTATCTTACAGAAGTCATCAAACAAACCTGCTATTTGGGAAAAAAAATCATGGCGATCGTTGACATGAATTGCGCTGAACATGTTGCTGAAACTTGGAAAAACCATCAAAATCATTCAAAAATAGAAAATTTGCAAAATTTATTAACTAATCTTTCGAATAGCAAAAAGATTGAGAAGAATTTGACTTTTACTGATTATATCCAAAAACATGTGATTTTAGATCTGTTGTTGGATGATTTTGTTCAAGAAAACTTCGTTGAATATAAATCGTTTCCTTTTTCAGGCAAAGGGACTATTGGAAGAGATATGAACTTTGGGAATGTGTTCATGATATGGAATCATTTTCAAAGAAAATATAGAAGATCAAAGAAAAAACTTAGAACCTTTGAGGATATTCAAACTCGTGGGGAAGCAGTGCCTGGAAGCTTTGTAGATGTAGAAGAATTAAATAGAATTGATAAAAAACTAATGAAAAATAAGAAACTATTTAAATTAAAGGAATGAATTTGAATTTTATTGATTTTGTTTTTGTTTTTTTAAAAATAAACATAAAATTTTCATCATTTTTAATCAAATAGCAAGACGAAATGTTGCAAGATCTTGAACTTCAATCGAATTCCGTGATGAAAAACTTTGAAAATAACCATTTGTTAACTTCCCCGGCCTCCACAGTTCACGTCAAACAAAGAAATTTTGGAAAATGTATAGTTTTTTGCTTTCTGAAGGGAGAACCGCTCTTCACAATAGGACCTCATTGTAATAAGAAAACTGTGATTTCATAAGAAATTTTTGAATAGGGCATTTGTTTTTATGCATGTTCACAAGTTTCCTTATTTCTGGAATCTCGATCGCTTGTTTTGTGGCCAAACATGCATCGGACACATCTTTTATTATAATGCTAGTTGTAACGGCTTTGCAAAATCTAACATATTTGATTACGGCATTAAAAAATCCAGGCATTTGTTCAAGTACTCAAGAATTAGATGAAAAAGCATTAAAGAGTGGAGAGTAATTAATTTGATATTTTTTTTTTCATAAAAACACAAATGTTCAAAAAAAAAAATCGTTAATAAACATAGATATTGCACACTTTGTAGAGTGAAAATGGAAAGAGACACATATCATTGTCAGGATTGTGATATATGCATCAGAAAATTTGATCATCATTGTCCATGGACTGGAAAATGCATAGGAGCAGGAAATATCGCGTTGTTCAACACTTTTCTAACAACCACCATAATTTTCATCATAACAGCCATATTTATGAGCGTTCATTGGGTTTGATTTTTAATATCTTAAAATATTCATGAAATTCATCATACAAGAAAAGAAAAAACACCTATTTTTTTTTTGTGTGGACTAAAATTTTAGAACAAGAAAGAAAAAAATATTTATATAAATTAAGAACAAAATTATGTTTTTTAGAAGAAAAAAAAAATAAATAAAATAAAAAAAGTTTGGTTTGCCCCATGGATAAAAGCACAGTTTTAACTCAACAGGAGGAAAGTAATCAAAGTTGCCTCTCTATGAGGTTATATCTTCGATTTTTGTTTGAAAAAAAATCCTCTAAAAGTGATATTCCCCATAAAATCAACAAATTAAAGAACTTTCCTTGCATAACCCCGAAAGTTTTGGAGCATTTTCCTTTTTATTACTACAGATGTCTAGGCAGTGATATATTTCAGGCTGTTTCATATGCTTTCTTCGAATTATGCATTCGTAATCGAGATCATTTATTTTTTAAGAATTTTATTGAGAATAAGGATTCCTACTATTTTTTCAAAAACATTCCAAAGGATTTGAAATTGTCCAATTACAAGAAAAAAAATGAGAAAGAATATCAAGATAGTTTTAACAGATTTGTAGAATTGACCCATAAGATTAAACAGGACCTTTGCAATGACAATATATCATCTTATACCATTATTTCTGAATTTTATGACAATCTGAAACATTCCGGAGTGGCACCTTTTTTTAAGATCTTTATGAGAGGTTATATTTTGGGTCGAATCATTAATGAACTCGACTTTTGGAAGCATTGCACTTCGCAAAAGGATTTCAAAAAAAACTTTAAAAATTTCTCAAATTTCAAAGCCTCCTCTTTTAATCCCAATGATCTGAATTTGATATGTTCATATATTGTGGACCACATTGCAATTTATATCCTCCATAAAAATCAACAAGGAGAATTCATCAAATTTGAAAGAAAATTCCTATTTCCAGAATCTTCAACTAATATCATTGATAAACAGTTACTCAATCTTATTTTCGAAAACAATGAATTTTATTGTCTTTATTATCATCGAGACTATGCTCGTTTCAAATGTCATGCAGTTGAATGTGAGAAAAAATTCAGACCATCATGGGTCATTGCTTGTGTTAATCATAAGAAACATTATCTCTGTTTAACTTGTTTTGAGAAAAAAGGTTCCCCAGAACAATGCCAAAAAAATGAATGTTCAGCTTGGTATGAAGAAAAAACACGCAGAATATTTATGGAAAAAGCTGCAAGAAAACTTCAAAATAAACATATAAAATGTCCACTTTGTGATTACAACAATGAAATTCCTATTTCAAAGACGATTTATAATTGCAAATGTTGCCACGAAAAACTGTGCCAACAACATTCATGTCAGGCAAATCAATGTTATTGTGTTTGTCCTTTTTGCGAAAACAAAACACAAAAAATCGGAGATTTGTTTTTTCATCAAAGAATTTGTGGACAACCAGAATGCGAAGCAACTTTAGCTCTGCAAATGCTTTTGTAATATATGCGGGGGTAAACTTAAAGATAATATTTGTCCATCTTGCTTAAAATCTTGCTCTATTTGCTTGATGGATTTTTCAAAAGATTTGAAAAAGTTGCAGACTTGTCGAAAATGTCATCTATTATATTGCCACAGTTGTCAAATCTCAGCCTTTATGGTTCATCAAGATTTTCAAAAAAAAGATTTGTGTAATAATTGCTATGTTAAAGTTGGAATTTGGGGATAAATTTTTTTTTTTCGGTTAAAAAATTTTTATGTTGTTTTCATAAAAAAAATAATTAAAAGTATGTTGTTTTTCTTAAAATAAAAATTTAAAAATATCGAATTTTGCATTTTTCCAAAAAATAAAATTTAATTTGACATAAATAAAAGGAAGCATTAATAAAAAATATTAATGAGAAGCAAATTTGTGAAAGATATTTTTCTAGCTCAAACTAATATAAAGCTAAATATTTTTCGATTAATATCAAAAAAAGGATTTTTCTTTTTTTAAAAATAAAACATTAAACATCCAGCATTTTCATAATTTCTCATCTCCATTAGCAGAGAGAATTATATGGCAACCAAAAATATTTTTGAGTTATTACCGGATTCGGACCCAGAAACCGAAACCAATCAGGATGACAAAAAACCTGTGAAAACTGACAAAAAAAAGGAAAAAAACATACCAGCCCAAGCCCAAAGTCAAGCCAAACCCAAAGACGTCAAAGCTTCAGGTTTTCTCATACTTTGATTATTCTTTTTATTCAACCATCTAGCTCCAAAAGAAGACAAACCAGCTGGTGAAAAGCCCGCCTATCCAAAAAAAAAACCTGCGGGAGCCTACAATGTAGAGTATCTTCCAAAAACTGATGAATCCAAGGATCACAAGCACGAGAAATCAGGAAGAGAAGGTCCTAAGCCCTTCAAAGGAGTTCCAGCTGAACCACATCCTTTGGATAGAAGATCTGGCACAGGGAGGGGGTAATTTAAAATAAAATTCAAATTTTTTAATAAACATAAAAAATGAAAAATAATTAAAATCTTTCAGAAAAGAGGTCAGCAAAAGTGGTGCCGGTCGAAGAAATTGGGGCACTCCAGAAGATGATACAAAGGAAAATCGAGCTGACAAAGTTGACGAGAAAGAAAATGTCGCCGTTGAACAACAAGGCCATGAGGAGTCTCAAGAAGTCGAAGTGAAAGAGCCTGAACAACTCACTTTGGAAGAATATTATAAACAAAAGAACATCAAGCATGAAGTCAAAGAAGAACCCAAGGAAATCAAAAAAGTTGACTACACTCAAGGCAAGATCCAAGGTATGGAAATCGTCAAAGGCAAGGATGAAGTAGAGAAGGGCAAACAACCAAAACAAACCAAAGAAGGAAGTCACAAGTTAGTCCTCAATTCGGAAAATTCTGATTTGTTAGGTACTTTGCCTTTAATTTTTTAACATTCATTGAAATTTCAGGTTTCCAAACTGGACTTGTCACTTTCGCTCCAAGAGTGCCCAAGAAGCCTCTCCCAGAAAAGCCAGAAAAAAAGGAAAAGACAGAAGAAACCCAACCAGAACCAAAGCAACAAGAAGAAGGCGTCACTGAACAAGTAGTTGAAGGTGAAGAGCAACATCAAGAAGGAAGAGGTGGTAGAAGAGGAGGTGCCAGAGGTGGTGGTAGAGGAGGCCGAAGAGGTGGTGGCAGAGGAGGAGAAGGTTACAGAGGAGAAGGAGGTGGATATAGAGGAGAAGGAGGATATAAAGGAGAAGGAGGATATAAAGGAGAAGGAGGATACAGAGGAGAAGGAGGATATAGAGGAGATGGTAATCGAGGTGAAGGTGGCTATAGAGAAGGTGGCTATAAAGGAGAAGGAGGCTATAGAGGACCACCAAAGGAAGCTGCTGGCAAGAAAAAAGAAGTAAATTTATTTATTATGATTTGATTGAGAGTATTTTTTGATAGGCGGCTCTGAATTTAGAAGATGATCGCGATTTCCCTTCATTAGGATAATCCTTGATAGAAAGATTATAATTTTTATGAGAGAGTGGATTTTTATTTAATTTGTTTGAGGAAATACAAAATGAGAAATAGAAAATAGAGCTTTTTTGCAGAATTTTAAAATTAAAGTTTGGAATAAAAACTCTTAAAAAAAACAGAAATTCGCAAATCTTTCTCAATGGTTGACGTCGGAAAGCATGTCCATTCCAAAATTGAAATCAATGATTTCGAAACGACCTTTCAACAATTCGAAACCCTCCATAAAAACTATATCGGGCTTTTTAAAGGCTCTGTAGACCCAATAACCAAAATTAATTGGTGCCCAGATTGTGTTGCTGTTGAGGAGCCTTTGAAAAATTGTTTGTTCCCTTTGGCACAAGAAAAAAACATTCCGATTTTAGAAGTGAGTGTAGGAACAAAGGAAGAGTTTGACTAAATCATTTTTTCTATTTCATGAAAAATCAATTTTTTTTTAGGTGGAAAAAACAAACCCATCCTTTAAGAGTTCATAAAAAAATTGCTCTCAAACAGGTTCCAACCCTGCTTTATATTACACCAGTATGACTAACATACATATAAATTCTAATGCCTTCAAACTGATTTTTATATTTGATTAGGCGGGAGTTATCAAAAGATTAGAAGAAGATGAAATTCTTGATTTAGAGCTGCTTAAAGAATTTTTGGATTAGATAAAGACATTGCTTAAAAATTAGGAATTTCTTAAGTAATTGCCCCAACTTCAAAAATTAAAATGAATATTTTAATTAAGAAAATATATAATTTTTTTTCAAAATGAACTTCTTATATCTACATGTATCGAATTTCATGCATATGAATTCTTCTCCGTTTCTGTTAAATCCATTAATTTATCAAGTCTTAAACATTAAATTTTCTCTCCTGCTCTATTGTCTAAAAGATTACACAGTACAATAAGCGAGGTAATATGAGGAAGGAAAAAAAAAACACAAAGAACAATTGTTAGTTGAAGCCTTTTGGAGCTAAAATTGCAAGGCAAGGACTTTTATTTATTTTATTTTTTTTAAACTATTTTGG
>Ga0302320_10009056_pt1 | contig 21469 bp, 20 predicted proteins | sample Bog_T0_3_FD_202130 | JGI IMG/M metagenome (GOLD analysis project Ga0302320, IMG submission 202130) | Peat permafrost microbial communities from Stordalen Mire near Abisko, Sweden - Bog_T0_3 | ecosystem: Environmental > Terrestrial > Soil > Wetlands > Peat | place: Sweden: Abisko, Stordalen Mire...
CGTCAAAATGAGCCCCGAGCACAGTACTACGAGCCACAAGTCTTCCCCAAAATCAAAGGCACCCGCGATGAAGCCCGCGATGCGCTCAAAAAATCCCTGTCAAAAAGCTAGTGGCATTGGGTTTGGATCACCACGTCGTAATCTTTGAATTTTGGACGCCATTGCTCCCAACCATTCGTGGCGCCGGGCGGCGGCGTGGTGGAAACAGTCACCTCGAACAAGCCGGTGGGTTCAAGGATGCCCCGCAGCAGGGCGGTGTTCTGTTTCCAGTTGTGGTTGCTGAAACCGTCCACGATGAGGACTTTGATTTTGGCGGCTGGCTCCTGCGCAGGCGTAATCGCTGGCAAAGTCAGAACCATCATCGTCAGCAGTGTGGCAAACATTTTCATAGACGTAAGCGTAACTTCTCCATTGGGCCATTGCGAAACGATGACGTCAACTATGAAAGCCGCGCCGAAAATGTCCGCTGTACGCACCCCTTTTCAGGGGGCCTTTGACGGATTGCTCTGCGTCCCGGCCTGGCAAGAACCCGCAATCAGCAAGGCGGGATCAGGAATTCAGAAAACCCACTCTGCGCCTTTCCCAATTCGCCGTCCGCCGCGAACTGCGCCGCTGCTTTGAGCGTTTCGCGCAGGACCCGGCCGTCCGCCGATTTTGGAAGCGACGCATGAAAATGGATGCGCACCGGCACCTTGTGGGGTTGCAGGAAAGCGCGGCAGTAAGTCTTGAGGTCCCTCTCGCTCAGCAGGGTGCCCCGCGCCGTCGGGGCCACGAACGCGTGCAGCGCCGTTTCGAGCTTGCCGTTGGCTTCCAACAACCCCGTCACCGCGCATTCCGCCACGCCGTCATGCCGCCGCAGCACGGCTTCAATCTCGGCCGGGTTGACTTTCTGGCCGCGGATCTGGAGCGTCTCTTCCGTGCGCTCCAGCAGGGTGACACCCCCGTGCTCGTCGGCCACCGCCCTGTCCCCGTTGCAATAGCCGTGCAGGTTCAGCATCGCCATTTCGTGTTCCGACTGGCCCCAAAAGCCCTTCATCAATCCGGGACCATTCAACATAACCCGGCCCGCATGGCCCGCCGGCACGTGGCGCCCGTATTCGTCCACGACGCGCAATTTCAGGGTTGGGGCCGTCCGGCAGACCCCATTCTCCGAACCGCCCGGCCCGAAAAAGCCGCAGTGCGCTTCGGTGAGGTTGCGGCTCCGGTGAATCATTGTGCGCGGCAGGAGGCGGCGCAAGGACTCGATATTCTTCTCTTCCAGAGGCCCCGCGGCGATCTGGACATGGCGCAACGTGCCGGCGAGTTTCTGCAAGGCGGCCGAAAACTTCTCCAGCAGCGGCTTCACTTGATCGGGCCGTAGGGTCAGCGCCGTGGGAAGCTGGCCTTTCATCGCCTTCACTGCCCCGTCAAGGTCCGAAGCCAGGAGAATCCGCGCCCCGGCCAGGACGCCGGCGAGCATTTGCCGCAGAGCTAGGCTCTCATGGAGCGGCACTGGAAGAACAAGGATGTCTTGTTGGGTCAGTGCGAGGTATTCGTCCGTGAACGCCGCGCCGGACAGCCAGTTCTTGTGGGTATTCATCACCCCCCTGGCGCGTTCGGAGTCCCCGCCAATGTTGTAGGTCAGCGTCGCCACCTCGTCCGGGCTTGCGCTGTTGAAGCGGAGCAGCACCGGGCTGGTGTTGTTTTCCAGCGCCGTGTCCAGCGAGTCCACCCGCACACCTTCCAAGCCGGACAGCCTGAAAGTCCGGCCTTTAACATACACTACAAGCACTTTCCGCAATCCGTGACGCCGCGCGTCCAGACGTTCCGCAACCGACCGGTCCACGATCAGCGCCTGCGGTGTGCAATCCTGCAACAGGCTGCAAAGGCTCTTGTCATGGATCGAAGGGTCTTCCGCCACGACGATCGCGCCGGCCTTCCACACCGCAAAACACGCGGCGACAAATTCCAGCGAGTTGGGCAGCAGGATCACCACCCGGTCCCCCGGCACCACCCCGCGTCCCAGGAGGCTGTCAGCCAGAAGGTTGGAAGCCCTGTCCAAATCGGCATAAGAAGCCTCCGCCCCGCCGCAGCCAACAGCGCGACGAACCTCCGATTCGGCCGCCGCACGCCGGAGGATGTCCGGCAGCAGGGTCGGTTTGATTTCGTCGCGCATCGGGTGTTCGGAGGGCTTGACGCGGTATTCGTGCTCGTGCAGGAAATCCTGAATGTCGGCCTGCAAGAATCTCCATCCCTTGCCGACTTTCATGCCGCGAATCCGGCCTCTTCGGGCATAGCGGTAGAGAGTATCCAGCTTGATGCCCAAGGCATCGGCCACCTCCTCCGCGCGACACAGTTCAATATTCATAACGCATCTCGTCTCCCGCACTTGACCCCGCCCCAAACTTTTTCTCGGGTTCTCTTTCTGTCTTTACAGTGCTCTTTCATAGGGATGCAGCAGAGATTGAGCCAACATCCAGAGCGCATCCGAACGTCTCCGTTGTCATTGATGTAAGTGATTGTGCTATAACGACTTATAACTCATGTTCCATTCTCGAAAAACTCCTGTAACAAATCCAGGAATGTTGAAAAGTGTAACGAATTCCGACAACACCTGGCTTCCTGCCATGAGTTTTGTGTCGTAAGAGGCTACATCGCAATGGTTTGCAACTTGCTTTCTTAAAGTGTAATGTTTTGCCTCACATTTTTGTATCGTTTTACGGCGGCAGAAGATGGAATGTGTTCCAAACGATGATTTGTTTTGTCACAGGCGCCTCGGGGTTTATCGGAGGCAATTTGGTGCGCGAATTGGCCGCCCGCGGCCATCGCGTCAAGGCCTTGCTGCGCCCAGGCGGTGACACACGCGGCCTGGAAGGCGCGCAATACGAGGCGGTTCCGGGCGACCTGGGGCGGCGCGACTTGCTTGAGAAAGCGATGCGCGGGTGCGACTGGTGCTTTCACACCGCCGCCAGCTACCACTTGTGGCTGCGAGATTATGCGCCCATGTACGCGGCCAACGTCGAAGGCACCCGCAACGTCATCCAGGCCGCCGCCGACGCCGGTTGCCGGCGCATTGTCTATACCAGCACCGTCGGTTGCATCGGCCTGCCGCGCCTGACCGGCGGCAAACTGGTTCCCTCCGACGAAGCCGCGCCCGTCTCCGGCGCACAGATGAGCAACCACTATAAGCGGTCCAAATGGCAGGCCGAAGAAGTGGCCCGCCACCTGGCCGCACGGGGCGCACCGGTTGTCATCGTCAATCCCAGCGCCCCCATCGGCCCGCGCGATGTCAAACCGACCCCGACCGGCAAGACCATTCTGGACTTCTTGGACCGCAAGATGCCGGGCTATGTGGAAACCGGTTTAAACTGGGTGCATGTCCACGACGTGGCGGCCGGGCATATTCTGGCGGCCGAAAAAGGGCGGCTTGGCGAACGCTACATCTTGGGAAACGCCGACGGCAACTGGACCTTGCGCGAAACCTTCGCCGTGCTTGAGGAACTCAGCGGCGTGCCCGCCCCCAAATTCCGCGTGCCCTACGCCCTCGCGTTGCTGGCGGCCTACGGGAACGAGGCCCTCTCCGCCCTCACCGGCAACGAACCCAGGGCGCCATTGGCCGGGGTGCGCATGGCCAAATACAAAATGTTCTTCAACCCCGCCAAGGCAATTCGCGAGCTGGGCATGCCCCAAACCCCGCCGCGCCAGGCCTTTGCCGACGCCATCGCATGGTTCCGCGGCGGCTTTCTCGAGCGCAAGGACAACTGAGCGCCGTTCGAGGAACCAGTTTGAAACCAACACCATAGGATTTGCCAATCCCGTCGCCCCGCGTAGCGGGGAGAGGGCCAGGGAGAGGGGTTCGTCCCCTCCAACGGTCGCAGTGCCAAAATGCGCCCGCCGTTCGACACCGGTGAATACCATCCTTGTCAAGTTCGTCAAACCTGTTCAAACTGGAATCTCACCCATCATGAAACAAAATACTTTTATTCTCTCCCTCGCCGTTCTGTGCGCTCTCGGCATGGCCGCGTTCACTGTCTCCCGCGCCGCCGTTGAACCCGCTCCTCCCGCCACAACATTCCAATATGCCACCATCGAATGCGTGGGCCCGGCAGGGGGGCCGGTGAAAGTCCACGTCGTCCGGCCCGATGGCAAAGTGGAGTTCTTCGACGACCGGCTGGTCCCCGGCAAAGTCCCCGAAGGCTGCACGCAACGCGCCTATTTTATGAATGTCGTCATGAATATCCTGGCCAAGGAAGGATACGAATTCGCCGGCATGCAACATTACGACGTCGGCATGCCTGAGAATGAAATCGTGATGAAACGGGCCGAGCGCCACTAAACTGCGGGTTAAATCCCGCTTGCTTTGCGCCCCGCCCATCTTAACTTCGCTGCATGTCAAAATCGTTGACCCTCTCCCCGCCGTCCGACGCGCCCGCCGCCTCGGACGCCGCCTCCATTTCCCTCTGTTCCGCCGATTCCTTCATTCACCGCCATATCGGCCCCGGCTCGGATGAAGAGGCCAAGATGCTCAACGGCCTGGGCTTTCCCTCCCTCGATGCCTTCATCGCCCAGGTCGTTCCCCCGCATATCCGCCTCGCCGGCCCGCTGCGCCTGCCGGAAGGCCGCAGCGAACAGGCCGTCCTCGCCGAACTGCGCGCCATCGCCGGACAAAACCAGGTCTTCCGTTCCTTCATTGGCATGGGCTATTCCGATTGCGTCACCCCTCCGGTCATCCAGCGCAACATCCTGGAAAATCCCGGCTGGTACACCGCCTACACGCCGTATCAGGCCGAGATTTCCCAGGGCCGCCTCGAAGCCCTTTTCAATTTCCAGACCCTCGTCAGCGACCTCACTGCCCTGCCCATCGCCAATGCCTCCCTGCTCGACGAAGCCACCGCCGCCGCCGAAGCCATGCGCCTCTGCCACAATTCCAAACCGGAGCGCGCCGCCTTCTTCATCTCGCAACTGTGCCATCCGCAAACCATTGAAGTCGTCCGCACCCGCGCCCGCCCGCTCGGCATCGAAATCACCGTCGGCGATCACCAGACCTTCCGGTTCAACGACAAATTCTTCGGCGCGCTCGTGCAATATCCCGCTACGGATGGCGCGATTTTCGATTACGAAAACTTCGCCAGCCAGGCCCACGCCGCTGGCGCTTTGCTCGTCGTCGCGGCCGACCTTCTGGCCCTGGCCCTCCTGCGCCCGCCGGGCGAATTTGGCGCCGACGTGGCGGTCGGCAGCGCGCAGCGTTTTGGCGTTCCCCTCGGCTACGGCGGCCCTCATGCCGGGTATCTTGCCGCGACCGACGCCTGCAAACGCCTCATCCCCGGACGCCTCGTCGGCCAATCCAAGGACGCCCAGGGCCGCCCCGCCCTGCGTCTGGCCCTCCAAACCCGCGAGCAGCACATTCGCCGCGAAAAAGCCACCAGCAACGTCTGCACCGCCCAGGCACTTCCCGCCGTTATGGCCTCCATGTTCGCCGTTTACCACGGGCCGGACGGCCTGGCCGCAATCGCCCGCCGCATTCATCGCTTCACAGCCATCCTCGCCAAAGGACTCGCCCAACTCGGATTGCAAACCGGTCCTTCCGGCGGCGCGCCGTTCTTCGATACCCTCAAAGTCGGCCTCGGCGAAGGCCGCGCCGCCGATCTCATCAAAGCCGCCGAAGCGCGCCGCATGAATTTTCGTGTGTTTGACACTCACGCCGTCGGCATCTCCCTCGATGAAACCACCACAGAAAACGACCTCGCCGCCATCCTGGCCGTCTTCAACGCCGGCAAGCCCCCCGCCTTTTCCATCACGGACCTGGCCGCCGGCGCTGCGTCCGCCTTCCCCGCTCCCCTGGCGCGCGCCACCCCGTTCTTGCGCCAGCCGGTGTTCAACTTATTTCATTCCGAAACAGAAATGCTGCGCTACATGCGCCGTCTGGAAGCCCGCGATTTGTCGTTGACAACCTCCATGATTCCGCTCGGCTCCTGCACCATGAAGCTCAACGGCACGGCGGAAATGCTCCCCGTTTCCTGGCCCGAACTGGCCCGGCTCCATCCCGCCGCCCCCGTCCGCCAGACCCGAGGCTGGCAGGCCCTTTTCCGCCAGCTCGAGGACTGGCTCGCCGAAATCACAGGCTTTGCCGCCGTTTCACTCCAGCCCAATTCCGGCGCCCAGGGCGAATACGCCGGCCTCCTCGTCATCCGCAAATACCATGAAACCTGCGGCCAGGCCGCCCGCAACGTCTGCCTCATTCCAACCTCCGCCCACGGCACCAACCCCGCCAGCGCCGCCCTCGCCGGCTTGAAAATCGTCCCCGTCGCCTGCAACGCCCAGGGCGACATTGACCTCTCCGATTTGCGCGCCAAGACCCAGGCCCACGCCGCCGATCTTGCCGCCCTCATGGTCACCTATCCCTCCACACACGGCGTTTTCGAGGAAGGCATCACCGAAATTTGCAAAATCGTCCACGACTGCGGCGGCCAGGTCTATATGGACGGCGCGAACATGAACGCCCAGGTCGGCCTCTGCCGCCCCGCCGAAATCGGCGCGGACGTCTGCCATATCAACCTTCACAAGACCTTCTGCATCCCTCACGGCGGCGGCGGTCCGGGCATGGGGCCGATTTGCGTTGCCGAACACCTCGTCGAATTCCTCCCCGGCCACCCCCTCGTCAATCTCGGCGGCGAAGACCCCATCGGCCCCGTCTCCGCCGCGCCCTGGGGCAGCGCCGGCGTTCTGATGATCCCGTGGGCCTACATCGCCCTCATGGGCGCGTCCGGCCTGGCGCGGGCAACAAAGTTCGCCATCCTCAACGCCAACCACATCGCCCGCCGCCTCGACCCCTTTTTCCCGGTCCTCTACCGCGGCAAAAACGGCCTCGTCGCCCACGAATGCATTGTTGACTTCCGCCGCTTCAAAACCGTAACCGTTGAAGACGCCGCCAAGCGCCTCATGGACTATGGCTTCCACGCCCCCACCATTTCCTTCCCCGTCGCCGGCACAATGATGATCGAGCCGACCGAGAGCGAATCCCTGGAGGAACTCGACCGTTTCTGCAACGCCCTCATTGCCATTCACGGCGAAATTCAGGCCATAGAATCCGGCCAGGCCGACCCGCAAAACAACCTCCTCAAAAACGCCCCCCACACCGCCGAAGCCGTCATCAGCGACCATTGGGACCGTCCTTACCCCCGCGAGCAGGCCGCCTATCCCGCCCCCTGGACCCGCCTCCACAAATTCTGGCCCGCCGTCGCCCGCGTGGATGGTGTCTATGGCGACCGCAACTTCGTATGCTCCTGCCAATAGCCCGATGTAGCGTCGAGCCTCCGGCTCGACACCGGCACAAGGCGCCGGCACCGCAACAACTGTCTGCCAGGGCGGATCTCACCTTTGTCGAGAAAGACTGCTTGGAGCCGGTGCTCTAATTATTGGTCCTCTTGGACCTATTTGTCCTATTTTTCCAAGATGCCTTTGAGCCGAGAGGTAAGCTCGACAAAGGAGAGATGCAACCCTCAAGCCAGCCCTCGCGTGAGGGAGGTTGACATCCGCTTCTTTGTGTTACATTGGTATCACCATGAAGACCGCGACTGTCAGTGATCTGCGAAATGATTTCCCCCGCCTTTCCAAGTGGCTGGAAAAAGGTGAGACCATTCAACTTCTGAAGCGCGGCAAGCCCTTCGCCCGCGTTGTCCCGGAGCCGAAGCCCGGCAGCCTCCTGGGTTCCGGCCGCGGCACGGCAGTCATTCATGGCGAATTTGATGCTCTCATAGACGAAGGAATAAAGAGCGGACATTTCCCGCTGACCGATTCAGTTTGGAAGGGAATCCGCCAACGAGGGACAAAGCTCGCGCGGAAGACGGGCAGAGGGTAGAAGAAAGTGCGTATCAGCGCGAGGGCGCACAGTGACCTTGATTGCATTCATGCTGGAATGCGAATAATAATATGAAAGCGAGAGGATTATCTTCACGAATGGGAGCGCTAATTCAACTTTTTTCCGTTACTGCGAACTTCCCACTGCTCACCGCCGATGCAGGTCCGCTGAACGTTGGCAGCGGTGAGCCAGGCCTTCATATTATGTACACATCGAAAGACCGATATGTCGTTTATCTCGATGAGCCTGGTACCGTGGGGTCCTTTCTCATCGGTGGATATGATAAGCGCCAAATTCAGGTGGTCATAGACCGGAACTTCGGACTCAAAGAAATACTCCGGACCCGTTCATGGGGATCGCACGACATGCCGGAACAACTTTACCCTTATGACGAACAAACGGCTTTCACCTGCGATTTAGGAATGGGGTGGAGTCCGGATGGCAAAACCTGGAATTATTGGCCTCGTAAAACCAGGGTTTTCTCCACAAACGCGGATGGCCTTTTGATATCGGATGACGTTTACGCGCTGGCTTGCAGTCGCTATGGTCTAACCACGAACCAGTTATACCTTGGGAAGATAGGAACAAACATTTACTATTGGGAAACACGAAATCCAGCAAAGGTCTATTACCGTGGTGTCGTGCAAGCGGGCGCTACGAACTACCTCGAACTTCCGAAACGCGTCGTTGATTTGCTTGGAGTAACGAAGGCCATCCATAAGGGTAAGGATATTGGATTCATGGCATTTGAGAAGTCCCCAGGCATTTTCCATTATGCGCCCTATACTTTCGATCTGATCGAAGTCTCATTCAAGGACACAAAGCGCGTGAGTGGAAAACAATGACCGGCTTGGAAAAGCAACACGTTTCCAAGCAGAGCGCCGCGATTCTTGCGCGCGCTGATTTCACGCGGTCGCCAAAACCGGATCCGTCAAAAAATGAAGGCGAACGGATTGCGGCGCTTTGTCCCCGCCAAAGTGGCAATGAACGGCTTCCTTGATCATGGCCTGGAGTTCATCCAGGTCCTTGCCCTGCGTCACTATGCCTCCTCCCGCGTCGGGAGCGTCCCATGACGCGGACAGCTATCCGCTTTCCTCACACCGTTCCACGTTGAAGATAATCTCGGTCACAGCCGTGAAACTACGGCGTCTTTCCCCCATCCGCAAGCCGGTTTCTTCCATGCCACACTCCTTGCCGGGGACCGCTCCAAGGAGCGCCCGTAATAAATCCGCTCCCGTGACAGTTGACTCCGCAACAGAGTGGGGCGACAATTAGCCCATGAAAAGTGCCGCGTTGGAAATCAGCGTTAATCGGTGGCCTTACGCCTTGGAAGTTCAGGCTTCCCAAAATGGCCTGCTTCTCCGTCCCCGGCGCAAGCCGCGCGCCGGTTGGAGCGCGGCATTCAGTCGTTCCCGTCCCAATACTGACAACCTCGCGCCCTTCCGTCAGTTGTCAAACAAATTTGATTCCGAGGAGTGGGAGTGGTGATCGGGCGGTTTTCCATCTTCCTGGCCAAATTGGACCCTGTGACGGGAGCCGAAACGGCAAAGACCCGGCCCTGCCTCGTTATGGGTGAACTGTTTGCTCCCTGAAACATCGGCCGCGAAGGTGCTTTTGCAAAAGTTTCTCTGGACACAGCTTAGAATCTATGTCATTCTATCCTCCGAAGGCCAATTCCATACGCCTTCGCGACGGAATGGACGCAACAGGAACAATGTGGCCAGGAGGCTCAATGATGGCACTTTTCGGAAGCAGCGCGCGGTCGCAGGGGGCGGATAAGCCGAACGGCTTGCCCTTGCGGAACTCAATGCAGCGTTGGAGTAATGGAGCAATGCGGCAATGGTCAAATTTAGCCACCCATCTGTCCGCCGTCCTGGCCTCCGTCCTGGCCTCCGTAGCTTTAGCGAAGGAGGCAGCTTTAGCGAAGGCGGAAGCCTTTGCGAACGCGGATCACTTCAGCCCAACCGTCCACCACGTCCACCGTGTCCACCAAGTCCAGTAAGTCCAATCAAGCCTAATCAAGCCATTTTATGCGCCAAATCACCTTTCCCTTCCTGAATCCAGCGAAGCATTGGAGCAATGGCGCATTGGGGTGCTGGTCAAAATTAGCCACCCACCCCCCTTCACCTTGTCGCGCCGAAGCCTCGGCGAAGGCGGATCCATCACTCCAGTCCCCTGTGGATCAAGCCCAATAAAGCCTAATCAAGCCTAATCAAGCTACTTTCCCATGCTTCGACACGACTACCAACCCCAAAACTGCGAAATTTCGCAACTGCCAACTGCCGGGCTCAGTCCGATCCGACCAATCCGACCGATCCGTCCCGATCAGGCAATCCACATTCCGCCACGCCCTCCTTCACCAGGCTTTCGTAGGGTGGACAATCCGAATTCCGCAATCCGAAATCCGCAATAACCAGTTCCCAACCCAACCGCCCGAAAACCCAACGCACCGCGCCGCTTCGGCGTTGATTGTCCTCGATCATGGCTTACAATGGAATCATGCGAACTGAATCACTGCAGTTTTTGGAACGTCTCGTCAACACCCCCAGCCCCTCCGGCCATGAGGCGCGCGGCCAGCGGGTCTGGCTCGATTACGCGGCTCCCTTCGCGGACGAGACCTTCACCGACGCCTACGGCAACGCCGTCGCCGTCCTGAACAAGGGCGGCTCACCCCGCCTCATGCTCGCGGCGCACGCGGATGAGATTTCGATGGTTGTCAATTATATTTCCGACGAGGGTTTCATTTATGTCCGCAAGCTCGGCGGCGTGGACCCGGCCATCTCCAAGGCCCAGCGCATTGTCATCCACTCGCGCGGCGGGCCGGTGCGCGGCGTCGTCGGCAATGTGGCCCCGCATTTGATGAAAGGCGAAGCCGACAGCAAGCCGCCCAAAATCCACGAACTGTTTATTGACATCGGCGCGGGAAACCGGCGGGCGGCGGAAAAGCTCGTGCGGGTGGGCGATCCCATCACGCTCACCGATACCTTCGAGTTGTTGCGCAATGATCTGGCCGTGGGGCGGGCCTTCGACAACCGCATCGGCACTTTCGCCGTCGCCGAAGCCTTGCGCCTGGCGCACGAAGGCAGGGGAAAGCTCAAGGCGGAGATTTTGGCCGTGTCCAATATCATGGAGGAAGTCGGCTTGCTGGGCGCGCGCCAGATCGCTTACGCGCTCAAGCCCGACGTGGCGCTGGTGGTGGACGTGACGCACGCAACGGATTATCCCACCGTCAGCCAGCAGCGGCACGGCGATGTCAGATTAGGGCGCGGCCCGACGCTCACGCACGGCGTCTGCAATCATCCCGAAGTGGTTGCGCGCCTGGAAGCGGTGGCGCGCGGGCAGAAAATCAAGCTCCAACACGAGGCCACTTCCAACTCAAGCGGCACCGACACGGACGTGATTTTCTGGACGCGAGGCGGCATCCCCTGCGGGCTGATCAGCCTGCCCGACCGCTACATGCACTCCCCGGTGGAGATGATCAATCTGCGCGACCTGGAACAGATTCCGCGGCTGATTTGCGCCTTCGCCCTTTCGCTCAAGGCCGGGGAAGAGTTTAAGGTAAAAATCTGACCCGGCCTCCCACCATGCCTGCGCGCTCTGACAGCCTCTTGCGGCATCTGGCGGTGGCGGCCCTGTTGGCGGCCGTGTTTTACATCGCCGGCTTTTCGTGGATTGAACACATGCGTGTGGCCAAAGGGCCGTGGGAGCTGGCGTTTATGACCGATGGCACCGGGCGGCCTTCGCTGGAGATTTCGCAGCGGGCGCTGAAAATCTCGGAGCGGCTGAGTTTCCCCGACGCTCCGCCGGCGCGGCCGAATCTGGCCGAGGTGGTCCGGTTCAACCAGGCGACGACAAACCTGCCTTACGGAGAGATCCTCCAGCAGGACGCGCTCTATTTGCCAGGGACGGTTGCGATGCGGCTTTTCGGCCACCGGATCGAGATCCTGCCGCGGACACTGGTGGTGGACAAGGAAGAGCGCCCCTGGAAGCCCGGCGGCGCACTCGCCATCCGCGACGCGGGAAAGGAACAGGGTCCATAGAACCCATCCGACGGATTGCGATTTGCCTTCCTGGGGTTCGCGCGACCCCGCAGGAATAAAAAAAACGCGAAAGCGCCGGTTTTCATTGACTCCCAAAGGGCTGCCCATTAAAAATCAAAATGGCGCAAGAAAGATAAACAGAGAACGAACAGCGAATTGACGACCTAAATCCAAAAAACAAGGCGCGTTGGATGTTTCAGCCACGGGCGAAACACGGTAGTCTCCGGGCTTCTCAACTGCTAATAACACACATGAACGACACTAGATTATTCATCGGAAACCTGTCCTTCAATACAACGGAAGAGGATCTGAAGGCTTGCTTCGCCCAGGCGGGCGCCGTCAGTTCCGTCAACTTGATGATGGACAAGTTCACAGGCAAATCGCGCGGGTTCGCCTTCGTCGAAATGGCTTCGGCGGCCGAGGCGGCCAAAGCCATTGAATTGTTTCACGGCAAGCCGTTGCACGAGCGGGCGCTCACCGTCAACATCGCCCGTCCGCGCGAGGAACGTCCCCCCAGGGAATCCCGCGGCCCGCGCGAGTCCCGCGGCGAAAGCAGGGAGCAGGGCGGTTACGGCCAGCGCTATTGAGCTTGGGGTGTTAAGGTTGAAAAGGCGGACGCCGGCCCGGAATTTGGGGATATTCCGGGAAATTCCGGTTTGACACCGGAAGAGGGCGACCTTAGTTTGTTGGCGCAAAAGGAAATTATGCCAGAGAATATTCCGAATCTGCCCGGAGGCGCGATGCCGCCCAAGCCGGCTGAAGCCGCCAAGGTTCAGCCCAAGAAGGAAACCGTCCGCATCAATTTGCCGCCCAAGCCGACTTCCGCGCCCACGATCAAGTTGCCGACGCTGGCCCAATCCGGCCCGGCAACTCAGCCAGGGACCGCCGCGCCGGCCGCGTCCCGTCCGTCAGCGCCTCCTCCGCCTGCGGCGGCGCCTCCGCCTTCGCGCGCTGCGGCAGCGCCAGCGGCGCCCCGGCAACAGGCTGCGCCTGCGCCGGCTCAACGTCCCGCTCCTCACGCGGGTCCGCCTGCCGGCATTGGCTTAATTGACAAGATACTGGCCATCGTCGCCGTGGTGGCTGTGCTGGCTGCTATCGGGTCGAGTTTGTATCTGGTTCTTGGCGGTATTCCGGGATTGACACCCAATTGACCCTATTATGACTGCGCTTAATATCGTAAAACTCAGCAAGGAGAACTTCGACCAGGAAGTCCTCAAGTCGCCGGTGCCGGTGGTGGTGGATTTTTGGGCGGACTGGTGCGGGCCTTGCAAACAGGTCGCCCCCGTGCTTGACGAACTGGCCGGCGAATACGACGGCCGCGTCCGCATTGGCAAGGTGGACGTCAGCGAAAATCAGGATCTGGCCGGTGAATACGGAGTGACCAGCATCCCCACCTTTCTGTTTTTCAAAGGCGGCGAGGTTGTCGGGCAGATTGTCGGGATGGTCTCCAGGCGCGATCTCAAGGCGCAGTTTGACAAGCTGATCGAGTGAGGCATGGGATTGTGGCTGGGGGCCAGGGGGTGAGCCGTCACGCGCGCGTTTGGGATTTCATCCATTGAGTTATTTGGCCGACGCCATTGGTCGCAGATGGGGAACCGCTCTTCATGCCATTAATTTTTACGCCGGGGCAACTGAAGCAGCGCGCCGAGTTGTATCATACCCTCGGCGTCTTGCTCTCAGCGGGATTGACTGCGCCCAAGGCGCTGGAACAGCTTCACGATAATCCGCCCTCCCGCTCTCAGCGCGCGCCCCTCGCCCAATGGCAGCAATATCTGCGCGAAGGGATGTCCGTCGGCGACGCAGTCGGACGAATGGGCGGCTGGATGCCGGCGTTCGATGTCGCCCTGGTAACTGCGGGCGACCGAAGCGGCCGTTTGGATGCCAGCTTTAAATTGCTCGCCGGTTATTACGAGGAGCGGGCGCATATGGCGCGGAAGATGATCGCGGATTTGCAGTACCCGGTTTTTCTATTTCATTTTGCGGTGTTCGTTTTTGCCTTCATTGATTTTCTCAAACCCGGACATGGGTTCATTCGGTTTTCGTTTGTTGTTCTGGGGATTCTCGTTCCCATTTACGCGGCCGCCGCGTTCCTGATTTTTGCCGGCCAGGGGCGGCACGGGGAGAAATGGCGCTCGGTAGTGGAAAACATCCTCCGGCCGATTCCAGTGCTGGGCAAGGCGCGGCGATTTCTGGCGCTGGCGCGGCTGGCGGCGGCACTGGAGGCTCTGCTCAACGCCGGGGTCATTGTCACCAGCGCCTGGGAGCTGGCGGCGGCGGCGAGCGGTTCGCCCGCTCTGGGACGGGCCGTGCGCGGCTGGAAAGCAATGGTGGAATCCGGCGCCACGCCGGCGGAATTGATCAAGGCCTCGCCGGAGTTTCCCGAAATGTTCGCCAGCCTTTACGCTACGGGTGAAGTCAGCGGACAACTTGATGAGACGCTGGGGCGGCTGCACCGCCATTACCAGGAGGAAGGCAACAGCAAAATGCGCACCATCGCCGAATGGTCGCCCAAGCTGGTTTATTATATGGTGATGTTGTTGATTGCCTGGAAAATCATTGCCTATTATTACAATTACTACGGCCCCGGGAGTGACTTGGATAAGGCCCTTAACGGGCAACTCTGAACGGGAATTGGATCAGACGCCGCTTTGAACATGACGATTGACGAACTACAGACAAACGAAGAACTGCGCCGGCACGAGTTTCCAGTCGCCCGCAAAAAGATCTTCCTCGCCCATTCCGCGGCCAGCCCGCTCCCGCGCAGGGTGGCTGCGGCGCTGAACGAATTCGTGACGCAAGGTTCGGAGGATTCCCAGGATGCGCCGTTCCCGCTGTCGCGCTTCCAGCAGATACGCGAACTGGCGGCGCGCCTGATCGGGGCGCAGGCGGAGGAGATCGCTTTTGTAGGGCCGACCTCGCTGGCGTTGAGCATCGCGGCGGCCGGCCTGCCGTTGCGCAAGGGCGACAATATCCTGATCTACTTCGACGACTATCCTTCCAATGTCTATCCCTGGATGGCGCTGGCGGAGAAGGGCGTGCAGGTCCGGCTGCTGAATGTCCGCGAACTGGGGAAAATCCGCACGGTGGATGTGATGGGCCAGGTGGACGAACAAACGCGGCTGGTGGCGCTGTCAACCAACCACTTTCTCGCCGGATTCCGGCCCGACCTGGAGGCCATCGGCCCCTATCTGCGCGAGCGGAACATTCTGCTGGGGGTAGACGCCATCCAATCGCTGGGCGCTTTCCCCATTTCCGTCAAGCATCTGGATTTTCTGGCGGCGGGCGCGCACAAGTGGCTGCTGGGCCCCTGCGGCGCGGGCATTTTTTACGTGCGCAAATCCTTGCAGGAGACCCTGGTTCCCAAGATTTACGGCTGGCACAATGTGCGCTGCCCGGAATATGTGGCGCAGGAGAAGCTGGCTTTTCCGCCGGACAGCCGGCGTTACGAGACCGGCACTCCCAACCTGCCGGGGCTGGCGGGGATGCAGGCGGCGCTGGAATTATTGCTGGAGGTGGGCGTGGAGAACATCGCAGCCGAGTTGCTGCGAAAGCGCGCGTGGCTCGTTCCGGCGCTCCAGCAAAAGGGCTGGACCGTCCTGCAAGGCGACGTTCCGGCATCCAACGCCAGCGGGATCGTCAGCTTCTACCGTGCGGGCGCGGAGCCGGCGGAGATGGCCGGCTTGTTTGCGAAACTGCGCCAAGCCGGTGTTGAGATGTCATTGCGAGGGGATCGCGCCGGGAACCAGTACTTGCGGATCTCGGCGCATTTCTACAACACGGACGACGAGCTGCGGCGGGCGCTCGAATTGCTCTGAAAAGGACGCCCCAGGCGGGGAATCAAAGCGTGGATTTTCCCGACGCTTTGGCATTGGCCCATCTGGCCTTGGCGGCGGCGGAGAGCTTGGCGCGCGCGGCCCGGCTAACCTTGCGTTTCTTCTTCTCTACAGGAGCGGCAACCTCGGCGGAGGCTTTCCCGCCCCTCTTGAGTTTGGCCCAGCGTTTCCTCTGGGCCGCGCCGATGCGGGCGCGCGCGGCGGGTGACATGTGGCGTTTTCCCGGCGGCCGGCCGCGGCGCGCGGGCGTGGGGGCTGCGATGGCAGCCTCACCGGTTAGTGAGTCCAGCTCGCTTTTCAGTTCTTCGATTCTCTCTTTGATTGCCACTGCTTTGCGCAGATCGGCGACTGTCAGGTTATGAAGGTTAGTCATATTGATTGTTACATTTGGATGACAGCAGTGGCTGTGTCAAGGAATAATCTCGATTATTTGGCGGTTTTGAAATGGGTAACTCGCAGTTCGCCCATTCCCCGAAATGGAGCGGCTGTCTTGCGGGCGCCTTGCCGTGCTTCCATCCTGATTCTAGTCCCGATTCCGACATAGATCAATGAGTGAAGGGAGGCAGCAATTTCGGCACTAACCCAAGCAAGGCTCCGACAACCGCTGCCACAAGCCAAATGACCGCATGCCTTTTGCCGGGCGGCCATGCTTTGACAGCCTTGGAGCGCAGTAACATGAACAGAACAAACCATATCACACTAAAGGATGCAAAGAACAGAAAGACCTCCGTTATAACATCCCGGGTGCCGAACACTATTGTGACAGCCGCCGCAATTGTGATTGTCGCGATTAATGCCCTCTTCGGTGTTGAATCCATGGATATTCCTTTCAGTAATTGTCTTGTCTTGATGTTTCGAGTCTCAGGCGACACGCAGCCAGACGGTTTTCAGGTAGGCCGGCTCGCGGCGATTCACCGGAAAGTCCGGTGGCTGCGGAGCATAGTGTTGACGTGTGATGGACCGGCCGGAGCGCGTGACAGCCATCGCCAGCATTTCCAGGAAGCGCTCCGGTTTCAAAGTGGCGGCGTTGGTCGAGCAGAGCAGAACGCCGTTGCGCTCCAGCAGCGGCAGGGCGGCGGATGCCAGCGTTCCGCAGTCCTTTTCCGCCTGGAAGACGCCGTGTTCCCTCGAGCGGGAAAAGGTGGGCGGGTCGAGGATGATAGTGTCAAAGAAACGTCCCTTTTTCGCCAGGCGCCGGAACCAGTCGAAAACATCGCCAAAGATGAAATCGTGGGCGGCGGGATCGAGGCCGTTGAGGGCGAAGTTGCGCTTTCCCCATTCCAGGCAGTTTTTGGAGAGGTCGAGGCTGGTCGCGCGCGCGCCGCCCGCCGCGGCGCAGACGGAAAAGCCGCAGGTGTAGGCAAAAGTGTTGAGGACCCGGGCGGGCCGCGCGAGGGGGAAATCCGGCGCGACATGGCCTGTCAACAATCGGCGGCGGTTCTCGCGCTGGTCCAGGAACAGGCCGGGCGAACCGCCCCCGCCGAGACGCAGGACGAAGCGCAGACCGTTTTCGCGCGCCACGATTTCGTCGGGCGCCTTTTCCCCCGCCAGCCATTGCGGGGCGGCTTCCGGCGCAGAGCGGCTACCGGCCGGTCGCAGGAGCCGTTTGTGATAAATCCCGCGCGCGGAGAAGCGGCGTGCCAGTTCGTCCACCCAGGCGCGCTGTTCAAGGGTCAACTCGCCCGCCGACTGGACAAGCAGAAATTCCCCCAGGCGGTCGGCGTACAAACCCGGCCAGCCGTCCGCCGCGCCATGGACCATGCGGAAGGAGTCGGTGGCGGCCGGATCAATGACGGCCGCGCGCAAGGCGGCTCGCGGATCGGCGGAGAAATCGGGCGGCGAGTCAAACATAACTTTTCCCCCGGTGGCGGGATGGCGGAAGCCCAGTTGTGCGGCGTGCAGATAAACGCGGGCGGCGGGCGTGCCGCCGTAAAGGGTGTCCCCTAAAACTGGAAATCCGTGCTCCGCGGCGTGGACGCGGATTTGATGGGTGCGGCCCGTGGCGGGTTCGGCCTGCCAAACAAAACAATCGTCCAGCCCTTTAGCGTCGGGCTTTTGGCTCGACGCTACAGGGCTGGCGTGCATCGGTGGCGAAGATACCAGCGTGAAGGTCGTTTGCGCCGCATCGCCTTCCGGGCCGGCGGGGACAGACTCGTATTTTTCCCCTGCCCGCCTCAGCCAGGAACGCGCCGTTAGGCAGGCGAAGGCGGTTTTGCGGTCGGTGAGTAAAATATATTTTTTCCGAGTGGCCCGCTGCTCGAATTGTTGGGTTAGGGAGCGGTTGGCGGTTGTGGTTTTGCCGAAGACGATGAGGCCGGAGGTATCTTTGTCGAGGCGGTGGATAATGGCGAGCGCAGAGCGGCGCGGTTCGCCATTTTTGAGCCACTCGTACAAACCCTCGCCGGCAAAGGGCGAGGGCGCATGAGTGTTCATGCCAGGCGGCTTGTTGGCCACGAGCAGATGTTCGTCTTCAAAAATAATCATTACCCCCCTTTCCGCAACGCCGCGCGGCGCTGCCGGAGATGCTTCCTATACCAGCTTCACCGGTTTGCCGGATTTGGCGGCTTCGTAGATGGCCATCATGATTTTGACATCGCGCAAGCCTTCTTCGCCAGGGACGATGGTCGGCTTGTTGTTGAGGATGCAAAGGGCGAGATCATCCATCTCGGCGGCGAATTGGTCCACTTCCGGCATATCAATGGCGTGGCCGTCACTGCGGCGTCCGCGCACGCCGCTGTAGTTATAAGCGGGGTTCAGTTCAAACCAGCCTTTTTCGGCGGTGCCTCTGTAACTGTTCAAGCCATTCATGTTGAAGGAGGTGCGGCAGGAGGCGGTGACGCCGCTGGGGAATTTGAGTTGAAAGGCCATTGTCTCGTCCACTTCCTTGAATTTGATTGCGTCGGCTTTTGTTTCGGTGGCGGAGACTTCGACGGGTTCTTCGCGGCTGATGTAACGGGAGGTTTGCAACGCGTAAATGCCGACATCCATGAGCGCGCCGCCGCCGGAAAGGGCGTGGTGGAGACGCCATTGGGCGGGATCACCAACTGTGAATCCGAAGGCGGCCTCAATGGACTTGAGGGGGCCGAAGACTCTTTCGCGTGCGAGGCGGATGCACTCGATGGTGTGCGGCTCGAAGCGGTTGCGATAGCCAATGGCGAGCATCCGATTGGCGGCCTTGCAGGCGTCAATCATTTTTTGGCATTGTTCCACCGAGACCTCCATCGGCTTTTCGCTCAGGACATGTTTGCCCGCCTGGGCGGCCTTGACGGTGTGTTCGCAGTGGAGGGCGTTGGGGGTGACGACATAGACGACATCAATGTCCGGGTTGTCGCCCATGCGGGCCATGGTTTCGTAGTTGTAGATGTTTTTGTCGGGGATGTTGTATTTTGCCTTCCAGGTGGCGGCTTTGGTGGGCGTGCCGGTGATGATGCCGGCAAGGCGGCAATGCTGCGTTTTTTGCAAGGCGGGCGCGAGCTGGCCGGTGCTCAGGCTGCCGAGGCCGCAGAGGGCAAATCCGATCTTGCGGCCGGGTTCCGCCGCGGCGGCCCGGGAGGAAACGGCGGCCAGCAACGGGGCGGCGGCGGCGGCCGCGGAGGTGGTGCGAATAAACTGACGACGGGTTTGGGTGGGGGTTGTCATATAAATTTATTTGGATTGAGGTTATGATTACGATTAGGACTAAGAGTAAGTCATGCTTGGATTCTTGAAAAGAGCCAACTGCTTAAGGCGAGGAGAAGGGCCGCGACGACGGAGAGGACAAGGAAATCAGCGGGCAATCCGAAGATAGCCTCGCTGCCGCAGAGCGTATGGCGGAGTGCGTCCACGCCGTAGGAGAGAGGGTCCAAGCGGGTGAGGATGGTCAGGGCCTTGGGCAGGCCATTAAGCGGAAACATGGCGCCCGAAAGGAAAAAGAGCGGCATGATAAGGAAGCCGATGACGAACTGGAATCCTTGCGCGTCGGTCAATGCCGAGCCAATGGCGGAGCCGATGGCGCTGAAGACGATGCCAATCAGGATCATGAAAACGAAGGCCACTGGAAGCGAGGCGAGGTCGTGCCAGCGGAATCCGGCAATCAGGCTGACACCAAGGAAAATCAAGCCCTGGAAGCAGGCAATTGTCGCGCCGCCGAGTATGCGGCCCAGGATGATCCAAGTGCGCGGGACGGGGGCGACAAGGGTCTCCTTCAGGAAACCGAATTGCCGGTCCATAATCAATTCAATGCCCGAAAAGACGGCCGTGAACAGGAGGGTCATTGCGACGAGGCCGGGAGTGATGAAATCGCGGTAGCTGCCCATGCCGGCGCGCTGGAAGATGGGGCCGAGGCCGTAGCCCATCGCCAGGAGGTAAAGGAGCGGCTGGGCCAGGGAGGCGATCAGACGCGCCCGCGAGCGGCTGTATCGTTTCAATTGGCGCAGCCAGAGGATGTAAATGACGTTCATAATGGATAAATGGTTAGCGCCTCCACATTTTGGCCATCCGGCGCATGCGGTCGGCGGGACTGGCTTCTTCCTCGCGAATCGTGGAACCGGTCAAAACGAGAAAGGCCTGCTCCAAAGTCTGCGAGGAAGTCTGCTTTTTGAGTTCCTCCGGTGTTCCCTGGGCGATGATGCGGCCGCCATCAATGATGACAACGCGCTGCGCCACACGCTCGGCCTCCTCCATGTAATGCGTGGTGAGGAATATGGTAACGTGCTCTTCTTCGTTGAGCTTCTTGAGTTGCAGCCAAAGCTGATTGCGCGTTTGCGGGTCGAGGCCCAGAGTGGGTTCGTCCAGAAAGAGGAGCGGGGGCGTGTGGAGGAGGCCGCGGGCGATTTCCAGCCGGCGGCGCATCCCGCCGGAGAAGCGTTTAACCGGCTCGCGGCGGCGGTCCCAAAGCTCGAAGAGTGTGAGGAGTTTCTCGATGCGCCCGGAGCGGGTTTGGCGCGGGACTTTGAACAGGGCGGCGTGCATCTCCATGTTCTCCAGAGCGGTCAATTCGTCATCGAGACTGGGGTCCTGGAAAACGATGCCGAAGCGTTTGCGGACTTCATTGGGCTGCGTGGCGGGGTTGAGGCCGTCCACTTCGATGCTGCCGCTGGTAGGCCTGAGCAACGTGGTGAGCATTTTGATGGTGGTCGTCTTGCCGGCGCCGTTCGGCCCAAGGAACGCGACGATCTCGCCCTCTTTGATTTCAAACGAGATGTCCTTAACGGCGGCAAAGTCGCCGAAGAGCTTTGTCAGGTTCTGAGCGCGAATCATCATGCGGCCATTGTGGCTGGGACTTTGGGACATTTCGAGACATAAAGCTCAGAATGGGCGCCGGCCATTCCGGCCTGCAACGCTCCAATGCGCCGGGGGGAAACCGGCGGCACACCCGTTACACCGTTACATTACCTATGAGAAACGTGGCATTCCGACCCGTTACATAACCGTTACGTGCCGTTACACGGGTGCGGCGCAGGGCGGTGGCGGACGTGCCAACGGCTGCTGCCTGCCTTGCGCTGGGGGGAAACCGGCGGCACACCCGTTACACCGTTACATTACCTATGAGAGACGGGGCTTTCCGACCCGTTACATAACCGTTACGTGCCGTTACATCGGTGCGGCACCAAGAGACCACGGGACCACGGATCACGGGACTACGGCGACCGGCCTTGCGCTGGGGGGAAACCGGCTGCACACCCGCTATACCGCTACATTACCTATGAAAAACGGGGCTTTTTGACCCGCTACACTTCCGCTACGTGCCGCTACACGGGTGGCACGGATGGGAAGGGATT
>Ga0302320_10009058_pt1 | contig 21464 bp, 16 predicted proteins | sample Bog_T0_3_FD_202130 | JGI IMG/M metagenome (GOLD analysis project Ga0302320, IMG submission 202130) | Peat permafrost microbial communities from Stordalen Mire near Abisko, Sweden - Bog_T0_3 | ecosystem: Environmental > Terrestrial > Soil > Wetlands > Peat | place: Sweden: Abisko, Stordalen Mire...
TGGAGCAGGCGCGCAGGGGCCGGATCTTCCTGCTGGACAAGATGGACGCCGTGCTCGACGGGCCGCGCACGGAGCGTTCGGCTTATGCGCCCCGCATCGAGACCGTGATGATTCCCACGGACAAGATTCGCGATCTGATCGGCAAGGGCGGCGCAACCATCCGCAGCATCATCGAGCAGACCGGCGCAAAGATCGATGTGGACGACACGGGCAGGGTCAACGTCGCGTCGTGCGACGCCGACGGCCTGAAGAGGGCGCTCGAATTGATCGGTAACATCACAGCCGTGCCAGAAATTGGCAAGGTTTATCTGGGCAAGGTGGTTCGCCTGGCCGAGTTCGGCGCGTTTGTCGAGCTTTTCCCCGGCACCGATGGCCTGCTGCACATTTCAGAGATCGCGGAACACCGCGTGAAGGAAGTGAAGGACGAGCTGCGCGAAGGCGATCAGGTGATGGTCAAGGTTTTGGCCATCGAGGGCAATCGCATCAAGCTCAGCCGCAAGGCGCTCATCAAGGAGCAGAAGGCAAAGCTGGCTCCGGCGGCCGCGGTTGAGGCCGAGGTGGGGGAGATTTCCGCTTCGGAGTCTTATGCCTCGCCGGTGGCACAGGCCAAGCCACGCAGCGAGTTCGACGAGCATCAGCCCAAATCGAATCAGAGCACGATTCTCATCGAAGGCGGAGACGACTTTGAGGAGGAAGGCGGCGAGGAATTCGATGAGGAGACCGAGCCGAACTTCAACCGCGTTGAGGGGGCTCCGGTGCCGGCTGGCCAACATGCCCCGGCGGCAGGCGGTGGACGTCCTCCAGCAAACAACAACAATCGGCGTCGCCGGCGTCGCAGGCCCGGTGGCCCAGGTGGTTCTGGCGGCGGCCGCGGACCGGGCGGACAGTAATACAGCGGTCAGCGAACAGCTAACAGCTAGATGAAGTCAGCAGAAAGGCCCAGAGGCAGACTCCGGGCCTTTCAAGCGTTATGGTCTAGATAACCTTAGCCGGGTTTTCCGTGGTTTTCAGCGAAATCGAACGCCATCTCTTCTAGACTTTAGAGGATGGCAGCCAGCTTATATATCGTCGTCGAGGGTGAAGATCCAGGGTTCGATATCTTTGTGAACGGCCAGAGTCTGGCCCGCAACGAAGATGCTTTGGAGCGGTTGGCCCGGCGGCTCAAGGTGCGTCCTCTGCTTGAGTTCTTCTCGGCCGATGAGAACTCGATGGCATTGCTGCTGGAGCAGGGAGCCGGTGACTTCGATGGGGCGCCCCACCTGCCACAGCCTCAATGGTTCGATGCCCCGGACGGCCTGCGAACGGTGCAAGCCTTGGTAGGTTTTCTCGAGGTGGCGCCAGCCGCCCTTGGCTCGGAGACACAGCCGGTTTTGACCGAATTGCGCGAGTATGAGCGTGTGTTGAACAAGACTGCGATGTACGGATTACGCTGGCACGTGGCCGTAAGCTGGCGCTAAACCGATCAGTCGGCAGCGGTTTCGCCTTCTCTGGTGTTGAAGACGTTGCCCATGCGGCGAATCTGCGCGCCCACGCCGCGAAGCTTTTCCTCGATGCGCTCGTAACCGCGATCCATGTGATAAACACGGTCGAGAATCGACTCGCCGTCGGCCACCAGCGCGGCCAGCACCAGCGATGCGGAAGCACGAAGGTCTGAGCACATGACGGCAGCGGCAGAAAGGTGCGAGGGTCCGCGTACGGTGGCCAAACTGCCGTCCACCTTTATGTTTGCGCCCATGCGCACCAACTCCTGCACGTGCATAAAGCGGTTCTCGAAGATATTCTCCTTGACGACGCTGACTCCCTCGGATTGAGTGGCAAGCGCCATGTACTGGGCCTGCATGTCGGTGGGGAAGCCCGGATACTCTTCGGTGGAGATGTCGGCAGCGCGCAGCGGGCCGTCGGCGCGAACGCGAACGGTCTCGGGTCCGAGAATATCGACGCGCGCGCCTGCTTCTTCCAGCTTGGCGATCACCGCGATCAGGTGAGCCGGATTGCAGTTGGCAACGATGAGATCGCCGCGGGTGATGGCGCCGGCGATGAGAAAAGTGCCGGCCTCGATGCGGTCGGGGTTGATGCGATGGCGCGCGCCATGGAGGCGACTCACGCCCTGGACGCGAATTGTCGAGGTTCCTGCGCCGTGTATCTTTGCGCCCATGGCGGTGAGCAGAGCGGCGAGGTCGGCAACCTCCGGCTCACGGGCACAGTTCTCCATCAGCGTTTCGCCTTCGGCGAGGACGGCGGCCATGAGCAGGTCCTCAGTGCCGGTGACTGTGATCTTATCGAATTGAAGATGCGTGCCTCTCAGCCGATCTGCCCTGGCCTCGAGATAGCCGTGCTCCTGGGTGATGACAGCGCCCATCTTTTCCAGGCCCTTGATATGGAGATCGATCGGCCTGCCGCCGATGGCGCAACCGCCCGGCATGGCCACGCGCGCCATTCCGCAGCGAGCCACGAGGGGGCCCAGGACCAGGGAGCTGGCGCGCATGGTCTTCACAATTTCGTATTTCGCTTCGGGGTCGGAGAGCGTTTTGCAGCAGATGGTGGTGCGATGCTGGGCGCGCCCGTAGCCAAGCTCGACCTCAGCGCCCATGGAGGCCAGCAGCCGCCGTTCGGTCTCGATGTCGCGCACCTGGGGGATATTCTCGAGGGTGACCTCGTCCTCGGTGAGAATCGCAGCGGCCATGCAGGGCAGCGCCGAATTCTTTGCGCCGGAAATGCGCACAGTGCCCACCAGCGGATTGCTGCCGCGAATGACAAATTTATCCATGAAGAGTGAAAAACTCCTGTCTATTCAGTGTAACCGAGCGCTGGATTTGCGGGATCGCCCTGGGGTTGCCAGCGTATCGAGCCGCAGTCTGAAATAATTTATCGCTTTTTCTTCGCTTTTTGCGCGAACTTCCGGTATGCTGGTTTCGCAACATGGGAGGTTGCACGATGGACATTCAAAAGGAACTGATTGCAGAATACGACCGCGAGACCGCCAAAACCCGCAAGGTGCTTGACGCGATCCCGGCCGACGTCGATTTCACCTATAAGCCCCACGCCAAATCCATGGGACTGGGCCGCTTGGCCGGGCATATCGCGGATACTGCCGGGGAGTGGGCTATCTCTACGCTGACAGTCGACAAGCTGGAGTTTCCCCCCGAGCACAAGTGGGAGGCTTACGTTCCCGCGTCCAAAGAGGCTCTGCTGGAGAAGTATGACAGGCAGGTTGCCAAGGCCAAGGGAGAACTTGCCGCCTTTGCGCCGGAGAAGTGGGACGATAACTGGAAGTTTGTGGCTGGTGGCCAGGCATGGATCGACGAATCGAAGTATGAAGTCTGGCGCAACTGGGTTATCAACCACATGATTCACCACCGTGCGCAGTTGGGCGTTTACCTTCGCCTGCTCGACAAGCCGATTCCCGGCATGTATGGACCGTCTGCGGACGAAATGTAGAGAGGCAGGGAACAGGGATCAGGGAACAGGGATTAGGGGCTAGGGATTAGGGACTGGAGACAATCGTTCGATGCATTTTCTGATCCCTGATCCCTGATCGCTGTTCCCTGATCGGCTACTCTTGTTCCATGACCTTCGCTTTCCCCAAGATCTACCCGATTCTGGATTCTTCGTTCATTCCATCCAACGGCCGGGCGGAGTTTCTGCGCAGGCTTGGTGGCGAACTGGCTTCTGCCGGCGTGACCCTGCTGGAATATCGCAACAAGACCGGCGCGGATGCTGAGTTGCTGGCCGATGCCGAGATTCTGCGCACGGTGCTGCCTGCGGGTCAGGTGAAGCTGATTCTCGATGACCGCGTCGATCTAGTCGAGCAGTTTGGCTTTGACGGCGTGCATGTGGACGCAGGCGACCTGAACCCTGCCGAGGCTCGGCAGTTGCTGGGACTTGACGGCATCGTGGGCACTTTCGGAGGCAGCAGCGCACTCGTTGCCGGGATTCTGGAAACTCCCGCCGACTACTTCTCCATAGGCCCGGTCTTTCCTACCCGGACCAAGAAGACATCCACGCCGCCGATAGGGATGGACGGTGTGCGCATGCTGCGCGCCGAGGCTGGACCGGGCCCGGTGCTGGTAGCCATTGGCGGCATCACGCTGGCCACGGCTGCTGAAGCGCTCGCGGCCGGAGCTTCGGTTGTGTCCATCGCCGGGGCGCTCTTTCGCCAGCCGGGCCCGGCGGAGGAGTTTCGCAAGTGGGTTCGAGAACTGGGATGAGTGCTGGCGTCCGATTTGAGGCGGATTGCTCCAGTCTGCGAACTCGCATTCCTATCGGAGCCGATTACTGGCTGAGATGGGTGTCATGGTGATGATGGTGGTGGTGGTGATGGTGGTGTACAACCACCACGACCTGCGCCTGCGCCGCGTAAGGCATTGCGAAGCAGAAGAGGAGCATCGTTCCAAGCCAAAACTTTTTCATGCCTTATCATGACGCGTCCCCTGATGATTTGCAGAGCTACTTTGACCGGCACGCAAACGCGGCTCGATAAGTGAATCCGCACATGGTATATGCTTTTTCCAGTGACGAGCCAGCAACCCACTCCCATTTCTGATGCCCACGATTCACCCAGTGCCCCCCGGCTGGTGCAGAGTCTCGGCCTTTTCAGCTCGACCGCGCTGGTGATTGGCTCCATGATCGGGTCCGGCGTATTCATCGTCGATGCCGACATTGCACGCGGCGCCAACTCACCGGCGCTGCTGCTGGGCGCGTGGGTGGTGACGGCCATCCTGACCATGACCGCCGCGCTCAGCTATGGGGAACTGGCGGCGATGATGCCCAAGGCGGGTGGCCAGTACGTCTATCTGCGCGAATCGCTGGGGCCGCTATGGGGCTTCCTCTATGGCTGGACGCTGTTTCTGGTTATCCAGACGGGCACCATCGCAGCCGTATGCGTGGCCTTTGGCAAGTTTCTCGGCGTCTTTTTCCCCACCATCTCGACGACTCACTGGCTATGGCATATTGCACACGTTCCCCCGCTCAAGATCGGGCCCATGGTGCTGGGCAACATGGAGATTGGCGTCAGCACGGCCAACCTCACCGGCATTGTCATTGTCGTCTTCCTGGCGGTGGTGAACATCTTTGGCGTCAAGCTGGGCGCGCTCATCCAGAATGTCTTCACAACGGCCAAGGCGCTGAGCCTGGCGGCGCTCATCCTGCTCGCCTTCACCGTCGGGCGCAACGCCACGGCATGGGAGGCGAACTTCGGCGCGGGCTTGAGCCAGTTCTGGAAGAATGCCGGATGGAGTTCGCTGCATCCTGTGCAGGTGGGTATCGGCGGTCCCATCGTGCTGGTGAATGTGTTTGTGATCCTGGCCGTGGTGCAGGTGGGGTCGCTGTTTTCCGCCGACGCATGGAACAACATCACGTTTACCGCAGGCGAGGTGAAGAATCCCAAGCGCAATATCCCGCTGTCGCTGATCCTGGGGACAGGATTCGTGCTCACGGTGTACATTCTGGCGTCGCTGGCGTACATCCTGGTGCTGCCCATGCATGGCGACCCGAATGGCGCCACGGTGATGGCTCGGGGCGTGCAGTTTGCCGCTGAGGACCGCGTGGCGACAGCGACGCTGGAGCAGATCTTTCACTCCAGCGGGGCGTACCTGATGGCCGCGGCGATTCTGATTTCCACTTTTGGCTGCGCCAATGGAATGACGCTGGCCGGGGCGCGCGTCTACTATGCCATGAGCCAGGACGGCCTGTTCTTCAAATCAGTTGGCAAGCTGCACCCGCGCTTCAAGACGCCAGTCGCGGGCTTGCTGGTGCAGGCCGCGTGGGCCGTTGTGCTGTGCATCTCAGGCTCTTATGGTCAGCTTCTGGACTACATCATCTTCGCGGTGCTGGTGTTTTACATTCTCACGATCGTCGGCCTCTTTGTGCTGCGTTTCAAACGCCCGCATGCGCCCCGGCCATACAAGGCGCTGGGTTATCCGTTGCTACCGGCGCTCTATATCGTGTTGGCGGTATGGATTTGTATCGTATTATTGCGATACAAGCCGCAATATACGTGGCCTGGCCTGGTTTTGGTTCTGCTGGGCATTCCCGTTTACCTCTTCTGGTCGCGGCGAAGAAAAGAAGCTCAATTTGACCTGTACATAAAGGAGTAGCCCATTCGCATGGCGAATCTTTTCCGGAGGAAGCCCCTCCAACTCATCATTTCAGAAGCCCAGGAAGAAGGCGAGAATCGCCTGGAGCGGGCGCTTGGCCCGGTTTCGCTGACCGCGCTCGGCGTGGGCGCGGTGATCGGCGCGGGCATCTTTGTGATGGCTGGACTAGGGGCGCATTATGCCGGTCCTGGACTGATGCTGTCGTTTGTCTTGTCTGGACTTGGCTGCGCATTCGCGGGACTTTGCTATGCCGAGTTTGCCGCGATGATTCCGCTCGCCGGTTCGGCTTACACATACGCCTATGCCACGCTGGGAGAGATCTTCGCCTGGATTATCGGATGGGACCTGACCCTGGAATATGCCATGGGAGCCAGCACTGTCAGCTCCGGATGGTCTTCGTATTTCGCTGAGTTCCTCAAGATGTTTGGCATCAAAATGCCGATCTGGATCAGTTACGACCACTGGACCGGAATCGAGGTGGCAAGGGATGCGGCGGCCCACGAACTGCTGGCCCGGACGCACCCGGAGCTTGTCGCCGGCTCCCAGGGCTTTCTCGACGCGCTACAGGGCATTCTGGCTTCTCCGTCCGCGGCGCTTCTCGACCGCGCCCACCAGTTGCTCGGCGCACCGCATCTCTTCGGCGTTGAGATTGGCTTTAACCTGCCGGCATTTCTGATTGCCCTTGCCATTACCACCATCCTGGTGATTGGAATCAAGGAAAGCGCCAAATTCAACGCGGGAATTGTAATGGTCAAGGTCTCCGTTGTGCTGTTCGTGCTGGCCCTCGGTTCACGCTACATCCATGCCGCTAACTGGGGTCATGACTGGCACAGCTTCGCCCCGTTTGGCTTTGCCGGCATCGGCAGGGCGGCAGGCTATATCTTTTTCGCATACATCGGCTTCGACGCTGTCTCGACCACGGCACAGGAGGCCAAGAATCCGCAGCGCGATTTGCCCATCGGCATTATCGTCTCGCTGGCGATATGCACCGTGCTCTATGTGGGCGTGGCCGCCGTGCTAACAGGCATGGTGCCCTGGCAGTTGGTCAACATCGGAGCGCCCATTACACACGCGTTTCTCGATCACAACCTCACCTGGGCCTCTTACATCATCACCTGCGGCGCGCTGGCCGGTCTTACCTCGGTCATGCTGGTGATGCTGATCGGGCAGACGCGCGTCCTTTACGCCATGGCCTCCGACGGACTGTTGCCCCGGAAGTTTTTCGCGGCGATTCATCACAGATTTCACACGCCATGGAAGAACACGATACTTGTCGGGTTGCTCGCGGCCGGTGTCGGATCTGTCACTCCCATCGACAAGATCGGCAAGATGGTGAACATTGGCACGCTGCTGGCTTTCGTCATGGTCTGCGCATCCATCATTGTGCTGCGCATTAAAGCGCCGGATCAGCCACGGCCATTCCGAACACCGGGGATCTTCCTCGGGGGCTGGCTGCCGATTGTTCCCGGTTTGGGCATCCTGGCCAACGGCTACCTGATGTACTCTCTTGGCTGGCAAAATTGGGCTCGGCTGTTTATCTGGCTGGGCATCGGCATGGTCGTCTATTTCTTCTATTCGGTGAAGCACAGCAAGGTGCAGGCGCTGCCAACCGCGCAAGAGGGTGACTGAGGCGAGTTTCGTCGGGCAATAACGCAGAACGGCCTCCCGATCGGGAGGCCGTTCTGCATTTGGAGGAATGGAAAATCCTGCTACGCTGTGGCCGTCGCGCAGAACTCCTCGAAAGCGCGGACCAGTTCGCCGGCAATCTGCGGGGCGGTGGCCTGCTCGATTACGTAGCGCTGCATCAGGTAGACCAGCTTGCCGTCGCGCAGGATGGCAATGGCGGGAGAAGTGGGCGGATTGCCGCCAAAGTAGCTGCGGGCGCGCTCGGTGGCCTCGCGGTCCTGGCCGGCAAAAACGGTGATCTTGCGATCGGGCAGGTTGGTGGAGTTGGTGAGCGCCATGCGCACGCCGGGGCGCATCTTTCCCGCCGCGCAGCCGCAGATTGAGTTGACGACCAACATGGTTGTGCCCGGCTGGGCCAGCGCCGCGTCAACGTCTTCGGCGGTACGGGTTTCTTCAATACCGGCGCGCACAAGTTCTTCGCGCATCGGAATCACCATCAATTCTGGATACATTTTCGCCTCCGGCAGGGAAGTTGCCTGCAACCATTCTATCGTCAAACCTCGGTGGTGTAGCCTTGAACCGATGCATCTGGAAGAAAACAAGCCGCTGGCGCCTTTCACAACCTTTGGTATTGGCGGGCGGGCGCGCTGGTTTGCCCAGGCCGCTACCGAGGATGAGATCGTTGAGGCGACCGCCTGGGCGCGGGAGCGCGGGCTCAGGCTCTTTGTGCTCGGCGGGGGCAGCAATCTGCTCGTGGCGGACGCCGGATTCGATGGCCTGGTGCTAAAGGTTGGGTTGCGGGGCATTGCTGTGGCGCCGGATGAGGGCCAGGATTATCGTTCGAGCAGAATCCCAGAAGTGCATCCCTCAGGGGCTAAAGCCCCGATCAATTCTGGCGGGATGGACGTCAGGGCTGAAGCCCTGACCTACCAAGCCGCAGCGGGCGAGGACTGGGACGGCTTTGTCGAACGCGTCGTCAACGACAACTGTGCGGGTGTCGAGTGCCTGGCGGGCATTCCCGGCACGGTGGGCGGAACGCCGGTGCAGAACGTGGGCGCCTATGGGCAAGAGGTGGCCAGCGTGATTCAGCGGGTGCGGGCCTTCGACTTGCGGCAACGCGCGTTCGTCGAGTTGTCGGCTGCCGAGTGCGGCTTTTCCTATCGCCGCAGCCGCTTCAACTCTGTGGACCGCGGCCGCTACATCGTAACCCGCGTGGATTATTGCCTGACCGAGGGCGGCGCTCCAACGCTGGGCTATCCCGAACTTCGACGGGCTGTTCAAGAAAGCCAGCCGCAGGGCAGGGAAGCGAACCTTGCCGAGGTGGCAGCCGTAGTGCGCAGCGTTCGCCAGTCCAAGGGGATGCTGCTCGTGGAGGGCGACCCGGACTGCCGCAGCGCCGGCAGTTTCTTCAAGAATCCGGTGGTGGCGGAAGCGGACCTCCGGCGTATTGCGGAGCGCATCGAGAAAGAGCCGCCGAGTTTTCCGGCCGGGCCTGGCATGGTAAAGGTGCCTGCTGCATGGCTCATCGAGCAGGCTGGTTTCGGCAAAGGTTACACGCTGGGCAGGGCCGCTGTTTCGTCGCGGCACACGCTGGCGCTGGTCAACTTCGGAGGGGCGACCGCCGTTGAGATACTTGCACTGGCCGATCAAATTGCAGCCGGGGTGGAGGCTCGCTTTGGCGTTTCTTTAGAGATGGAACCAGTGATGGTGGGCTTCTGAATGTGGGAATAGAATTGGCAGTTGGTTCAAGAAGGGCACAGACAGCGAGATACCGTGAAAATCAACGATCAATTTCTAATCCGGTTCCTCCGGCAGCAGAGCGTCTACGTAGCCCTTTCCGCACTACTGGGCGCCTCGTTTTGGGCCATTGGGATTCCCGTCAGTTTCGGCGTTGTCTTGATTTTCTCGCTTTCGATAGGGAATCTGATGACTCCGGCAATAAGGCGAATGCACTTTGTTTATGCGGATCGCCCTTTTCCATACAACTGGTTGACTTTTTTGCCTGTTCTCTTCGTCCTGGTCGTACCCGTCTATTTAATTTCGAGTGCTTTGGTGTGGGCGATTGAACTGCACACTTCACAAACATTTGAGCATCTCATCCGAACGGGATGGAAGCTTCCCTTCCTCGTCACGTTTGTTTTCGGGATTCTCAGCTTTCTGTACCGGACCACGAGAGAGCGGCTGGAACGGCGCAACGCCGAGCTTCAGCACACGGTTGAGGCGGGCACGGCGCGGATTGAATTGCAGGAACAGGAATTGCGGCGCGCCGAGGAGATACAGCGGTCGCTGCTGCCCAGGCAGATTCCTCAGATTGCGGGATTCGAAGTCGCGGCTGCATGGCAGCCCGCCCGCACCGTGGGTGGCGACTACTACGACGTGATTCAACTTGGCGCCCACCGGCTTGGCGTCTGCATCGCCGATGTCGTCGGCAAAGGCGTCTCCGCCGCGCTGCTGATGGCCAACGTGCAGGCTTCGGTTCGTGCTTTTGCCACAGAATCCGAGAGCCCGGCCAAATTGTGCGCCAAGGTCAACGGGTTGCTGTGCGAGAACATCGCCACGGGGAAGTTTGTCACGTTTCTTTACGGAATCCTCGACAGTCAAGCGCGCACATTTCAGTTTTGCAACGCCGGGCATTTATACCCGATTCTCGTCTCGGGCGGCTCCGCACGGGCGCTTGAGCAGGGTGGCGCGGTGTTGGGTGTCTTCCCGCAATGGCAATATGAGGACGCGGCATTCGCGCTGTCTGCCGGCGACAGGTTGTTTCTCTTCACCGACGGCATTACAGAGGCCACAGGCGCGGACGGCAAGGAGTTCGAAGAGGGGGGGATCGCTGCATTTGCAGAAGCCAACGGCGCGCTCTCCGCGAGGGAATTGAATTCCCGGCTGCTTGCGCAAGTGACTTCGTTTTGCAGCGCGCAATTTCAAGATGATGCGACGCTCATGGTGATTGCCGCAAGTTAGGGATTCTGGACAACCCCGCGTTGTTGCAGGCCGGGACTTTGGTCATGCCTCAATTGCGGCCGTGCCAAGCCAGCCTCATTTTTCGTTGGCGCATGGCGCCGGTTCAGCTGTATGCGAAGGTGGCCGGTAGAGCATGATAGGCAAGATGGCGAAGATATGCGCGCAGGCAGTGATGGCCAGTGAGTAACCCACGAACCACCACCCGGTGGGCAAGAGAAAAACAGCCGCTATCGCCGGGATAAGAGCCGCAGCGATGGATATTCCGATCGAAGGGGCGAGTGCGACGATGCGTATTCTTCGGAACGGCTGACCCGGAATTCGATTGAAACCGCTGATGGATGTGCCCTCCGCCGAGGTCTGCGTTGCTCTCCAGCGCTCGATGGAGTTGAACAAACGCCGATTCGCGGCAAGCCAGTCCAGGGGATGCAGGATGAAGGCGGCAATCTCGCCCGATTCGGGTTCGCCGGTTTCAGGCCGCCGAAAGCGCACCAACGGCACCATCCTGAGCCAATTTGCGGGCGATGCGGCGATCATTCCCACGTCGACAACGTCGGCCGGATTCAGTTCGATCGTAGTGCATTCGCTTCGATAACAAAGCCTGCCGCCGGCAAACCACAGCAAGCCTACATCGGAGAAGCGGCGTCCAGCGTACATGCGCGGCTCGCTATCCACGGCAAGGCCGACGATTTGCCCTGTGGCGCCAAGCTTCGCCTCCAACCTTCGCCGCAGCCTGGCGTAGTTTGTCGACATGACAGTCGCAGCCATAGCTTTGGTGAGCAGGCATCCAATTGCAATTCCACCTAGAAGCTGCGCGGGTCCCGCGCCCGCAGTTCGAAAAAGCAGCCATGCCACCGACAGCCCGGCGGCGCTGCTGCCCAGCAACACGGTCCAGCCGTAGACGCCCGCGTTCATCTTTTGCCAGGCAGGCGTGAAGATTGCTCCAACAGCTTGTTCCGCGGGCAGCTCGTAGGGGTCGCCGGGATCGTCGTTGCTACACAAGCTCTCAACCTCGCTGGGCGCCAGCCTCGCGGCGGCAGCCAGAGCGTGGATGCGCTTGCGCGTAGCAGGATGGGTGGAGAGCCATTCCGCCGCAGAGTTCATTTCAAGCGGACTCTTGTTGTTGCGCGAGATTCTGGCCAGCGAGCTGATCATCGCTCGCGGATCTCCGGTGAGAGCAGCCGCACTGGCGTCGGCGGCAAACTCCCTCTTTCGCGACTGGTACAAGGCCGCAAACAACACGGTCAGTGGCACCAGCATGGCCATCATCAGACCTCCGGGCAAGGAGAGCAATATTCCGTTCACCGGCGTCCCGAACAGGACCATCGCCAATGCCAGTGCCGTCCACTGACCGCGGCTCGAATGACTGAAATGCGCGAGTTCGTGCGCCACAATCGCATCTACTTCGCGCTTGCAGAGCGACCGCACCAGCGGAGCGGTCAGGAAGATGCTCTTGCCCGGCAGCGTAAACGCGGCGGCGACTTGCGAGCGCGTCGAGAACGAAACGAAGACCTTGATCGTGGGTCGTCCGGCTTTGGCAATCAGCGCCGATACCCTCTCTTTGAGCTCACCGTCGCTCAGTTGCCGGACGCTGGCGCCTGCTCTGCCCCTGATCCATGCCCGGCGCAGAAGGGCAAAAAGCGGCGCGGCCACCAGCCAGGGGACGGCGGCGATCCAATTTTGGTCCATCATCGACGGAAGCGCCCCGATGACGGAGGTCAGCACAAGTGGAAGGATGGCAAAGCCCCACAGCACCTCGCCGAATCCGTTGCCGGGCCTGCGAGCGGCCTGCTTCCGGCTACCAATTGCTACTCCCGCCGCCACGCAAAACAGAGGCGGCCAGCATTTCAGGAATAGCGCAACAAAACTGGCCAGCGGACTCCCGTAAAGCAAAAGATGGATGAGATCGTCCACCTGTAGTTGGACGGCAGCGCCCATCCACAAAATCGTGCCCAGCAGAACCACGGAGCGGCTCAGCCCCGCAGCCCCCATGCGGGACAGGATTGCCGCCAGCAAGGTGAGCGCCAGCGCCAATGCAACCAGCGGCAGATAGACGCCCGCCAATTGATCGGGCCGGTAGCCAAACCGGTAGTGGATGACAGCGGGGGCAGAGCCGGCTTCAAATCGTGACGTGTAAATCACGCGCATTCGCTCTGGCCGCTCGTCCATCGCAGTTGACAACGACGCAAAGCCCATGCGCGGATGGTTGAGCCAGAGTTCAATCCCCTCCGAAGGGCCAAGTTTCCGCGCAATCGGAGCAAGATCGACGACTCCCTCAAGCGCAAGACCGTCGCGGCGCAGCGCCTGGGCGCAGCGGATTTTGACTGGCTCATCCGGATCGGGCTTCGCGCCGCCAGGGCAATGCAGAACCTCCGGCAAGACCGGGAGCAGGCCGCGTCCGCCGCTGCCTGACCAGACGCTGATGGAAACCTCGCCGTCGGCGTCCGCGTGAACCTGCACGTAAAGGCCCTGATCCATCTTGCTCATGGTGACCAACTGCGCCCGGCCAACGGGCAGCGCGGCGAGGCAAAGCACTCCGGTAAGGGCAGCCGCAAAAAGGGCATTCTTCGACATGGAGCCCAGCTTCCTCCCTAGTCCAGCTTCATTGATCCGATTTCACCATAAGCAGAGATATCTATGACTCTCCGCGCAATAACTGCACCCCATTTGAGCACCGGATAGGCCAGAACACGAGGAACTCATTATATGATTCGGCATTGTTCCTGAACCAGGAGGGCGGCACGGTTTATTATCCCCGGTAGCGCAGCCGCGCGGAAAACAAGCACGAGTGGTGAGGCGAGGCAGCATGGAGGCAGCATGAAGGTTCTATTCATTGGCGGCACCGGGAATATCAGTTTGGCCTCGACGAAATTGGCTGCGGAACTGGGCATGGAAGTCACGCTGTTGAGGCGAGGGCAGCGGACAGCGGATCTGCCGAAGGATGTTTGCACCATCGCGGTCGATGTCAGGGACGAAGAGGCCGTGGCAGAGGCGCTCGACAGCCAAGTGTTCGATGCGGTAGTGGACTGGATTGCCTTTACGCCTGCCGATATAGAACGAGACATCCGCTTATTCCGCGACCGTGCCAAACAGTTCATTTTTATCAGCTCGGCGAGCGCATATCAGAAACCTGTTGGGCACTACCTGATTACGGAATCGACGCCGCTGGCCAATCCGTATTGGCAGTATTCGCGCGACAAGATCGCTTGTGAAGACCGGCTGACGAAGGCCTACCGCGAAGAGGGCTTTCCCGTCACGATCGTGCGTCCTTCGCTTACCTATGGCGATACGCAGATTGTCCTGGCGGTGAATAGCTGGCAGAAGTCCTGGACAGCAGTGGACCGGATGCGTCGCGGTAAGAAGGTTATAGTGCCGGGAGATGGTTCATCGCTTTGGGTGATTACGCACAACAGCGACTTTGCACAGGGACTGGTCGGCTTGCTGGGGCACCCACAGGCCATTGGCCACGCTTTTCACATCACCAGCGACGAGGTGATGACATGGGATCAGTACTATCGGATCACGGCGCAAGCCGCGGGCGTTGAGGCGCGGATCGTTCACATTTCGTCGGAGTTCATGGGCGCTTGTATGCCGGACGAGGTCGGCAACCTCACTGGGGATAAAGCCGTGAGCGTGGTCTTCGATAACAGCAAGATCAAGCGATTTGTTCCCGGCTACTGCGCCAAAGTTCCCTTTTCGCAAGGGATTCAGAGAACGATCGAGTGGTTCGATGCGGATTCGCAGAGAAAGCTGGTGGATGAAGCTGCGAATGCAGCCTGGGACAAGCTCATCGATGCATACGAGAACGGGGTTGGGGAAGCTTTGCGCAAGTTTCGGGCCTAGAGTTTGGCGACTTCATTGGTGGTGTTCAAGCCCGCGTTGTTTCCGACAGGTAGCCCACATTCTATTCCGCCATCGAATTCTGGTGTCTTGGCATTCCGTTTCGGGTGCCCAATCCTTTCCACATTCTCATCGCAGAAAAGGTGGCAGAGAACGGAACTCGGCGATCCAAAACGGGTATTGGACATTGTCGCATCCCACCCTCGCGGCAAGAACAACTACATTGCAAGGATGAGGCGCCAGGCTCGCAGAGTGTCTGCACAAAGGTCGATTTGGGCAACGACGATGGTTTCGACGGTAAACCGGGAGTGGAAAGCCGCCTACTCGAACTGGAGCAAAACGATCTCCGAGCAGGTTCCGACGCGCATCGGCGGGCCCCAGGTTCCCACTCCGCTCGATGTATAAACCTGCAATCCATCGAAGCGCTGCAAGCCATAAGTGAACTTGCCGAAGACGCGCCTTGTGAGCCAAGAGAAAGGAAAGATCTGGCCGCCATGGGTGTGACCGGAAAGCTGGAGGCTGACACCTGCTTGTTCCACGATCGGCAGCCGGTTGGGGACGTGGTTCAGGAGAATGCTGGCTTTGCCGGGGTCAAGCTGGAGCCCCGCCAGAATCGCTCGGAGGCGAATGGGGCTGGTGGAGTCGTGATACGGCACTCCCAGAATCTGAAGGCCGTCGACGACCGCTTTCTCATTGGCAAGAACGCGGATTCCGGCGCGAGCAAGCGCGGCGGCGTATTGCGCGGCCCCGCCATATTCTTCGTGATTTCCGGTGGAGAAATAGATGCCGAAGGGCGGCGAGAGCTCCCTGAACGGGGCGACGATGCGGTCCGGGTCGGTCTTGGTTCCGTCGAAGACGTCTCCGGGCAGGAAGACGACGTCTGGATGAAGGTCAGCAGCGATGCGGGCGATGCGGCGGCTGAACACGAGCCCATTCACATGGCCAAGATGCAGGTCGCTGATCAGGAGGGCCGTGCGGCCGCGCCACGACGACGGCAGGTTCGGCAGAGTGACGGGGACGCGTCGAATGCGAATCCAGCGAGCATTGAGGAGGCCATAGAAGGCGGCCAGAGATGCCAGGGCGAAGAATGTGGCAGCAATCAAGGGGCGGAGAAAAGGAAGGGATGAGGGCAGTGGGGAAAGCAGGAAGGCGAACCAAGCCAGCCAACTGGTACAGGCTGCAACGAAAAAGAAGTTAAGGAACCCAAGCCAGATGGCGGCGACCCTGTAGATGCCAACGACCAGCCAGTTGGAGAAGTTGAAGCTGAGCAGGGCGGCAACGACAAAACTGAACGCCAGCACAAGAAGCGTTTCGCGGAGAGCCTGAGTTTGGACGGCTCCGAGGCTGCCCGAGAAAGCGACCAAGGTGTGAAAGATGAACCAATGGATGAGAAGCAGAAGAGATTGCATCATGATGATGCCGACAACAGGCCAGGCCTTCAAACGCGGGACTCCTTGGTTCAATGATTGCATGAGCGGGGCAAGATCCTGTACCCGGCGATGCTACCTCTGGAAGCGCTGTCCACGTCCTCCTCGGAAGAGCTCCTGGCTCGAAGCCGCTTCATCTACAATTTGATCCATGAGTTTTCCTGAAACGCGGATGCGCCGCCTGCGGCGCAGCGAGTCACTCCGAGCCCTGGTGCGCGAAACCACCATCGAGCCCGGCGACCTGATCTATCCTCTCTTTCTTTGTCCCGGCGAGGGCGTGCGCCGCGAGGTCAGCTCCATGCCCGGCGTCTACAACCTCTCGGTCGATGAGGCCGTGCGCGAAGCCGAAGAAGCCGTTCGCCTTGGCATCGGCGGCCTGCTCCTTTTCGGCCTGCCCGAGACCAAGGACGAGCAGGGCTCCGGAGCCTGGGATGAGGACGGCATTGTCCAGCAGGGGCTGCGCGCCCTCAAGGCATCGCCAGCCGCAAGAAAGCTCGTCCTCATCGCCGATGTCTGCCTCTGCGAATACACCAGCCACGGCCACTGCGGCGTGGTGGTCGAAACTCGCGATGGCTTCGAGGTAGAGAACGACTCTTCCCTCGATCTGCTATCGCGCGCCGCCGTCAGCCTGGCCCAGGCCGGAGCCGATGTGGTGGCTCCCAGCGACATGATGGACGGCCGCGTCGGAGCCATCCGCAGCGCCCTTGACGAAGAGGGCTGCGAGGATACGCCCATCCTCAGCTACGCCTCCAAGTTTGCTTCGGCCTTCTACGGACCCTTCCGCGAAGCCGCCGACTCCGCCCCCCAGTTTGGCGACCGCAAAACCTACCAGATGGATGGCGCCAATCTGCGCGAAGCCCTGTGCGAGATCGAGCTCGACCTGGGAGAAGGCGCGGACATGATTCTCATGAAGCCCGCCATGCCCTACCTCGATGTCATTCGCGCCGCCCGTGAGCGGGTCGATGTGCCCATCGGCGCCTATCAGGTCTCTGGCGAGTACTCCATGCTCCAGGCCGCATTCCATAAGGGCTGGCTCGACCGCGATCGCGCCATTCTTGAATCGTTGCTCGGCATTCGCCGCGCCGGCGCAGACTTCATCGTTACCTACTTCGCCAAGGAAGCTGCCAAGCTGCTGGGTTGATTGCGATTTCACTGCAAGCGCGCAGCATTGCCCCGGCGGAGAAAACCTGTCGAATCTCCCTGGCGCACAACTGCTTCTACTGACGTTATCTATTTATATTGTGTTTTCAATATAAAATAGTAAACAATTTCCCTCCGAGCATCCCAGGTAGCGAAGCTTCAACCAGAGCTGCTCAGCAGTACTCCTGCCAGCGCGTATAAATTTCTTCGCTTTATATACACAAGTTGAACTATATCCTGCTAATCTTTCTATATGGACGCCCGAATCAACCCATTTTCCCCTGGCGCAGGCTCGCCTCCGCCGGAGCTGGCGGGCAGGGGACCGATTCTCGATCATGCCGGCATTGCCCTGGACCGCCTGCGCAACGGCCTGCACGCAAAAAGCATCATTCTGGTCGGTCTCCGTGGCGTGGGTAAGACGGTTGTACTCAACAGGATCCACATGCTCGCACAGGAGGCTGGCTACAACGCAGCTTTCATTGAGGCGCACGAGGGAAAAACGCTCGCCGAACTGCTTCTTCCCGCACTTCGCCACATTCTTTACACCCTCAACCTCAAGGAAAGCGTCAGCGATAAGACCCGGAGAGCGCTTCGCGTGCTGCGCAGTTTTCTCGGTTCGCTGGGCCTTAAGGCGAAGGCCGGCCTGGGCGATCTTGAGCTTGAGTTGGCCATTGACCCAGAGACGGGCTCGGCCGATAGCGGCGACTTCGAGGCTGATCTCTCTGAGCTTTTGCAAGCCGTGGGCGAAGCCGCCGCGGAGCGCAAGCGCGCCATTGCCCTGTGCATCGACGAAATCCAGTACCTGCGCGAAAAGGAGTTCGGCGCGTTGATCATGGCGTTGCACCGAGTCTCCCAGCGGCGCCTTCCGCTGGCTCTGATCGGCGCGGGACTTCCCCAGGTTCGCGGCTTGGCCGGACGCTCCAAATCCTATGCCGAACGGCTCTTCGAATACCCTGAGATCGGCCCTTTGCAGCCATCGGATGCGGCTGAGGCCTTGCAGATTCCAGTCCGCAACCAAGGCGCAGCCTTCTCCCGCGATGCCCTCGCCGAGGTTATCGAAGTCACCCAGGGTTACCCCTATTTCCTCCAGCAGTGGGGGTATGAGGCGTGGAATGCATCAGCCGGTCCGACGATTGAACTCACAGACATCCACCGGGCCTCAAAGCTGTCGGTCCGCCGGCTGGATCAGAGTTTCTTTCGCGTTCGCTTCGACCGCCTGACCCCCAAGGAGAAGGACTATTTGCGCACGCTGGCTGAGATGGGACCCGCGCCGCACCGTTCCGGCGAGATTGCCGCCAGACTCGGCGTCAAGATTCAATCCGTCGCTCCCGTTCGCGATTCCCTCATCCGCAAAGGCATGATCTACAGCCCCGTCTACGGAGAGACCGCCTTCACGGTGCCCCTATTCGACGAATTCATGTGCAGGGTCATGCCTTCGGCCTAAGAATCGCATTCTCTGCCTGCATCTTCTCTTGCCCGCACCGCTGCCCCGCTAGATCGCAACCTACCCCTTGATGAACGCCAGCAGATCGGCGTTCACCTGATTCTTGTGTGTCGAGCAAAGCCCGTGATCGGCACCAGGATAGATCTTTAGAGTAGATCCCTTCACGAGCGCGGCAGAAAGCAAGGCGGAGTCGTTGATAGGCACAATCTGGTCATCGTCGCCGTGAATGATAAGCGTGGGCACGTCGATCTTCTTGAGATCTTCGGTAAAGTCTGTCTCAGAGAATGCCTTGATGCAGTCCAGCACGGCCTTGAATCCAGCCTGCATCCCCTGCAACCAGAACGAATCCCTCAGTCCCTGGGAGATCTCGGGGCCGGACCGGTTGGCGCCATAGAAAGGCACAGTCAGGTCCTTGAAAAACTGTGAGCGGTCGGCCAGAACGCCAGCTCGGATTTCGTCGAAAACCTTCATCGGCAATCCAAGAGGATTGGCCTCTGTCTTGAGCATCAGCGGCGGCACCGCGCCGATCAGCACCGCTTTGGCCACACGCGCCGTCCCGTGGCGGCCGATGTACCGGGCAACCTCGCCTCCGCCAGCTGAGTGGCCCACATGGATTGCGTCCTTCAGATTGAGTGCTTCCGTCAACGCAGCCAGATCGTCGGCATAGGTGTCCATATCGTTCCCGTGCCATGGCTGGCCCGATCGCCCGTGGCCGCGCCGGTCATGCGCAATCGCCCGATAACCGTGCGAGGCCAAAAACACCATCTGGTCGTCCCATGCGTCCGCGTTCAGCGGCCAGCCGTGACTGAAGACCACAGGCTGGCCGCCGCCCCAATCCTTGTAATAGATTTCGGTTCCATCCTTGGTTGTGATCGTGGGCATAAAGAACTCCTTGGTTCCGGTTGTGAAGGTCTTGGGTGGAGGAAGGCTGAAGAATTCGGCCTGCACGCGGGTCGAATCGGTTGCGCCGGTCAAGCCTGCGCGAACTTCTTCCGGCCTGCTGTATGGATGCCCTTTGAGGGTCACAGGTTGTGAGGCCAAGTCCACCCAAGCCGGTGACCGAGGCCCGATCCATGTGCTCTCCTCACTCGGGGCGATCATCGATACAAGCCGCTCCCGCAACAAATCCCATTGCGTTGCGGTGAGCGCGCTGTCTGTTAAAAACACGCGCCCATTCCCAATCGCCTTGAAACCAATTCCGAATCGGCAAGAAATAAATCCGATGCGCGCAACTTTCCGCGCCATCCTGTGTTCTCGCATCAGAGGGCAGTCGAGGATTGTAACCGCCGCCCATAAAGCCGCACTCTCTCTGCAATGCCGGGAACATGAACCCCGGCGCTTATTCCGCGCGGACGCGCTCAAGGTCAACTGGTCGAAGCTCCTTTTCGCCGATAACAAAACAGGCCAAGCATTGTTGTGCCTGCGGTTGTTCTCACCGGATTGGAGCGTCAATGAAATTGACTGGTCGAGATGTCAACCCGTTGTCCTTCTCGGCGTCCGTACATCAAGACACACCAACAGGGAATAGCAGAGAGAGGTGGAACGACATGGACTCCAGGACATTTGTCAGATCCTTGCCAATTGCATTTGCTTCGTTGACGTCGGCCGCGTTATTGATCGCCGGCTGTACGAGCGCATTCACCAATTCGGGCGGCTCTGGCGCGGCAACCGACACCGGTCCCGCGTTTGTGGTCGGCACCGACGCTCCGCTGGCGAGTGTCGTGGCGTTTCCGGTAACAGTGGAAAACGTCTGCGCGGTCGGCATCCCCGCAAACACTACCGCGACACAATGCGTACCCTTGCTGAGCGGCACGCCGACGGTGGACTTTGCCCGCTTCAACGGACTGCAAACCCTGCTGGATATGAACGACGTCCCTGTGGGCACCTACTCACAGATTGAGATCACACTGGGCAGCGCGCAGATCAGCTACTTGAACATGCCGGTCAGCGGCGCGCCAACCATCGTGACCGAGACGGCGACCTACCCCGCCTCCGCGTCAACGTTCACGTACACTGCCACTTTGGCTTCGCCGCTTGTGGTTACCAAGGCAGGGACGCCGGTTGGCCTGCATATGGACTTCGACCTGCGCAAGTCCATCGCGGTGGATGGATCAGGCAACTTTACGGGCCAGGTGACGCCGACTTTCGACGTGAACACAGTTGGCACGGGCGACGCGGGTGGGTACATCGATACGCTTGACGCGGCCGTGGTCAGCGTCAATACCACCGCGCAATCCTTCGTTGTGCAGGGGCCGCACGGCCGCCAGTTCACCATCAACGTGAACGGCCAAACAGAGTGGGAAAACAACGAGAGCCTCAGCGCTTTGACCACCAGCAGCATTGTGCAGGTCTCCGGCGAACTCGATAAGGCCGATGCGACACTGAATGCCGACGATGTGGCGATCCTCTCGCAAGATGGCTTCTATGCGGGTGGACAGGTGACATACGTTCAGCCTTCCTCTGGGCCCGCAACAAGTTTCGACCTGTATGTGCGCGGACTGCTGCCGACGACAACCGGAATCACGCTCGGTCAAATCGCCCAGGTCGATCTGACCGGCAATGAGAAGTTCTTTATCTACTGGATGCACAACCCGCTCACGCAATTCCTGTTCAACTCCAGCACTCTGCTGCCGGGCCAGCATGTGTCTGTGGGCGGACCGGCGAGCGGCGCGGCCAATGCCGACGCAGTGACGGCGAAGCGAGTTGTGCTGCGGCACTGGGGCTTCAACGGGACTGTGGTTCCGGGTAGCATGAGTACCGCGGCCGGCACATTCCAGATGCAGATCACTGGCTTTGCGGGTCTGCTGGTGCCCCAGACGGTGACGGTCTATACCGCAAGTCCGACTGTCTTCCGCGGCGGCCTGACTGGGCTGAGCGGCGTGCCCGCCAGCACAAATGTACGCGTGGTCGGCTTGCTGATCAAGGATCCCACAT
>Ga0302320_10009063_pt1 | contig 21458 bp, 17 predicted proteins | sample Bog_T0_3_FD_202130 | JGI IMG/M metagenome (GOLD analysis project Ga0302320, IMG submission 202130) | Peat permafrost microbial communities from Stordalen Mire near Abisko, Sweden - Bog_T0_3 | ecosystem: Environmental > Terrestrial > Soil > Wetlands > Peat | place: Sweden: Abisko, Stordalen Mire...
ACTGTATGACGTCCGCTCACAGCCCATAGGCGAAGCCGTGGAAGACGGCAGCTTATTTAATTAAGCTGCAAGTGCCAGATTATCGTTGGCAACTTTTGTTTTGCAGGCGATTACAGGTGCCCACACCCTGACATGCCTCCTAAGCCGCAATCGATCCCGTCGAAACCGTGACGCCCCCATTTCTATTCCACCCCAACAACCAGAACCTGTCGCCGGGGACACCTGGGTGCGAGCCGGGCCAACTGGCTCGTGCTGCATCCATCCATTCTACGCCAATTCCAATTTCGCCGGAGCCGCGCCTTCCGCGCACCCCATAGCTCTACTGCTTGTCCAGATCGATGCTCTCGTACTCGTGCCGGGCAATTGCGGCGCGAATCTGGGCCGGCGTCTTGCCCGCCTTGGTTTGGGCGTAGGCCAGGAAAGCCTCTTTGGCGCACGTCGAACACTCCGTCCCGTGCAGTCCCTCGTAGCAGCTCCGCAGGCTGGTATGGCCCAGAGCGCGGTCGCAGCGGCAGTTGCAGGGTAGTTGGTACAGCACGTTTCCAATCCGGATCGCCTGCTGGTAGACATGAACCTGCCAGGGATAGCGGAAGTTCTCGCCGGTCAGCTTGGCGCCGGAAAGGATCGGCGGCAGCGCGCTCACCTTGAGCGGGGCAGAGGGGTGATATGCCGCCACATCGTCGGCCGGGTTCGACCACTGCGCATAGCTGGCCGCAGTCAGAACCAGCACTCCCAAACCCACAACCCACCGGCGCTTGAACATGTTGTTCATGGAAACCTCTCTCTGGCTCATTCTAGCTTGGAACCGGCTGGAGCCGGAACCACTATCTGGCCGGCTCAATCGCTCCGGCGATGCCGAGCATAATCCGGCACAAAAAAATACGGCACGAACGGTCTTGCTGTTCGTGCCGGGAGGCCAGTGACGCAAACTAGTTCCATTCGTGAAGGGCAACCCTACCCTTCTTGACTGGAATATATACACCATAGCATAGATTCGATAAAACGCAATACAAAAATCGAAATTATTTTTAGCGCGTCCCGCAAGCTATCGTTTAAAGCAACCAGGCATCTAAAGTTTAGTTGATCCATCGGTTCAAGAGGCAAATCCAGCCCGGGCCATGGTTCGTTTTGCACAGGACAAGCGCTTTGGAATCCAGAACTTCATCCTCATCGAAATCGGCAGTTGTTCAACCCGCCAACTGGCTCAGGATCGGCGCGGTTGCAGCCACTTCGGCCGTCGCCGCAGGGCTTGCAGCCGTCTTGTGGCACCGAAAAACCCTCAAAAAGCTCCGTCTAGCTGAAGAAAACGCCCAAAATCCGCAATTTGGGATTCCTGAAGACCACCCTGCCGGTCAGCCCTGATCGCGGCCACCGCTTGCCTTGCCCCAGTCTCAGATCAGCTTGCCGGTCTGGCCTGCCAGGGCAAAGTCCTTCTCCGTCAGCCCGCCCGCATCGTGCGAAACCAGGCTCAGGCGAACCCGGTTGTATCGAATGTCGATATCCGGATGGTGCCCGGCAGCCTCTGCCAGCTCTCCCACCTGGTTCACAAAGCGCAATGCGGCAACAAAGTCCGCAAACTGAAAAGTCCGCACCAGCTCGCCTGCTTCAATCTGCCAGCCCGGCACACGGCTCAGATGGATGGCTGTTTCCGTTGCTGAAAGTAGAGGCATCGATTCTGCTCCTTAGAGAGTAGGCGGCGTCACCGCATGCTCCACATCGAAGGTCGAGAACCGCATGTTCTGCGCCGTGATCTCCGATCGCAACTCTTGCCAAAGCTCATTCGGAATTTTCAAAAACACCTCCACGACCGCCGGATCGAATTGCGTTCCGGAACAGCGAAGAATCTCCTCGCGTGCCACGTCAAAGTTGCGCGCCTTCCGGTAAGGCCGGTCGCTGGTAATCGCGTCCAGGGTGTCGGCCACGGCAAAGATGCGCGCCCCGATGGGGATCTCGTTCCCGCTCAGACCGCTCGGATACCCGCTCCCGTTGTAGTGCTCCTGGTGGGAATAGACAATTTCCGCAGCTTCTGACAGAAACGGTATCTTGCGCAGTATGTGGTAGCCGCGCGTGCAATGCTCGCGCATGATCTCCTGCTCATCCGGGCTAAGGACGCCCGGTTTGCGCAGGATATCGTCGGGAATCGCCATCTTGCCGATGTCGTGCAGAAACGCTCCTCGCGCGATCACCTTGATCTGCGCAGGGCTGACGCCCATGGCTCGGGCCAGCGCGATCGTGTAAGCGGTTACGCGTTTGGAGTGGCCCTCGGTCTCGGAATCCTTCAGATCCAGCGCGTCCCCCAACGCCTCCAGGGTCACGTCGTAGGAGTTCTCCAGGTCTTCCATCGCCTGGCGCAGCATCTCGGTGCGCGCCTGCACCACCTGCTCCAGATTCTGCTGGTAGTTGTGGCTCTCCTGCAGCACCTGCCGGTGGTCCAGTGCCCTCTGCACTGTGTTCACAAGGTGTTCGCGCTCGAACGGCTTCAAAAGGTAGTCGTAGGCCCCGCGGCGCATCGAGTCGATGGCCACGCTGATGTCGTGAATCGCTGACACCATCACTACGGGAAGATGCGGTTGCTGTGCGCGGATGCGTTCCAGCAAGGCAAGGCCGTTGCCGTCCTGCATCACAATGTCGGTCAGAACCAGATCGAAGCTATTCCGCTCCAGCGCCTCCAGCGCCTCGCGGCCGCTGCCCGCCAACTGCACGTCGTATCCCTCGCGCTCCAGTGTCGACCCGATCATCGTGCGGACATGCAACTCGTCATCCACCACCAGAATCCGAAGCGACCTGCGCGCTTTTGCCGCCGCGCGCGTCTCTGCATCCGCCCGCGCATTCATCTTCGAATTCGGTGCTCCCACTCCTGCCGTGTTCAAGGCCAAGCTGGGTCCTCCCCTCATCTTCGGCAAGGCTCGCGAAGAGATACTCTATTCAAGTGATCGCACTTTCGGTCAACTTGACTAAACTCCTGCTGACCGTAAGCCAACTCAACAGTCCTGTATCGTAATTGTTGCTTAGCCTAACCTGCTCTGGATATGCAAAACGATTTGATCATCCACGATGCAGGTGCTCAAACGCAAATCCGGCCATTGGAAAGTCCCGCGGCTTCTTTGCTTTCTATCCGCTGAACAAAAGAACCCCGCATCTGGCCAATGCCAACCGGATCATCAAGCCCTGGTCCTGGTGTGTGACTGAGCAAACCACCTCTCGATACCGGAAGTGCCAATCTCCTCAAGCCTGAATCCTCAATGATTGTAAGCAAACGCTACACTTACAACCGGTCCAGCGCAATAGGTCAAGTCAAGCCACTCTTGCTTGGATGCCTAAATCCGCACTTCTGCTGCGTGCAGTCAACATATTGCCTGAAAAATTCAATTTCAAGAAAGGTTAATGTTCGCTAACAGAAGTAAATTGCCGTTAAGTCACAGACTTGATGGATACAAGTGAGATACAGGTGCATTCTAAGATGCCGGCAAGCTGCAGGCTGGTACATTTTTCTTAAGTTCATTACCTAAGTTCACCTTGCCTGACTGTGCCCCTGATACTGCCGTTGTTCTGGCCCCTCTGAAATTGACCTCTATTTCTTTGTCTCCTGGCGCGCGCGCTTGGCGGCAGCCCACCCTTCCTTGGTGATCTGGCGAGCCCTGCCCACGGCCAGCGCTCCTGCCGGCACGTCCTTCGTAATGCAGGAGCCGGCGCCAATGTAGGCCCCATCCTCCACCGTCACCGGCGCCACCAGCGTTGAATCGCTGCCCACAAACACGCCCTTGCCAATCCGCGTGGGGAACTTGTTCACCCCGTCGTAGTTGCAGGTAATCACTCCGGCGCCGATGTTGGATTTCTCGCCTACTTCGGCGTCGCCAAGATAGGTCAGGTGGTTGGCCTTGGCGCCCTTGCCCAGTCGCGCTTTCTTGGTCTCCACAAAGTTGCCCACGTGCGCGTCTTCGCCGATAAAGCAGCCTGGCCGAACGTGCGCGAATGGCCCGATCTTCGCTCCATCCGCAACCTCGCTCTCGGCCAGCACGCAACTCTGCCGCACCAGCACTCCGTTGCCAATCGTGCAGTTCTCAATCACCGTATACGACCGGATCAGGCAATCGGTTCCAATCCGCGTCGAGCCCAGCAACTGCACAAACGACTCAATCACCGTATCCGCTGCAACTTCCACTCCCGCGTCAAGCACGCAGGTCTCCGGACGGAAGATGGTGACTCCTGCCGCCATCAGCCGGCTCGCGGTCGCAGCGCGCAGTGTCGCGTCCAGTGCCACCAACTCAGCAATCGTGTTGGCGCCCAGCACCTCCGCGGCGTCGCCAGCCTCGATGGCCACCACCCGCTCCCCGGCCGCCCGCAGCAGCCTGGCCATATCCGTCACGTAAAGCTCCCCGTGCGCGTTGTTGGCGGTGAGCTTGTCCAGATGCTCCAGCAGCAGTGCGGTCTTGAAAGCGTAAATGCCAGAGTTGATCTCGCCCACTGACGCCTGCTCCGCCGTCAGCGCCTTCTGCTCCACAATCGCCTCCACTTCCGCGGAACCCGGCGCTCGCCGCAAAATCCGTCCATACCCGCTCGGGTCTTCCGGCGCAGCCGTCAGGATCGTCATCGCCGCCTGCTCGGCCTGATGAAATTGCCACAGTTGCTCGATCGTCTCCGGCCGGATCAGCGGCACATCGCCCGAGAGCACCAGGATGTTCTCATAGCCGGCAATCGCTGCCCGTGCGCATTGAATGGCGTGCCCCGTGCCGCGCTGTTCCGCCTGTTCCACAAAGTGAACGCCGGTCGCAGCCACCGCTGCCTTTACCCGTTCCGCCTCGTGTCCGATCACAACATAAATGTCGCCCGGCGCAACAACCTCGCTGGCTGCGGCAATCACGTGCATCAGCAGAGGCTTGCCGCCGATCTCATGCAGCACCTTGGGCCGCCGCGATTTGAGCCGCGTTCCCTTGCCTGCCGCCATGATCACCACGGCCAGCTTTTGTCCCGATCCCGCTCCTGTTGTACGTTCTCGCTCGTCGCTCACTGTTTGTTCTCCGCCGCTCCTGCGTGCCCGGCCGGCCGTTGCGGCATCGGAATGGTAATGTCCACCGTCTGCACCGGGCCCAGCTTCAGTTCTTCCAGTCCCGGCTTGATCTCCGGTCCGTTGCCCACCACCAGCACGGCCAGCTTGTCGGGGTGCACGTACTTCTTGGCCGCCGCATTCAAATCGGCCAGTGTCACCTTTTCGAGCTGTGACTTGTAGGTCTCAAGATAGTCTGCCGGATAGCCGTAGAACTCCAGCCGCTCCCGTTCGCCAAGCACTTTGTCCTTGCTGTCATACCGGAACAGGAATGAGTTCAGAATGTTGTCTTTGGCGCGCTTCAATTCCTCTTCCGTGAAGCCTGAAGTGGGCAACGCCGCAATCTCTCCCAGCGCCGCCTTGGTCGCGTCCACCGTCGAAACGCTCTTGGTCATCACCACCACGCGGAACATCGCCGGATGGTCGTAGCCAAACCCGAAGCCGCCGCCCACCGCGTAAGCCAGGCCCAGCTCCGTCCGCACCTTCTGGATCAGCCGGCTCGCAAACCCGCCGCCCAGAATGTCGTTCAGAATCGCCAGCGTCGGAACGTCGGGATTGTGCCGGTCCGTGCCCAGGCCCACAATCTCCACGTTGGACTGGTTCACGTCTTCCTTGTCGATAAACGAGATCCCCGGCTTGGGCCCGGCAAACTCATCGTGGCGCGCCGGCATTGCTTTCACTGGCGGCAGCCCTTCAAAAGCCGCGCGCAGCTTGGCTTCCATCGCCACCGCGTCAAAGTCCCCGCTCACTCCCACAATCAGCTTGCCGCCAATGGTCCGGTCGTGCCACGCATTCAGATCGGCCAAAGTCACTGCGCCAATGGTGGCCAGTTCCGGCTGCCGCGTATACGGGCTGTTCGCTCCGTACACCAGCTTGGCAGACTCGCGGTTGGCAATCTCCGATTCGTCGTCGTTCCGCCGCACAATCCCCGTGGCTTCCTGTTGCTGCGCCAGTCCCAGCTTTTCCGCATTGAATTTGGGATGAAAAAGCAGGTCCATCGCCAACGCAAAAACCTGGTCTGAATCTCCCTTCAACGAATCCCAAGAGAGAGAAGTCGAATCTTCGCTGCCCCCGGTCTCGACGTGCGCCGCCTTGGCCTCCAGCAGATCGTCCAGCGCATCCCCGTCCATCTTCGCTGTCCCGCTGGTCCGCCACGCCTGCCCATACAAGCCCACCAGTCCGGTCTTGCCCGCATCCTCGTCGCGCGCTCCGCCCGGAATCAGCACCGATCCGGAAACGAACGGCAGCTCGTGATCCTCCTGCAAAAACAGCACGATCCCGTTCTTCAGTTCAATCCGCTTGGGCTGCTGCGGCTTGAACTCGTGCAGCTTGGGAATGGGAACCTGCTCCCAAGGCTTCTTCTCTTGCGCCTGCAAGGCTCCCGGCGCAATTGCTGCCGCGCACACCGCAACAACCAGGCAAATTCCTCGCATATCTTTCGTAGTCAGCCTTTTCATTGCGCGCCTCCAGCATTCTGTGCAGCCGCTGCAGGAGCCGCTGTCTCAATCCATGCGCCGGTCCGGTTGCTGGCCACAAACACCTGGTTGGCCACGCGTCGAATATCGGCCTTCGTCACCTTGTCCACCTTGTCCAGTTGCCTGAAGAGTTCCCGCCAGTCGCCGAAGCGCGTCTGGTATTCGGCCAGCGTATTGGCCAGTCCCTGGTTGTCGGCCAGCCCGCGCAAAAGATCGGCGCGCGTCCGGGTCTTGTACATCGCCAGTTCCTCGTCGCTCACGTCCGCGGTCTTCAGCTTGTCAATCTCCTTGTGAATCGCGTCCCGCATCTCCGCCGGCGTGTGGCCCGGCACCGGAACCGCATAGAACGCGAACAGTCCCGGATACTTGTCCCCGGGAAACGGACTAAAGCCCTCCGCCTCCGCCGCAATCTGCTGGTCCCGCACCAGGCTCCGGTAAAGGCGTGAAACCCGACCGTTCGACATAATGTCGCTGATTGCGTCGTACACCGCATCGTCCGGGTCGCGATAGTCCGGCCGGTGATAGCCCTCGATGTAAAACGGCTGCGTCTGCTCGCGGATCACCACTGTCTTTTCCGCAAACTGCTTCGGCTCAACCGTGGTCATCTCTTCCGGCTTGGGCCCGGCCGGCACTTTGCTGAAGTACTTCTCCAGCATCGGCAGTGCCTCGGACGCCTTTACATCGCCCACCACTACAACAACAATGTTCGATCCCACGTAGTACTTCTTGTGGAATGCCATCGCCTCGGTCGCGTTGATCTGGCTCACTTCGCTCGGCCAGCCGATCCCGCTCCGCCCGTAGTTGTGCGCCACATACGCCGTGGCCAGAAACTGCTCCACAAGCCGCCCGATGGGGTTCGAGTCGGTCCGCATCCGCCGCTCTTCCACCACCACGTCCCGCTCCTTGTAAAACTCTCGCGGAACCACGTCGGCCAGCCGCCCGCTCTCCAGCCACGCCCAAAGCTCCAGCCGGTTCTCCGGCATCGACCAGAAGTACTCCGTATTGTCCAGCGACGTCTCGGCGTTCACCCCCGTGGCCCCGTTCCGCTCCGCCACGTCTGTGAACTGGTTCGGAACCACGAACTTGTGCGCCTCCGCCTGTGCCTCCACAAACGCCTTCTTCAGTGCAACCAGCTTCTGCGGGTCGCGTCCCACGGCCTTCAGGTTCTCTGCCTCGTAGGCGTCGTTCGCCGCCTCAACCTTGGCCAGCGCCAGCTTCTCGGCCGGGTAGTCTTTCGTCCCAATCTGGCTGGTTCCCTTGAACGCCAGGTGCTCGAACATGTGCGCCAGCCCGCTCTCGCCCGAGGGGTCGTTCACGTCCCCGGCATCGATGAAAGTGGTATAGCTGAACACCGGAGCTTCCGGCCGCTCGCAGACCACCAGCGTCAGTCCGTTGGGCAGAACCTTGGTCGTGGTCCGCTGCTCGAAGCTCTTCAAATCCTGAGCCCGGGCCCCGCTCCAGGCCAGCGCCGTCAGCATCAGTGCCAAAACGCCCTTACTCATCCAGGAAAAGTTCCTGTTACGCATCCAGTCTCCTTGTTCGGGTCAGGCAAATCCACAACCCGCACTCCTTCAAGCTAGTGCCCCTCACCGGAAGGGGTCAAACGGTTCCTGCGTCGTCGTCCGATTCTCATAGGTTCCTGATTCCATCCTTGCTACGATGAAATTCATGCCACGCGTCCCCACAAATCGCCGCCGTCTCACCCCCCTCTGGCGGGCGGTCATTGAGATCGCGTTCATTGTCTTTCTTTTCTATTCCAATCTCCTGATGGGCGAATTCACCGTCTCCAACTCCCACGGCAAAACTCTGGCCTTCGCCTTTATCGACATATTCTCTCGCACGAATTGCGTCATCGCCCTCATCACCGCCCTCATCGGCTACGTCGCGTTTGAATTCCTGCGCAAAAAACTCTAGCCCCCGCAAAGCTGAAAGACCTACCCTCCCCGCCGCAGTACAATTGCCTTGCGATTTGACACTGCATTCTCGATCTCGTCAGCGAAAGAGAGTTAGTCATGACGTCGCGTGAACGATTGCTGGCGGCACTGACGGGCAAGACGCCGGACCACCTCCCGGTCACCACCCACCACGTATTGCCCTACTACCTTGACCGGTCCCTCTCCGGCATCACCAGCCGCGAGTTCTTTGACCGCTTCGGCCTCGACGCCATCACCTGGACCGTCCCCCACAAGCCCGCTCCCGGCTCCCGCGATTACCCTGATCCCTTGCAGCCATCCATCGGCTTCCTTGAGTGCCGGCGTATCTCCAATGACGATTGGCGCATCTATCCCGAGGACGTAAGCACTGAAGGCCGCAAGCTCACGCGCTACCGCTTCGTCACCCCCGCCGGTTCGCTCAGCACCATCCTCGAAGAAGCGGACTTCACCACCTGGATCGTCGAGCCGCTCATCAAGCAGAAGCGCGACATCGACCTCATCGCTTCTTACATGACCACGCCGCACTGTGACGTGGATGCGGTCAACCAGGATGCCCTCGCCTTCGGCGACCGCGGCATCGTCCGCGGCCACATCTGCTGTTTTGATGTCTACGGCCAGCCCGGATGCTGGCAGGACGCTGCCTGCCTGGTCGGTACTGAGGCCCTCATCATGGCGGCAGCGGACGATCCCGCATGGGTGCACGAACTGCTGGCAATCCTGCAGCGGCGCAAGCTCGGCTTCGCGGAATCCCTTGCCGGCGCGCACTACGATCTCATCGAATTCGGCGGCGGCGACGCATCCGCCAGCGTCATCTCCCCGCGCCTATTTGACAAATTTGTCGCGCCCTACGACGCGCCCATCATTGCCGCCGCCCATCGCGCCGGTCAGCGCATCGTCTACCATCTCTGCGGCAAGCTCATGCCCATGCTCGATCGCGTCCTCGCCATACAGCCCGACGCCATTGAGACCTTCACTCCAGTCGGCATGGGCGGAGACACCGACCTTGCCGCCGCCAGGGCCCGCATCGGCGACCGCGCCTGCATGATCGGCGGTTTCGACCAGCTCCACTTCTTTACCGGCAACGACGTCCAGGCCACCCGCGCTGAAGTCCGCCGTTGCTTCCAGGAGGCGGGCCGCGACGGCCGCTACATCCTCAGCCCCTCTGACCATTTCTTTGAAGCCAACCCGGCATTGCTCCATGCCTTCGCCGATGAAGCAAGCAACTGCACGTACTAATCCAGAATGTCCACGACCCCGCCCCATCCTTGACCCCGTGCCCCGCACTTCCGTATCCTGCCTGCGTTCCATGTGTTGGAAAACTCCCCAATCCAACCCGTTCAAGGGAGAGCCCGTATGAGCAGCACCGCCCCGGCCCCAACTCCCGCCCCTCAGCCTTTTCTCGTCCGCCGCGCCGCCGTCCTCGGAGCCGGAACCATGGGATCCCGCATCGCCGCCCACCTCGCCAATGCCGGAATCCCCACCCTCCTCCTCGACCTGATCCCAAACGGTGAAGGCCCCAGAAACCGTCTGGCCAACGCCGCCCTTGAAGCCCTTTCCAAAACCAAGCCGGCAGCCTTCTACGAGCCTTCCCTCGCGGCCCTCATCACCCCCGGCAACTTCGAAGACGACCTGCCCAAACTCGCCCAGTGCGACTGGGTCATTGAAGCCGTCGCTGAAAATCTCGCCATCAAAACCGCCCTCCTGGCCCGCGTCCTGCCTCATCTCGCGCCCCATGCCGTTCTCACCACCAACACCTCCGGCCTGCCCGTAGCTCAGATCGCCGCTGGTCTCGCAAGCCACACCAGCCGTTTCTTCGGCACGCATTTCTTTAATCCCCCGCGCTATATGCGCCTGCTTGAGGTCATTCCCACCCCCGAAACCGATCCCGCCGTCGTAGCCGCTTTCGCAGCCTTTGCCGATCGCACCCTCGGCAAGCAAGTTGTCTTTGCCAACGACACGCCCAACTTCATCGCCAACCGCATCGGCATCGCCGTCATGTTCAACGCGGCCAATCTGATGCTTCAGCAGGGCCTCACCATCGAAGAGGTCGACGCGCTCACCGGCCCCGCCATCGGCTGGCCGCGCACCGGCACCTTCCGCCTCGCCGATCTCGTCGGCATCGACATCCTCGCCCATGTCGCCGCCAACTTCCCCCAAGGCGTTACCCAGGGCAGCTTTTCTCCCATCCTGGAAGAGTTGCTCAAGCGCGGCTGGCTCGGCGACAAGTCCAACCAGGGCTTCTACAAAAAATCTCGCGGCGCCGACGGCAAAGACCTGCGCCAGGTCCTCGATCTCGCCACCTTCGAATACCGTCCCTCCGTCAAACCCGCTCTCCCCGCCCTTGAAATGGCGAAGAACGCCTCCACGCTTCCTGAGCGCCTGCGCCTGCTCCTCGCCAACGACCCCGCCAAAGACAAGGCCGCGGCCTTCCTCTGGCCTTTTCTCGCGGCCCTCTGGAACTATGCCGCCGACCGCATCGGCGAAGTCGCCTCTGACGCCGTCTCCATTGACCGAGCAATGCGCGCCGGCTTCAACTGGGAGCTCGGCCCCTTTGAAATGCTCGACGCCGTCGGCGTAGCCTCCACCCTCGCCCGCATGAAAGCCCTCGGCCTGCCGGTCAGCCCGCGCCTTGAATCTCTTCTCGCCGCCGGCCAGCCCTCCTGGTACGCAGACGGCGGTCGCGCCTGCTTCCAGCCGGCCACCGGCCAGCTTGAGCCCGTTCCCGCCGTTCCCGGCCACGCCCGCGTCGCGGATTTCCGCCGCACCCACAACGTCATCCGCACCAACCCCGGCGCTTCCCTGGTCGATCTCGGCGACAACATCGCCTGCATCGAACTCCATTCCCTCAAAAACGCCATCGGCGGCGACGTCCTCTCCCTCATCTCTGCCGTCCTCCATCCCTCCTCCGATGCGGTGCGCGATTTTGCCGGCTTCGTCATCACCGGCGACCGCGACAACTTCTCGGTCGGCGCCAACCTCATGCAGCTGCTTCTCGTCGCCCAGGAGGGCGAGTGGGAAGAGCTGGCCTCCGTCATCAACGGCTTCCAGCAGATGACCGCGGCCATCAAGTTCTGCCCGCGCCCGGTCGTTGCCGCGCCCTTCGGCCTCACCCTCGGCGGCGGTGCGGAGATATGCCTCCACGCCGCCCGCCGTCAGCCCCATGCGGAAACCTACATCGGCCTGGTCGAGGCCGGCGTCGGGCTCATCCCCGCCGGCGGAGGCACCAAGGAGATGCTGCTCCGCGCCGTCGATTCCGCCCTCGCGCTGGCCCCGCTCGACCCGCGTGAGCAATTTAACTCTGGGCCGCCCTCCCGCTTCGCCCAATCGGCAGAACTGGCCACTGCCCTCCGCCGCGCCTTTGAAACCATCGCCCTCGCCAAGGTCTCCACCTCGGCCGCCGAGGCCCGTTCGCTCGGCCTGCTCGCGCCCGCCGACCGCATCACCATGAACCGCGAGCGCCTGCTGCTCGATGCCAAAGCCCAGGCCGCCGCCCTCGCCGGCTCCGGATACTCCGCTCCGCAACCGCGCACCGCCATTCCCGCTCCCGGCACAGCGGCCCTGGCCACGCTTCAAACCGGCGCATTCCTCATGGGAGAAGCCGGTTACGCCTCCGAACACGACCAGAAAGTCGCTCGCTGGACGGCTTACATCCTAGCTGGCGGTCGCGTCACGGCTGGCTCTCCGCTCTCTGAGCAGTACCTGCTCGACCTCGAGCGCGAAGCCTTTCTCTCCCTCTGCGGCGAGCGCAAGACGCAGGAGCGCATCGCCTTCACCCTCAAAACCGGCAAGCCCCTCCGAAATTAGCATTGACGTACGTACGTACGTATGAAACGATGATTATCGGGGGAGATCATTATGTATCACGACCCAAAAACCGTTCTTTCGCCAAAAGACATGGTTAAGTCCGTCGACGTGATTTTCGACAAGGGACCCGTGGAGTGGAGTTGGTCTGTTGCTCGCCTGAAATGGGGCGATGCACCCGCAGTAGGTATTCGTTGGAATGGGGATAGCACCAACAGCAAAGGTACGCCACAGGCACGCGGAAACCCCGCATGGTTCATTGTTCCCAAGGAGCTTGAGAGCGCCATCCTGCATGCGGCGCAAGAATCCAGCAAGGCAAAGCAATCTGCCTTGGCTGAAGGGTACCGCCAAATGGCCGCAGACAGAGCGCGAGAAATGGAAGCCGAAGAATGGACGGAGGCACTCGTTGGCGATATCGATTGAACGTGGAGAAGTCTATTGGGTAAATTTTGAACCCAGCTTGGGTGGAGAAATAAGAAAGACTCGGCCGTCAATCGTACTGTCGAATAACGCTGCAAATACCCATTTGAACCGGGTTCAAGTTGTTCCAATCACCTCAAACATAGAGCGCCTCTACCCAGGAGAAGCATTTGTAAGCCTCAATGCAGAAAAGAGAAAGGCTATGGCAGATCAATTGACCACAGTTAGCAAACATAGGCTGACTGGAAAGATCGGAAACCTGAGCAAAGAGGATATGACTAGGGTCGAGGTTGCAGTTCTGCTTCAATTAGGCATAGATTGCTCCTGAGAACGCCATGGTACGCGCAAATCTAAGACAACACGGATGGGTCCTGAGCGCATGGTTCTGCGCCTGCATGCTCGTCCCCGCCCAGCCGCAGCCGCCTCCGCTCCAGCTCACGGAGTCCGGCAAAATCATATTTGAAGGCGACTCAACCCCCTACCTTATTCGCCATCTTCCGGTCAGCTCATACCCTGAACTACCCGTCGCCATTCAGGACCAGCTCAACCGCCGCGGCTGTCTCATCCCGCAAACCTACCAGGCGCGCCGGCCTGAGAACGTGGTCCATGCCAGCTTTGAGCGCAACGGCTCCTCTGACTGGGCGGTCCTCTGCTCGGTACGCGGAACCGTCTCGCTCCTGGTCTTCTTCGATGGCAGTTCTGCCCCGCCGGCCGTGCTGGCCACCGCGCCTGAGACTGAGCGCCTGCAGGTCCACGACACAACCGGCGTTCTCGGCTTCAACTGGGGCATCGATCCCGCATCCCCTGAGCAGATCCATGAAGCCCAGAGTTCCATGGAACACCGCCCGCCGCGCCCGGACCATGACGCCCTCGCTGATTCGGTTGTCGACCGCCGCACCGTCTACCACTTTTATTCCAAAAATGCCTGGACCCTCGTAGCTTTGGAGGATTAGCGCACACGCACGCAGAACCATGCCGTCCCGGTTGACCGCTCTGCGCGTCTCCAGCTATTGATAGCTGTGCCGGGCCAGCAAACTTCAAGGAGCATTTCCCATGCCGGAAGCCGTCCTCGTCAGCGCCGTTCGCACCCCCGTCGGCCGCGCTCCCAAAGGCGCCCTGTCCACCACCCGACCCGACGATCTAGCCGCTGTTGCCTTGGCCGGAGCCTTGGACCGGATCCCCGCCCTCGATCGCGCCGAAATCGACGACGTCATCCTCGGTTGCGCCCAACCCGAAGGCGAGCAAGGCTGGAACATCGCTCGCTGGGCCGCCCTGCGCGCCGGCCTCCCCGTTGAAATCCCCGGCGTCACCGTCAATCGCCTCTGTTCCTCCGGCCTTGAGGCCATCGCCCTGGCCGACCTCCGTATCCGCTCCGGCGGCGACCGCGTCGTTATCGCCGGCGGCGCAGAATCCATGAGCCTGCTCCCCATGGGAGGACTCAAGCCCAGCCCCAACCCCTACATGGCCGAACACTACCCCGCCTCCCTGTTGACCATGGGCCTCACCGCGGAGCGCGTAGCCCGCCACTACAGCGTCTCCCGCGAAGATCAGGATGCCTTCGCCCTCTTGAGCCACCAGAAAGCCGTAGCAGCTCAAGCCGCCGGCCGCTTTGACGACGAACTCATCCCGGTAAAAGTCACAATCGCCGTCCCCGGAACAAAAGCCGGCAAGCCCCAGGTCAAGGAATCAACTTTTTCCGCCGACGAAGGCCCCCGCTCCGATACCTCCGCTGAAGCCCTGGCCAAGCTCAAGCCTGCCTTCCACGCCCAGGGAACCGTCACCGCCGGCAACGCCTCCCAAACCTCCGACGGAGCCGCCGCAACCATCCTGATGGATGCCAGCCGGGCAAGGGAATTGGGCATTCCCCCGCTTGCCCGCCTCGTAGCCTACGCCGCCACCGGCTGCCTTCCGGAGGAGATGGGCATAGGCCCCATTACCGCCATCCCCAAGGCCCTCCACCGCGCCGGGCTCACGCTCAATGACATCGGCCTCATCGAATTCAACGAAGCCTTTGCCGCGCAGGCCCTCGCCGTCATCCGCGTCCTCTCGCTCGACCCCGAACGCATCAACGTCAACGGAGGCGCCATCGCGTTAGGCCACCCCCTCGGCTGCACCGGAGCCAAGCTCACCGCCACGCTCCTCAATGAAATGCGCCGCCGTCAGGTCCGCTACGGCATGGTCACCATGTGCGTCGGCGGCGGCATGGGCGCCGCCGGCATCTTTGAGCTGCTCTGAGAGCACGCCGCGCACCCATGGAAATGCCTGCGCCGCCGCATCTCCCCCCTCGACCAGCCCACACGCTTAGGGTGACGGGACCCCACATTCAAGCTCAGCACACATCCGGAGAGTGACAGGACCCCACATCCAGGACCAGCCTATAAACATCTGTGCCCCATCCATTTCACAGTTTTATCGTGAAATGGGTGGGAAACTACGAACCCCGCTCCCTCTCCGCCGCATTCCATCCTGCGCGCTCGGCCCCAACCGTCCCGTCTTTTTCTTCCCTGACTTTGCAGATAATTACCTTCCGCTGTCGCATACTGGAGAGGCAATGGAGTGTGTCTCAGGTGCCGGATAAGGGCAGAAAAGGGGAATAAATAACCCACTTTCTCTATTTTTCACCACTTTATCAAACCAGAATCCAAAGTAACTACCATTTAATGAATAACTTGTAAATTCTATCTAGTTACTTTCCAGTAACTCTAAACCCTCGATTTTGGCCCTTTTTTAGCCAAAAAATGCCCGTTTTTGCCTAAAAAAGCCCTTTTTTGGGTCAAAAAATCGCTGTTTTTTCGCGTGTCTCTCCAAGCGCGCTTTCCCCGCGCGAGCCATGGTTCAGTCAGTTGTCCGTGAGGGAAACGACAGCGGGAAAACAGCCTCGCCAGAAACACCAATAGCCGGGATTGCTCCCGGCTATTCGTCGTGTCAGATGGTTTTTCCGCAGCCTTGACGGCTGCGCCGCGTTACGCCTTGGCCAGAACCAGCGCCTTCAGCCGCGCGTTCAGGCGGCTCTTGTAACGGGAAACGGTGTTGTCGTGCAAAATACCCTTCTGCACGCTCTTGTCGAGGGCAGAGACGGTCTCGCGATACTGTGCCTGTGCAACCTTCACGTCGCCTTTGGCCAGAGCCTCGCGCAGAGCCCGCAGGCTGGTGCGCACACGGCTGCGGTTGGCGCGGTTCACTTCGGTGCGGGTTACGGTTTGCCGGGCGCGTTTCAGCGACGATACATGGTTTGCCATTGAACTTCCTTATCTCAGAATCTCTGGGTAGAATGCGGGCCAGAATGCAAACACACCGCACCCCTCGCAATTTCCTAGTCTACGGGAAACCGCCCCGCCGGTCAATTGCGCCGCCGTCGGCGTGGCAGTTCAGCCCACGAATAGCCCGTGCATTGGGCAAAAGGCAAGCTCGCCTGGAAGGCAGCTAGAGCGGTCCAGGCGTTGCCTCTCACTCATAGCGCAACGCCTCCACCGGCTCTACTTTCATCGCCGCCCGCGCCGGAATCAGCGTCGCCGCCAGCGCAACCAGCGCCAGCAGCACCACCACGGCCAGATAGATAGCCGGGTCGTACGTCCCCACGTTGAACAGCAAGCTCTTCAGCAGCCGCGCCGCCGCCAGCGCCGCCGCCAGACCCAGAACCCCGCCAAACGCGATGAGCCGCACGCCTTCTCCGGCAATCAGCCGCAGAATGTCCACGCGCGTCGCGCCCAGCGCCATCCGCACCCCAATCTCCTGCGTCCGTTGCGCGGCCACAAACGAAATCACTCCGTAGAGCCCGATCACCGCCATCAACAGCCCGCAAAAAGCAAAGAACCCCAGCAGAGCCGATTCAAACCGAGGCCGGTCCGCCAGCCGGTTCACCTGCTCCGTCAGGGTTTCAATCTTCACCGGAACGGTAGGGTCGATCCCGGCAATCTGCGACCGCACCCACGGCGCCACAGCCGCTGGCGGCAAAGCCGCATCGACGATCATCATCGGCGCCGCTCCACTGATCCCTTCGCCAACTTGCGCCCGTTCGCCCCAGTCCTGAACTACGCTGCGCCGAAGGATGTAAACCTCCGGTACATCCTGCTCCGTCAGTCCGCCGTTCCTTGCGTTTTCCGCTACGCCCACAATAGTGCTCCAAGGCCCATCGTGCCCCGTCTGCATGCGCTTCCCAATCGGGTCCTCACCCGGAAAGAGCCGCGCCGCCAGCAGCCGGCTTAGCACCACGAGTGGTTCGTTGCCGTTTCGATCCGCCTCGCTAAAGTTGCGGCCTCGAACAATAGGAATGTTCAACGCCTGGAAATAATCGGGTGTGACCCCGCGGCTGATCACGGAACCGCCGATGCCTTGTTCTGGACGGGGTTTACCGGCAACGGCCAACTCTGAATAGCGGCGATCGTCATGCCATCCACCAGGAGGCACTGAATCACTGAAACTCACCGCGCGAATCCCAGGAAGGCGTCGGAGAGCAGCCTCTGTCTGAAGATAGAACTGCATCCTCTTCTGGGCTGTGTTGTACCGAAAGCCAGGCAGAGCAATGCGCACTGTCAACACGCGCTGCGTCTCGATCCCCAGGCTCTGTTGCTCCATGTTTGCAAAGCTCCTGAGCAGCAGCGCCGCGCCCGAGAGCAGTACCATGCTGATCGCAAGCTGCCCCACGACCAGGCTTCGCCGCAGCACCGCGCGTTTACGCGATTTTGTTGCGCGAGCGGCCAACGCAACTGCGCGCGGCGTTTGTAGGGCAGGCAGCAAACCAAAGAGCGCTCCGCATGCCAGCGACAAGATCACCGTGAACAGCACAATGCGAAGGTCAAGACTAGCTTTAGATAGAAACGGAATGCCTGTAGGAGCCATAGCCAAAAAGGCCCGCAGCAGACCCTTCGCCAGCGCCATTCCTGCAGTGGCTCCCGCAAACGAGAGCAGAACCGCTTCGGTGAGCGTCTGACGGATCAGACGCCCACGGCTCGCGCCCAGCGCGGAGCGCACCGCCAGTTCCCGCTCTCGCGCCTCTCCACGCGCCATCATCAGGCTGGCTACATTCGCGCAGGCAATCAGCAGCACCGCCAGAACTGCGGCGAGCAAGATCCACGCCGTCAACTTCACGTCCTGCGTCTCGCGATCCCGCAGAGAACGAATGCTCAAGTGGAAGTCCTTGCGAAGCTGCGGTGGAATGAGAGCATCCCGCGTTTGCACGAAAAGCGGGTCCATTTCCGCCTTGGCTTGCTCGATGCTTACGCCCGGCCTGAGCCGCGCAAAGGCGCGCATAGGTGTTCCAGGATTCGCCTTGCGCTCCAGTCCCTCGTTGAGAGCCATCGGCAGCATCAAATCGGGTACTTGCAGAGTGGGCAGCTCAAAGCCTTTAGGCAGCACTCCAATCACACGGACCAGGCTTCCATCTACGTCGATCTGACGGCTCAGAATGCCTGCATCGCGGTTAAAGTGATCCTGCCACAAGCCATAGGAGATGAGTGCGACGCGCGGTGAGTTGGGCTGGTCCTCTTCCGGCAGAAAGTTGCGCCCCAGCATGGGTGAAATTCCCAGCAGCGGCAGAAATCCGGATTGTACGTGGATGCAGTTGAGCTGTGCCGGATTGGCTTCCACCAGATCGCAGGCATGAAGCATGGTTCCCTGAGCGGCTACCGCCTCAAACGGCTTCTGATTGTCGCGCCACTCGTAAAAGAAGCCCCCCAGCATGAACTCCTGTTTTTCCAGCGACTGCACCAAGCCGATGGACACCAGCCGGTCATCGTGCGCATACGGCAAACTGCGGAACAGAATCCGGTCCACCACGCTGAAAACCGCCGTGGTCGCTCCAATGCCCAGCGCCAGCGTTGCAATCACCGTAATCGTAAACGCGGCATTGCGCCGGAACCCCCGCAGCGCATAGCGCACATCCTGCGCCACGGTGCCCATCCACCACCCGGGCCTCTGCTCATGGCACTGTTCCCGCGTCCGTTCCACGCCCCCGAACGTAATCAGCGCCTGCCGCCTCGCCTCTTCCGCCGTCATGCCCGCCGCAACGCTCGCCGCGGTCGCCTTCTCCAGGTGAAACTCAAGCTCCTCGTCCATCTCGCTCCGCCGCTTGCGTCGCGCCAGCGTCTGGCGAACAAGAAACCACATCCGGCCCAGCCATGCCCGCATCATGCTTGCGCCTCCTGGCCCAGTACCAACTTGATGGCCGCGGAAAGACGTTCCCAGGTCGCCAGCTCCGTCTCCAGTTGCTTCCTGCCCTCTACGGTCAGCTCATAAAACTTGGCGCGCCGATTGTTGTCTGAGCTGCCCCAGTCCGACCGGATCCATCCCTTGTATTCCAGCCGGTGCAGCGCCGGGTAGAGCGATCCCTGCCCAATCTGCAACACTTCCTTTGAAACCTGCTGAATCCGCTGCGCAACCCCCCAGCCATGCATCGGCCCAGGAGCAAGCGTCTGCAGAATCAGCACATCCAGTGTTCCCTGCAATAGGTCTGTTGACGGCGGCATCTTCTTCCCCTCGAAAGTCGACAACAGAATGAGCCACTCTCCTGTCGATTGTCAAGGGAAGATGGCTCTGAAGCAACTGGAGAACTGCCATTGTGGCGGGCAGGATGTATTAGCGGAAGAGGAAAATCAGGATTCCGCATCGTGAATGCGAAAACTGTGAAGAAGTTAACTAATGTTTCTCGCAGCCCTACTGCAAGCGCCGCGGTAGCGATGCAAAAAAATAAATGTATTCATTTCGAAAACAGGCTGGGATGAACCGGCCTTTGCCGCAAGAGAAGCAGATATGTATATCGCTCCCCTGTGTCAGGTGCCGGCTCATCCCACCCTTCGATCGTGCTGTTACTTGTTCGGGTTGGGCTCTTCGTCCTGAGGGATCTCGCCGCCCTCTCCCGGGAAAGGCCAGCTCTGATCGAGAATCAGTTCCTTTTCCCTTTGCGCGGGAGGAACCTTGTCGATCATGATGTTCTCCAGGAAGTGAACGCCCGACTTGCCCGCGACGACGATATCGATATCTCCATCCTTGTCGAAGTCAGCGGTCACAAACTGCGTTCCTGCGCCTGCAGTGCCGTTCACGCTGATCGGGTACCGGGTAAAAGTGCCCGTTGCGCGGTCGATTTTGTAGTAGTAGATCACCAGAGGATCGTGCGAGCCCGGATCGTTGCCGTTGTGGCCGCGATACCGTTTGCCTACCAGCAGTTCAGGCTGCCCATCGCCGTCAATATCGGCCATCTTCAGCGCATGGAGCTGCGAGTAGGACTCATCGATGGTATGCCGGATCCAGTGCCGGTCCGCATCGCTTCCTTGCTGTTCCAGCCAATACAAGCCGTAGCTGTGGCCCTCCCCGTAAATAAGGTCCATCTTTCCGTCGTTATTCACGTCGTAGCCGATGATCGGAAATCCCGCATCGCCCAGGTTCCAGTCCGGATGCCACTTCCACTGGTCGTGATCGGCGTCGATATTCTCAAACCAGCCGGTGGGGGTCAGTATGTCAGCCTTGCCGTCGCCATTGATATCGGCGACGCCAATGCCGTGGCCGTCTTCAATATCGCTGTTCCCGCTTACGGTGTGTATGATCGCGGTCGGGTCCTGGCCCTTGTCGTGTGCGTGATCGTGGCCGAGTTTGTGGACGACGGGCTGCGGCCCTGCGAAATCGACCCAGATGATGCCTTCATGGTTGTAGTGCGCGATCACCAACTCGGGCTTGCCGTCGCCGTTAATGTCGGCCATCCAGCCGCCCTCGTTGTCATACGTGTTGGCGATGAAGTGCTTCTTCCACTCGCCGTCCGCCGTTTTGGGGTTTTCATACCACCAGAGGCCGTTCGTGATCCAACCATATGTGACGATGTCGGGATAGCCGTCATGGTTCACGTCGACAGCCCACTCGCCGGAGTCGGAGACAAACTCACCGTGAGTGCCAACGGTGCGCCACTGGTGACGCTTCCACACTCCGCCTTGTGGACCAGGGTTCTCGTACCAGTAAGCCCCGCTCACAATGTCAAGGAAACCATCCCCGTTCATGTCGATGGCGGTGACGCCTTCAGAGTGATCGGTACCCAGCCGGTGAGAGACAAAGGTTGCTTGGGGAACCCCGAACGGTCCGTTTCCGGGAGTATTCTTGCGCGGGGTCTCCGCTTTTTGCGCGAAGACGAAGCTCCCGCAAACTAAAGCGAAGACGATGACGGCAAATCTCGTTGAGAGAGCAAATCGCTTCATACCATTTCTCCTTGCAAATCTGTTTCCGCTACCGTGGCCACGTTGCGACACCGATTTCATGGCTTCCCGGTCCCTGCGAACAGCCTCGAAACGATCATAGCTGCGACCGTTAAGCAGGGCTGCTTCGGCTGCCTGGAATCCGAAAACGGCATCTTTCATGCCCGTCTCAGCCTCCTGGCTTCCAGACCGCTCCCAGCACATTCTTTACTTGCCGTTTCGCGTCCGAATTCACGCCCTGCGCCACGACGTTCACCAGTATAGTTCCTAATCGCCACGCCGTTCATCGCTTCCTCGCAGAAGGCCATTCCAACGATGCAAATTAACGGCAGCCTTACCTCATCGCAGCGCTGCCTGAAATTGTCGCGAAATAGCTCAAGTGTCATGTCTCTGAAATTCGCAAAAAGCAGAGACTGTCATTCTGAGTGAACGGGGCCCCGAACGTTTTTCAGTTCGGGGGTGGTGAGCGAAGAATCTGCTTTTGTTCTTTCACGCATTTTTCAAAGAACTTTAGAAACAAGACTCTAGTCTCCTGAGTCTAAAGTTCGCGTACAAAATTGGGCGACGGAATCGAGGATCTGGTCTGCAGTTTTGTGCCAGACGAATGGCT
>Ga0302320_10009065_pt1 | contig 21457 bp, 16 predicted proteins | sample Bog_T0_3_FD_202130 | JGI IMG/M metagenome (GOLD analysis project Ga0302320, IMG submission 202130) | Peat permafrost microbial communities from Stordalen Mire near Abisko, Sweden - Bog_T0_3 | ecosystem: Environmental > Terrestrial > Soil > Wetlands > Peat | place: Sweden: Abisko, Stordalen Mire...
GCGCTGAAGCAATGGCAATTCAGGCCAGCCACGCAAGGCGGCCAGATTGCAAAGGTGGAAGTGCTGCTGATTATTCCGGATATCGAGTAATTTGCATGTCGGGTCAGCTCCAGCGCTGTACCAAAATAGGCTATGAAAGCGCTTCCGGGACTCATTTGGCCCTAAGAAAAAAGCTGTTCTTGAGGCTCGCAACATCGTGAACGGTCATCTCTTGAGGGAAGGGGTCAGAAGCTCTTCCTCCGGTTCGACATGCACCAGGACTTCAGCGATCTGTGGCACCTGCTGTAGTACGGCGTCTTCCACGTCGTGCGCAATGTTATGCCCCTGACGCACCGACAGCGTTCCTTCGACGACGATATGCAGGTCAACGTAGTAGCGAAAGCCGACCTTGCGGACGTGGCATTTCTCAAGGCCGATGACTCCTGAAACTGAGGAGGCGACGGAGCGCACTTCATGTTCCAATTTGGGGGCAGGCGCCGTATCGAGCAATTCTGCGAAGGGCGCCCGCAGTTGCCGCCCAGCATTAAACATGATGACAGGGGAGGCACAGAGCGCGGCCCAATCGTCTGCCGCGGCATTTCTGGTCCACAAAGCGACCGAGATACCGACAAACACAAAGGCCGAGGTGATGGCGTCGCTCGAATGATGCCAGGCGTCGCTTCGTACGGCGGTGCTGTCGATACCCTCGCCGACGGAAGACACATAGCGGGACAGTAGTGCCTTGATTCCAACCACGGCTAACAGGACCCACAGCGTATATGCCTCGGGTAAAGGGTGAGGGGTTTGAATACGCACGATGCTCTCGACCCCAATAACGATTGCGGCCACGATCAGCGCAAGGCTCACGATGATGGCAGCAACGGGCTCGGCCTTTCCGTGACCATAAGGATGATCTTCGTCGGGCGGCTTGATGGCCAGGCGCAAGCCGAGGTAGACCACGCTCGAACTAATGACATCGGACAAGGACTCAATACCGTCTGCGATCAAGGCAAAAGAATGTCCAATGAATCCGGCTGTGCATTTGAGCAAGGCAAGGACAAAATTGAAAACGATGCCGATCAGCGAGGACTTCAAGCCTCGCTGGATCATCTGCTCCGGAGTTTGCCTTCTTGCCATGCTTCGCCATTATCGCCAATATTCCTTGCCGATGGGTAAAGACTTGCATTCGCAGCGCAGATTTGAGATCACTCTCATCCCAAAACGAATCCGGCGGGACCAATGGATGGACCCGCCGGAAAAACGGAACGTGATTCTGCTTCAGGCGGCTATGTGAGGCCGTTGGGCAGTAATTTTGGACTCCCGAACGTCGGCCTGATCGTCCCGAAGATGCCTGACAGGGTCGTTACATCCGGCCAATCGGGTGAGGGGCAAGTGCTGCTGCCGCCGCTGCCCGAGTCGGAGTAGAAGTAATACAAATTAGTGGCCATGTCCTCCACCGTGAGGCAATCGGTGACAGCCGTGACCGACCCGAAGGTCCCGGAGTTGTACGTGCCGGTAGCGACCAGAGTCGCATCGGTAAAATCGTCGGCATGGTTTCCGGATGCGCACGACCCCGACGCTTGATAGGCGACCGAGTAAACCCTTGTCCCCTGGCTTATCGCATATTGGGCGGCCACGATCGCCTGCTGGCACTCGTCGACGAAGTCCGGGTATTGCCCTGTGTTCGTCACCTTTCCCGCGGTCAGGTCCGACAACCACGCGGTACCGCTGGATGGTGCGTAAGCAGACGCGACGTATGCGGTATAGTTCGGGGTGGTATTCGTGGTGCTGGAACTCAAACCGCTGAAGCCATTATAGGAAAAACTCGTGGACCCGGAACCTGACGAATAGGTGGCCGCAGTGGTCGTGTTGTTAGTGATGTTGGCGGCTGTATCAGGCACATAGCTGAACATGCAAGCCGCGTTCGGAGTCCCGGAGATGCCAGCGGTGCAGTATCCTGTTCCCGACTTTGGCGGCTGCAACTGGCCTTGAGGGAAATAGATCCATTGCGTGTTCATGCCGCCGTCGCTGAGTATAATGATCGCGTTACTCCCGGCCGGCATCCCATTGGAGACATTGAGTGTCTGTTCCGCAGTCAACGCCGCCTGCGCCGCATAAATTGCGGGCGCGATGTATGTGATGCCTTCGCCGACGCCCATGGAGTTGACAGTCGTGGTGGCGGTTGCCTGGGTACCGCCGCCGGTCCATTGGCCATTTTTCGAGGTTGATCCGGATGCCACGCTGTCATGCAGCTCTGTAGAGCCGACATTCGTGGCGCTGTTCAGATCAATGCCGTTCGGGGAGATGGGCATGCAACCGAATTGAGTGCTGGAGCCGCTGGAGTTGGTATATCCGATTGCCTTGATAAGGGAGGAAGAGGCGTTCAAGTTATTCGTCGCAGCATTGCCCGAATCGTAATAGTCGCTCACGAAGCCGTTCGCATCCGCATCGCTTGCAGCGGCGCTGCCGGTGACGGGGTATGTGACCTCATAGCTGGCAGTCCACGAGTTCGTACCGGTCGCGGTCCACGATGGATTGCTGGTTGTAGTGGTTAAGTTCACCTGCTGATAGGTAAGCGGCGTGTAGCTGGTCAGCCCAGGTTCTGGCAGAGTAAGCGGTGCATACCACGTGGTGGTGGGATTAGCTGTGTTGGGCGCGCCATTAGGAGTCCCCGTGCCGGAGCACCCGGTGAAGGCGTTGGAAAGGGCTGACGTGAGCATATTGGGGAACGTGAACAGCGCCACATGAACATTTGCGTTGGCGTTGGTGCAGGCGGTCACCACAACGCAAGGATTCAGGGTGCTCAGCAGGGTCTGCACGCCGTGCAATGCGCACTGCATATTCGTGTTATTTGTGCAATCGGAGTCGACGGTGTTGGTATCGGCCATCGATCCCGTTGAGTCCAGCAGGATGGCGATATTCCACGTCTGCGCCTGGCCCTCCATCGATGCGGTCGCGGTTGCCTGCGTTATGAGCGACTTGATGCCGAACAGGCTCATGAACGTCGTCGGCATGGTGACCCGTTCAGTGATTTTGATGGCATTCGCGGTGTTGTTGGTATTGGCGCACGTCAGGGGAGAAGTCAGCAGCGCGTTAATGCACGTCGTAGCCACTACGGGAAAGTTGGCAACCTCCGGCAGCCCGAAGAGGGGGTTGTTCGCAATGTAATTCTTCGCTGCCTGTGTTGGCGAGGTGGTGCTCGCGTCGTATAAGTTTCCCGATGCCGCCAACCCGGCCGCATTGGTTGAAAGCTGGAGTTGACTGCGAACGACATAGAAACGGCCCAGGTCGATCATGAAGCCGCCCATTCCCAGCATTGTCATCATCGACAGCAGCACATACAGAATTACCTGGCCCTGCTGGTCTTTGTACAGTCTCTTGACAACAGATACACACGCTTTTTTCATACCGTTGACCTCAATGTGGTTGCGGTTAGTAAACATATTCTGTCACCCCCGCGATAATGGGTTGACAGACCATCTTCTGGTACGGAATCACGCACGGATAGATGTACGTTGCGATTACCTCGATGCTGCCCCCGGACGACGTCCCCAAAACCGACGACTCGGTGCCGGAGCAGGAATTGGTCCCCAGATTGGTATAGCTGGTATCGCCTTTCGCTTCGAACAAGACCTGAACAGAAGCTTTTGCGGGATTGATATACATCGGCGACGCGCCCTCAAACGCCGTCAGAGCGGTGGCGCAGGGGTCTGTTATTACGCCTCGCGATGCGGCCACCTGTTGTCCGGCGCTTCCCACTGCCTGCGTGATGGCCTGATAGTACGAGATGTAAAAACCGAACGCGAACAATCCCATGACGATGAACATGAGCATGGGAAGAACCAGGGCGAATTCGACAAGCGATTGCCCTTCTTCGCTGCGGCGAAGACCAGCGCGAACCCGGTTCCTGACGGACCGTGCGTTGACACGAATACCTTCAGAAGCCTGCGCATTGTTCATAGCGCCCATGTGCGCCAAGGCTTTCCCCGGCACATCGACTGAAGTATCCATTTTGTCCCCTCCAGCCATTGTTGACACCGGACTCTGGCTTGACAATGCCCATTTTGTGTCAGCAGATGACCTAAAAGTAACAGTTACCCGTTCCCACGAGTATACCCAATCCGCTTAACCCTGGGCCTTCCGCAGTTCGCTCAGGAATCGCTCCAGGTCCTTCTTGCTCACTCCCGGAGTCAAGAGCCCCTTATCCCTGGCCGACATTGGTGAGCCCTTGAGGATAAATTGGAGACCCACCCCGTCGTTGCCCCAGCGCACGGCCCGCGAGTGCACTGAGATGGAGCGCTCCGCGGCCTCTTCCCCGGCGTCGGTCTTTTGAATGGTCATCAGAACCAGGGTGCCTGGATACCAGCGCTCTTCAGTTACCACGTAGACCCCGGTGGAGCTGATGTCCCTGACGTCGCGCGCTATCGGCTGTGCGCCGGTCCAGTAATAGGCAGCGAGGCCGGGGGACGGAACGCGCGGCGCCTTTCTCGGGTCCGGAGACCACCAGCGCTCCAGCCAGCTTCTGGGCGCCTTGATGTTCTTCATCCCCGGTTCGATCAGGTTCATCTCATGGGGCTGCTCGATTTGCGGGATATCCTCTGGAGGCCGATCCTTCAACTGCAGAATGCCGGGGCCTCCGCTCCATAGCGGACTTTCTCTCAACAGAACGGCGCTTTGCACGGTTGGGGCAGCCGGGTTTGCGCTGGAGAACCGCTCCAGCCGGCCTTCCATCTCTTCAGCCTCGCACAACATCAACTGATCGCCCGACTGAGTCTGCGACGAATAAATCGACTGTGTGGGCAGCGCCAATACGCTGGCGGGCTGGGGACCCATTGGAGTTGCCCGGAACGTGGGAAAGGACTCGACCAGATCGATAATCCGGCAATCGCCATCCAGGTAGATCAGATCCAGCGGAACTGCATTCCTGGCATCGGGGATCCCTCTGAACGGCATCAACCAGAGCCCTTCTCCGGACTGGAGAGCGAGCGATGCCATCTTCTCCGTGAGCTCCGCGCCGGCCCAATCGACGGCAGCGACCTCAAGGCCGAGAAAGCATTCTCGTGTCTGGTTGTACGCGCAAATCTTCCGTGATCCCATGTAGCCTCTTGCCCCTGGTGCGTACTCGGTAATCGGGCGAATTTCCAATGTCCCGGCTTTCAATTCGATTTTTTCAGTCAAGTCCATTCAAGCAAATCCTGCTTCTTAAGAACACCACGGCTTGAAGCTGCTCCCCGTCGTCAGGCACCGAGCATGCCTGCAGAAAATCGGTACGGGGGCGCACTTCGCCGCAGCCGCTGGTGAAATAGAAATCAGAGACACCCTCCGTCATCGCGGCGAGTTCTGAAGCCCAGCGAAAGTCTTGCAGTTTCCGGCGCCCCTCGTCATTCCTGAATCCCCCTTCTACTTCACCCGCGTACGGCGGCGCTGAATCAGAATGATCAACACGATGACAAACAAAACACCCGAGACCACTTGAATGATGGTGGTACTGTCCATGGCATCCCCCTTTCTCTCAAATCAAAAAAACTTCATGCGCTCCGCTCCTTTTTGGGGATACGGTTTTGCGCGAATACAAATCTTCGATATCTCCATCCCGGCCTGCCAAAAGGCGATGCAACGAAGTCGAATCGGTCGCGACGCGCCGGGGAGAGAACCTACCCTACTTCACCCGGGTGCGGCGCCTCTGAATCAGGACGACAAGCACAATGACAAACAACACGCCCGAGACAATCTGGATGATCGTGGTACTGTCCATGAGATCCCCCTTTCTGAGTTACTTGCTTCCCTTTGTTTCCTGCCAGAACCGAAAATGCCTCCAATCGGCGGCAAACAGATTGGTGCGCGCTTCCTGGCTCGCGCGCCCAGGCTCGACGAGAAGGGCCGACACTACAACAAAGAAAACGCCCGCGATGACCTGATTCGCCGTTGTACTGTCCAACTCGAACTTTCCCTCCCTCAATGGTTGAATGTGGTTGTAAACGCATCGAACATCATGATGGCCGCCGGACCCAGAACCACGACAAAGAGCGCCGGAAAAATGAAAAACACCAGCGGGAAAATCAGCTTGATGGTGGTCTTGGCGGCTGCCTCCTCCACCTGCTGGACCCGTTGCGTTCTGAGTGTATCGGAATGAATGCGCAATGTCTTGGCGATGCTGGTTCCAAACTGTTCCGATTGAACCAGCATCGAAGTCAGGTTGCGCACGCTCTCAACACCGGTGCGGTCTGACATGTGCTTCCAGGTATCGGAACGGGGACGGCCGGCGCGTTGCTCGAGCACCACGACCATCAATTCATCGCATAGCTCCGGCTGCGCCAGCTTCAGCTCCTCGGCGGTGCGGGAGGTCGCCTGATCCAGGCTCAGTCCGGCCTCGATGCAGATGATGAGAAGGTCGAGCACGTCGGGAAGCCCACGGCGGATTTTGGCTTGCCGTTTTTTTATCAGGTGACCCAGCCAAAAATCCGGTATGAGGAATCCCAGGCCCAGGCCTATGGCGAGCACAAAAAAGGGATTCATTTTTACCAACCCGGTAACCCAACCAATGGAACACAAGAGCAGGGGAACCAATACCTTGAAACCGTAGAATGTTTTGGCCGCGGAGTCTTCGCGATAGCCGGCGCGGATGAGGCGCTGCTTCATCACCGATTGCTCCGCCTGGCTCTTGGGAAGCACGCTCTCGAAGTGCTCCACCACCCCGCCGAGTGAGAAGCCCGATTCCTGAATGGAGCTCAAGATGCCCTTCGACTTGGGGCGTGGATTGATCACCTCGGAGATGCGCTGAATCATCGCCTCGCGATAAAACAGGATCAAACCGCCGGCCGCAATCAGAACGAACATCGAAGCAAAAGCAAAAACCACCCAACCCATAGTTCCCCTTCTAAACGTCCATGTCCACAATCTGCCGAATGATGAAGCCACCGATCACAATCATGATGCAGGATGCCCAGAGCAGCTTTTTTCCGACTGCTGTTGTCCACAAGATGCTCATCATCTCGGGGTTGATCCAATACAGAGCGAACGCCAGCACGATGGGAAGCAGCGTAAGCACCCACCCGGTCATGCGGCCCTGAGCTGTGTGCACGGCAACCTGCCGCTTGAGCCGAAACCGTTCGCGGATCACATGCGAAGTCTTTTCGAGCACCTCGGCGAGGTTTCCCCCGCTTTCCTTCTGGATCATGATTGCGGTAGCGACGATTCTAAGGTCCTGGATTGGGACACGGTTTACCAGGTTGTCCATTGCGGTCTTCAGTTCGAGGCCATAATTCTGCTCCTCGAAAGTAACCTTGAATTCGCTCTGGACGGGTTCGCCGCATTCCCTGGACACCAGGCCCATGGCGGCGATCAGGCTGTGGCCCGCGCGAAGGGCGCTCACCATCAAGTCGAGCGCTTCCGGCAGAACCTGGACGAATTTGTTGAATCGCCTGCCGCGCTTGTTGAATACCCACCAAAGCGGCAGGAAACCAGCCACCAGCCCCACCGGGAGCGCCACAAAAATCAGTCCGGATTTCCAGTAAATGCCATATGCCACGGCCACAAACAAAAAGCACATAGCGGAAATCAGGCCGCCGGCGGTCCACTTCAGGTCTGCCTGGGTCAGCAACTGCTGCAGCATTGGCGCCAATTCCAACTGAAGCAGCTTCTTATTGAGCCATGGGATCGTGCTGAGCAGTTCCGACTTGCGCAGATTTACGATCTGATCACGGGTGGCCGGACTGTCGGTGGCCAGAGCCGAGTCGAGTGTGGCCAGCATTTGCTTGGCCTTTTGAGAAGAAGGACTTGCAGTCGCCATTCCCAGCAGGACGACAACCGCAAACGCGCCCAGAAAAACCAAGCCAAAAACAAGTGCCATTTTCCGTCGACCTCCCTTCTCCTCAGTTGACCAGTGTTTCGCGCTCGAAAAGGCTGGGCGGCAGAATGATACCCGACACGCGCAGCCGGTCGAGGAACCGGGGGCGGATACGGGTTGGCTGGAACACTCCAATCACCTTGCCGTCCGGACCAATCCCCTTCTTGGTAAACGAGAAAATCTCCTGCATGCTGATTACGTTCTCTTCCATCCCGGTAATTTCGGTGATGCTGGTAATTTTTCGAGTGCCATCGCTCATGCGGGCAGCCTGCACAACAATGGTTACGGCTGACGCGATCTGCTGCCGAACCGACTTTTCCGGCATGTTCATATTGCCCATGGCAACCATCGATTCCAGACGGGCGATTGCGTCGCGGGGGGTGTTGGCGTGAATGGTGGTCATCGAGCCCTCGTGGCCGGTGTTCATGGCTTGCAGCATGTCGAAGGCTTCCTCGCCGCGTATCTCGCCCATGATGATCCTGTCGGGGCGCATACGCAGGCAGTTGATGAGCAATTGGCGCTGGCGAATGGCTCCCTGTCCTTCAATGTTGGGGGGACGCGTCTCCAGGCGTACGATGTTTTCCTGGGCCAGGCGGAGTTCGGCGGCGTCTTCAATGGTCACCAGGCGCTCGCTGTTGGGAATGTACTGCGACAGGATGTTCAAAAACGTGGTTTTGCCGGAGCCTGTGCCGCCGGAGATGACGACACTGATCTTGGCCTTGACGGCGGAGGCCAGCACTTCCATCATCTCCGCCGAAATGCTCTTCAGCGTTACCAGTTGGTTGGCGGCCAGGGGGCCTGTTCCGAAGCGGCGAATGGACAGCGATGGCCCGTCGAGCGCCAGCGGGGGAATGATGGCATTCACGCGCGATCCGTCGGGCAGGCGCGCATCGACCATGGGTGAAGACTCGTCCACTCGGCGGCCAACGCGCGAAACAATGCGGTCGATGATCTGCAGCAGGTGGCGATCGTCGCGAAACGACGTATTCACCCTCGAAAGCAGTCCGCCTTTTTCAACGAATACATGATCCTTGTCGTTGACGAGGATGTCTGAGATCTTTGGATCGCGAAGCAGGGGCTCGAGCGGTCCCAGGCCAAAAACCTCGTCGAGCAGATCGGCCTGAATCCTCTCCTGCTCCTCAAAGTTCAGCGGCACCCGCTGGTCGGTAATAATCTCCTTGACGATCCCGGAGACAGCCTGGCGGGCCTGGCTGGAATTGACGCGCGACAGCTTCTCCAGATCCAGTTTGGAGATCAGGGTCCGGTGAATTTCCGCTTTGTACTTTTCCAGATTCAGCAGTTCCACGTAATGCCTTCCATTCTGTCAAGACGTTCCTGATGGGAGCTAACCGCCAAACAGGCTGAAGCCTTTCTTTTTCGGTGGTGCAGCGGGTTCGCCGCATACCGACCTGGCCATCTGGCGGATCAGACGCGAAATGGGCGAATCCGTCAGCGCCAGCGGAGTTGCGGTGTTCTGCATTTGCCGCACCGCGGCATAATCGTTGGGAATCTTCCAGGTGGCCGGCCGGGTGAGCGCTTTGGTAATGTGCTCATCGGCAACCCCAAGCGAACGCGGACCGTACCGGTTGAGCACGATCTCCAGTTTCGGACCACCGGAGTTGAAAAACTGGCTGATGAGCCGGTTCGAGTTGCGCAGTTCGGTGATCGCAGCCTGGGTAATCAGGTAGATGGTGAAAGCATCCTTGAACAGAACAGTGCCTGTCAGGTCGAGTCTCGATCCCATGTCCACCACGACGTTATCGAACTCCTGGCGCGCCACCGTCAAAAGCTTGTCGACGGCCTGGTTGGAAATCTCGAACTGAGAAAACTTGCCCGGTGCGGCAAGCACCGACAGGCCGGAGCTGTGCTTGGTCAGCAGCTTGGAGAGAAAACTCCCGTCGAGCCGGCTGGAATCCTGAAGAGCGTTGACGGTCGAATACTCGGCGACGATGCCGAGGTTCAGCGCTGCGTCTCCCAATGGCAGATCGAGATCGATCAGCAGAGTGCTTTGGCCGGAATCCTGGGCCAGTGCGACCGCAAAATTGCAGGCCAGCGTGGTGACTCCCGAGCCGCCCTTGGCGCCTAGAAACACCAGCAGCTTGCCGCCGGCTTTCTTGTCGGCCTTAGGAGCCGGCTTGCGCGCCGAAGCCCGCACCAGCGCCTCGGCCATGGTGACCTTCGAGAAGGGCATGGTGAGAAACTCGCGCGCTCCGGCCCTCATGCAGCGCACCAGCAGGTCCGGATCGGCCTTTGACGAATACACCATTACCGTTGCCTGGCTCTTGGCGCAAATGCTCTCCACCAATTCCAGCGCGTATTCAGGGTTGCTGTCCAGGTCGATGATGAAAGCATCGTAATGCTGCTCGAGCAGTCGGGGAACATCGTCCAGACCAGGCGGATAGAACGAAAACTCCCTCACATCGGTTCCGCGGGTTCCGGCCAGGGCAATCACAGCCGCACTGCGCCGATCCTCGTCCGGGCCGATCAGTGCAATGATCATTGCGTCGGCGCCGAACGATTCGGGGTATTGAGTATCGAGGTTCGGGAAAAAGTCTGACATTGCGTTTCTGTTGCTCCCTGTTGCCTTCAGTCTTCCCGGCGGTTCAACTTCTTCAAATCGAAAATTCGTGCTCCGCATTTCGCACTTCCCGGCATTCAATGTGGAATCGCAAAAAACGAAAGCAGCGTTCCAACGGCGATGGCGGGAGCATAAGGCATTTTACGCTTGAGCGGATCTATTTCAACCGGCTCCGGATTCCCACTCACTTCGCCATCCTCTCCGCCGACACGTTTGCGCACCGCCTTGATGGCCTTTTTCAGATAAACAAAAAACACCAGCCAGACAAGGACCATGATTCCCCCTGCCATGGCAGTAAATACCAGCGAAAGCAGCAACTGGTGCGGCCAAATCCACGCCCCGAGCCCTGCGCAAAGTTTCACATCGCCCGCGCCCATCCCACCCATAAAGAAAAGTACGCCGTAGACCAGCAGGCCAAGTCCCAGTCCGGCGAAACTCTGCCCGATTCCGTGCCAACCATGAAGCCATCCAGAGGCCGCGATTCCCGCCACTAAGAAAGGCAGCACCAGCCAGTTCGGAATCCGCCGGCTGCGCAGATCCGTGAACGTCGCCACGGCCAGTACCATCAGTGTCGGCCACCAAGCGAACGAATGGATCCCCATGCCCTTCCCCCTCCGGATTTCCATGCGCTTCCCTCAAAACATCTAACAGCCATTTCTCTTGAGGCAAACCAGCTTGAAATCAGTTGCTTAACGTCGCTCATCCCCCAGCCTGTGTACACGAATGTTTACGAGCGCCTCTGTTCAGTGAAGTGGACCGTATACACCGTCTCAGACTACACCCTGCGCCACTCAAGCTGGACTGCCGCAATTGCGTAGCCGGATAATGTACGAGATTACAGGCTCCAGGCCGTCGATGAAAAGCGCACAATCGCTCGATTGGCATTGGCTGAACCGAGTCCGTTACCATTGCGGCTTTTTCGTTCACCCGCCTCAGCCGAATCCTCTCCAGCCGCTCGAGGCACCTCCTGTCCATCACCGACACTGCCCCAATAATGGTTGCAATTGTATTGCCACTCGACTGAAAACGATGCAGCAAGAGCGCCTACTCCTCCAATTTGCAGAAAATCAATGGTACCTATCGTAACGTTACTACAGTACTTCATCGCGTGCAATTCTGTTCTTGCAATACCCACTCGCGCCCTGTCGAGTTCCGGCGACAACATTACCGTTCTCGACCTGTGCCGCGCATCTTGCTAAAAATAAATGCGTTAACAAGAGTCTTGACCATTACCGGAACGGCTAAGCGTTGATCGGAGTTCGGCAATCCTTGCTCGACAGCTTCTTTTCAACCCTGTTCAAGTGTTTACAGTAATGGCACTATGAAGTGCCATATTACAAAGGTGGCATTGACGTGGCACAGTTGAGGCACTAACCTCATTCATACGAACCGCTCAGAGCTTTGGCGCACCTTTCTCCCAAGAGTACTCACCGGCTTTTCGAAACTGGGCGGGATTCGGTTGGCTGTGTGTCGGCACGCCATCATAGTCCGCCACACAATTTCTGTTTCCTGTCACCCCTGACATATAACGCCAAGGTGGCATTGCCATTGTTGGCTGGAATCACGATCATGGTGACAACCGATCGCTTCGCCGGCGATGGAGTCTGGCGGAGGGCCATGAAAGAGTTCTCCCAGAAATGATCAAAATCGGACTGTATTCGGAAGACCGCACCCTTCACCCGCTGCTTTCCTCCACGCTCGGAAAGGAGTTCCAGGTCGCTCTGGAGTCCGATGAAGCTGGAATGAGCCTACTGCTTTCCTCCGGCGCATGCGATGTCTTGATTCTCGATCTGAACTCGAGTCGCGAGTCGTTCCAGGACAGGATCGAGTTCTCCCGGCGTCTGATCGCAACCAATATTCCCGCTGTGGTGCTGGCCGACGACTCCCTCCGTTTGACCGCACAGGAACTGGTTGATCTGGGAGCTCTGGGCTACTGTCGCAAGCCGCCCTCGATTCGGGATATCAAGACCTTGCTCGGCCGGGCGTTCGAATCCTCCTCGATCATCAAGCAGCCAGTTCAGTCCCTGCAGCGTCCCGTGGAGAAAGCCGCCGCTTGCGACCAGTTGCTCGGGACCAGTGCGCAAATGCAGCGCGTTTTTCAGCTTGTGCGCCGGGTAACCAACCTGAATGCCTCGGTGCTGGTAACTGGCGAAAGCGGCACCGGCAAGGAACTGATAGCCCGCGCCATTCACAATCTTGGATCCCGTTCCAACCGTCCTTTTGTAGCAGTATCGTGTGGCGCAATTCCTGAGACGCTGATTGAAGCCGAACTGTTCGGACATGAAAAGGGCGCCTTTACCGGAACCGTGGGATCGCGCGAAGGTTACTTCGAGCAGGCCGGTGACGGGACGCTGTTCCTGGATGAAATCGGGGACCTGAGTCTGTTTACGCAGGTCAAGCTCCTGCGAGTGCTGCAGCAAATGGAGTTCAGCCGCCTCGGCAGCAGCCGGCTTATTCCCTTGCGGGCGCGCCTGATCTTCGCCACGCACCAGGATCTTGACAAGCTTGTAGCCGAGGGCAAATTCCGCCAGGATCTTTTCTATCGCATCAACGTCATGCGCATCGAAGCGCCTCCGCTCCAGGATCATCCGGAAGATATTCCCACCATCGCGCGGCATTTTCTCCGCCGCTACTCCGAGATGTTTCAAAAGCCGATGGAGGATTTCGATCCGGAAGCGCTCACCATGCTCCAGGATTATCCGTGGCCCGGAAACGTGCGCGAACTGGAAAATGTGATTCAGAGAGCGATCATTCTGGCCACTGAAACCAACATTCGCGCCGAAGACCTGACCCTGCCCATCCAGGAAGACGACGGGGCCGATCTTGACGATGTGGTAAATATTGCCGACTATCAGCCCGTCAATTCTTTTGAGCGGCAGCTTCGCGAATACAAGATCAAACTGGCCGTCTCGGCTGTTCGCGAGAACAACGGCAACAAGACGCTTGCCGCACGGAGCCTTTGCATCTCCAGGGCCTACCTGCACCGGTTGATCCGGCTTGCCGAGCCAGAGCCGCTCTTCGAAAGTGACCGGGGCAAGCGGGTAACCGCCTGAACACCGAATCCGCGATCACCCCGGAAAGGTACGCTTCCTTGCCTGTCAGGTTTCTGCATCGCGTGTTTTCGTTCCCGACGATGATCGCGTGCCTGCTCTCCGTCCTTGCTGTGTGCACCGTGCGGTCCAGGTTCGACGACCCCGATATGTGGTGGCACCTCAAGAATGGCGAGATTATCTTCACCACCCACACCATTCCGCTTGCCGATATCTTCTCCTACACCAGCAACCATCAGGCTCTTGTGCCTCAGGAATGGCTTTCGCAGTTGGCCATTTACAGCGCTTACAGGTGCGGTGGCTTTTCCGGCCTCATGCTCTTGCTGTGCCTTCTGGCCTCGGCTCTTCTCGTCGGTGGTTATCTGCTTTGCCGGCTTTACTCGGGAAACGCCAAAGTGGCCTTTTCCGGCGCAATGGCCATCTGGTTCTTCGGGACCATCGGCTTTGCCATTCGCCCGCAGTCCTTCGCCTACCTCCTCCTGGTCGCGGAACTGGCCGTGATTCACCTTGGACGAACGCAGAATCCGCGCTGGTTTCTCTCATTGCCTGTGCTGTTTGCCGTATGGATCAACTGCCATGGCTCCTTCATGCTCGGAATCGTGGTGGCGTGTGTCTTCCTCTTCAGTTCGTTTTTGCGCGTCGAGACCGGTCCCCTGGTGTCTCGTCCGTGGAGCCCGGTCAGCCGGGGCATGTTCGCACTGGCGCTGGTGCTTTCCGTTGCCGCGCTGTTCCTCAATCCCGTTGGCATCAAGCAAATCTTGTATCCCTTCGACACAATGCTGAATATGCCCATACTCTTCAGCCAGGTTGAAGAGTGGGCGCCACTTCGGATGACCGATGCTCGCGGTGTTGGGTTGCTGGGGGTTCTTCTCATCTGCATTTTGCCAGCGGCCGCCCGCCGCACAGAGCTTTACTGGGATGAGCTGATTCTGCTGGCAATGGGCGCATGGCTGGCCTTCGGCCATATTCGCATGTTGTCGATCTTCGGCATTCTGGCCGCGCCGATTCTGTCCCGCCAGCTTTCAACGTCGTGGGAAAACTACGACCCCAGGGAAGACCGCATCTGGCCCAATGCGGTGGTGATGGGAATGTCGCTGGCCGCCCTATGCCTCGCGTTTCCCAGCGCCCGCAACCTGGCCGCGCAGGTGGAAGATAACAGCCCCGTAAAAGCCGTCGAGTTCCTTCGGGCGAATCACCTGTCCGGACCCATGTTGAACGATTACGGGTTCGGAGGCTATCTCATTTGGGCAACGCCGGAATATCCGGTGATGATGGACGGCCGAACCGATATGTATGAGTGGACGGGCTTCCTCGCCGAGTATGGGAACTGGGCACTGATGCGCACCGACCCGAATTTGTTGCCGGATAAGTACAAGGTAAATTTCTGCCTCCTGAGTCGGCACTCTTCGATGGTTCTGCTTCTGCCCCTGATGCATGAGTGGAAGGTTGCCTACACCGATAACAACTCAGCGATCCTGGTGCGTGACCCTTCCGCAAGCGCAGCCGGCAGATAACTCGCCTGCCGGATCAACGCCCTTCCGGCATGAAGCAAAATCTTCGAGACGACTATCTACCCTGCTCCGGCAAGTGGGGCAGTCTTGTGGAAGGCCGGGCGGCTGGCGGCGGGGACGCCGTCAGGATATGCATATATGCGTGAGACAAACAGTGCAAAAACGTAACAATAAGGCCGTCTTATCGCGGTATATGGTCGAATAGGAGCGTGTTTTGATGCACTTTTTGCGCTCAAAAATGCTTGTGGGGGGTGAGAAAGTGCTAGCACTGCTAGCGGATAGATGCCAGCTATCAGCAGTGGCGCCCGGCCCTCGACGCTCGACCCCAAAGGGTACCCCGGTGCCCCGGTGCCCTGATCGGGCCTTGACACAAAGCCACGAACTTTTCGCCGCATTTGGAGTGCCGCGTTTTGGTTACGAGAGTAAGAAGTTGACCTCGCCTGTAGCTCGACCCTCGCCGGGCGCGGATTCTTGAGCATGGGAAAATTCGCCCGCAGTCATCTCAGAAGCCACAGCGGCACACCGAGGCGCGCCGCCGTAACTTCCGGGAACATGATTGGAAACTTACCCTTTGGCAGCCGCGTATCTGCACCAGAGTTTTCGAATGGCTCTGCCAACCATCCAGAGAAAAATCACGGCCGCACAAAGCAGGCCGATAAGTTGCCATTTCAACTGGTTTGCAACTTGGCGGATGACCATTAACATGTCGAACGAAGTCCATTCCTCGCGAATCCTTCCGTCCACGATTCGCCACACCGTGATGCCCCGCACCTCGATCTTTGCCCAGGTTGCAGGCAATGGGCTTGCAGCAGCGGTGTTGGTTCCGCGCAGCGTCCACACCACCGTCACGAGATCGCCCTCGGCCATCATCAGATCAACGGTCATTTTCAGGTCGGGAAGCGCGTGCTTCTCCCAGTGAACCGCAGCTTGGTCCTCTTGCAAACTGTGGTCCTTGTGCAATCCATGGTTTACGAAATCCGGGGCGTAGATCTCGTCCGCAACCTGGAACTTCCCCTGATTGAAAATCTCCTCAAAGACCCGCTCGGCGACTGCCTTGTTGATCTCCTGCTGAGTGGCCGCGACGGGGACGGGGTTCGCACGCGCGGAGGCGCTCGCCGCTAATAGCGGCGCGCAAGCCAGAAGCACGAAAGCCAATGCACGCTTCAGAGGCTTTCTCCTTGATGGAAACGGATCCAGGCCGCGGCAAGGCAGAAAGCCAGCAAATCGTTGCGGCAAACCGCGAGTCGCAATCATTCTTCGGCTCTAGAACGCAGCCACCGTCTGTCTCAGGCTATACGAACTTAGCGTCTTGATGTAGTTTCCGCGATCGAAAGGCGAAGTGTCCGGCACGGAACGCCGGCTCAGGCACCCGCGCGTCTCCCACAGAGAGTTGAACTCGCGCTTTTGCAGCCAGTAGCGCAAGTCTGCCAGCACTCTGCCAATATGCTCGATGCCGTGTATATGAAGCGCCGAAGCCATCATGGTGACACTGGCGCCGGCCATCACGCTCTTCATCACATCCTCGGCCGAGTGAACCCCACCGGTAATGGCAAGGTCGATGTTCATGTGCCCGAAGAGAATCGCAGCCCAATGCAGCCGGGGCAGCAACTCCGAGGGCGTTGAGAAGTGCAGCGTCGGCCGCACCTCCAGCGTCTCGATGTCGAAGTCCGGCTGATAAAACCGGTTGAACAGAACCACTGCGCTGGCGCCCACATCCTCAAGCCGCGCCACCAGGTGCGGCACGCTGGTGAAGGATTGCGACAGCTTCACCGCCACCGGAATTTTGACGGCTCCCACAACCGCGGCGACCAGGTCCAGCAGTTGTAGTTCCATTTCGGCCGCCGTCTGTGCCCGGCTGGTGGCCAGAGCATAGGTGTTCAATTCAATGGCGGAAGCGCCGGCCTGCTCCATATCCCTGGCATACCGGATCCACCCCCCCGTTGTTGCGCCGTTCAGGCTGCCCAGGATGGGAATGTCGACCGCCTCGCGGGCGCGCCGCAAGTGCTCAAGATAGACATCCTGCGTCATGCGGTAGTCGTCCAGATCGGGCAGGTAGGCAAGCGACTCGGCGAACGACTCGGTGCCCCGCGAGAGGTCTTCGTCCAGCGCCTTCGATTCAAGCTCCAACTGCTCCTCGAACAGCGACGTCAGCACCACCGCCGCGGCGCCGGAATCCTCCATGCGGCGAATATTGTCGATCGACTCCGAAAGCGGAGTGGACGACACCACGATGGGACCCTTCAGCTTAAGGCCCATATATTTCGTTGAAAAATCGATCATTTCGCGCTCCCGTCAACTGCGGCTGCCAGTTTCTCTTCCTTCTTCTCTTCCGGCGCAATGTGCGGAGTCTCCGACCGCCCGGCCATAGCCGCGCGCGCCGAATATACGCGCCACTGCCGCTCCACATCGTCCTGTGCCTCGGTCAGCAGCGTTGAGGCCAGCTCCGGATTACTGCGCGCCAGCATGGTGTATCGCGCTTCGCGATACGAGTATTCCTTCAAGCGAATCGACGGCGCTTTCGAGTCAAGCTGGAATGGATTCTTGCCTTCGTCGCGCAGCGCTGGGTTGTAGCGCATCAATGGCCAGTAACCCGACTGCACCGCAAGTTTCTGCTGCTCCAGCCCGTGCACCAGGTCGTAACCGTGCGCAATGCAACTGGAGTAGGCGATGATGATCGACGGACCATCGTGCGCTTCCGCCTCCTGGAACGCCTTCACCACGTGGGTGTCGTTGCCGCCCAGCGCAACCTGGGCCACATACACCGAGCCGTAGCTCACAGCTTCCATGGCCAGGTCCTTCCGGCTGTTACTCTTGCCGCTTGCCGCAAACTTGGCCACCGCGCCCCTCGGCGTGGCTTTTGACATCTGACCTCCGGTATTCGAGTAGACCTCGGTATCCAGCACCAGCACATTCACGTTCTTGCCGGAGCCGAGCACATGGTCCAATCCGCCAAAGCCAATGTCGAATGCCCATCCATCGCCGCCCAGTATCCAAACGCTTTTGCGCACCAGCGAATCGGCAATGGCCAGCAGGTTCTTTGCGTCGGAAGACTCGTTGCCGGCGAGCATACTGCGAAGTCGGAGTACCCGCTCCCGCTGCACGTTGATCTCCGCTTCGGTCTTCTGCGAAGCGTGAAGAATCTCCGCAACCAGATCAACGCCAATCTCCGAAGCCAGCCGCGTCACCAGCGTCTCCGCAAAGATTTTCTGCTGGTCCAACGCGGTTCTCATGCCAAATCCGAACTCCGCGTTGTCTTCGAAAAGCGAGTTGGCCCAGGTCGGTCCGCGGCCCTGCGCGTTGCTGGTATAAGGCGTGGTGGGCAGGTTGCCGCCGTAAATCGACGAGCACCCGGTGGCGTTGGCGATATACAGCCGGTCGCCGAACAACTGCGTCAGCAGCTTGATGTAAGCCGTTTCCCCGCAGCCCGCGCATGCGCCTGAGAATTCAAACAGCGGCTGCAACAGTTGAATATCCTTCACCTGCGTGTGCGACAGCTTGTCGCGGTTCACTTCCGGCAAACTCTGGAAGAACTCCCAGTTGTCGCGCTCGGCCTCGCGCAGCGGCGCCTGCGGCGCCATGTTGATGGCCTTGTGGCTGGCGTCGCTCTTGCTCTTCACCGGGCAGACTTCCACGCAAACCGCGCAGCCGGTGCAATCCTCGGGCGCCACCTGCAGCGTATAGTGGTCCTGCTCCATCATTTTCCATTTCGGCTTGGCCCACTGGAACGTCGCGGGCGCCTTCTCCGCAAGCTCCGGCGAGTAAACCTTGGCGCGAATCACCGCGTGCGGGCAAACCATCACGCACTTGCCGCACTGGATGCACAGGTCCTTGTCCCACACCGGAATAAACTGTGCGATGTTCCGCTTCTCCCACTGCGCCGTGCCTGTGGGGAAGGCCCCGCCGGCCGGAATCGCGCTCACCGGAAGCAGGTCGCCATGGCCGGCCGCAATCTGGCCCAGCACGCCGCGCACAAACTCCGGCGCACGGCCGTCGATGGAAGGAATCAGATCGAATTCAGAAGAAACAGCCGCGGGAAGCTCGACCTTTTCAAGATGCGCCAACGCGTGATCCACGGCGGCAAAGTTCTTCGCCACCACTGCTTCGCCGCGCTTGCCATAAGTCTTCTGAATCGACTTCTTGATCTGCGCAATCGCTTCCTCGCGCGGCAGCACGCCGCTGATGGCGAAGAAGCAGGTCTGCATGATGGTGTTGATGCGCGTGCCCATTCCTGCCTCGCGCGCCACCTTGTAACCATCGATCACATAGAACTCGATCTTCTTCCGCAGTAACTCCTGCTGCGTTGTCTTTGGCAGGTGGTCCCACACTTCCGCCGCCGAGTAGGGCGAGTTAAGCAGGAAGACCGCGCCTGGCATAGCCGCTTCCACGACATTCATCTTCTCCAGGAAGCTGAAGTTGTGGCAGGCCACAAAGCTGGCGCGCGTAATCAGGTAAGTCGAGCGAATCGGATTCGGCCCGAACCTCAGATGCGAGGTGGTCATCGATCCGGATTTCTTTGAGTCGTAGACAAAGTACCCCTGCGCGTAGTTAGGCGTCTCGCTGCCGATGATCTTGATGGAGTTCTTGTTGGCGCCAACGGTACCGTCGGAACCAAGACCGTAGAACAGCGCGCGCACCGTCTTCGGATCCTCAGTGGAAAACGCCGGATCGTAACTCAGACTGGTGAAGGAAACGTCGTCCTCAATTCCAATGGTGAAGTGATTCTTCGGTGCGGCCTTGGCAAGCTCGTCGTAAATTCCCTTGACCATGGCCGGCGTAAATTCCTTCGAAGAAAGCCCATACCGCCCGCCAATAACCGTCGGCTTGACGGCGAACGGAAGCGTTCCCGCATTCTCGGCCAGCACAGTAACAATGTCCTGATACAGCGGCTCGCCCATCGCGCCCGGCTCTTTGCAACGATCCAGAACCGCAATCGACTTTACCGTCGCGGGAAGTGCCGCCAAGAAGGCGCTTGCGTCGAATGGCCGGTACAAGCGAACCTTCAGCAGGCCCAGCTTTTCGCCCTGCTTGTTCAACAGGTCGACGGCCTCTTCGGCTGCCTCCGCACCGGAGCCCATAATCACCATCACGCGCTCCGCATCGGACGCGCCGTAATAATCGAACAGATGATAGGCGCGGCCGGTCTGCGCGGCAAAGCGATCCATCACCTTCTGCACAATGCCCGGAACCGCGGCGTGGAATGGATTGCAGGCCTCGCGAGCCTGGAAGAACACATCGGGATTCTGTGCTGTGCCGCGAATGATCGGCCGGTCCGGGCTCAGCGCCCGCTGCCGGTACTCGATGATGTACTTGTCGTCCGCCAGTGCGCGAATGGTCTCGTCGCTGATGGGCAGAATCTTGCCCACCTCGTGCGAAGTCCTGAAGCCGTCAAAGAAATGAATGAAAGGAATGCGGGATTCAAGCGTGGAAATCTGCGCCACCAGCGCCATGTCGGCAACTTCCTGCACCGAATTCGAGCACAGCATGGCCCAGCCCGTCGCGCGGCAGGCCATCACGTCGGAGTGGTCGCCAAAAATCGAAAGCGCGTGCGTGGCCAGCGTGCGGGCTGTCACGTGCATCGTGGCCGGGGTCAACTCACCGGCAATCTTGAACATGTTGGGAATCATCAGCAGCAGGCCCTGCGACGCCGTGAACGTGGTCCCGAACGCGCCCGCCTGCAACGCGCCGTGCAATGCCCCGGCCGCGCCGCCTTCGCTCTGCAGTTCTTCCACAATGGGCAATGCGCCCCAGATATTCTTCTTGCCCTCCGAGCGCCACTGATCGGCCCACTCGGCCATCGGCGACGAGGGGGTAATGGGATAAATTGCAACCACTTCAGAGAGACGATAGGCTACCGAGGCAGCCGCCTCGTTCCCATCCAGAATAACCATTTTGCTGCCTGCTGCCTGTTCACTCATTCGCTTTGCCTCACAGCGCGGCCAGGGAAATAAAACCGCTAGGTCGAGTCTCATCTTCGTGGGTTTGAGCCGCTGTGATGCGAGACACAGGGTGGATAGTGTTTATCATAATATGGTATGTATTACCGTATTTTGATTTAATACCGCTCGCATACGGAACTCGCCCACGCGGTGTCGCGGCAGCTGCAATCGAGAAGAATCTTGGCCTGACGCTGACCAAAGCCAGGCGCAGCATCGATCGAATCGTTGTGGACCTTCCGCAAGCATCGAACAAGCAGCAGCCACCGCGAAATCCCTGACAGCAGACTCCCTGCCAGATTCACTTTTCCCTTCCCCGGTGTCTAACCAAATAGAGGCCCCCATGAAACAGAAACTTCTCGGCATCCTCGCACTCATTCTGTCTCTTGCCTGCGCCCAGCCCGCCATAGCCGCCACGGCTACGATTGGCCAACCCGCGCCCGCCCTCACCTTTACCAATCTGCTGCAGGCCCCGGCAGGCGCAAAGGTAGACTGGCCATCCCTGCGCGGCAAAGTGGTGGTCCTCGAGTTCTGGGCCACCTGGTGCGGCGGCTGCATCG
>Ga0302320_10009066_pt1 | contig 21457 bp, 19 predicted proteins | sample Bog_T0_3_FD_202130 | JGI IMG/M metagenome (GOLD analysis project Ga0302320, IMG submission 202130) | Peat permafrost microbial communities from Stordalen Mire near Abisko, Sweden - Bog_T0_3 | ecosystem: Environmental > Terrestrial > Soil > Wetlands > Peat | place: Sweden: Abisko, Stordalen Mire...
CCGGACACTAGTACTATGACCGTATAATACGGTGTGTAATAAATGTTTCGTTTCGATGCGGGGTGGGGTATGCTGAGTCATGTCTCGCCCCGCTCGCCATTTGGAAGTTTCCTCTGCCGACAAGAGAACGCTGGACCAGTTGCTGGGCAGCGGCGTACAGCAGGTTCGGGTGCTTTTACGAGCGCTTGCAATTCGCCAACTGGGCGATGGCTACACCGCCACCGAAGCCGCCGCGATGGTTCGCCTTACGCCCAAGGCAGTGCGTGCTTTGGCCGCGCGGTATCGCCAAGGCGGACTGGAGCGGGCGTTGTACGACAAGCATCGTCCGGGCAAGAAGCAGTTGTTGGATACGCCTACCCGGCAGCGTCTCATTGCCATGGTATGCGGCCAACCTCCGGTGGGCCGGGCGCGGTGGAGTGTACGGCTCGTCGTTACAGAGGCGCTCAGGCGCAAGATTGTGCCTCGCCTGGGGCGGGAAACCTTGCGCCTGTTGCTGGAAAGCCACGACCTCAAACCGTGGCGGGAAAAAAATGTGGTGTGTGGCTGAAATCGATGCCGAATACATCGCCCGCATGGAAGACGTGCTGGCCCTGTACGAGAAACCCTACAATCCCCACGAACCCGTAGTTTGTCTGGATGAAAAGCCAGTCGTTCTCCATGCCGAGGTGCGCCACCCGCAACCTGCACGTCCCGGCAGCATTGCCAAACGCGACGGCGAATACAAGCGTCGCGGCACAGCCAATGTCTTCTGCGCGGTCGAAGCAAAGGCTGGACGCCACTTCACCCGCCCTACCGCCAATCGCTCGGGAGCCGAGTTCGCGAAAACCATCGAACAACTGGCGCGGCGCTATCCCCACGCACGCACCATCCACTTGGTCTTCGACAATCTCAATACCCACTGCCGCAAATCGTTGGAGAAATACTTTGGTCTACAGAAAGCAGTCGCGCTCTGGAGTCGCTTTGCCATCCACCGAACTCCCAAGCACGGGAGCTGGCTCAATCAAGCCGAGGTGGAAATCAGTCTGTTCTCCCGCCAATGCCTTGGTAGACGCAGAATCCAAAACCTGACCACCCTCCGTGCCGAAGCGAAAGCATGGAACCAACGCATCAACCGAGACCGCGTCATCATCCGGTGGAACTTCTCCCGCACAGACGCACAAGCGGTTTTCCACTACCAATCGAACCTTTTTCCCCGGTCACGGCACTAGAGTACGCCTTCAATCTGTCCATAGATCTGTTCGTCGGTGAAGTGCCGGACCTTGATGGCACCGGCGGGACATGCGGCGGCGCAGCAGCCACAGGCTTTGCAGACGGCGCTGATGATGTGGCTTTTGTGCTTGTCTGCGAGGTATTCGACGGCGCCGTAGGGACACATGGAGAAGCAGGTGCGGCAGCCGCTGCAGAGCTTGTCCTGAACCTCGGAGTAAACGGCATCGATGGCGATCCTGCCCTGGGCAACCTTGGCGAGAATGCGGGCGACGGCGGCGCGTCCCTGCATGACCGACTCCGGGATGTCGCGGGGGAACTGACAGGCGCCCGCGATGTAAACGCCATCGGTCGTAGTCGCCACGGGATCGAGCTTGGGATGACTCTCGATGAACCAGCCATCCTTGTCGGAGCTGATGTTGACGAGGCGGGCGAGGCGGGCGGCGTCTTCGCGCGGCTCCATGCTGACCATGAGCACAACGAGGTCGGCGGGCATCTCCATCTCTTCGCCGGAGAGCTGCTCCTTGAGAGTGATCAGCAGGTTGCAGCCGTCGCCCGGTGCCGCCTCGCGAATCACCGGCAGCTCATCCTTGTCGAACATCATGAACGACGTGCGAGCCTCGGAAGCTTTGCGGTAGAAGTCCTCGCAGCCTTTGCCAAAGGATTCCATGTCGGAGTAGAGGTTTGCGACGTGGGCCGCAGGCAGCGCGGACTTCACCTCGAAGGCATACTTCAGTCCGGCGGTGCAGCAGACACGCGAGCAGTAGGGATGAAACTCCTTGCTGCGCGAGCCGACGCAGTGAATGATGGAGACGTAGCGAGGCTGCTTGCCGGCGCGCGTCTGCAGCGTTCCGTTGCGCAACATGGCCTCAAGCTCAAACGAGGTAATGACATCGGGCAGGCGCCCGTAGCCGTACTGCGCGATGCGCGAGGCGTCGAACTCCTTGTACCCGGTGCACACCAGCACGGAGCCTGCGTCCAACTCGAGCGACTCGCCATCTTCGGTTCGCAGGCGCGGCTTGAAGTTGCCGTTGAATCCCGTCAGCGCCGTGAGTTCCGCATTCATGAAGACACGGATATTGGGATGACTCCAAACGCGCGAGATCCAGGAGTGGAGGATATCCTGCGCGGAGTCGAGATAGGGCGCGGTCAGGTCGAGGCGAGCTACGTTGCCGCCGAGGTGGTCCTGCTTCTCGACCAGGAAGACCTGCTGTCCGGCATCGGCAAGCTCAAGCGCCGCGGTCAGGCCAGTGACGCCTCCGCCGATGACAAGGGTCGAGGGACACATGGGAGCCGACCGGCTCTCCAGCGGTTCGTTGAACTTGACGCGCTGCACGGCGGCATGGACGAGTGCCTTCGCTTTTTCCGTGGCGGCGGCCGCGTCGTCATGAATCCAACTGCACTGCTCGCGGATGTTCGCCATCTCGAGCAGGTAAGGATTGAGTCCGGCGCGCTTGATGGCGCCGCGGAAGGTAGGCTCGTGCATGCGCGGGCTGCAGGATGCGACGACAACGCGCGTCAGGCCGTTGTCCTGGATGTCTTTGAGGATCATCTCCTGGCCGGGATTGGAGCACATGTACTTGTACGAGCGGGCGATGGCCACGCCGGGAATCTGCATCGCCGAGCCGGCGACCGCGTCCACGTCAACCACCTTGCTGATGTTGGTCCCGCAGTTGCAAACGTAAACCCCAATCCGCTCTTCCGCCACGATAGCCTCCCTTTCCTTATGCGACCGGATTCAGCTTTGCCAGCCTGCCCGAAGGCCTGATGCCCTGGGCCTGGGCGGCCTGCTGAAGCTGCGCAAAGTAAATGGCCAGAGGCCGGTATGCCAGGTGCGACCACTTGCTGAAGGGAACCTCCAGCGCAAGCATGGGAACCACGCCCATCAGGTGCACGATGTAGGTGATGTTGGCAGCCATCGGAAGACCGGCGCGATGCAGCACGTGCTGAATGATTCCCGTGATCGAGACAAACAACAACAGGCCAAGAAACATCCAGTCGGACTCATGCGAGTGGCGATGATAGGCGGCGTCTTTTTTCAGGCGGCCGCGGATAGCGAAAATGCTGGTTGCCACCAGTCCGATGGCAGACAGATACCCGAAGCTGTGGGCGTACCAGTTCACCTTCGGGCCAGACTGCATTTCCTTCAGGAAGACCATGATCAGGGTGAGCATGGTGAGATAGCTGAACATCAGGATGAGGTGATTCGTCCAGGGCGTTTTGTCCTCGCAGTGACGAAAACGTTTCTGGGTGAAGAAGTGCAGCGGCAGCAGCAGCAGATGGCGCACGTAGAGCGAGAAGGGCACCGGAACCGCGTGCTCGCCATGCATGGTGAACTGCCACATGCGCAGGCAGTTGATGGAAAGCAGCAGACCCAGCAGTGCGCCCATCGTCCAGTCAAAGACGTGGATGGCGTGCGGGGGCAGGAAAGCGCCCGGGCCATCGTAGACCGCAAGGTTACCGCCTCCGCCCAGCAATCCGAAGCTGAGGAAGCCGGCGCCGGTCAGCAGCGCCACCACGATAATCGCGGCCAGTTCGGAACCCCACGAGCGATAGAGCAGGCGCGAGATTCCCGTGAAGTCATACTGCGAGGTCAGCCAGCGGCGCACGCCCATCATGGTCTCACCCGGCTCGGCGCCGCGCGGGCACTGCTCCGAGCACTTGCCGCAGTAGTAGCAGAGCCAGGGATCGAGCGCCGAGCGCAGCGGCTTCTCCAGTCCCATCTGGAGATAGCGCATCGACTTGCGGGGAAAGACGTAGGGGTCCTCGGAGTGCGAGCAAGCCGCACTGCAGTTGCCGCACTGATAGCACTTGATGGCGTCCTTCGCCCCGAAGTGCTGCAGCTCGTCGATCAGATCCGGATTTGCACGAACGGCCATATCGTTTCTGCTTTCCTATCCTGTCAGGAGCGTGCGGGTACGCCCGCATTCTCTGGAGTCGTCTGCCGTGCGGAAACGTCCGCCTTATGCCGGACAATCGAACGCAGTGCATGCGCTGCCGCGGCCGAGGCCTGCGCCACCGTGTCTGGAATGTCTTTGGGGCCCTGGCAGACGCCTGCCACGTAAATTCCTTCACGCTCGGTCGAGTTCGGCTCAGCGTTGTAGTTCAGCTCGCGGAACCATCCATCGTCGTCGCGCGCAATGCCGAGTTGGCGGGCGAGTTCGCCGGCGCCGTGCGAGGGCTGCAATCCCACGGAGAGAATCACCATATCGACCGGCACGGTAATCAGGTGCTCGGCGATCGTGTCTTCGCCATGAATGTAGAGCTGTCCGTCGCGATCGACTACGCTGGCAGTGCGTCCCCGCACCAGCGAGACACCTTCTTCGCGGATGCGCTCGTGGAACTCTTCGTATCCTTTACCGAAGGCGCGCATGTCGATGTAGTACTCGTAGCACTTGGCTTCCGGCAGCTTCTCGCGGACCAGGTGCGCAAATTTCAGCGAGTACATGCAGCAGACGCGCGAGCAGTAGGCGTTGTAATTGCGGTCGCGCGAGCCGACGCAGTGCACGATCGCCACAGCCTTGGGCTTGGGACCGTCCGGCTCAAAGACCCACTCCTCGGCCTTGGTTTTCTTGTTGAGCTTCTTCACCTTCATCGTGATCTTGCCGCCGGTCGGGCCAGAGGCATTGGTGAGGCGCTCGAACTCAAGCGAGGTCAGGACATTGGGATAGGTCCCGTATCCGTAGCGCTCCACGCGATGGGCATCGAGCGTGTCATAGCCGGTGGCGACGATGATGTTGCCAACCTCCAGATCGACGAACTCGTCCTTCGCGTCAAGATGAACCGCGCCCTTCGAGCACTTCTTCGCGCAGGCGCCGCACTTCTTGCCCTCGCTGAGCACCCAGGTGCAATACTCCGGATCGATCATGTACGTGTTCGGCACTGCCTGCGGGAAAGGAATGAATATCCCCTTGCGGCTGGCAATCCCCATGTCGAACTCGCTCGCCGTCGTCACCGGACAGAAGCGGGCGCAGTCGCCGCAGGCCACGCAAGCCGTGGCGTCCACGCGAGTGGCGTGCTTGAGAACCTTTACCTTGAACTGGCCGAAGCTGCCGGAGACCTCCTGCACCTCGGAGAGCACGAGAAGTTCGATATTCGGATTCTGGCCGACGGCGACCATCTTCGGCGTAAGAATGCAGGCGGCGCAGTCCAGCGTGGGAAAGGTCTTGTCGAACATCGCCATGCGCCCGCCGATGGTTCCGGAGCGCTCGACGAGGTAAACCTTGTTGCCGGACTCAGCGATTTCCAGCGCTGCCTGGATGCCGGCGATACCTCCGCCGATCACCATGGTCGCGGCGTTAAAGGAACGATTGCTCGCCGCCTTTGCCTCCGGTGCATATGGCACGCCACGGACGGCGTAAGCAACAATCGCCTGGGCGCAGGCATTGCTCATGGGGCCGCTGCGCTCGGCAAACGAGGCGAGGCGTACCGCAGAGCCGTCCATGCCTGCAAGAGCCATCGCGTGCGCGAAGGCCGGCTTGTAGAAGCCGGGATGCTCACCCGCAACCACGATGGCGTTGAGTCCCGCCTTGCGAATTTCAGCGGCCAGCTTCTCGATGTTGGCAATCGGCGTGGCGGCAATCGTGCGCGCCACCGCGACGCCCGGCAACTGGGCGGCGTACTGCGCAAGCGCAGTCACGTCCACCCCAGCCCGAGGCTCCTCATCGGCCTGCACCAGGAAGACGCCAATGCGCGGGGCTGCTGCAACGACGGGTTCGTTCACCGCACTCTCCCGATTCTGATTCCTCGGCTCTGGCATTTAGAACTCCTGCGGCAGCGCCCGCATCTGCGCCGCGGTGAAGACGGGGCCGTCCTTGCAGACGTAGGTGGGACCGATGTTGCAGCGTCCACACTTGCCGAGCCCGCACTTCATGCGGTTCTCAAGCGTGGTGTAGATGTGGTCGCCGGGGAAGCCAAGCTTCTCCAGAACAGGCAGCGTGAACTTGATCATGATTGGCGGTCCGCAGATCAGGGCAAAGGTGTCCACCGCGGTGGCAACCGTCTGCTCAACCGCCGTGGGAATGCGCGCCACCAGACCCTTCCAGTCCGGCGTCTCACCGCCGGGATCGACCGCCAGGCAGAGCTTCACGTCGCCGCGCTGCGCCCACTCTTCGAGCTCGCGCTTGTACACCAGGTCGCCGACCGAGCGCGCCCCGTAGATGATCGTTACGTCCCGGAACTCGTCGCGCAGATCGAGCACATTCCAGATCACCGAGCGCACCGGCGCAAGACCGATGCCGCCCGCGATGAAGACGATCGAATGGCCTTTCATCTGTTCGAGCGGGAAGTGATTGCCGTAGGGGCCGCGGAAGCCGACCGTGTCGCCCACGCTGAGCCGTCGCAGCGCCTGCGTCACCTTGCCGGTGGCTTTGAAGCTGCACTCGATATACCCGGTGCGGGTCGGCGGAGACGCAATACAGAAGGTGCTCTCGCCTTCGCCAAAGACCGAGTACTCGCCAAATTGCCCAGCCGAGAACTGGAAGCTCTGCCCAATGCCCGGATCCTCGAACTCGAGCTTCAACGTGCGAGTATCCACCGTCTCGTCCATGATCTCGCGGATGCGCATCAGATGCGGCTGATAGATATTCATTGACCACCTGCCTCAGGCTTTGCTTGCGCCATTGCGACAAGTTCGCCAACGATCGTGGGAAGGTCCATGCCGCCCGGGCAGTTGCGCGAGCAGCGGCCGCAGCCGGAGCACAGAATCTCTCCAAAGCGGCTGGGATAAATCGAGAACTTGTGCTGAATGCGTTGCCGGAAGCGCTCGCTCTGGCTCTGCCGCGGATTGTGTCCCGAGGCATGAAGCGTGAACAGCGCCGTCTGGCAGGAGTCCCAGTTTCTGCGGCGTACTCCTTCATCGGCGCTCTCGTGCTCGTCCACGATGTCAAAGCAATGGCAGGTGGGGCAGAGCGCGGCGCAACCGCCGCAACCGTGGCAGCGCAGCGCAATCGTCTTCCACACCGGATTGTCGAAGTTGCTCGCAAGCCATCCCGCGAACTCTGCCGGAATGGCAGCAAGATTCTGCTCCACCTTCTGGCGCGCCTCGCGCTGCGCCGCTTCGGCCGCCGCCAACGTGGCCTCGGAAGCTTCACTTCCATGGGCCTGCAGCAGCGCTTCGCCCTTGGGCGTGACAAGGTGCGCCAGGTAGCCGCCTGTCACCGGCGCCAACAACACGTCCGATCCCGTCGAAGACTCCGGCCCCAGTCCGACGGCGGTGCAGAAGCAGGTGGCATCCATCAGCGAACACAGAAAGCTGACAATGGTTGTCGCCTCGCGCCGTCCGAACCACAGTTCATCCCGGTAATCCCAGTTCATCACCTTGTCCACCGCGGCAACGCCGGCAGCATCGCAGGGCAGCGCGCCGAGGATGACCTGCGGTGGCGCAACGGTGGCCACTTCGCGAATCTCAACCCCGGTCTTTGTCTGCCGGTAGTGCAGCAGGACCTCGGTGGGCGGCAGGAAGAACTCCTTCAGCGACCGGCGCGGAATGCGAACTCCCAGCGCCGCATCCTCCAGACTCTGAATCGGCTGGTACTCAACCTGTTCGGGATCGTCCTTGGCACGAACCGGAGCGATCACGCGGGTCTTCGCCGCGAGCAACTCCGCGACCAGCGACGCCAATTCTTGATGGGAAAGAAATCTCTGCGTCACCGGATGAACTCCTCTTCGTCGTCGGCACGGTATACGCCAAAGGGCGCAGGAACCGACGGATCGTCGCTGGCCACATAATCGAAGCGCCGCTCCACGGCGTCCGCAACGTAGCGGGCGAGCAACCCCAGCGGGATATGCTCCGGACAGGCGCGCTCGCACTCCAGGCAATCGACGCAGCGCCCGGCCTGGTGCAGCACACGCATGGTTTGCCACGCGCGGTTGGCTTGCAAGGTGGCCGAGGAATCAATCCACTGCGGCTGGCTCTTCTCGGCCGTGCACTTCAAGCAGAAGCACATCGGACAGGCTTCGCGGCAGGCGTGGCAGCGGATACACCGCGACAGTTGCTCGTCCCAGAAGTTCCAGCGCTCGGCCGGACTCATCCGCTCCAGCGCCGCGATCTGCTCTGCGCGCTGCGGGTTCACCGGAGGCTCTGCCGGAAGTTCGCCAACCATGTAATCGTGCAGGCTGGGCTCGCGAACCGCGCAGCCGCCGCAGCGTGCCGAGACCGTCTCGCTGGTCAGCACTGTGTCTGTTTCGGGATTCTGCAGCACTCCCCCGCAGCGCACCGCGATCACCACAACGCCGTCGCGGTCGATCTGCTTCTCGCGAATCAGTCCCGCCACGGCCCGCGCATCGCATCCCTTGACCACCACCGCCGCTTTGCCCAGTTGCGCAACCTGCGTGCGGCGGGGGTTCAGATAGGCCGCCAGGTTCTGTACACAGCGGATATCGAAGATCAGCTTCTCCGCCTGCGCGGCATCCGTGATGAAAGCGGGACGCACACCACGCGGTCCCTCTTCATATCCGATGACCACCTTCACGGTGCCTTCGCTGAGCAACTTGTGGGCTAGTTCCTGCAATGGCTTCATTCCGCGCCGCCCTTTGCCCCGGGGAGCATTCCACACGGACCAAGGAGTTGCACCCGCGCCGTCGTCTCATTGACAACCTGCTGCCACTTATTTCCCTCGGAGGCGGAGACCCATGCAAACGTCACACGGTCTTCTTCCACGCCCATGAACTGAAGGAGGTCATGCAGGATGGCAAAGCGGCGGCGGGCATGGTAGTTGCCCGTGCTGAAATGGCAATCGCCCGTATGGCAGCCGCTGACGATGACGCCGTCGGCGCCGCGCTCGAAGGCTTTGATAATGAAAAGGGGATTGACTCGGCTGCTGCAGGGGAGCTTGATCACGCGCACGTTCGGGTCCATCTTCAGACGGCTCGTACCGGCAAGATCGGCACCCGTATAAGTGCACCAGTTACATACAAAAGCTACTACCCTAGGGGACCAGGTGTGGTCGGCCCTATGCCCACCGTCATCGGACATTGCAAGCCTCGGACGTCTATTATGATTGGGATCTCTCTTCCCAAATTAGTATCGAGCGGGTGCTAAGAATGACTCCTCCCGCTTTGGCGCCAAGTATGATTGATTCAACTACCTATGAAAGATTCCACAGCCATAATTCTGTAATCGCAAACGCTTATGATCGAACGCAAAACATTATGATTGAAAATCTGCATTGTGGCAGGCGGTACGTATGCCACGGCAATTCCTCTGTCTTCTCAAATAGAGTCAGCACTACGCAGGCCAATAGTTTATCACGGAAAAAAGGATTGTCGACCATGAAAGCTCAGCGGGATTGCAGCAGTCCCGCCTTGTGACTCGGGCGGTCAGCGCTACAATGAGTTGTGCGAAAAGTCTCTGTTGTTATCCTTGCCCTCATTATCTTGTTGCCGATTGCGTTCGTAGTGGAACGATCCGCGACGCCCGTCGTGGACTTACCGACTCCAGTCACCGTTCTCGGCCAAGCCACCCCCATCACCATCCATGTACGCGACCCTCGTGGGATTCGCAGCTTTTCGGCGTACGTCGAGCAGAACGGCGCGCGGTATCGCGTCTGGGAACTCGCACAGCCTTCGCAATTGCCGGACGCCACATGGAATTTTGTGGCCGGCACCAGTACCACGCCGCAGCTTCGCGACGGTAAGGCGAAGCTGATTCTCGAAGCAACCTCGAACGACTTGCTCCGCAAGACGGCACGCTTGGAGAGTGAGGTGACCGTGGTCACGCGGCCGCCAACTGTCAGTGTCGATTCAGACCAGCACTACCTGTACCTGGGGATGGCTGACCTTGCCACGTTCAATGTCTCCGGCACCTGGACAGAAGCCGGCGTGCGTGTGGGCGATCAGACATTTCGGGCGTGGCCGATGCCCGGCGGCAAGCCCGGTTTCTTTACGCTCTTCGCCTTTGCCTGGAATATGCCGCCCGGCACAACCCCGATGGTCTATGCCTCAAACGGTGCGGGCAACGACGTGACAAGCCCAATCGATGTAAGGTTCCCGAAGAAAGAGCAACCGATCTATACCACACACGATTTGCAGGTAAGCGACCACTTCCTGCAGAAGGTGGATGGAGAGCTTGACCCGAACGGCTCAGGCGATCCCGTCGCGCGCTTTGTGAAGATCAATACCGAAATGCGCCGCGCCAACAACAAGGTGCTTTCCGATCTGCGCTTCAAGACGGCAGACAAGTTCTTGTGGTCGCAGCCGTTCGCGCGGCAGTCTCATTCCCAGGCGGAAGCGACCTTTGCCGATGTGCGGAATTACATCTACGCGGGAAAGAAGATCGATCAGCAGGTGCACCTTGGATACGATCTCGCAGTAACGCAGCATATCGGGGTGGAAGCATCCAACGATGGCCGCGTCGTCTATGCGGCTCCGCTGGGCATCTACGGCAATTGCATCGTGGTTGACCATGGCTACGGGTTGCAGACCATCTACGGCCACCTCAGCCAGATTAATGTGCATGAAGGCGACATGGTGAAACGGGGCCAGGCCATGGGTACGAGCGGCCAGACCGGGATGGCCGGAGGCGACCATATCCACTTTGCCATGCAACTTGACGGCGTCCAGATTGACCCGAAGGAGTGGTGGGACAGCCACTGGATTAAGGACCACATCGCGCGGCGCGTCGAGCTGCCTGGGTTCAACAACTGACGAAAAGCCGCCTGGGTGTCTGGTGTACGAATCCAGTGGGCCGCTTCTCCGTTGTATGAAAACCGGAGATGTCATCCCACGGACGGAAAGGGGCCCACGGCATGAGCGGTCCTCTCGCTGGTTTGAAGGTTGTTGAAATGGCCGGCATCGGCCCTGCTCCGTTCTGTGCCATGATGCTGGCCGACATGGGCGCGGAGGTGATCCGGATTGACCGGCCAACGGGCGGTCAATTTATGGGAGCGGCTCTGGCGCCTCGCTTCGATGTGATGGCCCGCGGCCGGCGCTCGGTGGCAATCAATCTGAAGATGCCAGGCGCAACTCAGGCCGTTCTCGAACTGGCGGCCAAAGCCGATGTACTTCTGGAAGGATTTCGGCCAGGCGTAATGGAGCGCATGGGCCTGGGGCCTGACGAATGTCTCGCACGTAACCCTAAGCTCGTCTATGGCCGGATGACCGGATGGGGTCAGGACGGGCCGTTGGCGCAAACGGCCGGCCATGATCTTAACTACATCGCGCTCAACGGCACTCTGAACGCGATTGGGCGGCCAGGGCAGCCGCCGATACCACCGATTAATCTGGTAGGCGATTTCGGCGGAGGAGGCATGTTGCTCGCGTTCGGCATAATGTGCGCGCTGCGTGAGGCTGGTCATTCCGGCCGCGGCCAAGTGGTGGATGCGGCCATGGTCGAAGGCTCGGCCCTGTTGACTTCGATGATCTGGGGTCTCAAAGCTGCGGGCCTATGGAATGACGAGCGTGGAACAAATCTTCTCGACGGCGGAGCCCACTTCTATAACAGCTACGAATGTGCCGACGGAAAATACGTTGCGATTGCGTCGATAGAACCTCAGTTTTACCAAGTGTTGCGCCAAAGGGTGGGACTCGACGATCCGGTCTTCGATGCGCAGATGGATGCCACGCGCTGGCCGGAACTCAAGGAGCGGCTCGCGCAGATATTCAGGTCGCGAACGCGAGACGAGTGGTGCGCGTTGATGGAGGGCAGCGAGGCTTGCGTTGCGCCGGTACTCGACTGGAACGAAGCGCCGAAGCATCCCCATAACCGTGCGCGTGGTGTGTTCCTCGACATCGATGGAGTTACGCAACCTGCACCGGCGCCGCGTTTCAGTGGCACGCCCCCGGATCGCCCGCAGCCGCCCGCAGCCGTCGGCGCCGATACCGAGTCGGTGCTGTGCGATTGGGGATTCGATCCAAGTGCGATCGAGGAGCTTCGCAAGTCGGGAGCCATCGCTGCGCAGCACAGCGACCCGGATGCATGACATTGTGTGATCTTGCACCCACGCTCGAACGCAGGTTCTGTTCCTTAACGAATCCTTACTTGCCTCCGCCCAGCTTTTGCAACTCGTCGTCCATCCCCACATACTCCCAGCGTTGCAATGCGAGAGGTACGTTTCCGTTCAGCCACACATAATCATGAAACTCCCGCACGCTGAATTTCTCGCCCTGCTTCAGTCGCGCATCCTGCATCATTTGTATGATCTGCAATTTTCCGGTCTGGTATGAGATTTTCTGCCCGGGCAACTCGCCCATTTCCACTGCATCCTCCCACGCACTTTCAGCATTCATCGGTACATTGCGCCGCAGAAAATCTGCCGCCTGCTCCACCGTAAACGATCCCAGCGCGGCCTTAACGTCCGCAATCACACGCAGGGACCGCAATCGCATCTGGTTGTAAACGATCTCCCGCGTGTGCGGGCTGTCATCATACAATCCCGATTCCAGCATCATTTCTTCCGCGTAGAATCCAATACCCTCGTTCGCGCCCGAGTCGTAGTAATGCCGGCGTATCGCATCCGGATTCTTCCACGACGCGCAGAGCTGCCCGTAGTGTCCAACCGTGCCCTCGTGCACGATCTGTATCCGCGGGTCTTTCGCATCCGCAATCCAGAAATAGCCGGCGTTCGGCGAAGGCGCAACCACGTACCGTATCGCATTTTGATCGAGTCGCGATGGCGAGGTGAAGTCATCTGTCTCCACGTAATCGGCAAGCGGGGCCAGGTACGGCGGGAGTGGTTGAAGAGTGAAGTGCTGCAGCCACGCTGGCAAGGTCAGAATTTCCCTGCGCTTCAGGAATTCACGCACATCCCTCTCGGCCAACTGGTTGCGTGCGACGAATTCCTCCAGCGTCGCGGCCATCACCAGCGGCGGCACTGAGCGGTTCCGGTTCGCCTCAATCGCTTCAAACGCCACCGCGCGGCGAAATTCCTGCTCTGCCCGCGCCACCAGCTCTTCCGGCGTGTAAGGCACCAGGGCCACGTTTTGCAGGAACCACAAATAGCTCTCGCGGCCAATCGCCGACTGCGCAGGCAAAGTCGGGAATGCCCTTTGCAGCCATGCCCTGTACTTCTCTAACGACGTTGCCGCCCGTGCCGCTGCGGCCTCCCACTCGGCAGGGACAATCGTCGTCTCGCGCGGTAGCGTCCTCGCTACCTGTTCGAGTTGCGGTCGAATGTTGGCCAGCGAATCAATCGCAATTCTCGCAAACGGCGCTGGTGGCAACACGAGGTTCTGTTGCGCCTGCTCAAGGATTGCGGGGACACTCTCCAGTCGAGCCAGTATCTCCCGGCTCCGCCTCTCGTCATAGGGTCCGGGTACGGTCAAAGCCTCCGCCACGGGCGTCATCGTTTGTTCAATATAGAAGTTGGGATCACGCTGCCATCGTTTCAGAATGTCCAGCTCCCAGTGCACGCGCGCCAACGCGGAGCCGATCAGCCGATGGTCCACCTGCTTCACGACCGGAGCGTTCAGATCGTCCTGTCTCCTCCAACGCTCGTCGAAGGCAGCCAACTCCTTCCGCTGTTTTTCCACGCCCGCAGCGGACCAATCGCGCACCACGCCCAGCGGACGCTCCATGCGCGGCACGTCGTCGCCCGTGTATGGCCCGCACCGGGCTCGCCATTCCCAGAAGTCGGATGCGAGTTTCTCGTCCGAATCCGCCGCGCGTTGCGCGTAGGTCGCCGCAACCAGGACCACGCAGACGGACACCAATGCCAGCAATCGTCTCGACATATCTCTCTCCGCCCCAGGTTGCAGCATTTTACGCTTCAGTTGATCGGCAAGACCAGAGCACACGCCGAGCTTCCTCCCGCAACCAACCCGGAGTAATCGACTCATCTTCGGCTTAGCGGGAAGCAGATTCTGCCGCGGTCGACATGTCTCCCGGACCAGCAGCAAATTCGCCAAAGTCCGCAAACGACGCATCTCTGAAAGACGCCGGGGTCGCTTGGCTGTATCATGCAAGCTCACCCTGGAAGTTTGAGGAGGCGGACACCGAAGTTGACGATCACCTTTCGGAACGAAGTCCCTGCCGCTCCCCGCGCGATTGAATCCCAGCGTGCACCGTACTCACGCACTCGATCGCGAAAACTTGCGCTATGGCCACTCATCGTGGCCACGTTCTTCATGGTGTCGGGCGGCGCGTATGGTACCGAAGACATTATTGGCGGCGCCGGATTTGCGCGCGGGATATTCGTTCTCGCGCTGACGCCGATTCTGTGGAGCCTGCCGACGGCGCTGATGATTGGCGAGTTGGCCAGCGCGCTGCCCGCCGAGGGAGGCTACTACGCCTGGGTGCGCCGCGCCATGGGCGACTTCTGGGGATTCCAGGAGGCTTGGCTCTCCCTGGTCGCCAGCATCTTCGACATGGCCATCTACCCGACGCTGTTTGTGGTCTATCTCACGCGGTTGTTTCCGTGGTTCGGTGGCGGACACCGGGGCGTTGTGGTTGGCGTCGCCATGGTCGCGGTCTGCGCCGCACTGAACATCGCGGGGATTCGCGTGGTGGCCGAAACATCGTTGTGGTTATTCGTGCTGCTTACAACGCCGTTCGCGATGATCGTCGTGCTGGCGTTGACGAAGCACGGAGCATTTGCGGCATCCGCGGCAGCGGCTCCGAGGGTGCACGTCGGCATCGTTGGCGGGATTCTGGTTTCGATGTGGAACTACATGGGATGGGACAATGCCAGTACAGTGGCAGGCGAAGTGGAGGAGCCGCAACGCAACTATCCGCGCGCGATGTTTGCGGCCGTGGCAATCGTGGCGATCAGCTACATTGTTCCGTTCGCAGCCGTGTGGACGACTGGCATTCCTTCCGCGTCGTTCGAGACCGGATCGTGGGCAAACATCGCTGAGAGCCTCGGTGGTCACTGGCTGAGTGTCGCGGTCGTGGCTGGAGGAATGATGTCCGCCTTCGGCATGTTTAACGCGCTTGTACTGAGCTATTCGCGGCTACCCCTCGCCATGGCGCAGGACGGCTTGCTGCCTCGCGTGTTCGCACGCACGACGCGGCGCAGCGGTGCACCCTGGATCTCGATCATCGCTCTGGCCGCGGCCTGGGCGACTTGTCTCGGTATCGGATTCGAGAAGCTGGTCACCTTGGACATCCTGCTCTACGGTGGCGCACTGATCCTGGAGTTCGTCGCCCTGGCCGTGCTGCGCATCACGGCACCGGACCTGCCGCGTCCGTATCGTGTGCCCGGAGGCGTTGCCGGAACGGTCGCGCTCGCGATACCGGTGGCTCTGTTGCTTGGCTTCTCCGTGGTGCAGAGCCGGGGCGAAACCGCCTTCGGCATGAACGCGCTGGTGTTCGGAGCGCTGCTCGTGATCGCCGGATTCGCGGCGTATCTTGGCAGAGTTGCGTTGCGAGGAACGCGATGGTTTGCGCAGAGTCCCGGGAAAGAGGAATGAGAGGCCACCAGCTCGGGCGTGAAAATGCCTCCCAGGCGAGCGCGAACGACCTGGGCTGGCAGACCAACCATGTACTCCCCGGTTAATCGTTTGGAGTGCGGAATGTACTATTTCGTGAATCCTTTTGTAAGGTTCCGAACCATTGCCCGAATGGTAATATCCGCTTCGGAAACGATTGACCGGGAAGGCAATTGCCGGCCGACGCTTTGACCGTCTGGCAGGCGGACGAAACGCTATACTCATTTGAAGACAGGACGGCAAAGATGGCGCTTCCGGAAATTTCAACCGCCGCAGATACCCGTCAGCGCATCTTTGCCATTGTCGGAGCCTCGTCCGGCAATCTGGTGGAGTGGTTTGATTTTTACGTTTACGCTTTTTCCGCAATCTATTTTGCTTCGGCATTTTTTCCAAGCGGCAATCAGACCATTCAATTATTGAAAACGGCCGGCGTATTCGCGGCAGGATTTCTGATGCGGCCGATAGGTGGGTGGGTCTTCGGCCGCCTCGCCGATAAGCGCGGCCGCAAGACCGCCATGATGACGTCGGTGCTGATGATGTGCGCGGGTTCCTTGCTGATTGCCTTCCTGCCAACTTACGCTACGATCGGCGCGGCGGCGCCGGCATTATTGCTGGTCGCGCGTTTGTTGCAAGGCTTGTCGGTGGGCGGTGAATACGGTACCAGCGCGACGTACATGAGTGAGGTCGCACTCAAGGGGCGACGCGGTTTTTTTGCTTCGTTCCAGTATGTGACGCTGATCGGCGGTCAGTTGCTGGCGGTGCTGGTGCTGGTGATACTGCAACAGTTGTTGACCACGGCACAGCTGAAAGAATGGGGCTGGCGAATTCCATTCGTGCTGGGAGCCTGTGCCGCCGTCGTGGCGCGGTACTTGCGGCGATCCCTGAATGAGACATCCACCGTGGATTCGCGCACGAACAAAGACGCGGGCACCATTGCCGGCCTGATGAAGCACAAACGTGCGTTCATGACGGTGATCGGATTCACCGCTGGCGGCTCGTTGATTTTCTACACGTTCACCACGTACATGCAGAAGTACCTGGTCAACACCGCAGGCATGAGCGCCAAGACCACGAACGCGGTGATGACAGGCGCACTGCTCGTTTACATGCTGATGCAGCCGCTGTTCGGTGCGCTGTCGGACAGGATTGGGCGGCGCACTTCGATGATCTGGTTCGGAGCGCTGGCGACCCTGAGCACGGTACCAATTCTTCGTGCGCTGGCTCACGTGACGAACCCGTTTGCCGCGTTCGGGCTGGTGCTGCTGGCGCTGGCAGTGGTCAGCCTGTACACCTCGATCGGTGGGTTGATCAAGGCCGAGATGTTTCCCCTGGAAGTGCGCGCGCTGGCGGTCGGCTTGTCGTACGCGCTGGCGAATGCGATCTTTGGCGGTTCGGCTGAGTTCGTTGCACTTGAGCTGAAGTCGCGGGGAATGGAATCGGCTTTTTACTGGTATGTCACCGCACTTTGCGCGGTTGCGTTGCTGGTGGCGATTGGTATGCCCGACCCCAGCAAAGAAGGCTATCTGCGCGATGAGCCTTGATGTGCCACGCCTGCGGAAGCTCTGCTCTATTGGGAGGAAGAACTGGTTGCGTCTCCCCGCCAGCAATAGAGGTCTCGGGTGGTGACGGGAACGCCCAGGATTTTCAGATACACAAACAGTTGGTACTTGTGGTTGATCAAGTGTTCGAGGTTTCCCAGCAGGAGCGTGGTGACGGGCTCGGCGACAACAAAGACGGTCGGCAACATGCGTTGCAAGTCCTCATCGCTAGAAAGTTCAAAGCCTTTCTCGATCCACTTTGCATACGCTTGCATGCGCAGGATGGCTTCGTCCGGTTGGCAGAGATGATTCACCGGCAGAAAGCGCAGCTCCTCCATACCTTTGAGTTGCTGGGGAAATGTGGCATGGAGTACCGCACAGAAACCCGCGAGGCACTCCAGCAGGTGACCCAGCAGGTGGCCAACATCGAAGGAACCGCCAGGCCAAAGAGGGTTCCACTCCACGCGGTCGGATGGGATCAACCGGATCAAGTGTTCGGTCATTTCAATTTGCTCTCGAACCTTGAGCCGGATTGATTGAACGATAGGGTTGTCTGGCACTGCCGCCCCCTGCAATGGAATGAAGGCAAAGAATCTGCGCTTTCAGTGATAATAATCCCACGCCCGCACCGGGATGAGCGGCGAGCGCCCAACGGAGGATTGCACGATGTATTTTCTTCTTTTCTACGATGCCGTGGAGGATTACGTGGAACGACGGGTACCGTTCCGCGAGGAGCATCTGAAACTTGCAAGGGAGGCGCATGAGCGCGCGGAGATTGTCCTGGCCGGCGCGCTCGCAGACCCCGTGGACGGCGCGGTATTTCTCTTCCGGGGAGAATCGCCGGAAGCGGCGGAGGCTTTTGCCAAGGCCGATCCCTACGTGCGGAACGGCCTGGTGAAGGCGTGGCGGGTGCGGAAGTGGACTACCGTCATCGGCAACGAGCCATGCGGAGCGGGTTCCAAGTAGAGTCCGATGCGACTAAGCATCGGTCAGGCAAACATCGCGAAGGACCAAGGGGTGCGGCCTGCCGCTGACTTCGGCTCGGAGCCCGGCACCTACGCGCTGCTGCTGTCGTCGGCAACCGATGGGGTAATCCAGGTAGGGCGCCGGGGCGGCATGCAGGTGCGGCCGGGGTTCTACGTGTACGTGGGAAGCGCACTGGGACCGGGAGGCGTCCGGGCGCGGTTAGCTCACCACTTGAGATGTGCGCAACGCCCTCACTGGCACATCGACTACCTCCGCCGATCGACGACTGTGGAAGAGATCTGGTGTTGCTATGACCGGAGTCCGCGCGAGCATGTCTGGGCGGCATGCATGGCCGCGCTGCGGGGCGCATCCGTTCCGATGGCCGGATTCGGCTCTTCCGACTGCGATAGCGAAACGCACCTGTTCTTCTTCGACAAGCGTCCCGCGAGGGAAAGCTTCAATCGGCAATTAAGAAAAATGCGAAGCTAGGCCGTCTCGATCGAGACGCAGTCCGGGTCCATCTGTGGAACTATAACCGCAAAGGGCTGGCCGTGAGTTCGGCCAGCGGCGGCAGTTTCAGGCCCGCAGCGGTGAACTCGCGACCGGCGCGGGGCTGGCTCGAGCGTCGTTGATTCGAGCGTCGTTGCTTCGAGATTCATTGCACGGTGCCGGAGACTGGAGCCGATGCACCAGTGGCCGGCGAGAGCAGCAGCCGGATCACCTCTCCGGCAACCTCGCTATCGGGCTTCATCTGCCGGGCACAATAGTCACAGAGCCAGATATAGGCGATCGTCCGCTGTCGAAGCGCGGCCTCGCTGCTGATCTCAATCTCAGCGCAAAAGAGCTTTCCGTTGTCTGGATGCCGCGGAACAGAACAGGCGGGATTACCACAAGTGTCGGACATGACGTGGAGCCTCTTTTCTAAACCTAGAAAGAACGGATGTTCCAGCGTTTAGGTGCTTAGCAAACCACGAGTGAGAGGAGTCTCTGTGTCCAGCGTTGTACTGTGCTGAATTGTACAGTGAAAAACAGCCGCGGGGGGAATCGCTTGCAAAGTGCGCCCGCAATCTACAACCTCGGTGCTGGCACCACGGTCGGGAACGGGAACGGCGGGACCTTCTTCCGGGATCGAGCGGTAAAGTCTGAAACTGAACGGAACTATACTGTGGCCGTGGGATACAACGAGTATCCCCGGAAAGCACGGAATGGAAATGGCTATACGGAACATGTTGGATGCGCGTGTCGCAGGGACGAAAGACCAGTTTCCACAACATCCTCGCGTCGAGCGGTTAACCGTGAAGAGCGTCCTGCTGGGGAAGCCATCCAGGCTCCACTGGGTCAGCGCGGATGCCACCTCGTTGGATGCGTTGAAGCTCATGTCGGAGCACGATGTCGGAGCAGTGCTGGTACTGGATGGTGGGCGCCTGGCTGGAATGTTTTGCGGACGTGACTATGTCCACAGTTCAGTGCGGGCTCCGGGGCTGGCAGCGGCCATACCTGTGCGCGAGGTGATGACGCCTTGCACTACGTTCGCCGGGCCAACGGATTCAGTGCAGGACTGCCTGAGCCTGATGACCCACCATGGCTGGCGCTATCTTCCGGTTCAAGAGGAGGGGCATCCGATTGCGATGTTGTCGCTGGAAGACTTGCTTGGCGAGATGGTCGCGTACCTTGAACGGGTATTCAAAGAAAACGAGGTGGACCAGCAGATTGCCGGTCTTCAGGGAACCTACAGTTGCTAGAAGCGGTTCCACGGATGATTTTCCAGTGCGCGTCGCCTGGGCTGTCTCTAAACGGCACTGGGGCTGGCTGAGCTGCCTCTGGGACGGCGCTGGATATTTGAGCAGCACTGGGATTCCTCACTGCGTTTCGGAATGACAACTCAGGAGCAAGGGCAGCGTCGGGTAGAACAACGCAGGAACCACTCTAGAACCGCGTGAAACCAGCCGTTACGACACGACTGAAGCCGTACCCTTTCAAAACATAAACGACCATCGGTTTGGCGAACACCACTCGGGTGAGAAATTCCCATGCACCCTCTATTTCAAACCTTCGACGAGATACAGATCGGAAAGCGTCCGGTGATATCCATAGACACAGGTCTTAGCATCCGGGGAGAGCAGGATGGGACCGATGGTTTCGACGCCAGCGGGATCGGAAGGCACGAGCTGCCGCCAGAGGGTCCGCTTGCCGGTGCTGACCTCAAGGCGGAAGACGCGGGCGGGGACTTCGCCAGGCTGGTAGACGTAGAGTGAGGTGCCGTCGGTGTTCCAGGTGATTGGCTGCTCACCGGGTTCCATACCGGGGATGGGGCGTGGTTTGCCTTCGCCGACAGGGTAGAGATAGCCCTTCTGGTCGGGACCGATTCCGGCGATAAACTGGGAGTCGGGGGAAACGAAGAATGCGGTCGCCAAGACGCCCTCAGGGGAGATGGGCCGCGACTTGCCGGTATCGACATCGAGCACATAGAGGCGCACGCCGTGGCCGGGCTCATCTCCGGAGAACGCCACGCGTTTCCCGTCGGGGAACCAGTGCGCCCAGGCATGGTTGATGTTGTCATTGGTCAGCATACGAGGTTCGCCGGACTTGGTTGGGAGCAGGCGAAGCTGGGCCGGCGAGCCCTGTGGCTGGGCGATGACCCATTTGCCGTCGGGCGACAAGGCAAGTGCAGACCCCTCTCCCAGCAACACAGCCGGTGAGCCGTCGGTATTGCGCACGTAGACGGCGTAGGTGAGGCCCGCGGACTTGGAGTAGGAGAGTCCACCGCCGCTACCTTCCTCGTCGAAGAGGAGCTGTTTCCCGTCGGCCGAGAGATCGGCTGGATAGGAGTAATCAAACCAGGAAAGATCCTTCTCATGAGTTTCGTTGCTCATGATTCCGATCAACTCGCGCCGCCAACTGGCGCGGGTGAGGAGGATGCGGCCGTCCTTCCAGATATCCAGCAGCATGAGGGTGCCCGGCATGCGGGTGACGAGGCGCTCCTGACCGCCGAGGGTGACGGCGGAGAGGCTGCGGTCGATGCCGGACTTGCTGGCGGTGAACCAGATCTCGGTGCCGTTGGCGGACCAGGCCAATCCCTGTACGGTGTACCAGTCGCGAGAGAGGACCTTCTTGTTTCCGGCGAGGTCCACGAGAGCGATGGAGCCACCGTCATCGCCCTGAATGGGATGATCGATGAATGCGACCATGTCTCCCCTGGGTGAGACGCGGGGATGGCCAATCCAGCCGCCGGTTACGTAGAGAACCTTGCCGACGGGAAACTCGAGGCGGTTGCGGCCATCGATATCACGAACGATGGCGATGGAAGCGCCGTCGGGCGACCAGTCCGCCCACTGCACCTGCTCGACGATCTCGCGTGGCGCTCCGCCAATGAGCGGCGCCCG
>Ga0302320_10009067_pt1 | contig 21456 bp, 20 predicted proteins | sample Bog_T0_3_FD_202130 | JGI IMG/M metagenome (GOLD analysis project Ga0302320, IMG submission 202130) | Peat permafrost microbial communities from Stordalen Mire near Abisko, Sweden - Bog_T0_3 | ecosystem: Environmental > Terrestrial > Soil > Wetlands > Peat | place: Sweden: Abisko, Stordalen Mire...
ATTATAATTTTCTTTTTGATGTGGAGGGGGCTCAGGCTTTTAGCGAAGGCAAGCTTTTGGATTTTAGTCAGGTGGGGGTGAAGGCATTAGACGACTCCACATTACAAGTCAAGCTCACTCAACCCGTGGCACATTGGATTTATATTCCGGCGTTTTGGGTGACCTTTCCGATGCGCAAAGATATTGTTGATAAGTATGGCTCGGGTTGGGAAACACCCGGTCGCATGGTCAACTTAGGGCCCTATTCTTTAGCCAGTCATGATTTGGATTCAAAAATTGTCTTAAAGGCAAATCCCCATTACTACGGAAATAAGGGCAACGTGGAGGAGATCCAAGCCTGGATTTTGAAGGATGATACAGCGGCACTGACCTTGTTTGAGGCCGGTCAGCTTGATTTTTTGACCGATCTCGGGGCGGTGGATCAAAAAAAGCTAGTGGGGCGCTCGGATTTGAAAATCTTGCCTCATCTTAAGACAAGTTTTCTTGGGTTTGTCGTCCAGAAGTATCCCGTCTCACGGGTGAAATTACGCCAAGCTTTTGCGATGGCCTTGGATCGGGTGAAATTAAACAGACTTTTACAGGGCAATCAACCCGCTGCTAGTTCTTTTGTCCCACCGGGAATGACCGCTTATTCTCAAACGATGGGTCTTCCCTACAATCCTGAGCGTGCAAGATCGGAGCTTGCGATGGCGGGGTATGGACCCGGCAATCCGCTGACCTTGGATTTTCTCTTGCCTAATTGGGATAAAGCTCAAGTCATTGGTGAATTTATTAAAAGCGAACTGAAGAAAAATTTATCGGTGGAGATCAATTTGCAATCGTTTGATAATAAAGCCTATTTAATGCAATTAGGCCTCCATTCTTCCCCTCTTTTCTATAAAACCTGGACTGCCGATTATCCGGATCCAGATAATTTCATGTCGTTATTTTTAAGTACTTCTGGAAATAGCGAGACGACTTGGAAGAACGATACTTTTGATCAAAAGATTCAAGCTGCGCGGCTCTCCCAAAATGAAAGGGAGCGAGAAAAAATCTACCAAGACATGCAAAAACTCCTGATTGAACAGGAGGCGGTGATGATTCCCCTGTATTATGAGCCCAATCTTGCGCTCATGAAGGCTCGAGTTCAGAATGTGGAACTCAATCGGTTGGATTATCTTTACTTACGAAAAGTGAACGTGGTTTCTCCGTAAGCAGCGCCCTTTTCAAACAGACTCTCAGCGCCCGTTGCTGATGTCCTTGGCAGCTGCAGCACCCCATGCTATGACCCAGGGTCAATGGGTTCTCTTAAATCACAGATTGGCCAACAGGCAGGTCCTTTTGAAGAGGAGATTTCGCAGCAAAGGATTGCTCGATTTTGTTCTGCGATTGGAGTTCAGCAGACCCAGGTTGCGCCTCCCACCTTTTTAACTCTTTTTCGAAAGGGGGAGTTTGAGTTATTGCAAAGGCTGGGGATACCGCTCTCCCGTGTCCTTCATGCTGAGCAGGAGTACTGGTATGAAAGCTCGGTGCAAGCGGGAGATCGGATAAAATTCCAAACGTCCATCACTCAAGTTTTGGAAAAGCACGGGAGCACTTTTTTTATGCAATTCATTACCATGGAAACCACCTTCCATGCGGAGCGTGACTCAGGGGAGCGCCCGGTGGGAAGGGCGAAAAACACTATCGTGATTCGTGAAAAAGTGAATTGAGAAGGTTTAAATAGGATGTTGCAATCTGGATCCTTGGTTGAAGTGTTCGAGTTCCCGGTCATTACTCAGCAGCAGTTGCAGGCTTATGCAGAAGCTTCGGGTGATTTTAACCCGATTCACTTGGACGAACAGGAGGCAAAGAAAGTCGGGCTGCCTGGGGTGATTGCTCACGGAATGCTCAGTGCTGCCCTCATTGCGGAGAGGGCTGTTCGGTTTGTAGAAAAAGAGGCTCCACTCAAACGCTACAAGCTGGTTCAATTTCAAACTCGGTTTAAAGCAATGACGGGTTTGGGTGATCAGCTGTCGGTGAGGGGCGTAGTGAAAGAAGTGACTGAGCATGGAATCACGGTGGAACTTCAAGCGAAGAATCAAAAAGGCCAACTGATCACTACCGGACTTGCTCAGTTTCGAAGCTGATCATTGTCTCGGGTGTAAGCGAATGAGACCACAATCGATTGAGAAATTCTTGATAAGGAAGAATTAAAATACCGTCTTGTGTTTTTCGAATTTCGTTTTCGAGGCAAACAATGATTCTTTCTTTGACTAATTTGAAATCTGTTTTTAATTCTCTAAGATTTTTCAAATGGTCAGAAGTAATTCGTTCACTCCCTTTTGCTTCAATTGCTATTTCCATATCCCCAAGAATAAAATCAACTTCTATACCAGTGGTTAATTGCCAGTAGCTAATTGTATAATTTGTATGAGAATATTTTAAAAAACACTGCAATTCGTGAAATATCCAGTTTTCGAATGCTTTTCCAAAACTAGGTGTTTTTTTGCTTAGGTTTCTTCGGTGCGTCAAAAAATTAACAACACCTACATCATGAAAATAGAATTTTGAGCTGTTCCGAGTTCTTCTTTTCATTCTCTTAGTATAAGCCGGCAAAAAACTGCCCACTAACGTATCAACTAATATCTCATAATAGGATTGCACGGTTTTTGAAGTAACTGCAGTCTCTCGTCCTATATTTGAAAAATTGAGAATTTCAGTATCTCCTATTGCTGCAACTTCTAAAAATCGACTAAAAGCGGGGATGTTTTGAGATATTCCTTCCGATAGGATCTCTTCTTTTAGGTAATCCCCAACATAGCTTTCCATTGCAAGAGGGTAATCTTCTTCTAAGTAATGAGTTGGAAGGTATCCTCGATTGATCATTTTTAATAACTCAAAAGAGTTCCCTAGTTCATAGGCAGAAAATCCTAGCAGCTCATGTCTATGTGCCCGGCCTCCTAGGAGGTTAGCATGGTTCCTTTTAAGTTTTCTAGCACTTGAACCGCAAAGTCCAAATATCAATCCTTTATTTTCAATGAGGTAATGAACTTCATCCAATAGCATTGGAACTTTTTGAACTTCATCAATGATGACAATATCTGTGGTTTTATGTTTAAAAAGCCGTTCTCTCAATAATGAAGGAGTTGAGGCAAACTTAAGAAATTCATCTGAACGCAATAAATCAATATAAGTTGCTTGGGGAAACGTGGCTTTTAACAGGGAACTTTTTCCCGTTTGACGTTGCCCCCAGAGAAAAAAGCTCTTTTTTGTTTGCTTCAAGTCTAATGCGCGTTGGATCATAGGTTTAAATATTCATGAAAATGTGGAGTCTGTCTACTAAAATTCATGAATATTTGCAATGACCTGCACTTAAGCTAGGAACTCCTCAGTGACAGCGACCACTAGAGCGAAAACCGGCTATCCACCCGTGTATCTAAAACGTCTTTCAATCCATCCCCCAGGTCATTCAATGCAAGCAGGGTCAAAAAAAGAACCCCTCCAGGAAAAAGGATGAGGTAGGGAAAGCTTTGGATGGCTCGAAACCCCTCATTGGCAAGGGTACCCCAGCTAGAATAGGGAGGTTGAATCCCTAAGCCGATAAAAGAAAGGAAACTCTCGGCCATGATATGGGTGGGGATTTGAACGGTGAGGGAAATCAGGATTGGCCCCCAAAGATTGGGTAAAAGGTGAAACACCATGATTCGAATCGGTCCTGCTCCCAGTGCTCTTGCAGATTCAATAAACGTGAGTTCTCGCAAAACCAGCACTTGGCCTCGAATCAATCGGGCATGGTTCACCCAAGCCGTGAAGGTAAGTCCTAATAAAATTCCTAGAAAGCCTCTCCCAATGAGGATCATCAGCAAGATCGCCAATAAGATGGACGGAAAAATGGTGAGTAGATCCACGGCTCTCATAAAAAATCGGTCGATCCATCCTCCAAAAAATCCTGATAAAAGTCCTACTCCAGTTCCAAGGACCAGGGCGATCCCTGCAGTGGCCGCCCCAACGGCCAAAGACATGCGGGCGCCATAAATGATTCGACTGTAAAGATCCCTTCCTAAAGCATCGGTTCCCATCCAATGACGGAGAGAGGGAGTCTGGAGTTTTTCTACTATATTTTGTTCTTCATAAGAAAAATGAGTGACTAGAGGGGCAAATACAGCGAGTAAGGTCATGGTGACTAAAAATATCAAACTTAAAACGGTCCAAGGATTTCTGGTGAGTTTTTTCCACGCAATTCGGTTGGCATGAGGGGAGGAATTCATGAGTTGTCTCCAAGTCGAATTCTGGGATCCACCCAGCAATACAGTGTATCTACTACCAAGTTTGATAAGATGAGGACGACCCCGTAGGTTAAGGTAACGCCCATGACTAGGGGGTAGTCTCGATTGAGAATCGCTTGAACGAAGTGCTTTCCCATTCCAGGAATTTGAAAAACGGTTTCAACCAAGAAAGAGCCGGTGAGTAAATTGGCAGTGAGTGGACCCAAAGTCGTGACCAACGGGATCAGCGAGTTGCGAAGCGCATGCTTGAATATAATATTCTTCAAAGGAAGCCCCTTGCCCAAAGCAGTGCGGATATAATCGGATGCCAAGGCTTCCATCATGGAGGTTCGAGTGAGGCGAAGCACAATTCCCATCGGCCGCCAACCCAGAGTTACTACAGGCAAGATCCAAGAACCCGAGTTTTCCCATAAAGCGGGCGGCAACCACCTTAAATAAATCGAGAAAATTAAAATTAACAAGCTGGCTACCCAGTAGCTAGGTAGGCTGATCCCGGAAACAGCAATAAACGTGGCTATCCGATCCAACAGTTGCCCCGGCTTCCAGGCTGCCAAGCAGCCCAAGGGGATTCCTAGGGTAATGGCTAGTAAGAGGGCTCCGCCACCCACGGTGGCTGAAATCGGAAGTGTTTCACGCAGGATTTCAAGCACCGGACGATCCAGGTATTGAAAAGACTCCCGCAGATCTCCTTGTACGGCGTCTCGTAACCAGTGGAAAAACTGCGTTTGAACGGGTTGATCGAGTTCATATTTTTTTAGAATATTGGCCTGAACTTCTGCAGGCCACATTTGGTCTGAATCAAACGGTCCGCCTGGAGCCAATCGCAATAGAAAAAAGGTGGAGCTGGCTAAAAGGAATAATGTGATCAGGGCACCTGGCAATCTTTTGATGAAATAAACTAACATAGAAGTTGTTCACAGATCCGGTTTTGGGTAGTGCACCCACCCTGTTGAAATCGGAAACCCCTGAGGGATCGGTGCACATTGATTTTCCTCAGCGAGCAAAGCAGTCAAAGCACAAATAAACGCATCAAAGGAATTCAGACTTTGAGCTAACTTTCTCATATCTCGCTCATAAATGAAAAGCTCTAGTTTCTTAGAAAGAATTTGGAGGATTTCCTCGCGAGAATCCACCCCGCTTTCTAATTGCCGGTAAGAGGACGCGATGCGGGGAGGGATGTTCAGTTGTGAGGCGAGAATTTTGAGACTCAGCTTTGGCCAGACTTCAATCAAAGGCATGTCTTGCAGGTGGCGCTTTAAAAAAAACATCCGTGCCGTCAAGGGTGCTCGGTTGCCTCCGAGGGTTTCATCCATCGGAGGCAACCCCTGGGATTTTATCCAAAGCTCGATGGGGCGCTGGGTGTAGGGAGTGAACTCCTTGAGTCGATGGAGCTGCTGGTTTTGGAGTTCTCGCATCCATTGGACGGAAGGGACCGTGCAGTGAGCGGGAAGGGGACAGGATTTTCTTGTACACTTGAGACAGGGGGGGAGTTCCAGGGGCACATTCACGCCCATGGGGGTGGGCCCGTTTTTCAGTTCCCCCAGAAGAGCCAGCAGCGCCTCATCTCCTGTTTGATGGTCTTCTTGCGCAATTTTTTCAAAAATATCTATAAGAAAGAGCTTTCTTGCTCTCCGATAAAATTCCAGAACAGCAACACTCGTTTTTTGATTTTTGGCTCCTGCTAGCTCAAGTCCTAGGAAGCGTTTGGTGTCATTCACGGATGACCTCCGGAGTTTAGGGTTAAGTCACGAGAACTTCCAGGCCATGAGCAACGCCCCGGAAAGGCAGCGACTGCATCCCGTGGCTTAAAAAGATTTCCTGAATTTGGGTTTTTAGGGTCGGATTACCCGAGGCAAGGAAAACAAAAAAGCATCCTCCACCTCCAGCACCACAGACTTTTCCAGAAAGCGGGGTAAGTTGACTAGCTTGAGCAAAAGCCTGATCTATTTCGGGTGTGGTAATGCCAGTAGCAAGCGTTTTTCTGGTGCTCCATTCGTTTGCTATGGCCTGCCCTGCTGCTTCCCAGTTTTCTGATTTCAGAGCATGTTCCAGCTGGTGGGTCGCATCAGAGATTTTTTGAAACTTGGATCGAATATCACCGTCACGATCGATGAATTTTTTAAATAATACCCAATTATTTATTCCAGAGTTTCTAGAGTGCCCTGAGTAAAACAAAAGGATACGTTTTTCTAATTCAGGGATTAATTTTTTTGAAAGTCGCTTTCGATCATGGGAGCCAGCTCCCCACCGAAGGCATTGCAGTCCTCCATACATGGCACCATAGTAGTCTTGCAGTCCGGCTGGGACTTGAATGACGGTGGTTTCTACGTCGCGAACAATATCGATGAATTTTTCATTCTGAATTTCGCTCAGATCCTGATCTGGGTTAGCCCAAGCAGCAAGAGCTCCAATGATAGCAATGCTCAGTGTAGAGGAACCTCCTAAGCCTGCTCCTGCAGGGGAACGCGCCAGAGTGCGAAGTACCAAGTCTTTGGATGAGAGTTTTTTGGGTCCTCTTTCTGCAAAATATTTGACCAATTTATAATGGAGCATCAGGCCTGGGGGAAGATTCTCCGGAGGTAGGGTTAAAGCCTCCCACGGAAGAACTAGCTCTGTTTTTTGGTCTTCTGAGCGAAGGATAATTTGGCTTTTGCCTCGAATGGAGGGAGTAGCAAGCTCAAGGTTGGCCTCAGCGTACAAATCAATTCCCAGATTGAGAGTGACCGGGTCCTTCAGAAAAAGATATAGCGGCCATAAATCCACGGTGCCTCCCGCCAGGTCAATCCGTGTGGGTGCTCGAGAATGGATGGATTGAATCATATGCTAATGTCCGTGTTCAATATAACCGATGTAAGGAAGCCCTCTCAATTTGCCGGCATAGTCGATCCCATATCCCACCACAAATTCTTTTCCAATTTTAAATCCCAAATAGTCGATATCAATTTCTGTTTTGAGACACTCAGGTTTGAGTAAAAGGGAGCAGCTTTTCAGTGAAGCGGGTTTGCGGGCCCGTAGAGAGTTCATGATGTAAGACAGAGTCAATCCTGTGTCTACTATATCTTCAAAGAGGATCACATGTCGGTTTTCTAAGGGTTCGTGGATATCTAATGTTATTTTGACTTCTCCGGAAGAAACCATTTTGTTACCGTAGCTGGAAACTCCTAAAAATTCACAGGTCATAGGAAACTCGAGTTGTCTGATCAGGTCTGCAAAAAACACGAAGCTCCCTTTGAGCGTACAGACAGCCGTGACTTCACGTCCACGGTAATCCTGATTCAGCTCTTGAGCCAATTCAGAGACTCGTGCTTGAAGTTTGACTTCTGGAATGAGAACTTTTGGTTTTTTATTTTCTGTTTCATTAGACATAGGCATTGTTCATGATCTCCCCAAAACCCCCGCCCCCCGGAACGATATAGTGCTTATCATTGAGACCTCGTTCGCGATCCCAGTAAGTTCCTGGAGTCGATTCTAGTACTTCTTGAGGCGATAAGCCTCGGTCTAAACGAACTGCATAAATCTGAAGATCGGAGTGCAGCGATTGAATTTTTCTCAAATACTCCGGAGTCACAATACAATGGATCGCAATGAATTTCAGTGCTTTTCCACGGCTCTTATAAAGTTCGATTGCCTGGGCTATTGTGCCGCCAGTGGCACCCATAGGATCTGGAAAAAGTACGATCGCTTGGTCAATGTTCCCACCAATTTTATGTCCTGCCACTTGGCTGCCGGTGACCTTTTGTTGGTGGTCTGTGGTGCGCCCAATACTGATGTGATCTTGTCGAATCATACGAGGATTCATAAAGTAGTTGAGCGCGGTAAAGCAGATATGCGATGGCAAAGTTCCCGCTCGAGCAAGATTGACCGTGACCACCGGAGTGTCAGGATCAATGACAGGGCCCTGGTAGATTCCCTCAGGATGAAATTCTGCCATTCGGGTACGAATTTGAGTTTGTTTTGACGGAAACTCCTGGTTGACCACGATTTTAAGCAAGGAGGAGTAAAGGGTGGTGACCAGTTCGTTAATCACGGGTTGGGTGGTTTTTTCTGAACAAAGCTGCGCTAAATGAGAAAGTAAAAAGGGGTCTGATAGCAGGTGAACATTAGATCCGTACCGGTGATCCAGTTCCGAAAGTTGGTATCGAACCTGGGAAAATTGAGAATCTGCAGTGCGCCCTGATGTCATATGACGTCATTTCCCATGGGCCCTAAGGACCCTAATGGGGCGCCTGAACCTAAGTCAAAGCCTAAGGTACTTTGTTCGTGGAGATCCGGCTCATGGCAAATGCGGCACCGGGCTTCGTAGAAATCTTTTGCGCCAACTAAGATTCGGTTGGACTCCGTACCAGCAGGTCCCCCGAGACGTTGTGTTCTGGAGGCAGGATTTCCGCATACAACGCAAACGGCTGAAAGTTTGGTGACATCCTCAGCGATAGCTAGCAGTTTAGGCATCGGTCCAAAAGGCATTCCCCGGAAATCCATATCCAAACCAGCAAGAATGACCTGTAATCCCCTGTCAGCAAGTTTTTGAGTCACTTCAATGATTCCTTCATCAAAAAACTGGGCTTCGTCAATGCCCACTACCCGAGTATGGTCTTCCATGGAAAGAAGAATGTCTTTTGCTTGATCCAGGGATCGAGAAGGAAGTCGGTTAGAATTATGACTTTGGACGTGATCTGCACTGTAGCGAATATCGAGACTGGGTTTAAATACTTGAACTTTTTGCTTTGCGATTTGAGCTCGTCTCACGCGTCTGAGCAGTTCCTCAGTTTTTCCGCTAAACATGCTTCCACAGATCACTTCAATCCAACCCGATGGTCCACCGACTCGATTTCTATGAAACACTGGCTCTCTCCTCTTTTCTGTTCCATAACATGAGACGGACAGCGTGAATAGAGTGCTAGTTTTTTGAGTACAGGAGAAATTCTCCATCTCTAACGAGCCGGCTCAGAGCACCCCCATCCGTAGATCGGCATCCGTGGGCTGTCTGTGTGTTTTGGCCGACCTTCACGATAATGGTAAAGGGAGTTCGGCAGGATTCTAGGTCATCGGAAGTCAGTTTTTTCATTTCATGAATAAAGTGGGATACTTTTTTAAAATAGTCGGGATACCGATTTTGACTCATCGTGCCTTTTTCTAGGATTTGCTTATTCAGGGCGGTATTGCCGACGATGGTATTGCCTTCTGCAGCAGCAAAAAATCGGTAGTGGTCATGACCTAAGACATATTGAATATCAATGCTGCTGTCTAAAAGTTCAGGACTGTTTTTTGATAGAGGCGTATTTGCTGTAGTGGCGGTTGTTTTTTTAGATTCAGGAGCCTGGGGCGGTTTGGGTGTGATGCAGGCTGTGTAGGATAGGAGTAACCCGACTACTAAGGCAAAAGGGGTAATGCGATGGCGATGGATCATTCCGTTTCTCCTTTAAAAGAGCATTCGCTGGGCTTAAAAAGGGTAGGGTGACACCCGAGCAAGTTTCTGATTTTAGAATTGCTTCCAAAGATTTTTTCGATTCGAATTCGGGGTGAGGGATGTAAAAACATGTCCAGTTCATCATCGTCATCCTGGTCACATAGGTCTCGCACGGAGTTCCGGGCTGCGTTGATCACCTGAGGTCCTCGAAATTCAGTGGAAAATGTGGCCAGAGCTTCTGCTGTGACCTCCACCGCAATCCAGTCGGCAAACGTTTCGGCGAGTTGATCATTTTGTCCACATTCCTTGCGTATTTTGAAAGTCTTAATCATACCATTTTGGAGGAAGCAAGCGGTCAACCGATCATAGGCAGGGAATGAAAGCCGGATGGATCGCATCTCGCAGGGATCAATCGAATGCGCTAATTCGTGTGCTAAGGTAAAAACGAGGTTAAACCAAGATTTTGCTATAAAAATATAGGCTCCTCCCACTCGAAGACGCATCTTTTCTTCAACAGTACGTTCATAATAAACCTCATTTTTAGTCAATAAGTCAGGTTCATCTGCATAAACGTTAGCTGGAGGCGGGATTTCAAGTCGAGTTCGTTTCAAAACTGACTTAATCTGATGCTTTTCTAAAGGAGTGAACACGGTATCCGGTTGACGTTCAAAAAATCTTTCTATGGCTTGCATGACCCAGTGGTAGGCTGAGAGAATCCTGCCTCGCTGTTTTGGGTTGAATATGTGTTGGACCAGCGCCTCTGCAATGAGATCGACCTTTTGTTCATCTGAGCCTGGGTAGTCTTTGTATTGCTCAATGAGTTCTCGGTAAATATGAAGGGCTTGCCTTTCTCCGTCTACGTCGGAAGATACAGTGCCGGTAGGATCATGAGTCACTCCCTGCTTTTGGCATACGAGATTGTAAATATTTTGGCAATGGTCAGGGTAAGAATCTCTTTGGGCTGGCGATGGAAATAGGAAGCTGGCTGGCCCACGAGAAAGAGGATTGAGTCTTTCCATGGGAGTGGATGGAGGCATGGCCAAGGGTTGGTTGGGATGGTAGATTCTCCAGAACCTCCGGATCGTTAAACCAACCAGTGAACCAGTAGGCGGAATAAGAACCGCAGCTGCTAGAATAGAAAGTAGAATTTTCTTACGCTTTTGCATTTCCCCTTCTAAAAAATGCTAAATGCCAGGAGTTTCATGATGGTGAACGCAAAGAATAATAATCCCATTCCTATTATCCCAACGAAAATCAATTTTGGGAATAGGGCGATGACAATTGCTTTACCTGGATCGATTTTGTAGACTTCTTTTGCTCCAATGGAAGAAATCACAAGCATTCCAAGCGTTGATAGGACTCCTCCTATCAACGGAATGACTGAGAAAATAGATGGAGTCATTCCAAAGCAAATAATCTTCACCGCGGATTCAAAATTGATTTCTTTTGGGTGGCCGTCAGTCGAGGGTGAGACCAATATCCTGGCGGCGACAAAAACAAATAGGGAGGCAACGCCGATTTTAAAGAGAGTAAAAAAAGGATCAGCAACGATTTGCCCCGTGCCCAAAAACCACTCCGAAAATGAATGCGGAGCATCAAAATCTGAGGACTGTTGAGACATTTTATAAGCTTTATGCAAAATTTGGTAAAACGAACCCCCAAATAACAGGTCCCACAGAAATCCGATGGCAGCTCCCAACCAATGAGTGACTAAGGCAAAAACGAGGGGCCGACTCATGCCACCGTGAATGGGCATATGCCTGAAAAACAAAGCCGGCTGGGTCAAAATTTGCCAAAGGTCTTTGAAGTAGTTTCGAATCAGGGTCAATCCCGTCTTTGGGTGTCCATTTTTTGGTCGAATCCGGGCACCACAGGTGGGGCACTCTGCCGGCTGAATGGTGGTGGATTCGACTTGAGACAGGCGGGAAGGTAACTTGAAACCGCAGCGGGTGCATTCGATCATAGGAGTTTAGTTATAGGAAATTGGAGGGAATTCGTCTAGCAATTCACGAGGGGAGTGATGCAATTGAGTATTCTAATTTTAGAAAATTGACTACATTTTAAAACATGAGCTCCTCCATGGCCTTCGGGAACTCAAATTAGATTACCCTGAATTACCATTATGCCTTGGCAGCAGTTTCTGAACCTCACTTGGAGTGCGGCAAAGCCCCTTTGAGTGGGTCTTTTGCTGCTGGAGTTTCGACCACCTTAAAAAAGTCTCGCTTCCAAGGGAGTGAGGACTTGATGGAAGTGTCAATTTTAAGCACTTCCTTTCGCTCTGCGTTCAGATCACGACCGTAAAGGGCGCTGTCTTTTTCCCAGAAAAGGAGTTCTCGTTTTTTAGGAGATTTTTCATCGCCAAAGGTGACTTTGAGGGCGTTCTTTTCTCCAGCTGCTGCGGCAGTAGCAGCTGCTCCTGTTAAGAACTCTTGAACTCGATTTCCTGAGAGTTTATCCAAAAAGTCTTGGACTTTATCGTTAGCCACAGCTGCCTTGTCGGCAGAATCTACCCACTTGCCTTCTACTTGGGTCAAGGTGAGAGCTGGTGAGCCGATGGGAGTTCCTGAAAGCTCTATTTGCTTGGTTGAGAAGCGATCCAAAGAAGTGATGAGCTTGGAAAGACGCAGATCTTTGAGGGTTTTTGTTAAACGCTCTATTGAGTTGGCGTCCACTTCGAAAAGGGGGTCCGCTTGGGAGACAGTGGCATAGACTTTTCCGTCTTTCGATTCCTTAGATTCCTTTTTGGTTGAGGTGGGCTTATTGGAATACAGGACCAGAGTGATGGGAGCGGGGGCTTCTTTTGCCGATCCTTTTTCTCGTTGCAAGGTAAGAGTGATCTTAGGTTGGAAGCCTTTGAGCGCTGCTTTTGCCTTTGCGTCAGTCTTTTGATCCGAAATAAAGTTCTTGGCGGTCAAAAATACAGCCGCAGTCAAGAAGTTATTATTATTCTCAGAATCGCCTGGGAGAGTTTCGCCATGAGAGTGAAGGATCCATTGACCCTCTTTGCGTTCAGCCGAAAATGGGGCTTGCGACCCCTGGGATTGACCCTGGTATTGATATGATTCGATTTCGTGTACCCCCAGTGCCAGAAGCTTTTTGTCTCTCCAGTGCGTGAGATCATGCTCCAGATGGGCTCGAAAAAAACTCGGGATTAAAAAGACTTTCGAGTCATCCAACTTTCCTGGCAGCTTTCCTGCTGTCGCAGAGGTTTCGAGGATACCAAAGGAGCTGTCTCCGATAGGGTGGATAATCCCCAGATAAAGTACCGTAGTCCCTTGAGAGGTCGTGACTTCGATCCTTTTGCCCAACTTTCGAGATTCAGCATCCAGGCGGTATTCTTTGAGTAGGGCCGATTTTTTTTCAGCCGTTTCTTCCTTCATTCCGATGGTTTCTGTGGGGTTCAGAGTATTGAGGGATGAAACAAAAGCATTCACATTGGAGTCATCTGCTCGCAATTTCATCGGTTCAGCAATTTCCCACTTGGAATTGTCGCCGGGTTTGCACAGCTTTGCCGAGAGATCAGAGCAAGACAGAACAATGGTTTTTTCACCATCGTGCATTTTGATCGATTGAATAGGGGTATCTTTCAGATGAAAAACCCTCTTGGACTGCTCATCTGCAGATTCCTTTGCAGGACGGTGACTGTACTCTAGCCAATAGGCCAATGAACCTAGAGCAAAAAGGGCCGCGGCTAACCCAAGCTGACGATTCCAAGAAATTTGACGACTCATTTCTTTACCTCTGAATAATTAAAGTTTACGTCGGTAGAGCCAAATGCTCAGTCCTCCTGCTCCAATCAGCATGGGAAGGACGAGGATGGTAAGCAATGCAATGAAATTCCCTGATTTTTGAGACATTTCAATTTTGCCTGCCACATCTTCTTTGGCGCGAATAGAAATCAAGCTTTCATCTTCCATGACCCACGACACAGAATTAACGAAAAGGTCCAGATTTCCGCCCATGCGCGAGAACTGATTGGTCGCAAGATTGGAAGTCGAAAACACGACAATTCGGGTATTCTTCGTTGCTTGGGAATCCTTTTGTTTTCCTTCAACCGATACCATGAGATTGTACGGGCCCTTTCGATCTTTGGACGGATCGACATGGACGGATCCTTTTTCGATTTTAGATCCAAAGGCATCCGCTGTGGTTCTTGCCAGCCACTCTGTTTTTAAGCCGGCTGGAGCTCCAGAGAGGAGTTCCAAAGGACGGGCAATGGGAAAGATACAGCCTGCCCGAAATTCCTTGGTGATGGCACTGTCTCTTGAATAAGCATTTTGGGGAGCGAGCGCAACTGTAGCATCGAGTCCAAAGGCTTTTGAGAAAGGATCTACAATGATGGAATTGGCAGGTTTTATATACCATTTTTCCAAAAGGGCAACGAGCTCAGGGTTGTACTCACTGCCTTTTAAGTTCAGGTCTAGCGCGAACATGGCTCGGCCACCTGCCTCTAGGTAGTTTTTCACATTCTTGACTTCCGGTTCAAAGAAGGTTTTGGTGGGCCCCAAGATCGCAAGCGCATCACAGGTTTCCGCTAGTTTTGCTTCCTGGACTAAGTTGACTTCTTTGACTTCGTAGTACTGGGCAGTTAATGCTTTCTTTACAGAATCATAACCTTCTGCATCCGTACCACTCACGTTCTTTTCGCCGTGTCCGGAGGAGACACAAAGCACGGGGCTTTTGTCTTTTAAGAGCTTGATTAAGGTGTTTGTGATCTTTTCTTCGGTAATGTCATCGATCTTATCTTCTCGACTTTCCACAGAAATCACAGCCGAGTCAGGCTTTTTTAATCCTGAGGATTTGAATCGGATAGGTTCGCGGAAGGGATCCACAAATTCATATTCAAATTTCGAGCTTGCGGTTTTGTAGTTGTCCAAAACAGGTCGGAATCGATCTCTTTGGTTGGAAAACAAAGTGACCTTTACGGATTTGGAGAGGCCTTTTACCAGCTTGATGCTCTGATCAGAAAGGGTGTGTTTCTTATTTGCAGTTAAATCCCATTTGGCTGGATACCTGGAAGACAGGAAGTTCAACACGCCTACGATTCCCAGCACGAGAACCACGGTGACTCCGGAACTAAATCCGTAAGCAGCAGATCGGCTTTTTAATGCCTTTTGATTTTGAATCACCAAAGCGACCAAGCTACCTACCAAGGCTAATCCTGTGAGAATGGATAGCCAGAGCCCTTCGGGGTAAACCGCTCGAGCAAAAAGTAGCGCTAAGAAAAACACTCCCGCAGCGATCCACAAAATAGGGGTCATGGTCTGAGTGGAGTTGCCTCCTGAGGTTTCAGCAGATTTTTGAGTACTATTTTTCATGTTTATTACCTCCACCGGAACGAATCAAGCACGCGGTGAGTGAGAAAAAGCCCAATACCAATAAATGAGCAGTAGTAAAAGACATCGGCAGTGTTTAAAAGCCCCTGTCCAAAGTTATTGAAGTGACTAATCAGGGAAAGGTACATAAAAACGTCTCCCCAGACTGGTCCCGCTGACTGGGTTGCCCAGCTGATGAGCCAAAAAAACAACCCTGACACAAACGTCATTGCGCCAGCAATAATCTGATTTTCTGTTGCTGCAGAAAACAACAGACCTAATGCCAAATAGCAACCCGAGAGTAAGAAGGTTCCAATATAGCTGGTGAGGATCGGTCCCAACTCGGGATTGCCTGTGGTATAGAGTATGATCGGATAAACGAGGGTCAGGCTGAGCATGGTAGCCACCAGCAGCATCGAGGAAAGGAACTTTCCAAAAATCATTTCCCAAAGGGTAATGGGTGAGGTCATCAGAAGTTCGATGGTATGAAGCTTTTTCTCTTCGGCAAAGAGTCTCATCGTGATGAATGGTACGAGGAAGAGAAAAATAACATTCATATTGCCGTAGAGGGGTCGGATGACTCCTTCAGCAATGCTCATCCCTTTGGCATAATTAAACTGGGTGTAACGGGCATTTTCTACAACAAAATTGCTCAGAATGTTCGCAAACATCCAGCCCATGATAAACATGTAGCCGGCTATGACAATGTAAGCGATGGGAGACGTAAAGTAGGCCCTCAAATCTCGTCTGGCAATCGTCCAGATATTTCTTATCATAACTACGCTCCTCTTTTAGTCAAAGCTTCCGCTTTTTCAGATTCGGTTTTTTCAACGGTAGTGAGTTGTAAGAAAATTTCCTCGAGACTGATTTTTTCTGCGCTGAACTCCAGCACTCCCATTTTCTTACTGACAGCTACCTCAACGACCTGATCTCGGATTTCTTTAGAATGGGGCTTGATCTCAATGAGCAATTGGGCCCCTGTGGCAGTGAGGGTGTTGATGCCATCGATCTGGCGAATGGCCTCGATCCCCTCCTGCGTGGGATTTTTAACGATGAGCGAGTACAGAAGGCCTTTTTTCATTCGAGAGGTGAGACCTTCTAAGGTGTCTTCGGCCACGATTCGTCCCCGGTTAATCACAATAATGCGTTGGCAGGTGGCGGTCACTTCAGGAAGAATATGAGAACTCAAAATGACCGTATGGTCACCGGCTAAACCCTTAATGAGTTCTCGAATTTCAATGATCTGCTTGGGATCGAGCCCTACCGTGGGTTCGTCCAAAATGAGAACTTTTGGATTATGGACGAGCGCTTGGGCCAATCCCACTCGCTGTCGGTAACCTTTAGAAAGATTTCCAATCAGCCGCTTTCGAACATCTCCTAGGGACGTTTTTTCCAAAACGGATTGAACGCAGCGGGTGATTTGATCCTGAGGGACCTGGTGCAGCCGGGCGGTAAAGCTCAAATAGTCATCGACCTGCATGTCGGGATAAACAGGCGGACTTTCAGGCAGAAATCCGATATTTCTTTTCACCTCAATGGGTTGATCAAAGACATCAAATCCTGCGATGGTGGCGGTTCCCTCGCTAGCAGGCATGAACCCTGTGAGTATTTTCATTGTTGTGCTCTTGCCTGCTCCATTGGGACCCAGGAAGCCGACGATTTCGCCCTTTTTTACATCAAAACTTAAATCGTTTACTGCAGCACGTGGACCATAAAACTTGGTCAAATGTGAAACTTGAATCATTGGTTAACCTCTGAGTGATCTTTGAGTTTACTCATTACACATTACTTTAAGATCGTACATAAGTATTAAATTCATCTCTCTTTGCGTCTTGTCAAGTTGGAATTTTTAGAAAAATCCATAGAAGCGATCAATGAATCCAATCGACCTACCACTGTTTTCACTGTTTCGTCAAGTTTCTGGCTGTACGACAGCCCCGCTGCAAATTCGTGTCCCCCTCCGCCTAGGTCCATGGCCAGCTGGTTGACGACCACTCTTCCTTTGGATTTGAGAGAAACCCGAACTTGTCCTTCCTCTTCTTCGCGAAATAGGCAGATGACCTCAGCATCCTTTAATAAAAGCAGGAGGTTTAAGAACGATTGCGTATCGTCGGAGGACGCGCGGTAGTGTTTTCTGAGTTCGAAATTCACTTCTAGCCAGGCCAGCTTGCCCCCAGAACTGGTTCGAACATTTTGAAGCAGATGCCCCAAAAGCTGAACATGAGAAACTTCTTTTGAAGAGTAAATGGATTGATAAATTTCCTCTGGATTGATGCCCAGTTCAATCATCTCCGCTGCAATTCGGTGGGCAATAGGTGTGGTCCGAGCGTATCGGAAACTATTGGTATCTGTCATGACTGAAACATAAAGGCCTAGAGCGACCTCCTGCGAGATCTTTGCGATCTGAAGCTCATGAAAAAGTTGGTAGAGCAGTTCTCCAATGCTGCTCGATTGGGTGTCAGAAATCAATGAGGCGTGAGGAGGTATCTCTATTTCAGCTGAGTCGGTAGGGGGGTGGTGATCCAGAAATACGATTTTTTTGGATCGGTACATCAATCCGTTCCAAAGCTTTCCTAAACGGCGCGGATCGTTGGTGTCCACAATGACCCACAGATCCCAGGTGTCCCAGAGTTCCACTTCGCCTGGACCTAAAAGAAACGTGTTCTTGGGATCTAAGAAGCGATAGCGTTTAGGTAAAAGGTCAGGGTTATAAATTTTACAAGCCTTTTTGGCCCGCTTCAAATAGTGAAAAAAAGCGGTTTGGGCCCCTAAGCCGTCCCCATCTGGGAGCAGATGAGTTGAAATGAGAACCCTCTTGGATTCCAGGAGGGCTTTTCTGAAATTTTGAAATTCCTCCGACTTCACCAGAGGGAGGGGTTTTTTAGGATGAGTTTTCTTAGTGGTCATTTTACTCCTCAAGGAGATTCCATTGCTTTCCGAACAGTGGTTGATGGGTAGTCTGCACCAATCTCAGTGGCATCCTCTGTATGTGATATTCGAACAACACCTTTACAACTTTCAGGACTCAGAGATGGATCGTAAGACCTTTGTTGAAGCGGTTTTGAAAGACTATTTAGCATATCTGAGAAAAAATAATATATGGATTCCAAAGTCGCTTGAAGTTTCCATTCATGAAGAACTTTCAAGTCAAATTCAAGTGATGCTAGTAAAAAAGATTTATGGATGTTTGAATATTCAGGAATACGCTCAGCGTCAACCCCGTTCGGTGAAACGTCGGGCTCGAACTAGGTACTCTCGCCTGTCTGTCCTGCCGTCTGATAAAAGGACCAGAAAGCGATTGTAAGTTTTTCGACTCACCGCGTTTTTTTGTTTACAATGTAAAATTTAGTGATAGAGCACCCAAATGAAATTGTTTATTTTATTTCTGGTCTTAATCTCTTTTCCTGTGGGAGTGTTTGCAAATGAAGTGGCTACCGATCTTGAAAAAGAGTATATCAGCCAGCTGACAGGTAAGAACGAGAACCAATTTCAAAGAAAATTTAAAAGTCTCACTTTAGCCAATGGTCTTCAAGTGCTGCTAGTTGAGACTCCGTTAGTTAAGCAGGCTTTTGTTGCGATGAGCGTGGCAGTGGGCTTCCTGGAAGATCCCCCCGAGTATCGAGGGTTGGCTCACTATTTAGAACACATGCTTTTTTTAGGAACTAAAAAATATCCCAAAGTGGAAGAATACCACGAGTTTATCGATCAAAACGGAGGGGGGAGCAATGCCTATACTCGAATCGACCTTACCAATTACCATTTTACTGTGAATGCTTCTGCCCTGGAAGAGGGGTTGGATCGCTTTGCTCAGTTTTTTGTCGATCCTCTTTTTGACGAAGTCTATATTTCAAAGGAATTGGAAAATATTGAATCTGAATATAAGAAAAACATGAATGATAATGGATTTCGAAGTTTTCACTTAGAAAACATTCTAGCAAATCCCCTTCATCCTCAATCGCGAATTTTTCAAGGAAATATTGAGACTTTGGGTAAAGTTTCCAGGGCAGCATTCTTGGAGCATTATTATAAGTACTATTCTGCTGAGAAAATGCGTCTGGCGGTGATGAGTCCCCTTCCCTTGGGAGAGGTGGAATCCTGGGTAATAAATCGATTCTCTGCAGTGCCCGTGGCTAAGAATAAAGAAAACTCGGGCTCGCAGCCGTTAGTGCCAGGCTCCTCAGATTCCCGCCCGATTTATTTGCCTCAAGACCTACCCCGTATGATTCAAATGAAGCCGGTGGGCACGGAAAGATTACTCAAGCTTCAGTTTGAAGTACCTTCTTGGTACGACTACCTTTATTCGAGTCCCCACTCGCTTTTGACTGAAAGTTTTGTGCGGACAGATGAAGGTTCGTTGAGCCAAATTTTAAAAACCAAAGGATGGATTACCTCCCTCTCAGCCAACCTAAACGAACAAAAAGACACCGCGTTTTATGAAGTGAAGTTTAGTCTGTCTGATTCTGGAGTCTCTCAATGGAAAGAAGTCTGTTCTGAGTTTTTTCGAGCCGTCGCTTTTCTAAGAAAAAATGGACTTAAAAAGGAATATTTTTCTGAGATTCAAAAGCGAGAAGAGCTAGCTTTTATCTACAAAACTCCGGCCATAGGGCTTAGGTCCGTTGTGAATATGGCCAATAGAATGCACCACTTGCCTGCATTGGATGTGGAAGCTTTCGAAAAACTTCTTATCCGTTTTGATCCCAGTGCGTACCAGGCGATCTTGAGTCATCTCGTTCCGCAGAGGGCTCAAATTTTTCTTTCTTCTGAAACGCTGTCTGCACCCAAGAGTGAAAAATTTTATGAGATTGAATATCAAGTGAGTCCGATTGACCAGGCAGATTGGGTAGCCTGGGGTCAGCTTCCGCCCAACGATGAGATGAAGTTACCTCCACTGAATCCCTATATTTCTGAGGATTTGAAGCTTATCGGCACTCATCAAGAGGCTCCGCGGCTGGAGAAAACGGACTCTAAAATGGCCCTTTGGGTGCAAACGGATCATTCCTTTCAGAAACCTCATGCGGTAATCCATTTGGAAATCTATACCCCCAGACAGAAGAACCTGCTTGAGTTCACTCAATTGGAACTTTATAACAGAGCGTGTGCTAAGTCCAATCTCCGTTGGATACTTCCTTCGGCAATGGCAGGGTACCAGGGATCTGCGAGTGCGACTGGATTTGGGTATCGGATGGAGTTTTCGGGATATACCGATAAACTCAATTTATTTGCGAAGAAGTTTATTTCGGAGCTCAAGAATATTCAGTTGACGGAGCTAGAGTTTGAAAACATCAAAGATGAGCTGATAATAGACATTCAGAACAGAAAGTTTGGAAAAGCGTATGAGCTTGCAGAAAGCCGTTTGCAGGTGTTTAAAGACCCTACTGAGTTTCTCAGTGAAGACATGATTCCAATACTAAAAACCTTGACGCTCAAAGATGTTCAGGAGTTTGCAGGGCGTCTCGTCCCCAAAGCCAGTATCGTGGGATATGGCTTTGGCAATACCACCTTGGAGAAGGTGCAGGAAATTGCGGATGCAGTGTTTGAGCAGTTTGGGGCAAGTGAATTGGATCCCAAGCTGAAGTCGCCACGTATGGAAACGGTTCATTTTCCTGAAGGCAAATCCTATTATCATCCATTTGAGCTGTCCGGTAAAAACCATGCTTGGCTGGCAAACTACCAGTTTGGCAAGACAACTCCAAAACTCCAAGCAGCACTGCAAGTGGCAGAAAATGTTTTGGGGTCGGCATTTTTTGATGAGCTGAGAACAAAACAAACTTTAGGGTATGTGGTCTATGCACGTTCTGTGAGTGGCTTATTAGCAAGTGGGATGCATTTTGTCATTCAGTCCGATCATGCGCTCAATGAAGTATCCCAGGCTGCTTTGAAATGGATTCAAACGGCACCTGAGATTGTGGCGAAGCTCTCTGCTTCAGAATTTCTCCAAATCAAAGCAGCCATTCATGAGAAATGGATTCCAGATTTGAGAACCTTTGAAAAAAGACAGGATCATTTTATGCAAGGGATCTTTAATTACTCAGGGGACTTGAACTGGGAAGAGAAAAGGCTCTCCGCCTTGGGGGCGCTCACTCAGCAGGAAGTGGTTGAGATTTTGAAAACCGCCTTTTCAGCTGACGACCCCAAGAGTGCTGGGAAGGTGACAATTTATGGAATTGGCACGGAGGGGCTCCAAAGCCCCTTGGAGCCTGGCAATGCCACTGAGGTAAAAGACATCCCAGTTTTCAGAGATAGCTTAGAACGCTATCAATCGGACAAAAAATGATGGAACATACTCCATAATTTAGGCTAAAATATGGAGTATGTTCAGTAGAGTAGTTAAGTCAAAGTCTTTTCAGCGAACAAGAACGCATTTTCTTGCGGAAACCGTTTGCTATTGTTTTTTGAGAGATTCAATTGCTTGGACAGAGATTTTCTAATTGGAGTCTTAAAACTTTCGGATGTTTGATTTTGGGTAGGACGCGGGAAGAATGGATAG
>Ga0302320_10009068_pt1 | contig 21455 bp, 19 predicted proteins | sample Bog_T0_3_FD_202130 | JGI IMG/M metagenome (GOLD analysis project Ga0302320, IMG submission 202130) | Peat permafrost microbial communities from Stordalen Mire near Abisko, Sweden - Bog_T0_3 | ecosystem: Environmental > Terrestrial > Soil > Wetlands > Peat | place: Sweden: Abisko, Stordalen Mire...
ACTTCCGGGCTGCGACAAACGTCGTCCGCTCGGACGACCCCGCCTCGGCGGCGGTGTCCGTTTCCCGTGACAGCTGCGTGCCGCCGAACAGGGTGGTCGCCTTTTTCTCCAATCCCTTCGCGGACCTGGAGCGTGCCCGGACGGCCCCCCTTAAGATCGAGAACGCGCTCATCACCCCAGTGCCGAGCGAACGCAACGGCTGGCTCACGGCGCTCTTCACGTTCTCCTTCATGGCCTTCTTCGCGGCCGGTCCGGGCGTCTGCGTGTGGCTCGCGCTCTCGGAGCTGATGCCCACCCGCATTCGCTCAAACGGCATGAGCATCGCGCTCCTCGTCAACCAGGCGGTGTCGACCACCATCGCGGCGACGTTCCTGCCGACCGTCGGCAAGTACGGGTACTCGACGGTGTTCTTCGGCTTCGCGGCGTGTACGGTCGTCTACTTCGTGACAGCCGCCTTCTTCCTGCCCGAGACCAAGGGCAAGACGCTCGAGGAGATCGAGGAGCTTTTTGAGGCTCGCTAGGGCGCCATAGGGGCGCCGTTTTTGATCGATTGGGGAGGCAACTCCGCCAAGGATGGGCGGGTGACAACCCCTGCGTCCCGGCCCCATCCGAAATGGGTTCCCCGCCTCCTGGTCGCGACCCTGCTCATCCTTTCAAACGCACTACCCATGGCTGCCAGCATCACAAAGTCGTTGTTCGGAAACATGCCCGATGGGACTCCCGTCGACATCTACACGCTAACCAATGCCGACGGACTGGTGTGCAAGGTGATCACCTACGGGGCCGCCATTACGGAGCTCCACGTCCCCGACAGGGCGGGCCGAATGGGCGACGTTGTGCTGGGATTTGACAACCTGAAGCAGTACCTGACCGAGAGCCCCTGCTTTGGCTCGGTCGTGGGTCGGGTTGCAAACCGGATTGCGAAGGGCACGTTCAAAGTGGACGGGGAAACGTACAAGCTCGCGATCAACAACGGCCCGAACACGCTCCATGGCGGGCTCGTGGGCTTCGACAAGGTGGTCTGGGGCACCGAGGCCGCCGACGGCCCCAATGGCCCTTCGGTTGTATTCACTCACGTGAGCCCTGACGGCAACGAGGGATTCCCGGGCACGCTCACGGTCAAGATGACCTACACCCTCACCAACGGGAACGAGATGCGCTTCGACTACGAGGCCACGACCGACAAGACGACGCCCCTCAACCTCACTAACCACAGCTATTTCAACCTTGCAGGAAAGGGCGACGTCCGGGACCAGGTCCTGCAGCTAAAGGCGTCAAAGTATACGCCGGGCGACGAGGGCCTGATCCCGACCGGAGTCATCGCAGACGTGGCCGGGGGCCCTCTGGACTTCACCCAGGCAAAGCCCATCGGGCGCGATATCAAAAAGGTGCCGGGCAACACGAACGGCTACGACCACAACTACGTGATCGACGGAGGAGGCACAAAGCTGGTGCTCGCGGCTAGGGTGTACGATCCAGCGACGGGCCGCTCCCTCGAGGTCTCGACCGACCAGCCGGGAGTGCAGCTCTACACGGCCAACGGCCTTAACGGCAAGATCGTCGGAAAATACGGCTGGGCCTACGCTTCCTACGCGGGTTTCTGCCTCGAGACCCAGCATTATCCCGACTCGGTGAACCAGCCCTCCTTCCCGTCCACTTTGCTTAGGCCCGGAGAGGTCTTCAAGAGCACGACCATCTACCGTTTCGCAGCCAAATGACACCCACCTAGGCCTCCGATATCCAGAGGCCGCAGCCAAGTGCGGGAATCCCAAGGTCGGGTTCCACATTGATCACCGCGGCGCGGCTCCCCGAATTCAGGAAGCGCGCATGGTCGGCGAGCTGCCTCCAGCCCCCCGAAGAGGCCACCGCCCCGATGGAGATCGTGAGGTCGGACAGCGTCGGGTTTACGGCAAAGAGGAGGCGGTCCTGCCCCTTTGATAGGTCGGCGTTCACAAGTACCGCCAGCGCCGAACCGCTTCCATTGTAGAACTGGAAGAAGCCTTCGGAGGGCCTTGTGAAGTGCCGAAGCAGCCTGCCGCGCGCGCCCTTCCGGAAGGAGATCCAGTCCGCGAAGTAGGCGTGCGTGCCCAGATAACGATACATGCGTTTGTAATCCAGAGCATTCACGTCGCCTCTTAGGTAGGTGTTTCCGAGCCCGCCCTTGCTCCGGAGAAAATCCTGGCCCTCCGCGAGCATCGGGATACCCACCGACATGAAGAGGATCGAAGCCATCAGGTGGGTGCGCCTCACGTCGTTAAGGGTGGGATTTGCGCCGTTGAAGCCCGGGTTCTCGGTGATCTGGTCGACCCACGTGCGATCATCGTGGGACTCCGTGTAGTTTACCGTCTGGGCCGGCCACTTCGCGAAATACCACGGTGACCCGCGCAGGAAATACTCCAGCCGCTCTGCGGGCGCCGCACCGTGGACGTAGTCCCTGACGAAGTCCCGGTAGCCATCGTTCCACGATGCCCATCCGGTATCCCGCAGCGCGCCCGCAATGTGGCCTCGGAAGCTCCAGGGCTCGGCTATGAGGATCACGTTCGGCTTGACCCGCTTGAGCGCCGCCTCGACCTGCTTTAACACGTCAATCCCGAGGAGTTCTGCCAAGTCGAACCGGAAACCGTCTATACCATAGGTTTCGATGAGGTGGGTGCAGCTGTCGATGATGAGACGCAGTGCCATCGCGGCCCCTGCGCGCACGTCGTTGCCGCAGCCGCTCCAGTTGGCCAGGTTTCCGTTCGGGTCCTCCTCGAAATAATAAAGCTTGTCGATGTTCATGAGGTGCGCCGGCTCCCCCACGTGATTGTAGACGACATCCAGGATGACAGCCATCCCGCGGTCGTGGAAGGCCTTCACGAGCTGCTGGAATTCTTTTATGCCCGAGGCCTCGGCCGGCGAGACCGAGTAGCTGCTCTCGAGCGCGAAGTACGAGTTTGTCATGTACCCCCAATGGTATTCCTCGGGGGTCTGGTTATCGAACTCCTGTATCGGCTGGAGCTCGACGCAGTTGACGCCCAGGTGGTGAAGGTAGAAGCCCGGGCTCTCAACCCACTTTCTAAGGCCCGTGAACCCCCGGCGCTCAAGCGCCGAGGCCTTCACTGGGGCTTGGGCGGTCAAGTCCCTGACATGCGCCTCGGCGATCACGAGGTCCTGCCATGCGGGAGTCCGGAAGTCGGTTCCGGGGCGGCCGACCCAGCTGCGGTCCAAGACGATCCCCGGCCCTACCCGGTCGACGGTTGCGAGGGCATAGGGGTCCAGGATATCGCCCCGGGTCGAGATCTTTCCGTCGCCGCCGGCCGCCTCGATCGAGTACCAGTAGAACCACCCGTGAAGATTGCGGTCGAGTTCCACCTCCCAGACCCCCGAGGCCCCGTCCGCGTCGCCCCGGCGGCCAAGCGGGAACGAGTCCGCAGTCTTGCGGGTAGCCAGGTCGTGGCAGGCAAAAAGCGTCACGGACTCGGCCCTCGGGGCGAAAATCCTGAACGTGGTCGCCCGTTGCGAGACGATGGCGCCCATCGGCAGCCCCGTTCCCAGGTCGAAGAAAAAGTCGCCGGGGACCAGGGGAACAAATCCGCTCGAGACGTCCGCCCCGGCAGCCACAGTCCAAGCACCGGCCAGATCAAGGGACGCTGACAGCTCGAAACGCCAAAGGTGGGCTCCTGTCTTTGTCGGGTCCAGAAAGCGGTTCACAAAGCCGGTCTCATCCCGGACACAGTTCGGGGCATCGTCGCTCGGGTGAAGCCACTGGTTCTCGCCGGTTACAAACTTGAACAACACCTCACCGCCCTTCATCACCTTGCGCGCCGGGCCCGTCCACAGGAGCACGTCCTCCCCGTCAAGGTTCTCCAGATGCAAGCGCCAGTCCTCGTTGCCGACCGCAGCCTGCCAGCCGTTGAAGGGGCCCGCAACGTACACCTTTTCGTCGGCGCGCCCGACGCCCCCGTTGCGCTTGAGCGGAAGCGCGAATGCGAGGGTGGCTGGATCCTTCAGGAAATAGCGGAGGGTCTTTGCAACCTCGAGGTCCGGGGCCGGTGCGAACCGGGTGACCTCGACGGTACCGGACAGGGCTATGGCCGGCGGCGCCGCAGACTCCCAGTTGCGGTCAAACTCGACGATCCCCGAGGAGAGCGAGTCGAGCCAGGCGCGTACGAGACGTGGGGCGGTGGGCATTCCTGTGATTCGTTAAGCATCTAGCGTACCGAAATGCCGGCCTGAACAGCAAGCGCCCTGCAAAAATTGCTGCGGAATAATGCGGACGACACGGGGAGCCAAGTTTGGTAGTGTCCTTGGGTTGAAACAGCCCACGCCATGAGGATGTCACACACCCAGATGTATTCCCGCGTCCTCGCGAGTGATCCGGCCTGGAATGGCAGGTTCTTCATGGGGGTCCTCACGACGGGGATCTACTGCCTGCCTTCCTGCGGGGCGCGAAAGCCCAGGCCCGAGAACGTGCGGTTCTTCCCCTCATGCGACGCTGCACGGGCCGCGGGCCTGCGGCCTTGCCTGAAATGCCATCCAGACGACTTCGCCCGGGGCGCCGACCCCGTTCTGGAGTCAATCGAGGCCTTGGTCGCTGAGGTCCGTGGGGGGCCCGGGCGTTTCAGGGACGCGGGTGCCGTCGTCAGGCGTTCCGGTTTCGGCGCGACCCGCTGCTTTGAGCTCCTGCGCCTGCACTACCACGCGACACCGGCAGACCTGCTCCTGCGGGCTAAGGTCGACGCCTCCAGGCGCCTGCTCGTCTCGGGGAGCCTGCCCCTTGCAGATGTCGCCGATGAGGCCGGTTTTGCCGCGCTGTCGTCATTCCATGAGCATTTTAAGTCGTTTACGGGAATGACGCCGTCCGACTATCGGACCCTCGGCTTGGAGGGCTCCTTCAGAGTGGGCCTGCCGCCCGGTTATCCCCTGGCCCACCTGCTCCGGATTCTGGGCCGCGACCCCCAAAGTGCCACGGAGCGCCTGTCCGGGAGGACCTATGAAACGTCCGCGGATCTGGACGGGCTCCCTGCCGTCCTGAGGATGGAGTTCTCTAACGAGGACGTGACGGTCTCTGTCGAGGCGGAGGAGGCCCTCGAGGCGCAGCACCGCGTCGCCGCCCACCGTCTGGTTGCCGGGATCCTCGGTCTCGAGCAGGACGCGGACGCGTTCACCCGCCTCGCCCGGCGCCTTGGGCTTGCGCGCCTTGTCTCCGGGCGCCATGGCCTGCGCCTGGTGGGAACACCTAGCGTCCTCGACGGGCTCTTCTGGTCGATCATCGGCCAGCAGATCAACTTGCCGTTTGCCTGCGCCCTGAAACGCCGGCTGATTGAGAACACGGGGATCAGGCTTTCCGGGGGGCTCTACTGCATTCCGACCGCCGCAGCGGTCGCCGGCCTGGAGCCCTCCGACATGCGCCCATGGCAGTATTCCCGGCAGAAGGCCGAATACCTGATTGGTGCCGCGCGCCTGATGGCGGCCGGCGAGCTGGACCTAGGAGCGCTTCCCCGGATGTCTGCCACACGGGCCGAGAGGACTCTTCTAGCCGTCCGGGGACTAGGGCCCTGGTCGGTAAACTACCTTATGATGCGCTCGCTTGGTTTCGCGGACTGCGTTCCCCTTGGAGACACCGGGGTCACCAGCGGCCTTCAGACCCTTTTTAGACTCGAAGAGCGGCCGGATGTGGACGCGACCCGCCGTCTCATGTCGGTTTTCTCGCCGCACCGCAGCTTGGCCACGGCCCATCTCTGGCAGATCAACCAACCTCCACCATGATCCCGTCCCTCCCCAATTATTTCTCGGAATTTAGCACCCCGCTCGGAGTGTTCTCCGTCGCGGTCGACGCAAAGGGCAGCCTCACCGCGGCTGCCTTCGGCAACCACCGTGCGCTGCAGCGCCGCATTGGAGCCGTATCGCTCGTCAAGGATCTTGCGCGAACAGCGCCCGCCCGCCGGCAGGTGAAGGAGTGGCTAAAGGGCGCAAGGCGGGCCTTCACGCTGCCCGTTTCACCCAGAGGCTCATCGTTCCAGCGCCGCGTCTGGTCCGCACTCCGACGAATCCCGTATGGCGAGACGCGCTCATATGGGCAGATTGCGCGGGCACTCGGCAGCTCAGCGCGCGCCGTCGGCAGGGCCAATGCCACGAACCCCGTGTGTGTCGTCGTTCCTTGCCACCGCGTGATCGGCGCCGACGGAACGCTCACGGGCTACGCCTTCGGCGGCGCAAAGAAGCGTTGCCTTCTTAAACTCGAGGGAGCGGGGTTTATCCGCTCCTAGCCTTGCGCACGGCGGACATGAAGGCCTTCAGTCGGGCGTGATCCTTGACGCCCGGCGCTGATTCAACCCCGCTGTTTACGTCGACAATTTGCGCTCCCGTTCCGGCGAGCGCCTCGCCCACGTTCTCGGGTGTGAGGCCTCCGGAGAGGATCCATGCCATGGCCGGGAATCTCTCCCGGTGGCGCCGAAACTTGGGCCAGTCGCCCGTGCGGCCCGTGCCGCCGAAGAGCGTGGGGTCGAAGGTGTCGAGCACCAGGGTCTCCGAGAGCGCGAGCCACGCCTCGGGCACGTCCACCGCGGGAGGTAGCTTCGGCGCCAGCCAGAGGTTCTCCGCCCCCACGGCCCGCGACCAACCCTCGACAAAGGAAAGCGGCAGGTCGTGGCGAAAATGCACCTGGTAGCGATCAAACCCCGCGCCACGCATTGCACCGAGGTCCTCGAGTGAGGGCTCGACCGACACGGCCACCTTCCGGCGCTCCGGGAGCCGGGCCGCCATCGAACGATACTGGGGAAGCGTGATGTGACGGGGCGATCCGGGGTGCAGGATAAACCCCAGGTAATCCGCGCCGCATGCGTCCGCGTAGTCCGCGTCCACGAGCGAGGTCAGGCCGCAGACCTTGATCTGGATTCCGTCGATCATGGGTCGCACGGCTAGCGGAACGAATTAACGGCCTCGATGACGCTTTGCACCTGCGCGTCGGTGAGCTCAGGGAAGATGGGAAGGCTGACGCACGTCGCAGCTGCTCGTTCCGCGACCGGAAAGGAACCCACAGGGTAACCCAGGCCCGAGAAGCACTCCTGAAGGTGCAGCGGAACGGGGTATATCAAGTCGGTGCCAATGTCGCGCTTTCCCAGGTGCTCACGCAGCGCATCCCTGCGGGGATGCAGGATCGTGAACTGGTGGAAGACCGAGCCTCCCGTTAGGCCCGCGACCGGAAGCACGGCTCCCGCCAGGCGTATCCCTTCTAGATAGGCCTGGGCGATCGCCCTGCGGCGGGCGTTCCATCCGGCCAGGTGGGGCAATTTCACGCCCAGGAGTGCGCCCTGGAAGCCGTCCATTCGGAAATTTGCCCCCACGATCGAATGGTGGTAGCGCTGTTCGGAGCCGTGGACCCGGATAAGCTTCGCGCGGGCCTCCACCTCGGGCCTCCTTGAGATGAAGGCACCTCCCTCACCGCAGCCACCCAGGTTCTTGGTCGGATAGAAGCTGAAGGTGCCGGCGTCGCCGATGATCCCCACCGGCAAGCCCTTATAGCGGGCGCCTACGGCCTGCGCGCAGTCCTCGATCACGAATAGGTTGTGCCTGCGCGCCACGGCCATGATCTCGTCCATTCGGGCCGGAAGCCCAAAGAGGTGCACCACCACGACACCCTTCGTGCGGGGAGTAATCGCCCGCTCGAGCGCCGCCGGATCCAGGTTGAACGTTCCCTCCTCTATGTCCGCGAACACGGGCTTCGCACCGACGTAGGAGATGCCCCAGACCGACGAGATGAAGGTGAAGGGCGGGACCACCACCTCGTCTCCTGGCCCAAAGCCCGCGATCATGCAGGCGGCGTGGAGTGGGGAGGTGCCGCTGTTCATGCCGAGCGCCCCGGGGTAGCCGAACGTCGCTGAGAAGGCCTTTTCAAATTCCTCGACGTCCCGGCCAAGGCAGAAACGCGTCGCATCGTAGGTGGCGGATATCGCGGCAAGCGCCTCGGACCGGAGCGCCTTGTGCTGGAGCGCGAGGTCTAGAAAGGGAACCTTCATTCGAGCGACCTTATCAGGGCCGCAACGAGCTCGTCGATACCGGGGACCTTGGTCTCAAAGCCGACCGGAAGCCCCACCTTGCGCATCGTCTCGCTGGTCTGCGGGCCGATGCTTCCGTAGAGGGGCACCCGGGCGCCCTCCTCGAGCCTTAACGCCGCTCCCTGGTCCACGAAGTTCTGGGCCGAACTCGAACTCGCGAAGAGGACTGCATCGGCCCCTAGCCTGCGGTATTCAGCGGCAACCGGGTCCGCGGAGAGGTCCACAGCCTCGGTTTTGTAGACCTGGAGCATATCGACGATCGCACGCGCCTCCTCGAGCTTCTTTATGAGGACGTCGCGGTTCAGGTTTCCCGTGATGACGAGCACTTTCGCATTGTCGATGCTGCCCGTGGCGATGAGCTCCGCAGCAAGGGCGTCCGCCGTCGCCTTCTTCGGAACGCACTCGACCTTGAGCTTAAGCTCGCCCACCGCCTTTGCCGTCGCCTCCCCAACGCACGCAATCCGCATAAGCCCAAGCGAGCGGATGTCATCGAAGATCCGGAAGAATTCGCCAAAGAAATTGTGGACGCCGTTGGCGCTCGTGAACACCAGCCAGTCATAGCCGCCAAGCTCCAGCATGATGTCGGCAAGCGCTTGCTTAGACACCTCGCGCGATATCCTCAGGACCGCGAGTTCCACCACCTCTGCGCCGAGGACCGCGAGCTTCGCGGCAAGGTCGGAGGCCTGGTCGCGCGTGCGGGTGACAACGATCCTACGCCCTGCCAGTGGGAGCTTTGGGACGTCAGCCATTGGAGGGCGCCCAGGCTACTTGAGGCCCAGCCCGCCGAGGATACGGGCAGCCGCGGCGTCAGGTGACGCGTAGTCGTCTGGTGAAAGGGTGAATTTCCTGAGGCCCACGTTCTCGTAGAAGAAGTATAGCGTGTCGCCCGAGGCGTAGGCCCCGAGCGCCGTGTGGCAGCCGCCCCCAAGGGCCGTCTGGATCGCGCGCTCCAGCCCAAGGCCGCGCGCCGTCGCCGTGTCGAGCACCCCCGCAAAGCGCGCGAGGTCGGCCGTGCGGCACTGGACCCCGATGGCACCCTGCCCCACGGCCGGGACCATGGTCTCGAAGCCGATCGCGTGGAATTCGACACCGGGCCACGAGCCGATGCCGAGGCGCTTAAGGCCAGCCGCCGCGAGTATCGTGCCGTCGGCAACGCGAAGGTCGGCTATCTTCCTTAGGCGTGTGTCCACGTTGCCGCGGATCTCGGTGAATTCGAGTCCCGGGAACATCCTTTCGGCCTGCTGTCGCCGGCGGGGGCTACTCGTGGCGAGACTCTTAGGCGTCCCGACTCCCGAGCGAAGGATCAGCATGTCCCTGGGGTCCTCCCGTGGGAGATAGCCTGCGATCGATAGCCCGTCCACGGAACCGCCCGGCAGGTCCTTGGTGCTGTGGATCGCTACGTCGGCCTCGCCCCTGAGGAGCGCGCCCTCGAGCTCGTGTGTGAAAAGGCCTTTCCCGCCCTTCTCCTCAAGCGACCACTCAGCCTGGCGGTCTCCCGTGGTGACAAGCTTCAGGAGCTCGCACTCTATTCCAAGACGGGATTTGAGGTAGGCCGCAGAAAGCTCCGCCTGCGCGAGGGCCAGCGGGCTCTTGCGTGTCGCGAGGACAAGTTTTTTACCCATTATCGGGCACCCTGCCGGTGCGTCAGATAGGGGCCGTCAGTAGGCGGCCTGAACGCCCTTCAGGTTCTTCTTGGTCATCCACGGCATCATGCTGCGCAACCTCTGGCCCGTCTTCTCGATCTTGTGGGCCGCGCCCTTTTTGAGGAGCTTGTTGTACTTCTTGAGTCCGCCCTTGTACTCGGCGACCCATTGGCGGGTGAACTTGCCGCTTTGAATCTCCGATAGGATTTTCTTCATCTCCCTCTTGGTGGCCTTGTTCACGACGCGGGGACCACGGGTAATGTCGCCGTACTTGGCCGTCTCGGAGATTGAAAAGCGCATGCCGGCGATGCCGCTCTCATACATGAGGTCGCAAATGAGCTTAAGCTCGTGAAGGCACTCGAAGTAGGCCATCTCGGGCTGGTAGCCCGCCTCGACCAGGGTCTCGAAACCGGCCTGTACCAAGGCGCTCGCGCCGCCGCATAGAACCGCCTGCTCGCCGAAGAGGTCCGTCTCGGTCTCCTCCTTGAAGGTGGTCTGGAGAACGCCGGCCCGCGTCGAGCCGATGCCCTTCGCCCAGGCAAGCGCGGTCTTCTTGGCCGTCCTGGAGCGGTCCTGGAACACGGCAACCAGGGCCGGCATACCCTTTCCCTCCACGTAAAGCCTGCGGACCATGTGGCCCGGACCCTTCGGGGCTACCATGATGATGTCGATGTCCTTGTGGGGCTTGATAAGCCCGAAGTGGACGGCAAGGCCGTGGCTGAACATGAGCGTCTTGCCTTTGGAGAGGTTTGGCAGGATGTCGCTCTTGTACACGCTCGCCTGCTTCATGTCGGGCAGGCCCACCAAGATGACGTCCGCACGGCGGACGGCCTCGGCGGTGTCATACACCTTGAAGCCATGCTGCTTGGCGACCTTGCGCGACTTGGAGCCCGGGTAAAGGCCGATGATCACGTTGCAGCCGCTGTCCTTCAAGTTCAGCGCGTGGGCGTGGCCCTGCGAACCGTAGCCCAGCACGGCAAGCGTCTTGTTCTTGAAAAAGCCGAGGTCGGCGTCCTTGTCGGTGTAAACTTTGGCAGGCATGGTTAAAAGGTGTGTGCGGTCGAGTTCGCTAGCGGGTGAGGGCAAGGCTTCCGGTCCTGGCAATCTCTAGGATCCCGAAGGGCTCAAGGAGGCCCAGGAACGCGGCAATCTTTGCCTCGTCTCCCGTCACCTCGATGATGAGGGAGTCATGGGCGAGATTCGCAATCTTGGCACGGAAGATCTCCTTGATCTGGAGGATCTCGGGGCGCGTCTTTGCGTCGGCGCGGATCTTCACGAGAACCAGCTCCCGGTCGATCGTCTGCCCTTCCTTGAAGTCCATCACCTCGACCACGTTCACGAGCTTGCGCAGCTGCTTGGAGCAAAGGTCGAGTGCGGCATCGTCTCCCTTTAGGACGATCGTTATCCTGGATAGCGAGGCGTCGTGGGTCGGCGCAACATTGAGCGAGTCGATGTTGAAGCCGCGGCCGGAGATCATACCGGCGACACGGGCCAAAACGCCGAACTTGTTCTCGACGAGGACTGAGATCGTATGTCGCATGTAGTTGCTTGTGTGCTTGGCGCCGAGGGCTCGAACCGAGCAAACGGCGGGTCCAAAGGTCAACCAAGCCTAAGGAAAAAAGGGAAGCCTAAACGGAGGGACGGCCGCGGCGCCCCGGGGAGGGACTCTTTGGCCCACGGCAAGATTCGCGGATCGAAAGGCAACAGATGCATGGGATGCCGGTGGCTGTGCCGATATACTGTACGGCTGTTCAATCCGAACAGACCACTACCATGGACACTACCAATCCCACGTTCTCGGAACTAAAGGCTCAAGCGCCTGCGACTCGGGGCGCTGACAGCAGCGACCAGGCGGCCAGCTCCATCCATTACGCGGGGGCCAAAGATCCAAAGATACCCATGCCTTACGTGATCGCAGGCATCGTCGTGTTGGCAGGGGCTGCTTACGCGCTAAGGAACATAGTCCATTTCTAACGCCTTCTGGCTGGGAAGGTCGCCCAGAGGATCCCGGTTGTATCAAGGCAGGGGCAACAGCGCGAAATGGCGCTCCTTGGGGAGGGCCGGACGGGACCGGCTGGACTGGTCCTTCTCCTCCGCTGCTGACAGGAAGGCTGCTGCGGAGATTGCTCCGGGGTCGCCTGCCGCGGTGAAGAGCAGATGGCGCTCCAAGCGCTGAACCTCGTGGCCACCCGTTGCTGCCCAGCGGACCTGATAGGCTTGCCAGCGCATCGGGGTATTGTACCGGGCAAGGTTAACGCCCTTGGCAAGGTCCGAGTCCAGGAACACCCCTACCAGCTGGTCGTCTATCCGGAGCTCATACCGGCCCGGGCGCAGCCCGCTTATCACAAGGGGCTCGGAATTGATGGAATCCAGGTCCGCGCCGGCCAATTGTGCCAGATCGGTATTGGCATCGGCAAAGTCCAACGGAAGCGGAAGTGAGCTATCCAACTCGGTCCACTTGACAACGCCGTCGCTGACAACGAGCGCGCTCACGCTGGCATTTTCAGCCGCGACAACCGACAGAGAGTGCGCGTCGATTTGTACACGGCTCACAAGGGCGGGCGCCTGCCACGCCCTTAGCAGGGCAGCGCCCATCACGATATGTCCCGCGGGGCTTGGGTGAACCCGGTCCGGAAGGAGGAGACGGGCAAGGTCGGGATCCTTCCGAAAGACACTTCCAATTCCCAAGGCGACTACGCTTCCGAAGTCAACGACCGGCAGCTGCTGCTCGCGGCCAATCTCGGCCACGCTCTCACCCATCTGCCTCAGAACCTCCATGTATCCCCCTTCAAAATTGGGAGGCCGAGCCACGTCGTCAAAAGGCGACGAACGGATCAAGTAGATCCGAACCCCCGGCAACGCGTCCTTGATTCTCTTCACGATGGAGCGGTAGCCGTCGGTAAATGCAGCCAGGGTCTCGGGCTCCAGCTTCCGATAGCGGCCGTCATTCATCCCGAGCATCACGGTCACCACCGTCGGCTTCAGGCGGACCACATCGCGGTCAATCCGGACACCGATCTCGCCGGACCCCCCACCCTTCACCGTGTCGCCGCCGACCCCGGAGTTGTAGAACCGGAGATCCCACGTGGGGAATCGGTCGCGGCAGTAGGCCTCTACCACTGCCGCATAGCCTCCGTCTTGGGTGATGCTGTCGCCATAGAACACCACGCGATCACCGTCATGGAGCGCGAATGCGGGAGCGGGTTCTGCAGAGCGCAGGCTGGAGAACGCGAGCAGCAGGGCCAAAAAGCCTGGCAGCGCGCGCCAGGGACGATGGAGGAACTTAGGGGTGAGGTGTATCATTGGAGAATAGGGGGCAGTTGCCCATTGCGGGGTCCGGCGTAGGGAATTCGGAGCACGAGATACGCCGCGAATGATCATGAGCGCTAAGGCCAGGTTCGCAACGATAGCTTTCATCGCATCGGGAACGGCCTACCGGCCATTCAAGGCATGGATGCCGCCGAAGCGGAAATCGCGGCAAGCGACCCTTTCGTTTCCCTATATCACTATATTTACGCGGCCCGTTATAATATCGCCTTGCGGCGCCGCATGCGTATGCCCTTCCGGGCGCACGTGTTGTTTTAACAGCGGCCCGTAGCCTCCCCACGAAAGCCAAGGAACCCCATGACTAAACGCATTGCCCGGTTGGCCGCCGCTGTTGTTGTGCTCCCGGCTCTATCGGCATTTGCCGATGCCCCAACCTCCAATCCTCCCCCAGGCGAACGGGAGGTTCTGCCCGCGGAGATATCACCGGCCAGCTACGATCTGTCGCTGTTCCCCGACGCGGATAAACTCACGTTCCACGGCACGGTGGTGATCCACGTCGAAGCGAAGAAGCAGGCCTCCTCCGTGGTTTTGAACGCCGACAAGCTTACCTTGGACCGGGCCGTGCTCGACAATGGGGCTGCGGCGACCTTCTCGCTCGACAGCGCCCTGCAGCGGGCGACTCTCACCTTCCCGACCCCGGTGGGTCCCGGATCCCACACGCTGATGATCGACTACCATGGGAAGATAGGGACGGCGACGCTCGGATTCTTCGCCATGGACTATGAAAGCCCCGATGGTAAGCGCAGGACACTCGCCACAAATTTTGAGCCCGCGTCCGAGCGGCAGTTCATGCCCTCGTGGGACGAGCCCGCCCAAAAGGCGACCTTCACGCTTTCCGTCGTTATCCCCGGCGGCCTCACCGCGGTTTCCAATATGCCGGTCTCCGCAACAGAGGATCTGCCCGGCGGCTTGAAAAGGGTGCGGTTCCAAACGTCGCCCAGGATGTCCACCTATCTATTCTTCCTCGGGATCGGGGACTTCGAGCGCATCAGCACCCAGATTGACGGCGTGGACCTGGGCGTCGTCGTCTCCAAGGGCAGCACATCGAGGGGACAGTATGCCCTCTCGGAAGCCGCAAAGATTCTGCACTACTACAACGACTATTTCGGTTATCGCTTCCCGCTGCCCAAGCTCGACCTGATCGCGTCACCGGGGAAAATCAGCGGCGGGTCGATGGAGAACTGGGGAGCCATCTTCTATTCCCAGGATCATCTCTTATTCGATCCTGCGCTCTCGACTGAGGAGGATCGCCATGATGTCTTCCAGGTTGTCGCCCACGAGATGTCACACCAATGGTTCGGTGATCTCGTGACGATGGCGTGGTGGGACAACCTCTGGCTCAACGAGGGTTTCGCTTCCTGGATGGAAACCAAGATAGCCGACGACCTCCATCCTGAGTGGGAGTGGGGGCTAAGGTCGACACGGATAGAAAACGGGAAATTTGAGGACGCAAAACCATCGACCCACCCCATATTGCGCGAGGTGATCACGGCCAGCCAGGCCGAGCAGTCCTTCGACGGGATCACCTATGGGAAAGGGTCTGCCGTGGTCGGCATGCTTGAGGATTTCGTGGGCGCCGAAACCTTCCGTGACGGAGTCCGTCGGTACATGCAGCTTCATGCCTTTGGCAACACGGTCGACGGCGATTTCTGGCAGGCCATTGAGGCGGCGTCCGGAAAGCCCGTTATCCAGATTGAAACCGGTTTCACGACGCAGCCGGGCCTGCCTCTCCTACAGGTTCTTTCGGAGGAACCCATGCAAGGCGGGACGCGGGTGAATATCGCAACCAGCCGCTTCGCCGAGGATCCCGCGACACTCGTCGGAATTCCGGTTTCCAGTTGGCACGTACCGGTTACCGTGATGGCAGGACAGGCCATCACAAAACAGATCATCGAAGGGACAAAGGGCACGGCGGTGGTTGCAGGCGCCTACCCTGCCCTAGTAAACGCCGGGCAAAAAACCTATGCAAGGGTCTTCTATCCTCCGGCGGTTTTTGAAGCCCTGTTGCCGGGGGTATCGGCGCTCCAACCGGTCGACCAGCTCGGCCTATTAAATGACGCCTGGGCCCTGGGCCGGGCCGGTTATGAGCCCATGACCGACTACCTGGCGTTAACACGCGCACTCCGGTCCGATGGCAATCCCTTCGTTTGGAGCAAGGTTGCGGTCGCCCTGAAGGAGATCGATCGGCTCTACGGCGGATATCCCGGACGGGCGCGGTTCAGGGAGTTCGCGCTGGCAAGGTTAAGGCCCCTTGCCACGAATCTCGGGTGGCAGCCAAAAAATGGAGAGGGCATCAATGTGCCGGCACTCCGATCCGCGCTCCTTCGTGCCCTAAGCGGCTTTGATGATCCTGCTGTGATCGATGAAGCCAGGAGGCTGTATGAAAAGGGTTCCTTCGCATCCGCATCGGACCGGAAAACCGTGATTGAGGTCGTGTCCGAACATGCCGACGCCCCCATGCTCGACCGCCTGATCGGTGAAATCAGGGCTCTAAAGGATCCATTGGAGCGACAGGATAGGTTCGAGGCGCTTATGGCTTTAAAGGATCCCGCGCTGATAGGCCGCGTCCTGGATCTGGCAATCAGCGATGAGGCGCCTGCAGGATCCGCCATCCAGTCCCTGCTGCCGATTGCAGCCCGCAATCACCCGGATATGGTCTGGGATTTTGCGGTCAAGCACGTCGACCAGCCCGGTTTCCCGATGGATAGCGAATCCCGTCTTTGGTTGATGCCCAACCTTGCAAGCCGCTCACTTAATCCCGCGCGGGCCAAGGAGCTGGAGCAATATGCGGATGCACATATTCCCGCGGGCGCTCGCGAGCACGTAGAATCGGCCATCACCACCCTTCAACAAACCGAGCGGTTCCGGAAGGTTAGGCTGCCTGAGATCGACTCGTGGCTGGCTTCCCTGGGGCCAGGTTGAGATCGCGGGCCTTCGCGCTCATTTCTTTGGCTCTGTCAGAAACTCGATGAGCGTCGGCGGCTTGACCTCGACCGTGCCCTCCGGGACCCGGGTCCTCTCCAGCCCCTTGCTCGGCTGGCCAAAATATTGCGAAGCGTACCGCGCCATCACCGGAAGAGCCTTGTCGAATTGGTTGTGGCGTTGACTGATGCTGAAGCGGGTTTCCCAGAGCAGCTTGTGCTTCTTGCCCTTCCACAGGAGCTGGAAGTCATAGGCCATAAGCACCACGAAGTACCGGTTCTCCTCGATCTCCGCGACTTGGTCCTTCTGGTCGATGCCAAGGGCGGTGTGCTTGAGGTAATTTCCCTCCTCAGTGCCAATCAGGCCCGAAGCCGAATACCCGATCATCGCTGCATTCTTGAAATCGAGCTGGTCCCGGACGTGATTCGCCATGTTGAGAACATGGAGGCCAGAGGTGAGAACGGCGTTGGCTTCATCCGGAGCGCCCTGCTCCATCAACATCCGAAATTCCGCGAGGTCCTGGATATAGGTTTGGTACAACGGGTCCTCCTCGATCGGCGGTGGGACCTCTGTCGTGCCCCAGTAGACCATGATAAGCAGCTTGGTAGCCTTCGGGTCCGTTGCCGGAAAGTAATTTTGGCCCGCAAGCGGTGGCGCAAGGACCCTGGCCACGTCCATGAAATGAAGCTTGTCGATGCTTAGATCGCTGATCGGCCCACCCCAGCTCCCACCCTCCGCAAAGGCATAATATTCAGTCCCGAACGAACCGTCGGAAAGCGTGGCCCGGACGTAGTCTTTGCTGACTTGCGAGGCCACAGCGGTCACCCCGTCGACGCCTCCCGCAGCGCGGCATGCCGGGCCGATCTCCCCTACGACAGCGAGGGCCGCGAGTATCCAAAGCCTCAGTAAGGCCAAACGTGATGAATTCATTTCTTGGGGTCGGAGATCAGTTCGATAAGCGTCGGATCTTCCACTTCGACGTTTCCTTCCGGCACCCGTGTCCTTACGAGACCGTTGCTGGCGTGGCCGAAATATTGGGAGGCATATCTTGCCATCAGAGGCAGCGCCTTGTCGAATTGGTTGCGCCGCTCACTGATGCTAAAGCGGGTCTCCCAAAGCAGCTTGTGCTTCTTCTCCTTCCACAGGAGCTGAAAGTCGTAGGCCATCAGGACCACGAAATAGCGGTTCTCCTCGATCTCCGCATAGAGGTCATCCCTGTCGACACTCAGAGCGGTTCCCCTGACGTAGGCTCCCCTTTCGGTGCCTATGAGTCCCGGGGAGTCATAACCCAGCATCAGGGCATTGTTAAAATCCGTCCGGTCCCGCTGCCGATTCTCGATGTTGAGCATCGTCATTGCGGCAGACAATTCATCCAGTTGGGCATCGCTTGCGCCAGCGTTTCCGTCTGCCGGATGGTAGCCCCTTTCGCCTGCTGCCGCATTGGCGACGGACGCGTTCGCCCTCGCGAGGCCCTGGGACTGCGCGATACGATTCTGAATGTCGCTCAGATTAGAGTAGGCAATGGAACTGGAAGTCGGGGGTGGAACCGCGGTGGTTCCCCAATAGACCATGATGAGCAGCTTAGTATCTGCTGGATTGCTGGCTGGAAGATACTTCCGGAAAGCAAGGGGTGGCGCGATCATCTTCGCCACGTCGATGAAATGAAGCTTGTCGATGCTTAGATCGCTGATCTCACCCTGCCATTTGCCGCCTTCTCCGAACGCATAGGTCTCGGGCTTTTCCGAACCGTCTGGAAGCTTTGCGCGGATATAGTCCTCGCTCGCCTTTGAGGTCACAGCTGTGACGCCTTCCAGGGCTGCGGCTGAGTAAAGACCGGGCCGCGACCCTGCGATAATCGATCCTGCGGCTGCCAACCAAACCAAGCGCCAAAGCCGGCGTGACGTTGTCGCTATGCGGGAGGGCTCCATGGAGTATAGTTTTCGCCGAGGCGGTTCGGGTCTCAGATTAGACCTTTCCTGACTTCTACGCAAATTTACGTCGCCTGGATTCAGGCCGCGAGCCGTTTTGAAGCTTTTGCAAGCTGGTGGACGCCGATCGAGTCCGTGATTACCGAGGAAGTTGGCTGGGTTAATTGTAGCACCTCGCGGATTCTCGTAAGTGCATGCGTTCGATGCTCGCCGGCATTGTTTCAGCGTCTGTTTGAAACAGTTTTGCCCCATACGCTTCGCCCCACTGCCAGTCCGCCAAATGCTTCAACACGCACTCCAGTTGGCTTGCGCCTTTCTGAAGCTACTTGGACGGGCTATCGTCGGTTACCTGGTTCGCTGGCTTAACGAGGTTATCCTCGTTCTTGGCGGCATTAATTTCCGCCTTTTTCACAAGGTTGCCGTAAGTGCTCTGCGGATTGTCCACAACGATGGACTTGGCAGCGGTGGTTGCAGCGGGACTTGCCTTTGCCGCAACCGAGGTTGAGCTCGCCACAGGAAGATCCTTCGCAGCCAGGCTGCTCAAAGGAATCGTCCCCGTCTGCCCCTTATAACGAATCGTGATCGATTTGTCTCCCCGCTCAACAATTTCAACGGTGGTCCCGGCCTTCAGGATCGTTAGGCTACGATCCACCCTCATCACCGTGTTCTTTGGAAGCACAGCGTCTTCGGCAAGGGAAGTGCCGACCGACAAAAGCAAAAGGGGTACAAGAAGGAGGATTTTTATCGGGATACTAGGGCAATTGTGGGTCGGCATCGAAATTCCTCAAGGGCTATTCGACTACACCCAATACCACCATTTTAACAAGGATGCACCCAGGGGCGTCGCGTCCGCCATGCCTGACTTTCGGCCTGCCTCTTCAAAGCGCGCGGGCTAATCCCCTAGGGTCCGCCGGAAACATCTGCGTTCGCGCGCTTAAGCCGCGCGTCAAGGGACCAACGGTCGCAACCCCTGAATGCAAGGAGAACCGCGAAAAAGCCAAGGTAGATGAGCTGGTCGCCCGCCGCGTTCCAATCCTGGATGAGACACGTCCCAAACAGGAGGGCTATCATGAGCCAGCAGCCGGCCGCTAGCGTTGCGCGAAGGGCGAAGCCAGCCAGCAGCAATAGCCCGATTGAGCACTCCGCGCCGACAATCGCGTACCCGCTCGCTCTGACAATCGCTTGGGGAAGTATCGAATGTGCAAACTGCTGGTCGAGGTGGTTTGCGAATTCCGTGAATTTGAAGACGCGTGTCCATCCATGGAGGGCAATATTGACGCCAAGCCCAATGCGGGCCAGCGACACGGCCAGTTCGAGGTCAGGGCGCTGCGGAATCGCGGTCACATCGGGCATTGTAGTAACCCTTTGACATCTGCCCATCTCTGAAGTGCCAGGCCTCCTTTACTCCACAATTCCCGTATTGCCGCCCTTTCATCACCGGGAGATGACATCTCGCGGCCAATATTCTAGAAATCGACCCAGACGATTTTTCACGGCAACGGATCGCGTCAACGTGTATTGACACCGCATTCCCGGGCGGACCAGCCGCGATCCCTGTCAACGCCACCCATCCAGATAATCGCCGAGCGTGGGCCCCGCGGCGTGAACCTCTAGGCACTACACTATCGGCCCGCTCCGGTTGTGTAATGCCATTTGCACGTTAGGCTATGGAATATGAATTCCGCTTCTTTGATCACTCACGAAAACATAGCTCGACGGGCCCACCAGATTTGGGAAGAAACCGGCCGGCAAGACGGCAACGAGACAATACATTGGCTACAGGCCGAAAGAGAACTTAGCGCGCCCTTTGAACCGACTGGAGACGCGAAAGCCGACAGAGGAAAATCGGTGGAACCTCCCATTTCGGGGAAACACTCTTCTGAACAGATTCGGCACAGCACCAATTATGTTCATCCCGGCGTCACAACCGACTCATTACATCACGTCCGCAATCGATAGAACATTGGAAGCCTTTTGCTTAAGCTGGTGCAGGACCAAGCTCCATTCCAATGGCTCCCGGGCCGACCCAGGGTTTGCCGTCGTTAAATCGTATGCGTCCGAGAGCAAACCCGTATTAAACAGCGTTCCTATGACGCACCAGCTCCCGTCGCTGAGCATATAATTCATGGGGCCAGCTGCAGAGATGCCGCCGAATTCCAAAGGCAGCGCTATTGGCGTCATTTATCTGCTTTATTTTCTGGTGGCCATGCTGGGCGAACTCTTGGCACCCCGCCGGCTGGTTGTCGTCGGCGAAATGCTCAATATCGCCGCATTTGCCATCTGCATAACCGTTACGCTTCTCTTTTGCGGCCTGTTCAAGCCGGTGAACAGGAACCTTTCTCTGCTCGCTGCGATCATGAGCCTCCTGGGCTCCATAGTCGGAATTCTTGGCGTCTTTCATTTGGCTTCACCCCATCTTAGCCCCCTGTGGTTTTTCGGCCTCTATTGTATTTTGATCGGCTGGCTCATACTCCGATCGGCTTTCCTGCACGAGTTCTGGGCGCACTCCTGGTTTTGGCTGGCGCGGGTTGTATAGCCTATTTGTCGTCGGTCGTTGTTAACGCTCTCTCAAACTGGATAAAGGGCCTTGGCATCCTCGCAGAAGCTTCACTGATGCAGTGGCTCATCGTGAAGGGCGTTAACGAACGACGATGGCAGGAGCTGGCCAATAATAAAGCATCCGAAATAGTTATAACATACTTGTTATGAAATATTTAGGTACTTTTTGACGCCGACGGCGTCCATCACATCCGAGTGAGGGGCCGGTCTTAGTTGCGGCTGGTTGCACCCTCTTCGCCTTACAACTGGTTGTCGTATTGAAGCGATTCGCTCTTCTTGGATTTCACGGGGCCGCCAAAAGTGTAGACGAAGCCGGCATAGATGATCCGCGACGAACGCCGCCGCGTGAGGTAGTCGTGGAGGATGGGGGTATCGATAACCGTCCGCTCCTTAAGCGAGTCGAACAGGTCCGACACCGTGGCAACGAACGCGAGGTTCCTTTCTTTGAACTCATGCCGATATCCGATGTTCGCCACGTAGTTGGGAAGCCTGTAGCCCTGCGCCGTCAGCCGCCTGCCGGAGTAGTTCAGGTTCAGCTGAAACTCATCGCTCTTTGATAGCCGCCACTCGGCGCTCATCTTCGCATCCCACCCGATTGACGAGCGGTTGCCCGGGTAGCCGAGGTTGCTCGCGTCGACCTCGTTGTCGTAGCCGTCGGTGCTGAAGTTCAGCGTCACGCCGTGGCCAAGCGGAGTCGCCAGAATCAGCTCCACCCCGCCCGAGCGATTGGATGAAAGGTTCTCCTGGGTGGTGAGCAGCGTGACACTGTTGACGTACTCGCTGACGGTCGTGAAGGCGTTGTACGTGTCGCGGAAGTAGACCGCGGCAAGGATGCTGGTCTCGTCCTTATGGTACTGATATCCCCCCTCGATCGAATGGGTCTCCTCGGGACGGAGCAACGGATTGCCCGCACGTAGGTTGAAGGGGTCCTGGTACGCGGGAAACGGGTTTAGGTCCTCGCCTTCCGGCCGGTGGACGCGGTGGCTGTAGTTGAGCACGAGTTGGCCGGTGTCCGTCAGGTCATAGCTCAGGTGCAGGGT
>Ga0302320_10009069_pt1 | contig 21450 bp, 17 predicted proteins | sample Bog_T0_3_FD_202130 | JGI IMG/M metagenome (GOLD analysis project Ga0302320, IMG submission 202130) | Peat permafrost microbial communities from Stordalen Mire near Abisko, Sweden - Bog_T0_3 | ecosystem: Environmental > Terrestrial > Soil > Wetlands > Peat | place: Sweden: Abisko, Stordalen Mire...
GGGGGCGATACGCACGGCGGCCGAACAGAGCTCCGATCCGTTGTTTTTGCTGCAAGCTCTTAACCGGCGACTGATCGGCCGCAGCGATGCGCAGGCCACCTGCCTCGCGCTGCGCATTGAGGCGGATGGCAGCACGACGCTGGCCAACGCCGGTCACATGTCTCCCTACCTGAATGGGGAAGCGATGGCGATGGAAGGCGCGCTGCCGCTGGGCATGATGGAAAGCGCTGAGTCTTCCGTGATGCATTTCCAACTGAAGTCGGGCGACCGGCTCATGCTGTTGTCGGACGGCGTCGCCGAGGCGACGGATGCGAATGGGAAGCTGTTCGGATTCGAGCGGGTGAATGAGCTGCTGCGCAAGGCGACGAACGCCGCCGAGGTAGCTGGGGCCGCGCAGGCCTTCGGGCAGGAAGACGACATCAGCGTCATTTCCGTGACGCGGACCGCCGTGCGAGAGCCTGTCGCCGCATGAGGAAGCGACGCGGCAGTTGCATTGGCTGGTTGCGCCTGGTTGACCGGAAGTTATTACTCAGTAAACATCACTCCTCGTTCTGGAGTCAGTCTCCTTCCTCAGGCCGCGATTTGGAGGATTTCGTCGTCTCGGCTGGGGGCCTGACCGCGTCATCGATGAATACTCGATCTTCGCTTAGCCACTCGCTTGTTCCGTCCGCAAACAAGACGGAATAGAACGCCCCGCCTGCCTTATTGCCGCCTTTCTTGACAATCTCGCCAGGTTCGCCTGGATGTGCCGCACTTGTGGTCAATACCAGACCGCGAATATCAAAGTACGGTCCGCGCAACGGCAAAAGAGAGCTTGGCTCCGCCTGCTGAGGCGGCCCGTTGACAAGTCCGTCCTCGTCGTAGAGCTGCACTACGAAACGTCCGCTCTCTTGCCGATCCACTATCTGTACCTTGACCTCTTGGCCATTTTTCGCAATGGCGTTTGCAAAATCGCCCTTCTGAAACGTTGCCATCCATCTTCTCCTTTGATTCCGGCTCGGCCTTCTTCTTTGACTCGGCTCGGCTGACCCTGGCATGGGGATTCCCCCATTTCCAGTTTGATTCCAAAATTGAGGGCGGAGACATCCTGGCGCACTGCGCAAAGGCTGCTGGGCGTTGTGGTCTGCTCGGAGACCGTCGCAAATTGCCCGTATTGCAACCCATCACAGCGACCAGTAGAAAATGGGGATAGAATTACCTGCATCGAAGCCGACCTGTGATCGCTGACAACGAATCACTGACAACTGACAACTCGCCAGGTGCTTTGTGCAACAGGGCCACTCACACGAATCCGTAAAGATGGCGCTCGACACATTGCGCACAAATAAGCTGCGCTCCGGGCTCACCATCCTTGGCATTATCATCGGCGTCACCACCGTCATCACCATTTCCTCCGTAATCAACGGGCTCAACACCCGGGTCTCCGACTGGGTGAGCACGATGGGGACCAACGTCTTCTGGGTCTTTCACATGCCGCTGATCAACATCAATCCGACAACGGAGATGGTGACGCGCAAGAAGCTGACCCTGGAAGACGCGCTGGCCTTACGCAACCTGCCGCACGTGGTAGCCGTGGACGGCGAGGTCCGTCACGTGAACGAACAGTTCCGGGTGGGCGATGTGAGCGTCAAGTACAACGGAAAGAAGGTGGCAGGCGCATTCTTGCTGGGATCGACCGACCACCTCGAGGTGGTGTCGAATCTCAACATCCAGGAGGGACGGATCTGGAACGACGCCGAAGATGAGCGCCGTGCGCACGTCTGCCTCGTTGGCCATGACACGGCTGAAATGCTGTTCGGTACGGAGGACCCCATTGGCAAGGACGTAAACGTAGCGTCCGGCCTCTACACCGTCATCGGCGTCGTGGATAAGCGTAAGCAACCATTCGGCACGGGAAAGAACCCAGCCGACAACGGCGTTTACTTCCCGCTGGGCACCTTTCACAACCTCTATCCGGAGCTCAAGGATATGTACATCGCCTTGAAATACGACGACCAGAAAAACAAGGACCTCGTCGAGGAAGAAATCCGCGAAATGCTGCGCGTGCGCCGCAAGGTCAAGGTGGAATCCGACGACAACTTTGAAATCATGAGCCCCGACTCGCTTACCAAGCTCTGGGGCCAGCTAACAGGCGGCCTGGTCGCCTTCATGATCGCGGTTTCTTCGGTGGGATTGATGGTCGGCGGCGTGGGCGTGATGAACATTATGCTGGTCTCAGTCACTGAGCGCACCCGGGAAATCGGTGTCCGCAAGGCCATGGGGGCAACGAAGCGCAACATCCTCGCCCAATTCACCACGGAGGCGGTAACCCTCTGCGCTGTCGGCGGGCTTTTCGGAGTCCTCACCGGCGCCGTGATTACGTGGATCGTTTATTTCCTGCCCATCGGCCTTCCCGCCACGCTCTCCACCATGTGGGTCTGTATCGGCTTCGGCGTCTCCTGCGGAATTGGGCTGCTGTTTGGCATCTATCCGGCCTGGAAAGCCTCGAACCTGGATCCAATTGAAGCGCTGAGGTACGAGTAAAGCTAGGGATTAGGGACTAGGGACTAGGGAATAGGGAATAGGGATTGGTTGTCAGTATCCAGCCTTTAGCTATCAGCCCTCGTTGCCGACTGCTGCCGTCAATTAAACTGACAACAACCGTGCCGCATCCAATCGCCCAATCCGTGGAGATTCTCACCACGGTCCTCACCATCGCCGGCATGGGCTACTTTATCGCCGCCCTCCTTGCTGCTCGCGTCTTTCTTTCTGCACGCCGGGCACAACTACCTGACTTCACTCCTGGCGTCAGCATCCTCAAATCGCTCAAAGGCCTTGACCCCTCGATGATCGATGCCTTTCGCAGCCATTGCCGCCAAGCCTACTCCGGGGAATACGAGTTGCTCTTTGGAGTCTCCTCGCTCGACGACCCCGCTGCCACAGCCGTCGAACAACTCAAGCTGGAATTTCCCGCCCACTCGATTCAACTCGTCGAGTGTCCAGCAAGCCTCGGCGCGAACGGCAAAGTCAGCACCCTTATCCAGCTCGCAAAGCAGGCGCGCCATTCCTACCTGCTCATCAACGACTCGGATATCAGCGTTTCTCCTCGCTATTTAGAGCGAGTCATGGCCCATTTCGCACCGCAAACCAACATCGGCAAACAACATCTCGAAGTCGGCCTCGTTACCGCTCTTTATCGTGGGCGCGCCCACACAACCCTTCCTTCCCGTCTTGAGGCCCTCGGCATAGCCACCGACTTCCAGGCCGGCGTGCTTCTTTCGCGCATGATTGAGGGAGGCCTCCACTACGGCCTGGGTTCTACACTTGCCGTCAGCCGCTGGGCCTTGGAGAAGATCGGCGGCCTCGAGACTCTTGTCGATCACCTGGCAGACGATTATGAGCTCGGCGCGCGCGTCGACCAGGCAGGCTATCGAGTAATCCTCAGCGCCGAAGTCGTCGAAACCGCGATCCCCGCCTACACCTGGCGCGGCTTTATCGATCACCAGTTGCGCTGGGAACGCACTGTCCGCGACGCGCGCCCCTGGGGTTACGCCGGGCTGATCTTCACGCATGGATTGGCCTGGGCTCTGTTCAATGTGATCGCCAGCGGGCTAAGCCCCCTCAGCCTCTGGCTGCTCGCAATGAGCTTCTTTCTTCGGCTCTCGGTAGCCATGACCGTCGGCGCCCAGGTCCTGGCCGACCACGAGGTCCTTCCCAGCCTCTCGCTGCTGCCTTTCCGCGACCTGATCGCTTTCTTCGTCTGGACCTTTGGCTTCGCCGGCAACACCATCGTCTGGCGCGGTCAACGCTTCGAGCTTAGGAATGGCAAACTGCGAAGAACGGGGCCATTGCAAAGTTAACTGACTTCCCACTGAAGTTTTCCGCATGCCGGGGTCGGGAGCATCTCTCCTGCTCGCAGGCTGTGTAATAGTCACAAATTTGCATTCATTCGGTATCTGGAATCGACGCCGGTCTGGTAGATTGCATTCACGCGGCTTGAGCCGCCACAGGGGAGATTTCATGCGCACACCCACTTGTCTTGCCACGCCGATTCTCGCCGGCTGTATGCTTGCCGTCGCGTCTACTCTTGCAATTGCCCAGGCAGCCGCGCCCGCCAAACCGCCCGTTGGCTCGACCGTCCCGCCAGCCCAGATCTATGGAAAAATCCTCGCTTCTCTCGAAACGAATTTCGTCTCCGCAGCCGAGGCCATGCCGGAAGACAAATACGACTTCGCGCCCCCGGTCACTGCGGGCGAATTCAAGGACGTCCGCACCTTTGGAGGAGAGGTCAAGCATGTTGCCCAGGCCAATGCGTTTTACTTCCACGATCCCAACGCACCCCTGGTCGACACCCGGGCTGACTACGACAAACTCAAGACCAAGGCGGAGATTGTCAAAGCTCTGAAGGACTCGTTTGTGACGGCTCATGCTTATGTGGATGCCATCACCCCTGAGAATGCCTTTGTGATGACCGCCAACGGTACCCGTGCCGGCCTGGCAACGCAAGGCCTTGAACACCTGATGGACCACTACGGCCAGATGGTGGTCTACCTGCGCATGAACGGGATTATCCCTCCCGCCAGCCGTCCGAAATGAGGCACGCTGCGGCAAAAGCGGGGCCCGTGGCGCAAGCACATCCAGGGGAATCAGCCGGTGGCGTTGGCATTGGCATCGCCCACAATGCTATCGTGATTGCCAAATGCCCTTCGTAACGACTACCGAAACGGGCGCATCGATTCAGGGCCCCACTGCCACCCTCCTCTACGACGACTGGTACCCAGCGATGCGGACGGACAAGCTCCGATCCAATATTCGTGGCGGGGGCAAGCTGGCCACGGCCATGCTGCTCGATATCCCGCTGGTTCTGGGCCGACGCAACGACGGCCGCATATTTGCCATGCGCGATAGCTGTCCCCACCGTGGCATTCCCCTCAGCTATGGCTGGTTCGACGGCAACCGTGTGACCTGTCGCTACCATGGTTGGGAATTCGAGCCCTGCGGCGGACAATGTGCCATGATTCCGTCGCTTTCAACCTTCGACAAGTTGGACGCAACGCGAATTTTCGCCACCGCTTATCCCTGCGAAGAGCGCGATGGCCATGCATGGGTCTTTATTCCAGCCGCTGGCGCAGGGCGGAAAGGCGGAACCACGGAGCGGCCGGTTCCGGAGCTTGCCAAATTCGGTCCCCGCTATCGTACAGCCCACCTCGCCGCCGACCTGCCCTGCAATGTGGATCACGGCATTATCGGTCTCATGGACCCGGCGCACGGCCCTTTCGTCCATCAGGCGTGGTGGTGGCGTTCGCGTGCCAGCATCCGCCAAAAGACCAAACGCTTTGAGCCGATCCCCGAGGGCTTCCGCATGAGCGCCCATGCGCCCAGCGGCAACTCCGCGCCGTACAAACTGCTCGGCGTCTACGGCCAGCCCATCGAAACCACTATCGACTTCACCTTGCCCAACCGCCGCACGGAGGTCATTCGCGCCGGCGACAAATGGTTCTCCTCGCTCACCACCGTCACCCCGGTCACCGCATCAACCTGCCGCATTGATGTGATCGCCGCTTGGAACGTTTTCTATCACGTCCCCTTCGTAACCCCCATTGCCAAGTTCTTCGGCGCTAAATTCGTACGCCAGGACCAAGTCACCATGATTCAGCAGGCGGAAGGCCTCCGTCACAATCCTAGCCTGATGTTGATCGACGACGCCGACAAGCCGGCCAAGTGGTACTTCGCCCTGAAGCAGGCCCGTATCGATTCAGGCACCAGCGGCGGCGCACCCAAACACCCAATGGACGGCCCCATCGATCTGCACTGGCGCAGCTAGGTGCGGATGCGTATTCCATGTCATTCCTATCCAGCAAAAGTCGCATTGCATCGGCCTTGTCCATTCGATAGAATCCTGGTTCATGTCGACCTATCTGCTTATTCATGGCGCCTGGCACGGCGGATGGTGCTGGAGCAAAGTGGTACCCCTGCTTGAGGCTGCCGGCCACACGGTCCTCGCTCCCGATTTGCCCGGCCACGGCGACGACACAACGCCCCGCGCGTCAGTCACGCAGAAGAGCTACACCGATCGCATTTGTGAAATCGCCGCGGCCCAATCGCAGCACGTGATTCTGCTTGGCCACAGCATGGGTGGCGTCGCCATTACGCAAGCCGCCGAAAACTGCCCGGAGAAGATTCAAGCACTCGTGTATATGTGCGCGTTTTTACCCCGCAACGGCGACTCGCTCATGACCTGGGCCGCACAAGATAAGGAAAGTATGGTCAACCCATCCAGCACTTTTCCGGTAGCGGATGGAGTGATTGGATTCAGGCCGCAATACACGCACGAAGCGTTTTACGCCAATTGTACGGAAGAAGATGAGGCATTCGCGAAGTCGCGGCTTGTGGCCCAGTCCACCGAGCCTTTCCGGGCACCGGTGCGAACCACGCCAGAGCGCTGGGGTCGCATCCCACGCTTTTACATTGAATGCGCCTACGACCGTGCCATAACCCTCGACCTGCAGCAGGCAATGCAAAAACAATCGCCGTGCCAGCGCACCTTTTCCATCGACACCGATCACTCGCCGTTCTTTTCCGCGCCGGAGCATCTTGCGGATATTCTCGCGCACATCGGAACGCTGTAAATAGGTGGGAAGACAAACGCCACCGCTGTGCGCCAACGTGGAAGATCCTTTAATCAGCGGCCAAAGCCAGCCGCGTCACCGTCAGCACTGTAATGTCGTCTTCCTGGCCAAATGCCTGCGCCGCGGAGGCAATGTCGTGCGCGGACTCTTCGCTGATTCCTCGCACGCGTTCAAATCCGAAGAGCTGACGTTGCGGGTTCATCGCTTCCACCACCCCATCCGAAAGGAGCATCAGCTTGTCGCCGGGTTCAAGCTGAATCTCTGTCTCGCCGTAGTCCGCGTCGGCGGTCAATCCAAGCGGCAGGCCGGAATCGAGTGCGATCTCTTCTCCGCGCCGGTAGGGTGAAAGATGTCCGGCGTTGGCCATGGTCACGCCGCCTTGAGGCGACAGCCGGACGCAGATACAGGTGATGAATCCGCTTTCCTGCGTGGTGAGCATCTGCCCGTTCAGGCGCGAAAGCAATGTTGCGGGAGAAAAATTTTCGGCGGCCAGCGTTCGCAGAGCGCCTATGGCCAACGCGCCGGTCATCGCGGCTTTCAATCCTTTGCCGCTCACATCGCCAACGACAATGAGCGCGAAGCCCTCGTGTTGCTCCAGCACCTGGTAGAAATCGCCACCGACCTCCTGCGCTGGAAAATACGCTGCCTCCAGTTCGAATCCCGCAAGTTTGGGCAGCGATGCAGGCACCAGCCGCCGCTGTATTTCGCGCGCCGCGCTTAATTCCGCCGCGGTGCGAGCCTGTTCGCGGCTTACGCGGGTGAAGCGGAAGAACATGACCACGGCGATCGCCAGCAGGAAAAGAAGACAGCCGAGGTCGCTTGCCTGCACCTGAGCGGCGCCTATTTGAATTGGGTCGTCGAGGAAGTCGAGGCGATGCCACCCGAGAAAAATAGAGATAGATCCCAGATCCCCAAGTGCAATATTGGCGGCGGGCAAGAGGCTAGGCAGAATCAGCCATCCAGCTTCGCGATTCCCTCGCCTGTACCAGAGGAAAAGGAGAATAGGCAGCAACAACGCCGCCGGCAGGATGATCGATGCTTCGATCAGAAGGTAGATTGTGCTTGGCAACAGCCCCTGCCACTGCATCCACACCAGGACAAGTGGCGCCAGCAGGAGCGCTTCATAGATGCGCCACGGGAGACTGACGCGGCGCCCTCCAAAGCTGTAGGTGAACTCGATCTGGGCAATGGTGAAGGCGTAGATGAGGGGATCGCCGACGAGGAAGTTGAGTGAGAGCGGCAAAACTCCGTTGAGCTGGCAGCCCCAGAGCAGGTTGCTTGCTCCTAGCAGGAAGAGATAGAGACCCAGCCATAGATATTCGGATTGATTCGGCTGGCTGCGATGCAATGCGAACGCCCCGATGCCCGCCAGCATCAGCAACAGGTTAATCGCGACCACCGGGAATACTGCGTACATCCGGCTGCTCTGAAGCCCCTGTCGCTGGCTTTCGATGGCATCCGGTGTTCCCAATGACGCGGTCAGAAACTGCGGTAGATGCCAGTTGGCGTAACTCGGGGGCGTATGCGTGCGCAGGGCGATCACCAGGTCCGTGCCGGCTGCAGTGAGCGGAGTCGTACGCTCGGTGGGGCGGTTGACATGCAGGCTCGACCTTAATTCAGATCCGGATGCCGCAACGCCGTTCACATACAGCGCATAAGTCCCTTCGCCGCCCATGATCAGCAAGGAGAGATCCGGATGGTTTTCATGGAGCGTGACGTGCAGCCGATACCACCGCCACCCCGGCTTCGATGGGCCAAGGTCATCGAGCCTCACCGTCTGCCATGCGGAGTCGTCGAAACTGGGGCTCGCCCACGCTTGATCGTCTCCTTCGTGAACCGCCCAGCCTCTGCTGACGTCGCTGATCCAGTCCTGTGCGTGGGCGCGATCGATGAGCGACAGTCCCGCGGAGTTGTCGGAAGACGCGGTGGTTTTCGCACGGAGCACAATGCTCGCGATCGCAATGAACAGAATCAGAAGGATTGTCTTTTTCAAGGAGGCCGCCGCATCCATCGTAACGGTCGAAAGGTCATCTTTGGCCACAAAAAAGGCTGGCCTTGCGGTGAGTCGGCCTGTTCAACGCATTGTGAGATGCTCCAACCTGCTACGGAGTCATCGGATCAGCGAGAGCCTGAGGCTTGGCTGTCACAATCGCCCACACCAGGCAAGCCGCAATAACAGACTCCACGATCACCGGTGCAATAAAGAAGTACTTATACGAGTTCACCGCCATAGCGAAATACGCAATTGCGAATGTAACCATGATCGGCCGCAGTCGCAGCGCGTGAGTCTTCGCGAGTGAACCCAGTTGCCAAAAAACGACTGCCTCAAAGGAAAGGAAGATAGTGACCGCCAGCCCCATCCCGCGATAGAAGTGCCAGTAGCTGCGCATGTTTCCCATGAGCAGAAACTGGTTCACCTTCATCGCTTCGAATGCTACAGCAGCGGGGCCTGGATCAGCTTGGCTGAAAACCCCGCCGATGGTGTGTAGAACCGCGTGAATCAACGTGAAAACCGACGCGATGCGAAGAAAAAGTACAGGTCTGTTCATGCCGTTTCTCCCTCGGCTACTTTGGCGTAGTAATACCACACAGCGATCAACATATCGAATGAGGCCGCCACCGAAAACTGACAACTGATCACTGATAACTGGTTTTCAGTCTCCCGGCGCCGCTACCGCAACATCGTCCGCCGTAATGCTGGCGCAATCGATCCGCAAACAGGTTCCGAGCCCACCGAAGTGATCGTCCCACTGGCCTCGCTCGCCTGCCGCCAGCGACGTCAGCGCATAGCTCGAGGTGCCCAGAATCTCATACCAGATGTTCTGCGCCTGCCACAGGTTCAATTCGAAGGGCAATTCCGCCAGGTTGAGCGCCAGCGTCAGCGCCCGCTCCAGCATTTCCAACGACCCCGCGGACATTTGCAGCTCGACCATCGCGCGCTTCATCCGCTGATCCGCAATGTAGCTGAGTGTGGCCGTTTCCAGCGGCACCTGGTCCGCCTTGGCCAGCGATAGAAACGACCGCATCTGCGCAATGTCGATGGGATCGGTTTCAAGTGCGCGCCGCAGCCCGGCATTGATTGCAAATCCCGCTGCCAGCGTCAGCGCGGGAGGCTTCGGCAACCCCGCCTGCGACAGATAGTGCAAAAGGCTGGCGTGATCCTCGTAGATCGTCGTCAGCGAATTCTCGATGTCCCACAGCGTCGAGTTCAGAATCAACTCCACAATGCGCCGTTGCTCGTCCCTGAACAGCGAAGTCAGCGAGTAGTCCACATGCCCATATTCTCTGTCCATCAAACGAATCACTTCAGGGAACTTCGCGCGCTGCACATGTTCCGCAGCCTTTGCGGTAAAGGCGTCAAACTCCGCCGCGTCGGCATCGGTGTAGGGCTTAACGGCCGCCGTTATGTTCTGGTCGCCGAAATGTAAAACCGCAAACGAGAAGCTTTGTTGATTGCCGGTGATTGCGCTCGCAATATGCGCCCGCCCCACCGCCAGCCGCCCCCGGCCCGATGTATGAATGTCATAGGAGATGCGACGCACGCGATAGCAGAACAGATCCGTCTCCTCGGCAAACGAAGAGAATACCGAGCTGATCGCGTAGTGTGCCGCCACCTGTTCCAGGCCCAGTTCCATCGTGTCCCGGCAGGCCTTGTAGATTTGAGCGCCATCCCCGGCGCTGGCTTCATTCGATTTTGCCTCCGCCATCCGCGCAACAAACGCAGCCTCCAGCCCCTCAGCCTGCTCGCCGAACATTTCCTTCGCCAGCTGCAACACGCGTGCGGCATACGCGATGATCTGCACCGTTTCAATGCCTGCTATATCGTCGAAGAACCATCCACAACTCGTGTACATCAGTTGCGTGTGGCGCTGCATCTCCATCAGTTCCAACGCACGGACGCGCCCTGATTCAGTCAGTTCGTGACTTTGATGTGCAAGAAAAAACCGGACCGCAACTTCCGCGTTGCGATCTAGAACCACGTTGATGTATGCATCGCGCGCAGCCCACACATCCTTGAATAGCTTGCTGCCCTCAAGTTCCGTCAGCGGAGCAACAGCGTCGCGCAACTCATCCAGCGCCTGACGCAGAGGCGCGCGCCAAAGCTGGTTGTAGGGCTTGCCGCCATTGCAACCGCAATTCGATCTCCACCGCTCCACACCATGAACGCAGCTCCACGAACTGTCCTCCTCAATCTCAGCTTCGTACTCCGGCGGAAACTGCTCCAGAAATCTTCCATAGTTGGTCAGCTTCACATTCCTGTCGCGTTCCAGCAGGCGCAGCGCGTACGCCAGCGCCATCTCGCCGTGCTTGTGATGGTGGCCGTACGATTCCCCATCGGTGGCCACATGCACCAATTGCGGCTGGCTGTCCTCCTTGAATCCGTTCTTGAGGCGCGCCGCAAACGCCTCCCCGGAATTCAGCAGCCCCTCAAACGCAATCGCGCGCGACGACGGTCCGTTGTAAAAGAACACCGTTATCGACGCGCCGGAAGCGAACCGCATCAGGTAAGGATGCGTCGAATCCACAGACGCACCGGCTGTATCCATCCAGCCTTCGCCATCCCGCAGCGCTCTTACACGCTTGCACTGATGCGGGGCCAGCAAAGTGAACTTCACCCCATGCTGCGCGAGCAGCTCCAGCGATTCCGTATCCGCCGCTGTCTCCGACAGCCACATGCCCTCCGGCGGCGCGCCGTAGTGCAACGCATAGTCCGCGATCCCCCAGCGGATCTGCGTCACGCGATCGCGCCGGTTCGCCAGCGGCATGATGATGTGGTTGTATACCTGAGCCATCGCCGAGCTGTGCCCGCCATAACTCTTCCGGCTGCGCCGTTCCCCGTCCAGAATCATCCGGTACGTCCGCGGCGCATTTTCCTTTAACCAGCTCAACAGCGTGGGCCCGAAGTTGAAGCTGATGCGCGCGTAATTGTTCACAATGCGCGTAATCTGGTTCTTCGCGTTCTGAATGCGCGCCGCCCCGTTGGTCGCGTAGCACTCCGCACAGATGCGCTCATTCCAGTCGTGGTAAGGAGCTGCCGTGTCCTGCGTCTCCACCGTCTCCAGCCACGGATTCTCCCGCGGCGGCTGGTAAAAATGTCCATGAATGCAGATAAAACGTTTACTCGGAGCCATTGGTTTTCCTTGTTTGTCCCGCGTCGCTTCGGAATGCCTGCAGAAGCTCGCGCAACGGGCTTGGCAATGATAAACCGTTTTAGCGTGCGCTGAATACCTGCCGGGCTAAGCCGAGCGTCCGGTTGGCCCAGTCCCCTTGGCCAGATCGCAAGCCCTCCACAAATACCAACTGGCCACGCTCCGGAACGGCGCCCACTTCTTTCCCCTTCTCAGCAGCACATCCGCCTTGGGCAAATCCGCTGCCACCAGCGCACGCGTCTTCGGCAATCGGTGAAACGTCAATGCGAATCCCTTGCGCACACCATAGTCCGTCACCGGCAGCACGTCCGGCCGCCCCAGCCGGAAAATCAGCAGCATCTCCACCGTCCAGGCACCAATGCCGCGCACGGCCGTAAGCCGCTCAATTATTTCCGCGTCCGAGAGTTTCTTGATCGCCGCGTGCGAAGGCACAGTCCCATCCAGCGTCTTCGCTGCCAGGTCCCGGAACGCTTTTATCTTGTTCCCTGAAACCCCAGCCGCCCGCAGCGGCTCATCCGGGGTATCGATCAGCAACTGCGGGGTCGGGTCGCCCCCAAAATACTCCCGCACCCGCCGATGAATTGTCGCCGCCGCCTTGCCATGCAACTGCTGGTAGAGAATCGATTCCAGCAGCGACTCGAACGGGGAGGGCGATGGGTCCAGCCGCAACGCAAACGGGCCGACACATTCAATCAACACTCCCAGCTTGGGGTCTTTTCTTTTCAGATGCTCGATAGCCTCAACGGCATCGAAGGGAAGTTTTCTGCTCCGCCCGTCATGAATCATAGGCAGGAGTCTATCGCATAAGGCGCAGCGTCAGATAGGAATGCTCGACGCGTACTGAACCGTGTGAACTTCGAATTTTGGGAGGTCCTTTGTTTCTTTCGCAAGCTGCGAAGCAGGATGGCAAGTTTCGGAACCCCGTCGAGACGCGGATTGGCGGAGCTTCAATGATTTTCAAGCTGCTTCCGCTTTACCTGAAAAACAAAGAAGAAAAGTTTCCGCGAACTCCGCTGGGCCCGTTTCTTACCGATGCGCGCGTGTACACAACGCCCCCTCTAACCGGGCTACGCGTGACGTGGTTTGGCCACTCGTCCACGCTGCTGGAGATGGATGGCGCGCGGATCCTGATTGATCCTGTGTGGGATCAGAGGGTGAGCCCTTCGCGAAGGCTTGGCCCCAGGCGGTTCTATCCGCCAACGCTTCCATTGGAGCAGCTCCCGGTGATCGATGCGGTGGTGATCTCGCATGATCACTACGATCATCTGGGCAAGGCGACCGTTCGGCAGCTATCGCAGCTGTCTGCGCTGGCTGAAACGCAATGGGTGACTCCGCTCGGCGTGGGCAAACTGCTCCGGGACTTCGGTGTGGCTGCGGCACGGGTTAAGGAACTGGATTGGACGCAAACAGCGACAATCGCGCGGGGCGCCTGCACGGTGACGTCAGTTCCAGCGCGTCATTTCTCGGGCCGGAGCTTGTTCAACCGCTTTGAAACGCTGTGGGCTTCGTTTGTAATCAAGGGCAAGGACCATGCCGTGTATTACGGAGCAGATTCAGGACTGTGGGAGGGATTTGCCGAGATCGGCGCCGCTTATGGGCCTTTCGACCTGACAATGCTGGAGATTGGCGCGTCTCACGAGTTCTGGAAGGACATTCACATGGGACCGGACGGAGCCGCGCATGCCTATGCAGCCCTGGGAGGGCCGGCAAGAGCCGGCCTGCTGATGCCCATTCACTGGGGCTTGTTCGACCTTGCGTTGCACGGCTGGCGGCAGCCGATCAAGCGCCTGTTGGAGATTGCCAAGGGGCAGGAGTTGCCTTTGTTTGTGCCGGAACCCGGCGTGCCGACGGAAGCAGCCGCGCTCCAGTCCGATTGGTGGCAGCCGCAGAGATCCGCGCGGGACAAGGCCGAAGATCGCCCTGTCCCGCGCCGCCAGTCCGTTACTTAGCGCTGCTAGTTGTATGGGAAATGTGAATCTGCGTTTTTCCGTCGAACTGGTTGGCTTCCTGCGAAATTGTCACTTGCACCGTCTCATGCTCGTTCTTCTTCAGCGACAAAATCGCGTTGGCCCCGAAGTCCATTGTGCTGGCCTCGCTGCCCAGCTTGTCTTTGTAGAAATCGACGACCTTTTCCTTGGCGTCCGAAGTCAGGAATGTCGCGGTCACCACCGAGTTGCCCGCAATGTTCATGCGCATATTCCCTGACTTTCCGGGTTGCGCGCCAGGATAGATGTCCGTTCCCAAGTCGCTCGATGTGAACTTCATTCCGGCGTCTGCGTTCATCGACATGCCAGGAACGCTCACGGAAGTCTCGCCGGTTTTGTTGTCCACGTGGAAGGACTGCCTGACCTTGTGGCACGCGTAGGCAAGCAGGCACACCACGAGCAGCACGAGGAAAGCGATGAAACCCAGAATGATCAGGATGATCTTCATTGCACCGCCCCCGGATTTTGCCGGCGGAGCGGGGGGCTGGGGTATTCCGGCAACCGGAGGAATCACTTGTTGATACTGCGGAGCAACAGGTTGGAAAGGCGGCGCCGACGGGCCAGTTTGTTCCGGTAATCCTTGACTTCCAGGGTTCTGGGGCAATTCAGCCACTGTAATCTCCTTATCGGTGCGTTCGGATTCGGGAGACGCACGCATCCCTTTTTCGGATTCCAGCCACTATAACTCAATTCCGCCCTTAATCATCCATCTTTTCTCCGCCTAACCACCGTGTGTCCCTTTGCATTTGGTTAGGCGCGCAATCCTTCCAGTTTCTGGCGTCTCTGGCAGGAAACGGCAGGCCCAATTCAGCGCAGGTTTCCCAACTCCATCCAGCCTTGCTTGCCCAACGCCAGTTTCACAACCCATCAACCCACTCCGCCGCTTTACCATCAGAGGGTAGGCTGTTTCAATCAGGAGAGCGAACGTCATGAAGATGCGGCCAGGTTCACAAACAGGTTTTCTGCTCTGCGGTAAGGAATGGATTGATGGCGAACCCCTGGAAGTCCGTTCTCCCTGGGATCAGGGCCTGGTCGGCCGCGTCACCATTGCCACCCGCGCCGACGCACGGCAGGCCGTCAATCACGCCGTAGCCAGCCTCCGCCGTACCCGCGCCCTGCCTCGCTGGAAGCGCCGGGAAATCCTGGAAGACGTTGCCGGTACCCTCATTGAGCAAAAGGAGCGCTTCGCCCAGCTCATCGTGGCTGAGGCCGGCAAGCCGCTCCGCCTGGCCCGCACTGAAGTCGATCGCGCCGTTCTCACCTTCAAGACCGCCGCTGAAGAAGCTGCCCGGCTCGGCGGCGAAAGCCTGCCCCTCGACCTCACCGAAGGCAACGAGGGCCGTTGGGGACTCGTGCAGCGTTTCCCTGTAGGCCCTGTTCTAGCCATTACTCCGTTCAACTTGCCCCTCAACCTGGTCGCCCACAAGCTCGCCCCTGCCATCGCTGCCGGCTGCCCCATCCTTCTCAAGCCCGCCCCACAAACCCCGTTCACCGCCCTTGCGCTCGGCGAAGTCATCCTGAAAGCAGGCTGGCCCGCGGAAGCCCTTTCCATCCTTCCGCTTTCCAACACCGACACTGCATGGCTTGCCGAAAAGGAAGATCGCATCAAGCTCGTCTCCTTCACGGGCTCCGCCAAAGTAGGTTGGGAACTGAAGGCGCACTCCGGCCGCAAGCGTGTCTTGCTCGAACTCGGTGGCAACGCCGCCCTCATCGTCCACGGCGACTGGCACGATCTGGACGAAGCTGCCCTCCGCACCGCCCACGCCGCCTTCAGCTACGCCGGCCAGTCCTGCAACTCGGTCCAGCGGGTCTTTGTTGAACGCAAAATCTTCCAGACCTTCCTCTGGAAACTCGTGGAAATCGCCGCCAAGCTGGTTTCCGGCAACCCTGCCGACGAGCCCACTGAAGTTGGCCCGCTCGTGCGCCTCACCGAAGCCGATCGCGTCGAAGCCTGGATCAAGGAAGCCGTCGAGGGCGGCGCCAAACTCGTTGCCGGCGGCGAGCGCAATGGTTCCCTCATTACCCCCGCCATCCTTACCGCCACCAAACCGGGCATGAAGATACGGGATGAAGAAGCATTCGGCCCAGTAGTTCTGGTCGAGCCTTACGACGATTTCGAGCAAGCCCTCGCCGACGTCAACCACTCGAAATACGGATTGCAGGCTGGCCTCCTGACCCGCGACGCAGGCCGCATCCTGACCGCCTATAGGGAGTTGGAAGTCGGCGCCTTGATAGTCGGCGACACCCCTGCGTGGCGTCTCGACCCCATGCCTTACGGCGGAGTGAAGGATAGCGGGTTAGGCCGCGAAGGAATAAGGTCCGCTATACAAGAAATGACTGAACCAAGAATGTTGGTCATGTCCGGCCTAAGTTAGACCTCGTAGTACACGGCGCGCCAGGGAAGCAAAAAAACGCCCCCCGGTTTCGCTTGCCTGGATGGATTCCAGGTCTGGCAAACCGGAGGGGCGAGGAGCCGCAATCACAAGAAAATGGGCTGTCCAGCTAGACCCTTGCACACGGATGTCTCCGTTTACAGGTATCTGCTCTGGCTCATCTTCTGGACCGGTCCTCAATATAAGACCTGCCTTCCAATTTCAATAGGTTCCATCGGGTACCAAATCGATTTATTCCTACCTAAACCTTTAGCAATATTCATGTTAATACTCTGTAGACAAGTCCATTTTCGAGACGTATGATACGCAATACAGTTCGTTTCGTTCCAATTGTTGTACTGTGTTTTTGCCGCGCACAAGATTGGGCTCCGGGCCACCATGTTGCCATGGCTGCTGAAGTCTCCGTGCCGGCTCAGTCAACTCCAGGAATGAATCTTGACTCCCAAGAACGATTCTTGACTCAAGGAGCAGGGCATGCCGGTGGGTACAAAATCCTTACAAGATCCCGCGCAACCAGCTCCGTCTCCCGATGCCTCCGCCATTCGTGAGCAATTGGAGCGCCTGCTCGGTCACCCGCTGTTTTCAAACAGCAAGCGCTATCCGGTGCTGCTGGCCTACACCGTGGAGCAAACCCTCAAAGGCAATGCCGCCGAGCTCAAGGAGCGCAGTATCGGCATTGAGGTTTTCGGTCGCTCCCCCAGCTACGATGCGAATGCAGATCCTGTCGTTCGCATCACCGCCGGTGAGGTCCGCAAGCGCCTCATCCAGTACTATTACGACGATTCCCATGACGGCGAACTGGTCATTGAACTACCCAGCGGCTCCTACGTTCCACTCTTTCACTTGGCTGATCCGCCGCCGCAGGAACTTGTTGCGCCGCTGCCTGAACCTGTAACCCAGCCTCCAACCCCGATGATCGTTGCTGCCCCACCTCGGCCCGTTCCACGACGCCGCTGGTTGTTCCTCGCTTTTCTTTTCGGGCTGGCCATCGCCGCGAGTTTTGGGATCGGTTGGCAGTTCCACGACTTACGCGATTACAAGCCCCCCACGTCAATCGACCGTTTCTGGGCGCCCATCACCGAAGGCACCACGACCGCTACTTACTGCCTGGGCGAACCGGCCAGGAATCTTGACGTCGGGTCGATCAATTCCTTCGATGCGCCTGCGAGCGGGTCACAGCCGGAGCCACTCTACTTCCGCCTTCATTTGTCCGGACATTTGGCTCTCGCCGACGTGATTACTCTTACCCGCACCGCCGCCGCGCTGGAGACCCGGCACAAGGCTTTCCGCGTACTCCCGGCGTCAGAGGCCAGTTTCGCCCAACTGCGCGAGGGCCCTATCGTCCTGATTGGCGGATTCGATAACATATGGACGCTGCGGGTCACCCAGAAGCTGCGCTTCGGATTCGAATCCAAGGATGGCGTGGCCATTATTGTCGACCGCAAGAGCCCAAAACAGACGACATGGGCAACCGCCTGGGATCTGCCCTACCAGAAGCTCTCGCGCGATTACGCGATCGTCGCGCGCATCCACGACAACACCACGGGGCAGCCTGTAATTGTTGCCGCGGGCATCTCCGAAGAGGGCACAGAGGCCGCGGGTGAAATTCTCTATAACCCTGTCTATCTCGACTCACTTCTGGCCAAACTCCCACCCAACTGGGAACAGTTGAACATGGAGGCGGTCATTGAAACACAGGTTATAGAAGGCCATCCCGGCCCGCCGAGCATTCTGGCGGTAGAGACCTGGTAAATCGAAATAGACCCACGCTATGTGGAGCCCTCGTGCAGTTTTCTCGGGGCGATGCTATAACTCATCGCATGAGCGCGCTGTATCTCCTGCACAGCCGCATCACGGTTTCATTTCATCCCGCGCGATAACTGACTTCGAAGCAAAGCGGAAAGGCAGAGTCGCAGCGAACATGCATCTGCTACCCCATCGCTGACAATCTTCAGGGTCAACTTATCACGTCGTGCAGTAAGGCGTTCATCGGATACGATGACTCGCTCACAGGAGCGCGCTGTGCAAAGAGACTTACTAAGTCGGTGAGAGCGGCCCTCCAATTCACACACCCCTGCCGAGTCCGCGAAGCGTTGATCTTTCCAAGGGAAGGGCGCTTGCGGGAATAGGTTTCAGGATAAAGCAATTGGAAAACCGATCAAGCCTGGACTACTTTGTCTTGGCCTTTTGCGCGGCCCAGCGCTTACGCTGCGCATCGGCAATCCGCTTGCGCGCTTCAGGGCTCAACACGCGGCGCTTCTTGCCTTTCGCCTGGTCCGACAACTTCGTTCCTTTGGGCAATGCTACCTTCTTGGCAACTCCGCCGGTGGTTGCCAGCAGAGCGCGAATCTGCGTCAGCTTTGCAATTTCTTCATCAATTTGTGCAATGATCGATTCAATAGCCATTAGTCAAGCTTAACTCAACATTTCGGTTTTGCACAATCAACATGGAAAGTTCTCCGACTTAAACTCGATAGCATTCCCGGTCTATTCTGCATTTCCCACTTTCTTATTCACATATGCCTTTTGCAGGACAAAAAAGGCCGCTTTCTTTTGCCCCTGTTCCGAGATAAGTCCCTTGCGATTGAACTCATCCTGAATTCCAGGCAGAGGCCTGTTCGGCGAGCGAAAATCCATCAAGACCCATGGGCTCATGCCCCTCAACTGGGGAATCCGGTTCAGCATTCCGAATTGATGACGATAGATACTTGCCTGGTACTCTTCGGTCCATCGGTCCTTTTCCCCGCCATGCAATCCTGCCTTCGCGTCGCCGCCAAATTCACTGACGATCAGCGGCTTCTCATAGCCGATGCGCCATTGAGTTACATCGGCCGTTTCAGGATACTGTTCGTACCAACCGATATATTCATTGACTCCGATCACATCCAGCGCTTTGCCCAGCGGATCGTCGACAATCTTGGTATGCCCATCCGCACGCACCAGCAACGCCGCCGTGATAAGTCGAGATGAGTCGAGCGCGCGCGCTCTGTCGGCAAGGGTCTCGATGAAATGCGTGCGCGCCTCCGTGTCAGGCGTCTCGTTGGCCATGGACCATAAGACGATGGCTGCGTGGTTACGCGAAGTGCCGATCTCTTCGTCTAACTGCTGCTCAGCCTTGGCCAGCACTTTCGGATTGTCAAACTGCAATGCCCAATAGACCGGGTTCTCGGACCAGACAAGCACGCCCATGCGATCGGCCGCTCGCAACATCGATTCATCGTGGGGATAGTGAGCTAGCCGGACAAAGTTGCAACCCAGCTCCTTGGCCCACCCGAGTAGCGTCTCAGCATCCTTGTCTGTGTTGGCTCGGCCAGTTCGATAAGGGGCTTCCGCATGCACCGACACACCGCGCAGAAAGACAGGCTTTCCGTTCAGCAGAATCTCGGTACCGCGCGTTTCCACTGTGCGAAAGCCGATTAGATCCTCGATCGCATCCTGACCTGCGCGGACTTTGACCTTGTATAACTTCGGCGTCTCCGGCGACCAACGCTCCAGGCCTTGTACCTGTGTTTGAATTAGCGCCCTCCCGTTGCTATCCGTAATCGCCGAGGTTCTTGCGCCTAACTCGGGGATTTCGACTTCGACCTTGGCGCCTTGTTGGCCGCCCTCTACATGAACCCAGCCTTCAATGGTGGAACCTTCTCCGCGCTTTAGATGCAGGTCGTACCGATCGATGAATGCCTCGGGCACCTCAATAAGTGAGACCGACCGCGTAAGGCCTCCGTAGTTCCACCAATCTGTTTCCAGAGTGGGCACGCCATCTTCGTGGCGCGTGTTATCCACCGCAGCCACTACGAAGTTTCCTCCCGCATGAATTACCTGAGTAACTTCGCAATTAAAGCTGGTGTATCCACCTTCGTGTTCGCAGACTTTCTTTCCATTCACCCAGAACCAGGACCGGTAATTCGCGGCACCTATGTGCAAAAAGACCTTTGTATGTTCTTTCGGTTGATAAGTGAAATCGCGCTCGTACCAGATGGGTCCCTCATAGTAAAAGAGCGAATCGCGCTGCGTATTCCAGTCGCCCGGTACCTTTAAGGTTGGCGCCTTGGCAAAGTCGTACTCTATCGGGAACGGGTCGCCAGGCTTGGCTTTCTGATTCAGAAACCAGCCGTTCGCCTTCTCTTCGTGATGGAAGCTGAACAGCCCCGAAAAGTAGGGATCCACAACCGTTCCCCAGTCTCCATTCAGCGAAGTGGCCGGCCTCATGTCGGCGCCGGTAATGACAATCGGCGCCTTGGCGGGCGTGGTCTCGGCTGCTTCAGCGTTGGGCACCAGAACCGCTCCGATTGCCACCAGGGCGGTATACATTGCTTTTCTAATCCCGCGGGCGAAAGTCAGATTCATCTCAGGGCCTCTTGCATTTGCAGGTGGATTGGAAGCAATGACGAATTTCGTCGCGTTCCGTTAGATGCTCCCGGCGAACCCGTAATCTTATCGTCTGGCGGGCAAACCTGTACACTTCGTTAGCCGCGGGTCAGGTGCTTTGCAAAGAAGAAGGGGACAGGCATTAGAGCCTATCCCCTCATCGTGCGATTCGTTGTCCATTACTCCGATTTACGAACCTAGAAACTCCACGTGTACATAAGTGCCTAGCCGCACGTCGTAGGCAAGGTACCAGCCATCGTGGTCGGGATCCTCGTAGATCACGATATCGTCGGAGTCCCACAGCCACCCGTCGCAGAAGGCCACATCGGCGGCAGCCACTGACCAGTACCAATTGTTGAACCAGAAGCGCCCCGGACCGCCTCCCGCCAGATGCCATACATGACCGCGCCCGAACCCGCCGGTGAAGCGGCCGTGTTCGAACGGGTGATCCACGTGATACCGGGCATCGTCTTTGCCCGTGTCGTGACCTACCCAGGTTTTTCCATCGACGTGCGGAACGTTGGGGTGGCCTTCCTTGTCACTGTAGTTGCGATTCGGTTCAACCGGGTGCGGCTGTGCCTTCACCTGCTCTGGTCCCGATCTTGGAATAGGTGGATGCGGAGCGGCAGGCCGCTGCGCAAAGGCTGGGACTGCGAAAACGAGCAATGCTGCAAAAGCTAGCTGAATTTGTTTCATGGATTCCTCCGGATGCCCTGAGGGAAGGCTGCTGCTTTCCGCTGCCTTTTTCCCCGGAACGGGTCATCACCAACAACATTAGAAGAGACACACTTCAGAATGGCAAGTTGTTGTGCGGTGAATTTCAGCGCGCACCGGTTGGATCACCGAAGCGATTTGATAGTGCGTGTGGGCGGCCTAGAAGCTGTCACTTAAATCTTCGAGCAGGGCGAAAAAACGTCCCTCAGTGGCAAAAGCCACGCGAGTTTTG
>Ga0302320_10009070_pt1 | contig 21450 bp, 21 predicted proteins | sample Bog_T0_3_FD_202130 | JGI IMG/M metagenome (GOLD analysis project Ga0302320, IMG submission 202130) | Peat permafrost microbial communities from Stordalen Mire near Abisko, Sweden - Bog_T0_3 | ecosystem: Environmental > Terrestrial > Soil > Wetlands > Peat | place: Sweden: Abisko, Stordalen Mire...
CCTCGGCTGGATGCGCCGCTGCCTCTCTGGATGATCTTTCCGGTCATCTTCGCGGCACTCTACGCATCCCACTTCACGCTGCTGCGCGTTCCCTACTACTGGGACGAAGCGGGCTACTACATTCCCGCGGCCTGGGATTTTTTCCGCACCGGTTCGCTGATCCCCGTCACCACGCTCACCAACGCCCATCCGCCGCTGCCCAGCATCTACCTCGCGCTCTGGTGGAAGGCCTCCGGTTTTTATCCCGAAGTTACGCGCGAGGCGGTGCTGATGGTGGCCGCGCTGGGCCTGCTGGCGGTCTGGCGGCTGGCCATGCGCCTGACCGGGGTGGTCCCGGTTGCCTTCTGGACGGTGCTGCTTACCGGCCTCTACCCCATCTGGTTTGCGCAGAGTTCGCTGGCCCACGCAGACATCTTTGCCGCTGCCTGCTCGCTATGGGGCCTGGTCTACGCGCTGCCGGAGCGCGATCGCAAACCCTGGGCCGCCGCGCTGTGGTTTTCCGCAGCCGCGCTGTCGAAGGAGACGGCCATCGCCATTCCGCTGACCCTGGCCGCCGTTTGCCTGGTTGAAGCTTTTCGCGGACGCCAGGCACGCGCCCACAAGGCGGCCCGGCATCGATTGCTGCGAGAAGCGGCGTGGCTCTCCAGTTGCATTCTGCCGCTGGCCACCTGGTATGCCTGGCACTACGCCAAGACCGGCTTTCTCTTCGGAAATCCCGAGTTTCTGCGCTACAACGCGGAAGCCAACCTTTCGCCGCTGCGATTTCTGGCCGCCTTTCTTCATCGCATTCTCCACCTCACCGCGCACATGAACATGTTTGTGCCGGTGCTGATGACCATTGCCGCGCTGCTGCTGGCTCCCCGGCCCGACGCCGAGGGGCATGAGCGCGCCGGCATCGGCCCCTCCGCACTGCGCCGCATCGGTTTGCTGATTCTGATGAATGCCCTCCTGTTCAGCGTGCTGGGCGGCGCGCTGCTCACGCGCTATCTGCTTCCCATGTATCCGCTGATCCTGCTCGTAGCCGTGACCACTTTTTACCGCCGGATTCCTTACTGGCACGGTGTTGCGCTTTTCTCAGCCGGGGCGTTTCTGGTGGGCCTGTTCGTCAATCCGCCCTACGGCTTTGCCCCGGAAGATAACCTCGCTTACGCCCACGCGGTTCGGCTTCAACTGGCCGGCATCGCCCAACTCGAACATCGCTATCCCGGCGCAACCGTGCTCACGGCCTGGCCCATGAGCGACGAACTGACCCGGCCCGAACTCGGTTATGTGAAGCAGCCCTGGGACGTAGAGAGAATCGAAGACTTCACCCCTGCGCAGATTGCCCTCGCCGCCCAGGAGCCGGAGAAATACTCCGCGGCCCTGGTCTTCTCAACCAAGTACGATCCGCCCTCGCCGCTGCTGAGCATGGGCGCGGGAAGTCAGGCGCTGGATGAGCGATTCTTTGGGCTGCACCACGATCTGCCTCCGGAGTCCATCGCCCAACAATTGGGCGGGACGATGGTTTGGAGGCGCGACGACCAAGGCATGTGGATCGCGCTGATCCGCTTCAATCGTCAGGTGGAGGCGCGGCTCGATCGCCGTTGCGACATACTGGCCCGAGACCGCGTTATGATGTTGCCGTGGAATTGCAGCCAGGAGGCGCGATGACAGACCCCAGCCCACAACCTGTGCCGCAGGACTACACCCCCCGCCAGCGCATCCTGTCGGGAGCCCTCATTCTGGTCGTGCTGGGAATTCTGATCTATTTCTCGGTTCAGTTTGCGCGATTTGGACTGGCCTCCACCGACCCGTTCGCGCGCGGCTTGCATTTTGTGTCGTCCGGCTTGCTCATGCTTGCTGCCGGGTCGTGGATGTTCAGCCTGCTGCGACGCAAGTGGAAGACTGGCAGATTTTTGCTGACGCGGGACGAGGCGATGGCGAAGCATGCCGAATACCGGAAAAAGATGGGCGCAGGCAAGCCCCTTGGGCCACAGGCGAAGTACTGGATCTTTCCGCTGGTTCTTATGGCGGTTTTATTCGGGCTTGGCGTTGGGGCGATTGTCGCTTCCACATGCACCTGCAGCGATGGCTCTCAATTCTCCTTGCGTCTGCGCCTGCTGCTCTGGGCTCTCGCCGCTACTCTCATGGTTCTTCCCGGCTGGTTCGCGTTCAAAACGATCCAGCGGAAGGTGAAGACGGGCAGCTTTCTGCCGTCGCAGGAGGAGCTTGCAAAGGCGCGCGCCAAGTGCGCAGCACCCAAGCCGCTAAAACAGAGAATCCTGCTGGCCGCCTTGTATTGGCTTGTTGCCATCCTCTGGACGATCCCAGTATTCAGAGGCCATCCTCACAGCGGGTCTTCAGTCTTTCCGCCCTGGACTTTGGCGGCTCTCTGGTGGTTAGCTGCCGCTGTCTGGACGGCACAGATATTCCGCCCATCGAGGCCGCAGTGCGCTCTTCCCGAGCTGCCGAGCGAGCGGCCGATGGGCCCGCAGGCGCCCTCCGCCTGAGGACAATCCTCGCCGAGCGCCGCAACGCCTATAATCAGGCTGTCGTGTCCACTTCGTTTTCATCCCGCTTTTCATTCAGTTTGATACGCGCGAGGCTTCGCGCAGCCGGCGCGGGGCTTACGGCCGCTGCCGTTTTATGCATTGCTGTTTGTGCGCACGGCCAGTCGACGGCCGGCAATGCCGCAGACTCCTCTGCCGCTGACCGTGGGCGCATCCTACTGGTGCTTCCCTTTGATAACCGGACCGGCCAGCCCAGCCTGGAGTGGATTCGCGAGGCCGCGTCGCAACTGCTGACAAGCCGCTTTCGCTCGGCGGGTTTTGAACCCATGAGCCGCGCCGACCGCAGGTATGCTTTGGACCACCTGGGGCTGCCGCAGGGATTTCAACCCTCCCGCGCCAGCTCGCTCAAGCTGGCGCAGACGCTGGATGCCGATTCGATCGTGGTGGGCAGCTACACCACCGACGGAGCCGACATCGTGGCCGAGGCCCGGCTGGTAGACGTGCCCCGCTTGCGCATGAGCGAAGCGGTTACCGCCCGCGGACCGATGAAGAACCTGATCGGCGTCTTCGATTCCCTGGCCTGGAAGCTGACCCGGCAGCTCGATCCTCGCATCAGCGTAGCCGAGGAGACCTTTATCGCCGCGGGCGCGGGCCTGCGCCTGGACGCCTTCGAGCAATATGTCCGCGGCATCACCGAGCCGGACCAGGCGGAGCGCCTGCACCATCTCGAACAGGCGGTGAAGCTGAGCCCGGAGTTTGGCCCCGCCTGGATGGCGCTGGGGCGCGAAGACTATAACGGCCAGCAGTACGAGCAGGCCGCCGCCGCTTTTGCCAAGGTGGACAAGAACGATCCCGACGCCCTCGAGGCCGGCTTCTACCGCGGTTTGTCGTTGCTCTTCTCCGGCGATTATGCAAAGGCCGAGCAGGCGTTTGCCGCTGTGGCCCTTATCCTGCCCCTCGCCGAGGTGGTCAACAACGAGGGAGTCGCGGTGAGCCGCCAGGGTCACGACGGCACCGGCCTGTTTGTGGAGGCGGCAGCCGACGATCCCAACTCCGCCGACTACCACTTCAACCTGGCGGTTAGTCTGAAGCGTCACGGACAGGCGCCCGGCGCTCTGAACGAGCTGGCCCAGTGTCTGAGGCTGCGGCCCAGCGACAGCGAGGCGCTCACGCTCCAGGCGGCATGGAAGGATGCAGCCGCAGCGGCCAGTTCCAGCCCCAATCCCGGAGCGGCACTCGATCCGCTCGAACGCATCGTGCGCAGCTTCGATGCTGTCGCGTTTCGTCAGGCGGCACTGATGCTGGACCAGGTGGACGCCACGAGGCTAGCCACGCTAACGCCTCTTGCTCAGGCTCAGAATCTTTCCGCGCAGGCCAGGGGCTATCTCAATCGCGGATTGCTGCTGGAGGCCGAGCGGCTTTATCAGTCGGCCGTGGCCACGGACGGAAAATGCGCCGAGGCCCACGCCGGCCTGGCCCAGGTTCGGGAGCGCACCGGCGACGCCGACGCTGCCCGCAAGGAAGCCCACGCGGCCTTGAAACTGAAACCCTCCGCCGATGCGTATCTCGTGCTCGGCCAGCTCGATCTCGAAGCCAACCACATGAGCGACGCCAATACCGAGGCCGCCGAAGCCCTCAAGCTGGAACCCAACAGCCAGGCGGCCCAGGAGCTATACCGGCAGATTCAGGCCAGGGAAGGACATTGAAAGCGGGGCGCAACGCCAGGCCCCGAAGGAGCAAGCCATGATGCACCGAGTACAAGGGTTTGCAGCAATCGTTGGTTTGATTGCGGGATTCGGAATCGGCTCTTCGGCTTCTGCGCAGAAACCGTCGCCCCAGAATCCACTTGTCGACAAATTTGTGCTTTACGACACCATCCAGCCCGTCAGCCAGGGGGAACTCATCCGGGCCATTGCCCGCGCCAACAGCGACGGCGCCCAGGCGCTGCTGGTGGAGATGGACACACCGGGCGGCATGGTCGAGTCGATGCGCGCCATGGTTGCCGCCATCCTGGCCTCGCGTGTCCCGGTGATTCTCTATGTGGGGCCCTCGGGCGCGCGCGCCGGCTCAGCAGGATTCTTTCTGCTCGAAGCCTCTGACGTGGCCGCCATGGCTCCCGGCACTGAAGCCGGCGCGGCCCACGTGGTCTTCGAACTCGGCAAGCCCGACGAGACCGAGATGCAGAAGGTGGAAAACGACGCCGAGGCCTCACTGCGCTCCTACGTAACCCGGCGCAACCGCAATCCGGTAGCCGCAACCGCCGCCGTTGAATCTTCCCACTCCTATACCGCCGATGAGGCGCTGAACCAGCATCTCATCGACCTGATTGCAAACAGCGATGCCCAACTGCTGGCCGCGCTCGACGGCCGCGAAATCACTCGCTGGGATGGGGGCAAACAGACGCTGCATCTGGCCGGCGCGCGCATTGAGGTAATCCGTCCCTCGCTGCGCGACCAATTGCTGGGTTGGCTCATCGACCCCAACATTGCGCTGCTGCTGCTGGTCGGCGGGGCGCTGCTCATTTATCTGGAATTCAATTCGCCCGGAACCATCGTTCCCGGAGCTCTGGGAACCCTGATGGTGTTGCTGGGCATCTTCGGGCTCGACCTGCTGCCCATCCGCTATACGGCAGTAATGCTACTGATGGCCGCGGTGATTTTGCTGCTGCTTGAGGCCAAGTTCGGCGGCCACGGCGCGCTGGCCATTGCCGGCATTCTCTGCCTGACCTTTGGAACCCTTACCCTGGTTGCCGCCCCCGTGCCGGAGATGGGCGTTAACCCGTGGGTAGCTTTCGGGGTTAGCGCGGGATTCGGCGGAATCACTGTTTTTCTTGTCCGTCTTGCCGTGCGCGCGCGCCGGCGCAAGGCTCTCATCGGGGCCGATGCCATGGTGGGCTGCCGCGCCATCGCCATGGAGCCGCTGGCGCCCGAGGGACACGTGCTCGTCGAGGGAGAAATCTGGCGAGCCGTGGCCGGCAATCCGATTCCCCAGGGAGCCAGCCTGCGCGTCCTGAGCCATGAGCACATGGTGCTCCACGTGGCTCCGGATTCGTCCTCCCGGACCATGAACTCCCCCGTATAAACCGCACTGGAGTACAATCCGTCCTGAGTGAGGGAAGCAAAGCCATGACCCCAATTCTGATCGTCGCCGCCATCGTCGTCCTCTACCTGCTCAACTCCATCAAAATCCTCCGAGAGTACGAGCGCGCCGTTATCTTTCGCCTGGGCCGCGTGCTGGGAACCCCCAAGGGCCCCGGCATCATCCTGGTCTTCCGGCCGCTGGACCAGATGGTCAGGATCTCCCTGCGCCAGGAGGTGCTTGAAGTTCCGCCCCAGGACGTGATCACCCGCGACAACGTCACCATCAAGGTAAACGCAGTGGTCACGCTTTACGTGGTCAATCCCAATGACGCCGCCATCAAGGTAGTCAATTACGTCTACCAGACCTCGCAGTTTGCCCAGACCACTCTGCGCTCGGTGCTGGGCGAGGTGGAGCTGGATACGCTGCTCAGCCATCGCGACCAGCTCAATCTGCGGATTCAATCCATCATCGACCAGCGGACTGAACCGTTCGGGGTGAAGGTGATCTCTGTCGAAGTGAAGCAGGTGGACCTGCCCGAGCAGATGCTCCGCGCCATGGCCAAGCAGGCCGAGGCCGAGCGCGAAAAGCGCTCCAAGATCATCCACGCCGAGGGCGAGTTCAACGCCGCGCAAAAGCTGGTGGACGCGGCCGCGCTGATGGCGACGCAGCCCATGACCCTGCAACTGCGCTACCTGCAAACCCTGGCCGACATCGGCGTCGAAAAGAACACCACCATCGTCTTCCCGCTGCCGATGGAGTTGCTGACGCTGTTGAATAAGTTGGGAACGCTGGGAAAAGCGCCCGCGGAATAGCTGTAGACCAGAGCAAGCGGGTTTTTGGCCGGATGGCGCGTAAAAGTTGGGTGACCCATCCTTGCCGCGCATGTTGTTCTTTGCGGCGAGGGAGGGATTCAAAACGACATCCGACAAATAGGAACGCTGGTTTGTGCCCTGGGAAGATCGGCGGGGCAATCATTCCATGCAGTATTCTGACGCCGAGGACGATGCATGAGGGGACCATTCGACGACGGAGAGCCTGAGCCGGCCCAACCGCGGCCCGATGCTGAATTCACGCTGAGCAATGGCCCGCTGCTGCTCGTCTTCTTTGGCGTGGTGCTCGCCTGCGGGCTCTGCTTCGGCGCGGGGTATGCCGTAGGCCGCCACAGCACCCAGCAAGTCTCCGCGGCAGGCCAACCCGGCGGCGCGCAAACATCTTTGCAGTCCAACGGATCGCTGTCAAAGCCCTCAGCCAGGGCGCAAGCCGCCGCTCCGCCGTCATCTTCCCAGACTTCTCAACCCGGCTCGACCGATCTGGAGCAGTCCGTTGCTTCGGCAGCAAGTCCGATTGCGGGATCGCAGGGCTCAAGTCCCGGCCCTCCCGCCGACTCATCTTCCGGCCAGCCCCAGGTCCGTCCCGCGCCTCCTCAAACGGGCAACACACCCCAGCCCTCCACTGCGCCGAACGTGGCTCCGGCCCTGTCTCCGGCGGTTCCCCTCGTGGTGCAGATTGCCGCCGTCGCCAACTCTGAAGATGCCGACGTGCTGGTAAACGCCCTGCGCAAGCGCGGCTACGCCGTCACCGCCCGCCGCGATCCCACCGACAATCTGATCCACGTCCGCATCGGCCCCTTCGGGACCCGCAGCATAGCCGATCAGTGGCGGCAGAAGCTGCTGAACGACGGCTACAACGCCATCGTCCAGCCGTAAACCAATCTCGATTTCTTACTCGCGCATCCACTCCGGCAGCCCGGAGGCAATCGACGCCCGCACGGCCGCCATCAACTCTTCGCGCGTCTCAAAATCGCGAGGGTAGATGGGCGCATGAAATATGAAGTGCGCGGTCCCCGGCTTGATGCCGAAGCTGCCTTTTGCCATCAGCGCCTCGGTTCCATAGACCGACACCGGGATGCAGGGCGCGCCGGTCTCGAAGGCCAGGTAGAACGTGCCTTTCTTGAACGGCTGCAGGCGTCCGTCCCGCGAGCGCGTGCCCTCAACGAAGGTGGTCATGTGGAGGCCCTTTTCCAGCACCCGCGTGGCCGCGGCTACGCTCTGCTGTGCGCTGGCCGCGGAGCCGATGCGATCCACGGGGATGAATTCGCCCAGCTTGAGGCAATAGCCAAACAGAGGAAGCTTGAATACCGAGCGCTTGGTGAAGGCGGCCGTGCGCCCCGGAATCCGCGGGATCAGGCCCGGCGCGTCGAGGTTCGACACGTGGTTGGCCATGAAGATGCACGCTTGTCCGGCGGGAACGTTTTCGCGGCCCTCGACCCGCACGCGGATGCCGGCCACCCAGAAGCCCGCGCGGACGATGTAGCAGACCACCACGTAGAGCGGCCCCGCGTTGCCGGTGACCGCGGCCAGCGGAATAAAGATGACCGCCGAGGGAATGCTCAAAACAAGAATGACGACGAATACGAAAAGCGATACGATCATGAGGTTTCCGTCAACAAGCTGTGATTCGTTCTTCCGCGGCGCTCGAGAAGCGGGGCAGGTCCATTCCAACACTTGCTCTACGTCCGCATCCACTCCGGCAGCCCGGAGGCAATTGCCGTGCGAACCGCCTCCGTCAGATCTTCACGGGTGGCAAAGCCGGCGGGGTCGATGGCCGGATGAAAGACCACCTGTGCGGTTCCCGGATGAATGCGCTGGCTGCCCTTGCCCAGAATCTTCTCGGTGCCATGGATGGAGACCGGGATACACGGCGCGCCGGCAGCCATCGCCAAAAAGAACGGACCTTTCTTGAAGGGGAGCATGCGGCCGTCCGGCGAGCGAGTGCCTTCAACAAAGGTGGTGATGTGCACGCCTCTGGCCAGCACGCGCTGGGCCGCGGCCACGCTTTCCCTGGCGGCTGCCGCGTCGCCGCTGCGGTCCACGGCAATGAACTCGCCCTGCCTGAAGCCGGTACCCAGAACGGGCAGGTTCATCAGCGAGCGTTTCATAAATGCCGAGGTGCGCCCCGGAATCAGCGAGACAAGCGCCGGCGGATCGAGATTCGAGACGTGGTTTGACATGAAGATGCAGGCCCGGTCCCTGGGCACGCGCTCGAGGCCCTCGGTGTGGAAGCGTACCCCGGCCATCCAGCAACTGCTGGAGAGCATGAAGCGCGTGCCCTTGTAGAGCGGCAAAACGTTTCCCGTCATCCAGCACCAGGGAATAAAGAGAATCGCGGTGGGAATGCCAAGGACGACCATCGTGGTCATGAAGAGGATGGAAAAGAACATAAGGGTCTTTCTGACGCTCAGGTATGAAGCTCCCTGAGCCGCGCTGGAAGTTTCTCATAAATGCCGTCGAATCCGCCATTGGAGAGAATTGCCACTACGTCGCCCGGCTTGAGCCGCGGCGCAATTCCGTCTACGATGGCGTCCGCATCGGGCAGCAATTCGGCATTCGTTCCTTCCGCATTGAGTGCCCGTACCACGTCCTCCGGATGCAGTCGTTCGGCATCGGGAATGCGTTGCTGCTGATAGACGCCGGCCAGAACGACGCGGTCGGCCAGGCGCAGGCTCGCCACCAGATCGGATTCAAGCACCTTGCGCCGCAGCGTATTCGAGCGCGGCTCAAGCACCGCCCACAGCCGCGCCCGCGGGTAAACCGATCGAAGCGCCCGAAGCGTTTCGCGGATGGCCGTGGGATGGTGCGCGAAATCCTCGATGACTGCGATGCCGCCAATCTCCGCGCGCACCTCCAGCCGCCGCTTCACGCTCTTGAAGGTCTTGAGCGCCTGCTGGATCGACTCCCTGCTCACGCCCAGCCCCGCGGCCAGCGCCGCCGCGGCGGTTGCGTTTAGCGCGTTGTGCTCGCCGGCCAACCGCATCTCGAGCTCGCCCCACAGCGCGCCGCCGAGCCACACCTCCCAGCGCGTAAGACCGTTCTCATGGCGCAGGTTTTTGAGGCGCCAGTTTGCCTGGGCAGAAAAGCCGTAGCGCTCCACGCGGCACAGAGCGTGAGAAACGCACTCCGTAACATTGCCGCTGCCGTCGTAGGCCACAATCAGGCCGCGGCGCGGTATGAGATTTACGAGCCGCCTGAAGGCCGTCTTCACCGCATCGAGATCCGCATAGATGTCCGCATGGTCAAATTCCACGTGGGTCAGGATCAGCGCATCGGGAAAGTAGTGCAGAAACTTCGGGCCCTTGTCGAAGAATGCCGTGTCGTACTCGTCGCCCTCCACAATGAAGGTACGCGTAGGCCGCAACTGGAAGCTCGATTCGAAGTTTTCCGCCACGCCTCCGATCAGAAAGGATGGCTCCAGTGCCGGCGTCTGGCGCGCGGCCACCTGGTAAATCCAAGCCAACATGCTGGTCGTAGTGGTCTTGCCATGCGTCCCGGCAACCACCAGCGACTCGCGCCCCGCCAGAAACTCTTCGCGCAGCAGCGCCGCCATTGACGTGAAGGGAATCCGCGCATCCAGCACCCGCTCCACCTCGGGATTGCCGCGCGAGAGCGCATTGCCAATGACAACCAGGTCGGGCGCGGGATCGAGATTCTGCTCGGCGTACGGCTCCATCACCGGAATTCCCAGACTGCGCAGCAGATCGCTCATGGGCGGATAAGCCGCCTTGTCGGAGCCGGTAATGCGGTGTCCTTCCAACTGCAACAGGCCAGCCAGCGATGCCATCGCCGTGCCGCAAATCCCGCTCAAGTGAATGTGCTTGCTCAATTCCCTGCCGCCGCCGGCTTCGTCAATCTCATAACTGCTTCGTGACCTTTAGTTCCTGGCCTCCGGCCCCTGCATCTCCAGCGCCGCTTCCAGAAGATGCAACCTGGCCTCAACGCCCAGATTCATCTCCGCCTGAACGCCGAGAGTCAGCGTCACATTCTGCCGCGAGACATGACCGCTGCGCAGCCCCATGGCGATCGGCCCGTCAAAATCCTCAAGCACTCTCGAAATCGTTTCATCCAACAGCTCAGGCGGCGCGCCCGGTGATACGCAATCCAGCATCTCGCCAAAAACAATGCCCCGGACGCCTTCCAGCTTACCGGCCTCGCGCAGTTGCCACAACATGCGGTCCACCTGGTAGGGTTTGGCGCCAATGTCCTCAAGAAACAGCAGCTTGCCTTCTGTCCGCGGCTCCCAGCGCGTGCCCAGCAGCGAAACCAGAATGCTGAGGCAACCACCATACAGAACGCCATTGGCCGTACCCGGCTTCAGCACGCGCAAACCCTCCGCCTCGCCTACGCTGTAGGGTCTGCCTTCAAGCGCCGCCTGAAAACTCGGCAGATGCACGCCGTCCTCAAGATAAAAATCGGCGGCGACCATCGGCCCGTGAAACGCGGGCAAACCGAGCTGGTCCAGCAGCCGCAGTTCGACACCGGTCAGGTCGCTGTATGCAAACAATGGCTTGGGATGCCGGCGGATCAGTTCCATATCCAGCATGTCGAGCAGGTAATTTGAGCCGTAGCCGCCGCGCAGGCACATCACCGCGCTTGTCGTCTCATCAGCAAAGGCCGCGTGCAGATCGGCGAGCCGCTGCTGAGGCGCTCCGGCAAAGTAGAGCGGCCCGCGTTCGAGAGCGCTCAGCCCCAGCTTTGGCTGAAGACCGATCCCGCGCAATGCCTCCAACCCTCGCTCCACGCGTTCCGGCTGCGCAAACGAAGCCGGAGCAATCACGCTCACGCCCGCTCCCGGTGGAATCGCCGGCGGCTTCAACAGGAGTGGCATTGGAGCGGACATCTCTACCAGGCCTCGCCGCGCGCAATCAGAACTGCCGGCCCGGTCAGCCGCAACTCCGTGGCTGGCCCGGCCCAGGTTACGATCTGCTTGCCGCCGGGAGCCGCGACGTCGAGCGGCGAAGCGCATCCGTTCAATGCCAGTGCGGCCGTGGCCGCGGCCGAACTGCCCGTGCCGGACGAAGTGGTGGGTCCCACGCCGCGCTCAAAGATGCGAATCTCAATCGCGTTCTTGTTGACAATGCGCACAAATTCCACGTTGGTCTGGTGGGGAAAATCCTGGTGCGCGCAGATCTCCGCGCCAATCTCTTGCCACGACTTGTCGTGATCCTCAAACTCACCGATATCGACCACGATGACGAAGTGCGGATTTCCGGTCCAGACTTCGACACCCGCGACTTCAACGCCGCTCTTGAGCCTGACGGTGTGGGGAGCAAATTTAGGCACGCCCATCGCGGCGGTCACGTCCACGCTGAATCCACCCCTCGTTCGCACCTTATTCAAGCGGCAGAAGCGTTCTCCGGCATCGGTCGCGATCTTCAACTTTTCGCCTGCCTGCAAACGGTGTTCGCAGGCCATCCACGCTGCCACGCAGCGCGTACCGTTGCCGCTGATCTCGGCGATTGAGCCGTCGGCGTTGTGTAGCCGGATGCGGCCCGACCTGTGTCCGGTCCATTCAACAAACTCCATGCCGTCAGCGCCCACGCCGGTCAAGCGCGAACAAAGCCGACGCGCCAATCCTGGCCAGTTGCCAGCCCATTCGCTCTTGTGGACGGCCTCCTTCGTCACAATCAGAAAGTCGTTGCCGCAGGCGTGGGCTTTGGTAAATGGAATCAATCTTCCTCCCGATTGCGAGATGCCTTGCCCGATGCTATCACCCTGCCGGTCCCGTTGCTGAGGCCGGAGGAAGCCGGAGTATTGGAGACGTAAATCGTTCCGGAAGGCTGCCCACTGGCGTTGAAGCGCTCAATCGCTCGAAGCCCCTCGGGATGCGCCTTCACGGCGCGGTCCACCGCATCGCCGTCGAACGCCAGCACAATTGCCGCGTGAGCAGCCGGCGCCTTCAGTGCAGCGTCCCAGATCTGCAGGTCGGCCTCATTGATTGTCTGGCGCAACGGAATCCCGGTAAGCGCTACAATCTCAGGATCGACCGATGTCTCCATCAGAATCGCAGCACCCGGCCGCTCAGCCAGCAGGGCGCGCAGCACCGGCGGAATCTCGACCTGATAGGGGCGGTGGGCGGCGATGTTCTTTGTGCCTTCCACATAGACGAGCGGCCGCTCGCGCAGCACTTTCCAGGAATTCAGAGCCAGCAGCACAAACAGCACGCCCGCCGAGTACTTTGCCCAGCCCGGCTTGAACTCACGCACTGCCCCAATTGCGAAGTGCGCGGCAAAGCCCACGCCCAGCGCCAGCGCCGGCAGCAGCTCCATTCCGTAGCGCGTGTTGTACCAGGAGTGCGGCCACCACGGCGGCAAGAAAATGGGCACCGACCCATAAGCCACCGAATACGCATAGAAGGGAACCGGCAGCCACAGCAGCAGAGCCCACGCAAACGCGCGACGGCGCGCGATAATCCACGCGAATACTGTTCCCAGCGCGCTCACCGCCAAGAGCGCATTTCCCCACGCCGCGGCCGCAGCGTCCATCTCCGAGACCTTCAAGAAAAACAACAGCGCGACCCAGGGATTGTGCCAGCCCGGATGGGGCGGACCGGCGCCGCGCGAAGCCGTGCGAAGCTCGATGGCCTTGGCCGAGTACTGCCCGCGCGCAAATTCAAGCCAGTCGCCAAAAGCCGCCTGATTGTAAACAAACCATGCAAGGGGCGCAGCTACCACGACCGCGCTTGCCAGCCAGAAGGTGCGCGAGCGCAGAAGGCCGCGGCGCAGAAGCGCGAGACCTATCGTAGACCAGGCCAGCAGAGCGATCACCCATCCGTCGTAGCGCGTGAAGATGGCCGCCACCAACACTGCCGCGATCCAGCCGAGCAACCGGCCGGACTTGCCTGGATCCTGGTCCAGCAACGTTCGCCACTCCACCAGCCACACCACAATCCAGATCATCTCGCACACAAACAGCGGCTCGGTCATCGCCGTGGTTTGCAGATAGAGCAGGTTGGGATTGATGGCAAAGAACGCCAGCGCCAACGCTGAGGCAGCGGGCGGCAGCCAGCGCCGCGCCAGCCGGTAGAGGCCCGCGCAGCCGGCCAGGTATGCCAGTGCCGATGGAACGATGCCCGCGATCCCATTCGCCCACCAGCTATAGACCTGGACAAAGGGAATCAGCAGCACGTGCGGCAAGGGCAGCCATACCGAGCCCAGTTGCGAGAGCCTCGGCTGATGGCTATCGAAGACCCGGCGCGCAATGTGAAGGTGGGCAACCGCGTCGCCGTAGTTGAGCAGCGCCCCGTTCCCCCAGCTCCATGCAATCGCGGCCAATGACGCGGCGGCGCAACAAACGATCACCGACACGCTTTCGACGCGAGACAGGGTAATTCGAGAGATTGCCTTTTCAGTCAAGGTGAGTCAACTCGCGGAACAATTCGAAGCGGCCGTCGATCTCCTTCCGGGAGAGCGCCTGAATCCGTTCGGTGCCAAAGCGCTCGACTGCAAACGAGCCCATCACGCTGCCATAAAACATGGCTCGCCTGTAGACGGCCGACGACAGATTTCGCTGCGAAGCCAGGTAGCCGAAGAACCCGCCCGCAAAGCTGTCGCCCGCGCCAGTGGGGTCCATTACCGCTTCCAGCGGCAGCGCCGGCGCCCTGAAGGTGCGCTCCGTGCTTCCACCTTCTTGCGTGGATTTGTGGAACAACGTGGCCCCGTACTCGCCGTGCTTGACCACCAGCGTGCCCGGGCCCATCGCCATCACTGCGCGCGCCGCCTGCACCAGGTTGTTGTTGCCGGCGAGCATGCGCGCCTCGGTGTCGTTGATGAGCAGAATATCCAGACCCTTGAGCACCTCAAGCAACGCCGCGCGATGATCCTTGATCCAGTAATTCATGGTGTCGCCGGCCACCAGTCTTACATCCGGCATCGCTTCGCGGACTCTCCGCTGCAGCGCCGGATCGATGTTGGCCAGAAACAGATACTCCGAGTCGCGATAAGCCTCGGGAATCTTTGGCTCGAAGGTTGCAAACACGTTCAGATCTGTCTGGTGGGTCTTGGCTTCATTCAGGTTGTCGAGATACGAACCTTCCCAGAAGAAGCTTTTGCCGGGGGCGCGCTCAATGCCGCGCGTGTCGATGTTGCGCGCGGCGAAGACGGCCTCCTGCTCGGGGCCGAAGTCCTCGCCGACGACGGCGATGACGCGCACATCGGTGAAGAAGCTGGCCGCCAGCGCAAAGTGGGTTGCCGCGCCGCCCAGGCAGCGTTCCCGCCGCCCTGACGGAGTTTCGATCGAATCGTACGCAACGCTACCCACTACGGTGATTGCCATTCAGTCTGTCCTCTCCTGAATTTTGGGCACATTAGAACTCTGCAGACGGGGGCAGAGAATTCCTCTTCACAAACCTTTCGAATTCTTCCTCAAAGTGAGATAAAGAAGACTCGACCCCGGTCCTGAGATTCCTCATCTCAGGGTCATTTTCAATGCCCTTCGCCCACCCGATTGGCTTATACATTGCGGAATGTTCGACTTCCCAGAAAAGGCCGATCAACATCGGAACTACCTGGTATTCCGCACATACTTTGCCGCCGTCTTCCTGAAAAAATCCGTGATACGTGCTGGCCAGTTCGGTGCCGCCTGCATCTTTTATGGGGTCAGAATTCCAGTTCTTGAATGGCTCATATTCCCGCAGTATCTGGTCGGCTTCAAGCAGCCTGCCGCGTGGGAACACAAGCACACGGACTCCTGCCAAATCTCTCAGATTGAGTATTGAGTAATGTTCCGCTTTCTCCGGATCGAAAGTATTGCCCTCCTCTTTACTTCGGAGGGTCTTCAACGCGCTTTCGCACTCTTTGACCCGCGACTTGACCACCAACTGCTCGTAGTGGACTAAACTGCGCTTAATCGGGAGAGTGAGGTGGCGAATCTCGGTTTCTAACTGCCACACAGCCCGGCAGATTTCGGGGAGATAATCGAAATATTTTTCCCGAAGCAGATCCTCGATCTTACGTTCGGGCATTATCCGAGCACGCTTTCCAGTTCGCGCTTTACGCCTTCGGATGGAGGGGAATTGAAGTAGAACATCCAACCGTTGCCATTGGTGTTCTCCCCAATGCGCAGCCGTATCTCTTCTTCGGGCTTATCGTCGACAAACTCCAGGCTGAATGCTTTTCTGGCGACACGATTGACGAAAAGATCCCGGTCGAAATTGTATCTATAGTCTGCTTCCCACAGCATGTCCTTTTTTTTCATCTTCGCCCCCCAATGCACACGGTTGTCAGGCCCTCATTATACCGTCAATCCTCTTAGTTGACCTGCTGTCTCGCTACCAACCCAGATACTTCCCAAACAGCAGCCCCAGCCGCTCCTTCGCTGCCGCCGGAATCGCATCCTTTTGAGTGAGCACTGCGAACCGTGCCGCCGAGGCGCAGGCGCACGCGCGCTCCCGCGGCATCGCCGCCACCGCAGCCTTCACCACCTTCGCCGCGTTGCCGGCATTTTTGTGCAACACGGCCACAATCTCCTCGATGGTCACCGCGTCGTGACCCTCGCGCCAGCAGTCGTAGTCGGTCACCATGGCCACCGTGGCGTAGCAGATCTCCGCTTCGCGGGCCAGCTTGGCCTCCTGCAAGTTGGTCATACCAATCACGTCCGCGCCCCAATTGCGGTAGAGATGCGACTCGGCCTTGGTGGAGAACTGCGGGCCTTCCATGCACACATACGTCCCGCCCAGCTTGCCCACCACGCCCACCGCCGCGCAGGCATCGGCCGCGGCTTTGGCCACCGTGGCGCAAACCGGATCGCCAAAGCTGATGTGGCCTACGATCCCTTCGCCGAAAAATGTGGAGATGCGATGGAACGTGCGGTCGATGAACTGGTCCGGCATCACAAAATCGGTGGGCTTGTGTTCTTCCTTCAGCGACCCGACGGCCGAAGCAGACAGAATGCGCTCGACGCCCAGCTTCTTGAACGCATAAATGTTGGCGCGAAAATTCAGCTCCGAGGGCAGAATGCGGTGCCCACGCCCATGCCGAGCGAGGAACGCAACCTTGCGCCCCTCCAGCTCGCCCAACACAAACGGGTCCGATGGCTCGCCGAATGGAGTCTCCACGCGCTCCTCATGCACATTCGTGAAACCGGGCATCGAATACAGCCCACTGCCGCCGATAATCCCAATCTCCGCTTCAGCCAAGGTTCACTCTTCTTTCTGCCTTCAGCTTCCGGCTCCCAGCCGTTTGCTCTTCCGTGCCAACAAGACTATGTCATTCCTTGTTGACAAAATGTGTTTCCTGCACCTGATACACGCATTTTGAACCATCGTTGACCAGTCCAAGCCTTTGTGCCTCGGCCTCTGCATCCTCGCGGCTGGCGAAGACTGTTAACACCGAAACAGAGCTCTGCGGATTCTCTGCTTCGACAGGCACCTCGTATCGAAGCAAAACAAACATGGGCATGAGTTTTGAGAGCGGTCTAAGCATTTGTTCTCATCCTTGCATTGTTAAAGAACCAATTCACTCTCCCTGTCGCGGCGATTGCAGGAAGTCAGCCACCACGAAACAACGATCTCCGGTCGCCGTCTTCACCGCTGATCCACTAACCGGATGGTCTCCATAAACACATCTCCGTCAATCGTCAAACTGCGCGCGCTGATCTTGTCCATGGTGTCCTGTGCCGTGTGGTGGTAGCTGTTGTTGGGTCCGTAGTCCAGGTCGATCACGTCGATGGAGGGCACACCCCGCTCCACAAACGGCAGGTGATCGTCTTCCACCCCCATGTCCCGCTGGAAAAAGTAGCGCTCGTAACCGAACTTCTTCGCCGCCTGGCCCACCAGACCCACCAGCCAGGCTGTTGAGTTGTCTTCGCGCTGAATGTCCAGATCCTTGTCGCCGATCATGTCGGCAAGAATGAAAGCCTTGATCTGACCCAGCGTTCCATCCCTTCCCCAGCGCGCGGCCAGGTGTCGGCTGCCATAAGTGGAGTCGGAGCGCGACCAGGCATTGAACGCCTCTTCGCCATCGAAGAAGACCAGCCACACCGAATATCCGTCCAGTTTTTTCCCGCCGGCGGTCTGGGCGTGGAGCCGATCGCCAATGGCCATGAGCAGTCCGGTCGTCGAGGCGCCGTCGTTGGCGCCCACAAAGCCTATGTTGCGAAGCGGATAGTTGGTTTCGTAGTGCGAGGCGAGTACGATCGCGCCGTTCTTCTTGCCCGGAAAGCGCACGATGAAGTTCGACAACGGCACCGGGCCGATCGGCGTGTCGGCAGTGAACGTATCCTCCTCAAGCTGGTCGTGCTCGCGCTGGAAGTGGCTGCGCAGAAACTCCTGCGCCTTCACGTGCCCAGGGCCGGTGGGCCAGCGCGGGCCAATGGCCACCAACTGGCGCGCATACTCAAGCGCCTTGGCGCCGTCGAAGTGCTGCTGGGCTTGAAGGGTGACTGGGAGAAACAATGCCAGAGCGGCGAGAAGCATAGTCGAGGTTCGCAGCTTCCCTGGTCGCAAGATCGAGACCTGGGGCACCCGCAACCAAGTCACAGACCGATTCCTCAGCGAGAAGGAACTCATGACGCGCCCTTCCTGGCCTCTTTGGCCCTTCGCCGCGAGGGATGCACCCACCACGCCACGCCGATGCCCACCATGTAGAGCGCCAGCATGGGAACCGCATAGATGCACATCGTACCCGGATCGGGACTGGGGCAGATGATGGCAGCCACAAGGAACACGGCCAGAATCGCGTAACGGATGTTCTTCCACAGAAAGCGCGGGCTGACGATGCCGAACAAGGCCAGGAAAAAGATAAGAATCGGCAATTCGAAACTCACGCCCAGCCCAAGAATGATGGAGAGAAAGAATCCCGTGTATTCCTCAATCGTCACCATAGGGTTGAATTTGCTGCCGAAACCCACAATCAGAATCTTCAGCGCGCCCGGCAGCACAAAGAAATATCCGAAGGCCGCACCGGTCAGAAACAAACCCACCGTGGCCGTCATGAATGGAACCACAAACCGCTTTTCCTTCTGGTAGAGCCCCGGCGCAATGAACAACCACACCTGGTAGAGGATAAAGGGCGACGCCAGAATTGCTCCTCCGATCAGCGCCACCTGCAGGTACAGGTTCAACGGATCCATCGGGTGCGTGTAATTCAGTTTGATGTGCAGGTGATCGAGCGGAGCCTGCACAAAACCGTAGAGCTTCTCGTGGAAGAAGTAGGCAACAAAAAAACCAACCGCGAGGTAGATTGCGGAGTGAACGATGCGCTTGCGCAGCTCGTCCAGGTGCTCCATCAGGCTCATGCCGGGCAGGTCCGCGCGCTGCGTCACCGCGGCCCGCGCCTTGCCGATTGCGTCCGCGGGATCAACCATTGTGGGCGGGCTCCGTCGCCTTGTTCGTGTCTTCCACGGCGGTTTCTGCCGCCGCGGTCTCTTGCTCCGCCGGAATCTCTGCCTCAACCGCAGCCGGCTCGGTCTCATAGGTTTCGTTCACCGGCCACGCAGCCGGAACCGGCTCACCCGTTGCGGGCGGCTGAATGGTTGGATGGGTCTCTTCGGCCTCGGCCTGTGCCTTCATCACCTGGCCGTAGCTGCTGCCATACGGGTAAGAGCTTTCCGCCCCGGCCGCTTCTTCCGATCCAGCGGGCGCCTCAGCTCCCGATTCCGGGGTCTGAGAGTCAGCCCCGGTTCCAAGTTGCGCAGGAGGATCAACCGCCAACTGCCGCTGCCGTTCTTCCTCTTCCTTCCTGCGGCGGTCGGCTTCCTCGGAGTTGCGCAACTCCTCTTCCATCTGGAATTTAAAGTCGTTTGAGGCCTTGCGGAACTCGTACATCAACTTGCCGATCTGACGCCCGATCTGAGGCAGCCGCCGCGGCCCGAAGACGACCAGCGCCATCACCATCAGGATCAGCGAATCCGCCATCCCCAGATTGGCGACCTCGATTGTCGGAGGAATTCCCATGAAGGACAATGATACCTGCCCGTGCACGGCGCTCACAAACGCGGGGCGCCGGGGTCCAGAATAGATGCGATGTCTCTCGCGCCATGCAGGACGCGTACGATTTCAATGCCGGCATCGGACGCCTGATAGAAAACCAACCATTTTTCGAATCCGGCTACGGGAAACCGGCGCACCCCCCGCAGTCGAGGGTTGCAGAAATGGCAGGCCACACCTATCTGTGGCAGGCCAGCCAACTTGTGAGTGAGTTCGTCGATTGCGTTCAGAAATCGCTCGGCTACTTCCGCGCTTGCCTCGTCTGCCAGATACTCGGCCGACTCTTGAATATCCTGCCAGGCGCGCGGACGGAACCGTACTTTCTTCATATAGTTTACGTTCCGTTCAAGTACTTCGCGTTCTTACTGTCTGCTAATACTTAAAAGTGACGACATCTCATTTGTTGATTCACAGTAATCTAAATCTAAATAGACCATCATGCCTGCTTTGACTTGCCTTCACGTTCGCGCAGTCGAGTCCGCAGCTGGTTCCACATCTCAGGCGTAACCTCGACCGCATCGCCGGAACTCAGCCCTTCCAGAATCCGCAACTCCAGCCGTTCCCGCTCGCGATCCTTCTGTTCCCGCCGTACCAATGTGCGCACGAACTCTGAAACGCTGGAGTAATCGCCCGATTGCACCTCGGATTCGACAAATTCCCTCAGGTTCTCCGGCAACGAGATGTTCATGGTGGGCATGGAAGATCCTCCTGGTGCTCTATCGAAAACATTAACAACTTTGGCAGATAATGGCAACATTTGCCATTTCGGGATCGCCTGTATCCGGAGAATCGCCTTGGCGACAAAGGCCGGCACCGTCGCGTCGAGGATCGTGCGCCTGGATCTCCCGGATGACCCCTGCGATACACTGAATACGAATGGTGCGGCCCCGACCGGCTTGTTTTCTTTAGCTAACTTGCAGGCATTAGCCCGCGTCCATTCATGTGAAAGGGCTGCAACAACCCCGTGGATGGGGATTGTTTGAGGCAGTCGGCGGAAGCGCCGATGACCTCAATTCGATCGGCGCATCCACTGCATGCCTGTTAGCTTTCAACATCCCCGCTCGCCGCCCCAAAAGGGGCGTGCAGGGCTGAAGGCGGAGTCGAGTGAACCTGGTTCTTGACGAAGAGACAGCGGCCTTGCCGCGGGCTGCAAGTGCCCGCGGACCCGAAGAAATCTGCAGCCTTGAAAGCTACCTGGCGCTTCCTGACAACTCCATGGACGGCCGGATCGCGGCCGCGCGCGCCCAGCTTGGCTCGACCACCATCCTGCTCGGCCACCACTACCAGCGCGACGAAGTGATACGCTTTGCCGATTTCACCGGCGACAGCTACAAGCTCTCCAAAATCGCCTCGGAGACCGACGCCAGATACATTGTCTTCTGCGGTGTTCACTTCATGGCCGAGAGCGCCGACGTGCTGGGAGCTGACGGCCAGCAGGTCATCTTGCCCGACCTGAACGCCGGGTGTTCCATGGCCGATATGGCTGAAATCTCCCAGGTGGAAGCCTGCTGGGAGGCGCTTGAAAGCCTGGGGCTCGACGGCGAAACCATACCGCTGACCTACATGAACTCCGCCGCCGCCATCAAAGCCTTTTGCGGCGAGCACGGCGGCCTGGTCTGCACTTCCTCGAATGCCCGTGCCGCATTCGACTGGGCCATTGCCCGCGGCAAGCGGATACTCTTTCTTCCCGACCAGCATCTGGGACGCAACACGGGGTACGCGATGGGCATTCCCCTGGAAAAGATGGCCGTCTGGGACCCCTGGGCTATCCAGATTGGGCCAAATCAGGGCGGCCAGACGAAGGAGAGCCTCGCTGCCAGCTGCGTTTTACTCTGGAAAGGCCATTGCGCCGTCCATCAGCGCTTTCTTCCCGGCCATGTGGACGAGGTGCGCGCCAAATATCCCGGCATCCAGGTCATTGTGCATCCCGAGTGCCGATGGGAGGTTTGCCAACAGGCCGACGCGCTGGGTTCCACAGAGCAACTGATTGCCCTGGTTGAGCAGGCCCCCGCCGGCTCAATCTTCGCCATCGGCACCGAGATTCACCTGGTGAACCGCCTGGCCCGCCGCTTTGCGCCGGAAGGCAAAAAAATCATCACCCTCGACTCGACCGGTTGCCTAT
>Ga0302320_10009071_pt1 | contig 21447 bp, 19 predicted proteins | sample Bog_T0_3_FD_202130 | JGI IMG/M metagenome (GOLD analysis project Ga0302320, IMG submission 202130) | Peat permafrost microbial communities from Stordalen Mire near Abisko, Sweden - Bog_T0_3 | ecosystem: Environmental > Terrestrial > Soil > Wetlands > Peat | place: Sweden: Abisko, Stordalen Mire...
ATTTTTTGCGGGCTGGTTGCGGCTGTGCCTTCCAGTGGAAGGAAGCCGTAACGCGCGTACCATCCAGCCTTGTCGGGATAAGCGTCGGTGATGATGCACCGGCAACCAACTTCGTCGGCCACGCGCAGGGTGATCTTGAGTGCCTCCGCTATCATGGCGTGGCCCAGCCCCCTGCCACTGAAACGCTTGTCCACAGCCAAGCGCGCCAGCAAGATCAACGGCAGGTCGTAGGGAGGCAGGCCGCGCACATACTTCTGGGGAAATCGATCACGAGGCACGCTGGATGTGGCCAACGTGAAGTATCCCAGCACGGTGCGGGGCGCGGATTCGTCTACCGCAACGTACGTCACGCCGATGGACACCTTCTCCTGATTCGTCCACGCGTGGCGCTTCAAATAATTGTTGAGCGGCACGTCTCCGCAATTAAAACCTTCTACTTCGTCGGATTCTTCGAGACGACGGATCGTAACTGCCATGCTATTGCCTCATGGCCCGAATGAGGGCGTCGGTCGGATCGGCAGGCTGCCCGGAGGCAAGTTCTGCGAGACTCTCAAGTTCCTTGTCCGTCCATTGAATATCGACGTGCGGTAGTGTCACCTCCGGGGCAACCCGCTCCAGACGAGGGAAGAGCAGGATTTTGCGCTCGCCCGTCGAACTCTCACTGACGATGTGATGGCCGCGCTTGCGCTCGGAGACAGCCCAACGGAGCAGGGCGAGAGCATCCGTGAGAAAGTCCGTATTGCTCGTCATTTGCAACTCCGTCTTGAGTATCCGCACCATACTGTCTTCTGAGGGCGCGAGGTCGGCTTGAAACTTCGATTTACGGGACGTTGGAACTTTGGCCGGGAGTGCGACCGCTTTTTTCGATTTGACCGCTGAGGGCATAGGAGTTCTCCTGCCTAAAGTATACTCTGAGAGCATCGTAAAATCGAGTGTATTTCGATTCATAGCGTAGTCCCTCGGATTTTTCTTGGCGTAGTCAGCAACCTCTGCGGCGATCAGCGCATTTTCTTCATCGCGATCTTCCGACCGGCTCAATGCTTCTCACGGGTTGGGGCATGAATCGTTCGGCGATATTCTCGCCGCCGCATGGCTGGGCCTGCTCCCACCGGCTCAGTTCCTCCTCCGCATAACGAACAAGGGAGCCGAATTTGCGGAATATCGGCCCACGGTTTTCCAGCCGCCACCGGCGCAGAGTGGCAAGGCTGATGTGCGTTCGTTGCGCCACTTCGACTTCAGTCAGGAATTGTGTGCTCATATTGATTGGACCCTCATTTTGCTTTGTTCAGGAACCGTCCATCAGGTTATGTTCTTGCAGGATGCTTGCAAATCGCCTTCGCCAACTCTGCTTGAACCGCGTCCGCCAACCAACTTTTCTCCAGAACGCACTGCACGGTTATGTTTTTGAGCCAGGTAGGAGCGAAGCCCCGGAGCTTGTTCTGCGGTGAACATTTGCATTTACGCCACCCTTTTCCATGCCGATTCCCCATCTCCACGCTCAATAGCGGCATGTACAGAGAATAACATAGAACTACGGCCATATATGTAATAAATATGAAATCGAAATGGACTCCGCTTGGATCAAGTTTCTGCATGGCGGGCGGGAAGGCCGGAGACCTGACGTTCGCCGTGACCTTATTCATTCCCCGAACAGACTCGATTCGCATTACAAAAAATGCACTTCTGAGTGTTCCCGAACGGGAATCTTTTGCGTAAAGCTGTGTTGCCAGCTTGAATTATTCCCGTACGGTAAGTTCTTCTTGACTTTGTTATGATAAGAAGTAACTATTCCCGTACGGGAATAGTCATGGTGAGTCTGTGAGATACACGGTGCAAGGGATCGGTCAGATCATCCGGGAAAGTCGGAAGCGGCTGGGCGTCACGCAAAAGGATTTGGCGCTGACCTCCGGTACGGGACTGCGCTTCATTATTGAACTCGAAAAAGGCAAGGAAACCTGCCAGATTGGCAAGGTACTGACCGTCCTGCAAACGCTGGGTATCAGGATCGCGCTGACCCCACCAGCGGTTTCCGGGAGCGAGGAGTAGCACATGGCGAGAACTCTGGATGTCTACCTGCACCGCGAACTGGTCGGCCACCTGATTCAGAATGATGGCGGCCAGATGGTCTTTGACTATGCGGCAAGCTGGCTGCAACGGCTCGACGCCACGCCCTTGTCCCACTCGCTGCCGCTGCGGCAGAAGCGGTTTACGCGCAAGGAATGCCGGGGCTACTTCGCCGGGGTTCTGCCGGAAGAGAGCAAGCGCGAGGTCATCGCCCGCAACTTGGGTATCAGTGGGCGCAACGACTACGCGATGCTGGAGAGAATCGGCGGCGAGTGCGCGGGCGCTGTAACGTTCCTCCCGGCTGGCGAAACCCTGCCAGCCCTCAATGACCATTACCGTGCGCTTTCCGCGCCAGAGCTGGCGGAGATTCTCCGGGAATTGCCGCGCCGTCCGCTGCTCGCTGGCGAGACCGGAATTCGTCTCTCACTGGCAGGCGCGCAAGACAAAATCGCCGTGCGCGTGGAAGGCAACGCCATCTCGCTCCCCCTGGGCGGTGCGCCCAGTACGCACATCCTGAAGCCCGCCGTGGAACGGTTCGCCGGAGTCGTCTTCAATGAAGCCTACTGCATGAAGCTTGCTGCGGCGGTCGACCTGCCCGTTGCCAAAACTGAAATCCGGCGCGTAGAAGATGTTGAATACCTGCTGGTCGAACGCTACGACCGGACACACATCCAGCGTCCAGAAGGCGTAACACTAGTGCGCCTGCACCAAGAGGACTTTTGCCAAGCGCTGGGAATCGTCTCGGAGAACAAATATCAAAAGGAGGGCGGGCCGTCGCTCAAGCAGTGCTTTGCTCTGCTGCGCGAGGTCTCCAGTGCGCCGGTCCTCGACCTGACGCGGCTGCTGGACGCGGTGATCTTCAACTTCCTCGTCGGCAACAACGACGCGCACGGCAAGAATTTTTCTCTGCTCCATCGCGGCACGGGCGCGGCGAACCTGGAGACGCGGCTGGCACCTCTCTACGATCTCGTCAGTACGCGCTATTACCCAGAGCTGACCCGCGATCTGGCCATGAAGATCGGCGGCGAGTATTCATCGGACAAAGTGTCGAAGACAAATTTTGAGCAACTGGCCGAAGATGCCGGACTTGCCAAGCCACTTGTGCGCAACCGTGTGCCGGAGTTGGCCGAAGTGGTCATCTCGAATCTGGACAAATCCGGGATCGAACACCCCGTTGCTGAAGTCCTGGCCGCGCAGATACGCGGGTGCTGCGATGCCATGCGGAATCGCATTCAGACCGGGTGATTGGCAGTTCAATGACTCTTTGACAGATCATCATTTTTGTCTGGCTTGTAGACTGCCATCCCCAACCGGCTATCCTGTGTAGGTAGCCTACGAATTTCAAGGTCATCTATCCATCATGTTTGAACAAGCATTCAAGCGCATCGACACCATTCTCCGCCAGGACGACGGCTGCTCGACCGAACTCGACTATATCGAGCAGACCTCCTGGCTTCTTTTCCTCAAATACCTCGACGCCCTTGAACAGGATCGCGCCCAGATCGCCGAGTTACACGGCCAGCCCCACACATTTCTGCTGGAAAAGCGCTTCCGCTGGCACAACTGGGCGATGCCGCTTGCCGCAGATGGGGCACTCGATCACAACAAAGCCATGATCGGCGACGATCTCCGCGAGTTTGTGGACCTGAAGCTGCTTCCTTACCTGCGCGGATTCAAGCAGCGGGCCGACAGCCCCAACACTATCGAATACAAGATCGGCGAGATCTTTGGCGAACTTAAAAACAAGCTCAACTCCGGCTATAATCTGCGCGAGGTCATCGAACTGGTTGACACGCTGCGATTCAACACACAAACGGAGAAGCATGAACTCTCCGAACTGTACGAGGCAAAGATCAGGAAGATGGGCAACGCCGGACGCAATGGCGGCGAGTATTACACCCCGCGTCCGCTCATCCGCGCCATGCTTGCCGTCGTCGAGCCGCGCATCGGCGAGACTATCTACGACGGCGCTCTCGGTTCGGCGGGCTTTTTGTGCGAGTCCTTTACGCGGATGAACCAAGAGGCAAAGACTGTTGCCAGCCGCAAGAAGCTCCAGACTAGCACGTTCTTCGGACAGGAAAAGAAGTCCTTCCCCTTCGCCATCGGCCTGATGAACATGATCCTGCACGGCGTGGATGCCCCCAACATCATCCACACCAACACGCTGGAGCAAAACAACAACGACATTGAGGAGAAGGACCGACATGATGTGATCCTCGCCAATCCGCCCTTTGGCGGCAGCGAGCGGCCCGAGGTGCAACAGAATTTCCCCATCAAGACCAGCGAGACGGCCTTTCTGTTCCTTCAGCATTTCATTCGCAAGCTCAAAGCTGGCGGGCGCGCTGGCATCGTCATCAAGAACACGTTTCTGTCGAATACCGACAACGCCAGCGTCTCGCTGCGCAAGCTGCTGCTCGAATCCTGCAATCTGCATACGGTTCTCGATTGTCCCGGCGGCACGTTTCAGGGTGCGGGCGTGAAAACCGTCGTGCTCTTTTTCGTCAAAGGCTCGGCCACGCGCAAGGTCTGGTTCTACCAGCTCAACCCTGGCCGCAACCTGGGCAAGACTAACCCGCTCAATGACGACGATCTCGCTGATTTCGTCAAGCGGCAGAAGAGCTTTGTCGATACACCGCAGTCGTGGTCGGTAAAGGCGGCGGAGATTGATAAGAGCACCTTTGATCTGTCGGTAAAGAACCCCAACGGCAACGAGGAGACCGTTCATCGCTCGCCGGAGGAGATACTGGATGAGATCGCCCAGCTCGATGCGGAGAGCGCCGAAATCTTGCTGGGGATTCGGAGATTGCTATGAGCAAACGCCAGGATTCTAATCCGCTTTATGACGGTATCCGCAGCTTGGTATTGTCGGCTCGCCAAAGCGCTGCGCGTGGCGTGGATTTGCTGCAAGTCTATACAAACTTTGAAATTGGCCGCCGCGTCTTTGAGCAGGAGCAGAAGGGAGAGGACCGCGCCGGTTATGGCAAAGAACTCCTCAATGAGCTATCTGCGCGGCTTTCGGCAGAATTCGGGAGCGGATTTTCCACCACTAACCTCAAGTGCATGAGGCAGTTCTATCTGGCGTATCCAGAACGGGTGCCACGAATTGGTCAGACACCGTCTGGCCAATTCCCGGCCTTCCCAATTCTCCAGACGCTGTCTGGGATTTCTGCGCGTACCTCAACTGGTCAGACAGTGTCTGACCAATTCAAAGAGCTGGATGGCCCACCAAAGCGACCATTCTCCCTCAGTTGGTCGCATTACGTTTTCCTCATCACTCTCAAGCCCGAAGAGCGGGACTTCTACGAGATTGAGGCGGCCCAGCAGGGTTGGACGCTACGCGAACTCAAGCGCCAGTTCGATGCCGGTCTCTATGAGCGGCTGGCGCTGAGCCGTGACAAGCAAGGTATTCGTGAGCTTGCGCGGCAGGGCCAGCTTGTCGCCCGCCCGCAGGACCTCTTCAAGGAACCTTACGTGCTGGAGTTCCTCGGCTTGGAAGAAAAGGCCCGCTACTCCGAGTCCGATCTGGAATCGGCCATTGTCACCCACATTGAAAACTTTCTGCTGGAACTGGGCAAAGGCTTTCTTTTCGAGGCGCGGCAGAAGCGGTTCAGCTTTGAAGAAGATCACTTCTTTGTCGATCTCGTCTTCTACAATCGGCTGCTGCGCTGCTACGTGCTCATCGACCTCAAGATCGGCAAGCTCACGCATCAGGACCTCGGCCAGATGCAGATGTACGTCAACTACTTTGATCGTTACGTCAGGACGGAGGCGGAGAACCACACCATCGGCATCGTGCTCTGCAAAAAGAAGAATGAGGCCCTGGTCGAAATCACCCTGCCCAAAGACGCCAACATTCACGCCCGCGAATATCAACTCTACCTGCCCAGCAAAGAGGAGTTGCAACAAAAGCTGGAAGAGTGGATCGGAGAACAAGGTGGGTTGGATGAGTAAATCAATTGGCGGTATCGTAAGACGGGTACAAGTTGTGATCAACGCCAAGAGCGCCGAGATTTTGCAGGGAATTCGGGGGGTGCTGTGAAAGCCGCATGGAATATCCGCCAGCTTGGCGAAGTGTGTAATGTTCAGCCTCCCAAAAGTGAAGCGCGTCAGCTTTTGCGGCCAAACGATATGGTCTCGTTCGTCCCAATGGAAGCTCTTGGAATACAGCGCAAGGAGATCGGTGCGACGGCCAACCGAACACTTTCCGAAGTCCAAGGATCCTATACCTACTTTGCCAACGGCGATGTACTTCTCGCCAAAATTACCCCTTGCTTCGAAAATGGAAAACTTGGCATTGCATCGGGACTTACAAACGGTGTTGGATTTGGTTCGAGCGAATATATTGTGCTCCGTCCATTAGCCTGTCTGACCGCCAATTTTCTTTACTACTTCCTTCTACGGGACTCATTCCGTGAAACCGGCGCAAGAAATATGACCGGCACCGCAGGTCAGAAGCGGGTGACCAAGACGTATGTTGAATCTAGCGGGATTCCTACACCACCGCTCAAGGAGCAGGAGCGAATCGTCGCCATCCTCGATGAAGCCTTCGAAGGAATCGCCACAGCCAAAGCCAATGCTCAAAAAAGCCTTGAAGCCTCAGGAGACCTGTTCAACAGGAGATTTATGTCTCTCGTTTCAAAGAGGGGGCCGAGATGGTTGGACTTAGCTTTGGGAGAGATCTGTGAGATTGAGCGTGGAAGCTCGCCTCGACCGATCAAGAACTTTTTTACGATCAAGGATGATGGCGTCAACTGGATCAAGATTGGGGACGCTACGGACGGGGAGAAATACATCTATTCCACAAAGCAGAAGATTACCCCTGAAGGAGCGAAACAGTCTCGATTTGTGAAAGAAGGTGATTTTCTTCTCACTAATTCAATGTCATTCGGTAAATCCTACGTCATGAAAACCACTGGTTACATACATGACGGCTGGTTCGTCTTACGGCTCAGAAAGTCGATAAACCAAGACTACCTTTACTATCTGCTTTCTTCAAAATTCGTTCGATCTCAGTTCAATGCGCTAGCAAGCGGCGCTATCGTATTGAACATAAACAGCGATCTGGTTAAGCGGGCAATGTTACCAATACCGCCCTTCGACGAACAGCAGCGCATAGTGGAGCAGATGAATGTGATGCTGTCTGAGACAGACCGATTGAAGGCGGTGTATCAAACGAAGCTCAACGCCCTCGCCTCGCTAAAACAGTCCCTCCTCCACCAAGCCTTCACCGGCAAGTTGTAAACTGATTCCTATCATGCGTAACGAGTCTGAAACCCGCGCTGAACTGATCGACCCTGCTCTGCGGGCGGCGGGTTGGGGCGTGGTCGAGGGTTCGCGCATCCTGCGTGAGTACCACATCACCAAAGGCCGTTTGTTGGGCGCGGGGCGGCGCAGCAATCCCGATACCGCCGACTATGTTCTCGTCTACCGGAACCACAAGCTGGCCGTGATTGAGGCCAAGCGCGAAGAGCTTTCCGAGGCCGAAGGCGTGGCCCAGGCCAAGCACTACGCCGCCAAGATGGCCGTGCGCTTTGCCTACGCGACCAACGGCCACAAGATTTATCGCATGGACATGGGTAGCGCGCCGGTTCAGGCTCCTGCCAGCGTGGAGGAAACTTACGGTCCGGCGGCCATCGTCAGTAGCGAGGGTCTGGCGGATCGCTTTCCCACTCCCGAAGAACTCTGGGCATTGACCTTTGCCGAGCCGAACGCATGGCGGGATCGGTTTGCGCTGGTTCCCTTTGAAGATCGCTCAGGCTCCTGGGATGTACGCTACTACCAAGACACCGCCATTCAGCGTGTGTTGGAGGCCGTGAGCGATGGCCAACAACGCATTCTGCTAACGCTGGCCACGGGCACAGGCAAGACAGCCATTGCCTTTCAGATTGCCTGGAAGCTCTTCAACGCCCGTTGGAATCTGTCGCGCCAGCCCACGCGCCGCCCGCGCATCCTTTTTCTGGCTGACCGCAACATTCTGGCCGATCAGGCATACAACGCCTTCTCATCCTTTGCCGAAGATGCGCGCATCCGCATTGCGCCAGACTCGATTCGCAAAGTGGGCAAGGTTCCCACCAACGCCAGCATCTTCTTCACCATCTTTCAGACCTTCATGTCTGGCACCGGGCTGGATGGCCAGCCCGCGCCCAACTTTGGCCAGTACCCGCCGGACTTCTTCGACCTCATCATCATCGACGAGTGCCATCGCGGCGGCGCAAATGATGAGTCCAACTGGCGCGACATTCTGAACTACTTTGCCCCGGCAGTCCAACTCGGCTTGACAGCAACGCCGAAGCGCCGCGACAACGTGGACACATACGCTTACTTCGGCGAGCCGGTTTACATCTACTCGCTCAAAGAGGGGATCAACGACGGCTTCCTGACCCCGTTCAAGGTGGTGCAGATTTCGACGACCATCGATGAATACGTCTATACGCCGGACGACATTATCGTGGATGGCGAAGTGGAAGATGGGCGGCGCTACGTCGAGTCGGACTTCAATCAAAGCATCGAGATCAAAGAGCGCGAAGAGGCCCGCGTCAATATCCTGATGAGCCGCATCGACCAGCGGGAGAAGACGCTGGTTTTTTGCAGGTACCAGCCTCATGCCGCGTTTGTGCGCGATCTGATTAACCAGAAGGCGACCAACAAAGACCCGCTCTACTGCTGCCGCGTGACCGCCGACGATAAAGCGCTGGGCGACCAGTACCTGCGCGACTTTCAGGACAACGAAAAGACGATTCCCACGATTCTGACCACGTCGCAGAAACTATCGACGGGCGTGGACGCGCGTAACATCCGCAACATTGTCCTGCTGCGTCCCATCAATTCGATGATTGAGTTCAAACAGATCATCGGGCGGGGTACGCGACTCTACGACGGCAAGGACTTCTTTACGATTTACGATTTCGTCCGTGCCCACCATCATTTCAACGACCCAGAGTGGGACGGGGAGCCACTGGAGCCAGAACCAGAGCCAGATCTTCGCCCGCGTCCTGAGCCTCCGGGCCCAAGGCCAGAACCGGGGCCGGACGGGCCTGAGCCGCCGCTGAGATTGGTGATTAGGCTGGCGGACGGCAAGGCCCGCGAGATTCAGCACATGACGGCCACGAGCTTCTGGAGCACGGATGGAAGGCCGATGTCGGCAAACCAGTTCCTTGAATCGCTCTTCGGTGCGCTGCCTGAGTTTTTCAAGAATGAGGATGAGCTGAGGGCGATCTGGAGCAAGCCCGACACGCGCCGTGCCCTGCTGCGCAACCTTGAGGACAAGGGTTTTGACCGGACGCAATTGGCTGAGATTCAACGGGCGCTGGAGGCGGAACAGTCAGACCTTTATGACGTGCTGGCCTACATTGCCTTTGCCCTGCCGCGCATCACCCGCCAGGAGCGCGCCGACCGGGCGCGGCCATCAATCCATGCCAGCTTTGCGGAGAAGCAGAGAGCTTTTCTGGACTTTGTACTCTCACACTACGTCGCGGAGGGCTTTGAAGAACTGGACAGGGACAAGCTCGCGCCACTCCTCGAACTTCGCTACCACGCTCTCTCAGACGCGATCCTGGACCTCGGACCAGCGCCAGAAATCGGTAAGATGTTCGTCAGCTTCCAGCAATATCTCTATTAGAACCATATTCCGCCATGCTGAGGGCTGGATGCGTGGGGGCGGAAATGGACTTGGTCAACCTCAGCCAATCTCGAAATCGCCACGGTCATGCTGTGGAACTCTCTGGCGCTGGCTGGGCGGCACCTCGCGTTCCCTTATAAGCTCGCGGCCTTCGACTCGCGCCCATGCCTCGGCGCGCTGCGCGCTTCTGGCGCACTCGCGGTCGCCGCGCGGACCAAAGACGGCCTCGGCGGTGCGTTCGGCGTAGTTGGTCCAGTTGCGATTCTCAGCCTCGCGCCCCTGGCTGGCATTTTCCGTCAGAGCTTGCGTTACGGCCTGTTGATCGTGGCCCGTTACGCGCATTCTTACCGCAATCAACCAATCAAGTTGCGATGGATTCCGCACCTCAATACGATTGAGAATGTCGGCTTTGTGCATCTGATATGCCGAGCTTGGCGACGGCATTCCTGCGGGAATTACCGGAACTGGCTGGCTCTCGCTGTGACCGCGAACGATCTCCCGTCGCAACTCTGGATTGCTGATCTTGAATCCATGTTGTGCTGCAAGCTGCGCGCAAAGTTGCTTGAACTCATCAGGGCCGGTGATGGTCACCGTTCCCCACTTCTGCGCGCCCAACTGAAACGCGGCCAGTACTGCGGCCTCGTCCTGCGCTTGCCAGACATCGATGCGTTTGCCACGATCCGTAAAGCTGACGCGACTCGGATCAGAGCGCGATGAATAGTGAATCTCATTTGCCAGCGTGTGTGGTGACTGACGCACCTGCGCGGTGAAGTCGCGGATGTCGCGCTCGCGTGGTGTCTCGTCTCCGTCTCCAAGGATTGTAGCGCCGGGCGTTTCCGTATCCCGATACCGCCATTGCTCCGCGAGCTGTGGATCTCCCTGCTCGACAAGGAACTGCTCGAAGGTCTTCCGCCGGCCAAACCTCATGCGCAGATTGTCGCGCTCGCGCTTTTGCCGCTCCATCAACTCGGCTTTGCGCTTGGCGTGGTCGGCGGCCAAAAGACTTCTGGCGACATTCAAGGAAGCGCCGGACCACTTTCCGCCCTGGAATAGCGCGGACCGCTCTTTACGGAACTCCGCAGACTGCATCTCACGTGCTGCGAGATGATCCATTCGCTGCTGGGCCTGGGCCGCGTCCTTTTGTTTGCGATTCGCTCCGAGTGTCTTGCGATACTCCGCCCAGTTCGCTGGCATATCCGGGCGAAGAGGCTCGGCCATGCGCGGCTGGAGCGGCACTGTATTGCTGCGGCCATCAGGCTGAAATTCGCCTAGCAGTTCCTCCATCCGCGACCTGCTGAATTCACGCCCGATGCAAGAGGCCTTGAGCGGCTGGTATCCCACCCACAGCATTGCACCGCTGCCTTTTCGCTCATAGCGCATATCAACCTGGGCAAGCCCTTCATGCACCTGCGCCCACGATTTCGCATTGAGCAGAATTGGTGCGGCTTTTTCTTGCGCGATTCGCTCGCAAGATTTCTCTCCGGTTGTATTCTCATGGTCCCGCGCTTTCGAACGAGGCTGTGCCTCGTGCACACTGCTGGCTCGTGTGACCTGACCGCTGCGGTCGGCGACATAGCGCGCGTTTTTCTCTGCCTCCCAACCCTGCGCGCGGATAATCTCTGCGAGGGCCTTGTGCGCTTTGTCGATGCACCATCCCTTGTCTTCCACGCGCAACGTATCGGGATGAACGCGATTGAGAACGACATGAAGATGATAGTTCTCAGTGTTGCGGTGCAATGCAAAAACGGCAAGATGGTCGAAGCTCATACCGAGATGCCGTTTCAGGATTTCGACGGCATTATTGCATTGCGCTTGCGTTGGCTGCTCACCTTCCTTCCAGCTCAACAGCCAATGATCGACGGGGTCTTTACTGCGAGTTGCTTCGATTGCAAGAGCGACCATTTCGGCGCGCTGCCCTTGCTGCGAGTCAGAATAGAAGTTTCCGCTTACGCCAATGTACTCCGCCTTCTGTGCGTCTGCGCGTCCATCGGCCTCGATGTAGTCGAGCAAGCTGCCAATACGCGATGCCTTGCTCGATTGCGTTTTCGGATTGGCGATGTACTTAACGATCATGGTTGGCGACTCGTTCGATAGCTGCGTGTATTGCGCAGATTGTCGCAATGCACTCGTCTACCACTTCGACATGCTGGGCGAACTTGTTCATCGCATATTTTTGAAGGCCGCCCAAGCGGCGAAGCTCGCGAATCATCATCAGGTCAGTCGCGGCGTGAATCTTCTTGCCAAATGTGCGCTTGCGAACCAACTCGCTTGTACTCAATCCGGCAAGGTCGGCCTCCTCGCGGAGCAGCACGCGCTCTGACGCCGTTAGCCGCATTTCAAATCGTGCAGAGGCGCGATCTATGGATCGTGAAGTGAACGGCATGGTGTTTTCTCTACGCGTAGCGTGCGCGGTTAGTTTCAGGATGAGCCTCGATGAGACAAGCGTAGCGCGGAGCATCGCAGGCGACGGGTTAGACGACACAGGGCGAAGCCATGTGTACGGATAACCCGCATCCTGTACCGCTCTTCCAACACATAGCGCGTTACACTCACAACATATCCGAGAAACCACTTTCATGCAAGGCCGCATCGTACGCGGTAATCTTCGCAAAAATATTTTTGTTACGCACTATTATGATCCATTACTCACTCGTTGTAATAACTGCTCAACACCCTATAAATAAAGGCTCTTGGCATTTTTCTTCCGTCCTGCCATTGTGCTACTTTGCATATAGTCCTCGTTGCAGAATACATCAGGAGGAACTTGATGACGCAGAGAGAAGTAATCACTGAGGCAATGCTCCAAGCTGCCATCGCGGCCTTGGACAATCGAATTGCAATGCCTCCCCTGCCTGCGGAGAAAAGATATTCGCGCAGAGAAGCATTTGCAAAGTTGCGCGCAAAGGCCAAGGAAGCACTCGCTGCCGGACACACTCTCGAAACGGTGCTTGATGATCTCAAGGGTGTTGGCCTCGGCATGACAATCTCGACCGCGCGGCAATATCTGAAACCCGGAAGAAGAACAAGCAAGGCTCGCGTTGGAATTCGACTGGAAGCCCAAGAGAAACCGCTCGCGAAGACTGCTCCGGCTGCGCTCGCAAAATCAAGTGCTGCTCCGGTAAACACAGTTACGGCGAAAAAGGGAACATTCACGGTAATCGAAGACGACAAGGAAATCTGAGGAGGAAGTATGGGAAAGCCTGTGTACATGGTCAGCGGTTCAAAGGGTGGCGTCGGCAAGAGCATCGTGTCGATGTCTCTGATTCATTACCTCTCGAAACGCGACGAGAAGCTGTTGCTGATTGACGCGGATACTGCAAATCCTGATGTCGGCAAGGCGTATTCAAAGACAGTCGAAACCGTCTACATCAACCTGGACGAAAAGGACGGATGGATGGACCTTGTGAATCGTCTGGCCGTGCAGCCCGACGAGACCGTGGTCATCAACACCCCGGCTCGCAGTGGAGTGGGCGTAAAACTCTACGGAACGCTACTCACGGAGTCCATGCAAGAACTGGGGCGTGAGTTGGTAACGCTATGGGTAATCAATTCACAGCGAGATAGCCTCCAACTCTTGAAGGAATATCTGGACGTAGTCGGCGGTCACACGACCCATGTTCTTCGCAATCTGTATCACGGGCCGGAACGCAAATTTGAGTTGTACAACACCTCAAAGATCAGGGCAACGGTAGAGGCTCAGGGTAAGACTTTCAATTTCCCGGAGGTGGCAGACCGCATCTCAGATTTGCTGCACAGCGAGCGACTGACGATTGAAAAGGTAATCGAGACCGCACCCATAGGAAATCGCGCAGAGGTTAACCGCTGGGTAAAGGAGTGTGCATCGGTCTTCGATGGAGTTGTTGCATGAATCTCGATACAGCCTTTCGCTCAATCTATGGCCGCGCTCCGAGTCCTGAAGAAACGAACAGCTTCAATCGCATCGGTAAGGAACTCGGCATTCGGGACAACGATGCGATATGGGCCATCGCCTTTTTACTCGGCCATCATCTTGATCTGGCGAAACAGATGCCGGAACAAATTGACAAGCTGATTTCGCAATCGCTCGCCAAGTACGCATCTTCGCTCGATACTGCTCGCAGGCTGGCTGAAACTGATCTTGCGGCAACGAAGGCACGCATAGAAGAAACTGTGGGACAAGCGGTCGTAACGTCCGCGCAAAAAGAGATTGCGCGGGCCGCGCAGACTGTTGCACAAATCACGGCTCGTAAATCCTGGCTCCAGTGGCTCGGCGGCGCAGCGGTCGCAGGAATGCTTTTGATGGGTGGAGCCTTCTATTGGGGATATGCCGTCGGGAACACAAATGGATATGCCCGTTCGCTCGATGTAAAAACGGTGTCTGCCTGGGCTGCGTCAAGTGGAGGGCAGGCCGCTTACAAGCTGGATCAGAATGGGGATTTGAGGTCTCTGATTCGATGTGACCGCGATGGCTGGACCGTGCAACGGAGCCAGGATGGCAAGCATAAGCTGTGCGTTGTGCGTCCCGCCAGCAATGGTCTTGTTTCCGGATGGTATGTCCCGTAGGCTCCTGGGAAAAGAGGGCAAGAGCTGAGCTTCGTGGATGCCCTTCTCGCCCTTCCTCACAAACTAACCCAACTCGTTCCGTACGCGAGTGCCCGCGACTCTGGTCGCCGTTGGCAAATTGTGGCAGGCCAGAGTGACCGTTGGAGGACCGTCTATTCCACAATGAAAATATGGCTGATTCTTGGTTCACGTCCGACTTCCATTTCGGGCACTTCAACATCATTCGCCACTGCAATCGACCGTTCACGACCACGGAAGAGATGGACGCGTGCATCGTGGACAGGATGAACCAGTGTGTCAAGCCAAACGACACGCTGTATTTCCTCGGCGATTTCTGCATGGGCAGCGTCAAAAAGATCGTGGCCTATCGCAAGCGCCTACCTGCAAAAAGATCCATTTCGTTGAAGGCAATCATGACACGGTCACGCGCAAGCTCCAGGATGTTTTTGCGTCGTGGAGTTCACTGTCAGAGATTCATGTGGGCAAGCAAGGTATCGTTCTTTGCCATTACGCGATGCGCGTCTGGCTGCATCATGGGCAGGAAACATGGCAGCTCTATGGGCACTCGCACGGCAACTTGCCGGATAATCCGATGGCGCTGTCAATGGATGTCGGGGTTGACTCACACGATTTTCGACCGTGGCACTTCGAGGAAGTAGCGGCTGTCATGAAGGCAAAAGCGGCCAAGAGAGCAGAGTCCCCGCTGGCGCATTAGCGGCAATCTCGTCTTTTCCGGTGGTTCTGCGCCTCTCTCATCTTGAACCTCCCGCTCAGGAGTAATATATGGTAAGCTCCATGAATTTATGGACCTGCGCTACACCGACGGTGGAACGAGGCTGGACTACGTGATGACAAAACCGACAACGCGCGGCATCGAGACTGGCGTACTTCTATTTTCCGGAGGACGCGACTCGACGATTGCAGCAGTCCGATTGGCGAAGGAACTGCGAAAGCTGACGCTCGTGACCATCACCTCTGGGCATCTTGTCGCACTTGGCAATGTAAAGAGCCGACTCCATGAACTATCGAGTATCCTACCCGAAAACACCGAATGGGTACACGCGGTCGTTAAACAAGAACCTCTAACATTCGATTCTCTATTGAGTCTCTCACATTCGCTACCGATGCCAGAGATGCCACGTGATCTCAAGAGTTGTCTGCCCTGCCACCTTTCCTACATCCGAATTGCATTTGAGGTTGCGAATCGCGAGAAGGCGAAATACATCGCAACTGGCTACACCTCATATCAATCGAATTGGCTGGAGCAGACCCCACATGCGATTACACGCCTCCGACAGGTGTTGAAGAAGCACAGTATAGAGTTGCTACTCCCATCGCTCCCTGTTCTCAGTAAAGAAGACGCCAGAGGCGTCCTGCGCAGCTACAACTTGTTTGATGATTCGCTCGAACAGATATGTCTCAAGCAGCAATTCAATGACCAATTGGTAACCATGGATGAAATGACGAGAGAGGTCGATGTTTGGGCGGAGCATCTTGATCAAGCTCTCGCTACATCTCTTTCAGAGGATTTTCAAATCAACGCTCCGATCACGATTTCCGAGGTGGATTCCGATGATAACAGGTAGCATCATAACGAACTCGCTCGCTCTCCTAGCGTTTGTTGTGGCGTTCTATACCCTGATCGCGCGGGAAAAGAAGACACCTTACATCACGAACTATATCTTTCCACCGGCTGTCTTGCTCTTTGTAACTATACTGCTTGTCCTTCTCCAACAATTGATTCATGCTTGGCGTCAGGGGCTACCGGAGCTGCTAAGTCCTACATCTCCGACTAGCACGGCTACGCAGACCAGCTCCTCTTTGCAGCCTTCAACCACTGAACTCGCGTTGCTCATTTTCACGAATATTCTGTTCTATTTTGGTGCGGTTTGGATCGTTCGCAATATATGGAGACTCCATAACAGACAGGTACATTTCCGTGACGATAACGAGTGGAAGAACATTCGCCTTGTGCGACGAATTAGGCACTTCTATAGGAGAATCGCTCAAAAGCCATCTTACGAGAATAACCCTGAAACGATCGACTCTGCCGTGCTAAGCAAGTGGCTTGCGGACTGTGGTTTCCATTCGCCATCTGTGCCTGAGTCCAACGCCCTTACGACACTTGCTATGTGCGGCTACTCGATCCGCGATTCTGACAAAGTCATAGTGCGACTGGCTGCATCTGCACTATCTCATGACTGGCAGGTTCAATACTCAACTTGCGCTCGACATCCCTACGAATGGGTATCCTTTCTAAAGAAAGAGCTTGGAGACAAATGGAATAAATACGTTCAACACATTGCAGTAGTTGACGGCTATACGCCTCATTTTGGGTTTACTGACTCTATCCATGCAGTTAGGACTTCCGAAGTGCTCCAAGAAGGGGTATCATATGTGGCTACACCTGAATCCTTCGCTGGCGTGCATACTGCAATCTCAAAAGCATTCAATTTATTAAAGCAAAGATCAACAAGCCCTACCGTTCGTAAGAAGACCTTACTCTTCTATGAAGGATGCCGATCTCTTGTTGACCTTGAATCGGTCGAACAATACAGGCTATTCCTTCGTCACGTTCTCACGTCAGAACGTATGTGGGGAGGTATGGTCACTGTTATAGTTGAACCCGAAACCGATGAGGCCAGCCTCAATCTTATTAGGGCCTACTGTGATGTCATCGATATTCGCAAACAGGAGGTCGTCATTGCCAACGATTAGTGAGTTAAGAATTCTTGACACTTTGTACGGTGATATTGCATTTCGGCCGAGCATATCTGATCTCGCACGCCGTCCGCTTGTCCAGCGACTGCGACAGATTCGCTTGTCAAACATTGATTCGCTCGATATGCCAGGAATTGCGAACATCACACGTTTCGAGCATTCGTTGGGGACTTCATATCTAGCATCTGTAGTTGGATTTGCATTTGATCTCTCTGGCGAAGAGAGGGACATCCTCGAATCTGCGGCATTGATTCACGATACGGCAATAACGCCATTTGGTCATTTGGTTGAAGAAGCTCTAAGCTACATGAACTCCGATTTCGACCATGAAAAGAAGTGGTCTTTACTGTTGTCCCATCCAGGTCAAGGTAACCTAGGGGGAATGAGTACTCAGATGTTTTGCGGCCGTACCTCTGGGTTAACGGAATGGGCTAATGATAATTACAGCGGCGAAGGGACGCGGGTCTTGACATCTATACTTGATGCGATCAAGGGAAATGGAAAGCTCGGTCCTTGTATCGCAGGTACTCTTGACCTTGACAATATTGATAATGTCGTTCGAATCGCATACCACATGGGATTGCGCCCAAATCCGGAACTGCCAATCCGAATTGCAAGGGCAATGAAAGGAGTAAGCCAGAACCGGGAACTATTGTTCCAGTATAGTGCCATCGGCGACTTACAAAGCTGGGTACAGTTACGACAATCTGTCTATGAACGGCTTATGCCGTCTCGTTTAGATTTCTGTGGAAAGCTCATGCTTCTATATTCTACAGTTGAGGCCCTTAAGTCAGGTGAACTATCCGGGGACGAATGGTATTTGACTGATGCCGATTTGCTCAATCGTCTCACGGCATCACCGACTGTCAGTATTCGGGACACCGTCACTCGGTGGCTCATGGGCGACTTGTGGGATGCTTCAGGGTTGTTATGGATGAGGGAAAACCCACCTCAGTTTCATGATTTGACGGGCTTTGCTGACACTTTGACTGATAAGTTGAATCGCCGCTGCTTTGCGTATCGGATCAAAGACAAGCGCAAGAGAAAGTTCTCGGTGAGGTGGACAACAGGGGAGGGAGCCATTTTGGGCGATGATAGTGACCTCTGGCTGCTGGGGATCGGATCGCCTGTAAAGCGCCCTTTTTCAGTATCGGACAACCGTCTGATTTCCGCTCTAGCCGCTGACACGTTTAACTCAGAACATATTGGACGCGACGGCGTTGGAGCAAAACTATTTTGAAACCCATGCTTAGTGAAACTCAAATTAGGGTGGCTCTCACGGGGGTAAACTGGAATTTCCCAGCTGTCACCACTCTTTCGACAAGCGTACACTCATTGCATTGGTTTCCCGGAAATTTTATCCCGCAGATCCCTTCATTTCTGATTCAGGCACTTTCTGCGCCGTCTAGCGTTATCGCTGATCCATTCTGTGGTAGCGGAACAACAGGGGTCGAAGCGGCACTCATCGGGCGCAACGCCTGGCTCAGCGACACGAATCGCATAAGTTGTCTTATCTCCCGTGCCAAACTATTGATTTTGACAGATCCATCGTTGCGATTAGCTGTTTCAGAGTTATCGGATCCCTTGGAGTGGAGCTTCTTACAGCAGACTGATGAGGTTGGACTTCGTGGTGAGGGTGCGAGTCAGGAGTTAGGGGCATGGTATCACCCGGATACTCTAGCACAGCTTCGTTCAATTTGGCGACGGATTGAGACAGTTTCAAGTGAGTCACTGCGAACGGTTCTCGAAATGCTGTTCTCAGATCTACTTTTTACTTGCGCATCTGCTGGAAGGCCTCAAACTTCAGGCAAGGCAAAGCGTAAACATCATTGGGGTTGGATCGCTGATAATGTGCGTCCGAAGACTCTCATATGGCACGATGCCAGACGTTTGTTCTTTAATTTACTTAAGAAAACTGATGAGGTGTTAAAGGCCACTCCACTACTTACTGGCATGGAGATAACATGTAGTCAGGCCGACGCCCGCAGCCTTCCTATCGCGAGTAGCTCCGTAGATTTGGTCGTAACATCACCTCCATATTTTGGAATGATCGATTATGCAAACGCAAATCGACTAACGTATCTATGGTTCGGATGGCCAATAGAAGATGATCGTCTTCAGGAGATCGGTGCCCGTAGCCGCAGGAAGAGAGGGTCTGCGCCCTTGGATTATCTTACAGCTATAGAATACTCAGTCGTCGAGATTACAAGAGTACTCAAGGTCGGAGGTTTCTGTGCCATTGTAATCGGTGCTTCTCGAAGATTTCCAAGTGTGACAACGAATGTAATTGAATGCTTTTCCAGACATATGAATCTTGTTTGGGGACCTGAAGGACGCACGCCAAGCCGACGCCGTGTGGCGGAACGACAAGGAACAATGCCTTCCGAGTTTGTCTGCGTCTTTCGGAAGGGAAAGTGATGAAACTGGCCATATACGGGAGCAGTTGCACAGGCAAAACCACTGTCTCCAATTGTCTTGCCAAAGAGCTAGCTCTCGAAGTGAGGCATTGTGGGGAACAGATTAAGGAAGCGGCAGTGCGCGCGGGTTCTTCTCCTGATGCACTACCCGTTGAACAGCATCTTCTGCTAGACAGTCTGACTAGGGATGTGGTGAGGAACGCCAAAGGCGGAATTGTTGTCGAGGGTGCCTTTTTGGACTATGTGCTATCTGATGTCGAGGACTGTCGCCTAGTCAAGTTGGTTTGCTTAGACGCTGAACGAATCAGGAGAGTAGTTTCACGAGGTTCCGAACATTCAATTGCTGAAAGAGATGCGAGTGACGTACAACTCGTCAAGAAACTGTTTTCTGGCTTGCGCGCAAAGCAACCTGATTTACAGATTGACACAACAACTCTCACGCCTTCGGAGACAGAGAGATGCATAACAGAATGGCTCCATCGGGACAAAATCGGAAGTTAACAAGGCTATCTACAATCCACCCGTACCCTGCGATGATAGCCGATGAGTTAGCAATTGCGCTCGCGGAGAAATACGTAGTCCCGGGCGCGAAAGTGCTTGATCCGTTTTCAGGTACTGGCAGGACACTTACCGCAGCGGCAGCACTAGGGGCAGATTGCGTTGGAATGGACGTGAATCCTCTTGCCGTACTGATTGCAAGAGCAAAGATAGCCACGGCAAGCCCAGATGTTGAAGCGCTGATGAGACGTAGCCGCCAGTTTAGGGGGAAGTCTTTTGCTTATTTGGAGTTTGAGCCTGGAAGAAAGGTCTCATGGTTTTCTAATAGTGTGCGGACGGAGTTAACAGAAATTGTCAATTGGCTAAACTCCGAATCTCTGAATAGAGAGACCCGGAATTTTTTGGCTGCGATTGTGAGTGCCACGACACGAGAGGTGTCGTACTGTCGGAAAGACCAGTGGAAGCTTCATCGCATGTCACTGGAGTCTCGGAGCAAGCATAATGGCTCTGCCTGGGAGGTGTATGAGCGGAGGTTGCGGAGAGCGGCGGGGGACATTTCCCGCGGCGGAATGCAACTTGGAAGTATGCGCGACTATTTGGGAGACTGTACACGGATGGCTGATCTCCGACGCTGTGCGAAGAACCAAACGTTCAATCTGCTCATTACCTCGCCTCCGTATGGCGATTCACGTTCGACTGTGAGCTACGGCGACGTTTCATCATTGTGTCTCGGAGTATTGCAGCATCTAACGGGACTGAACATTTCATTCTTCAGCGCATCGAACCTCGATAGGAGGTGCCTCGGAGGAAGAGAGCAGGCGAAGGTTAGCGAGTTGGAAGACATCGGTCAATATTGGGCAGGTGGATCCTTGAACCCGGCGCGGAAGCGCGTGTCGAGTTTCCTGTCAGATATGAGCAAAGCATGTACTCAGACTAATCGCCTGATGGACAAAGGGGCACGCGCAATATTTGTTGTTTCTCGACGAAAGGTCGGTGGCAGACGTCTATACCTGGATCGTTTCTTATCAAAAGAAATGTCAAAGCTTGGCTTTGGATTGGAAGGGGTTGAGAAGCGCAAATTGGAAGGAAAAAACACTCCCTTGATTATAAACTCGGGGGGAAGTGTAAATGTGAATATACCAACCCCGACCATGCGTGAGGAGATAATCTTGTGTTTCAGTCGCTCGTAGAGAAGTATCCAAAGCGGGGCTGAGCAGGTCAGAATGGACGGCAGTGTCGGCGTATACAAGGGCGCGCTCGACGGTGAGAGGGCGTGGATGCATTTGAGGTAGAGCGAATGGCAGAAAAGACTGTGGGGACTTTTGTGGGTAGGCTGCTTCAAAAAAGCGAGTAATTGTGGGTAGTACCCACAATTTGTTCGGAGCAAGAAAGTCTCGCAAGCCATAGAAACTAAGCACTATAGAGCAGTGATGAGCAATGCTGAAACGAGCAAAATCCTAGCTCTTAACCGACAGGTTGTAGGTTCGATTCCTACCGCGTCCACCATAACTCCAATAAAATAAGTACCTTACAAGCAGCCGCCAAAGGCGGTTTTCTTTTTCGTGCGCGAATGGCTGTTCTGATGGC